>Ga0315268_10000565_pt1 | contig 43362 bp, 41 predicted proteins | sample C1_top_MG_FD_204535 | JGI IMG/M metagenome (GOLD analysis project Ga0315268, IMG submission 204535) | Sediment microbial communities from Yellowstone Lake, YNP, Wyoming, USA - C1_top | ecosystem: Environmental > Aquatic > Freshwater > Lake > Sediment | place: USA: Wyoming | collected 2017-08-01
GCGGGCCGAGCCGCCGGGCGGCTTTCGGCGAGGGCGCGCAGGGCCGAGATGTCGGCGCGCAGGCGGAGGATCGTTTCGCGCTGGGCGGACATGCGCGCCCGGGACGAGTTCACGGCCTCGCGCAGGTTCAGCGCCTTGTCGCGCAGGGCCAGAGCGTCGGCGGGGGCGGCGGTCGTTTCCCGGTTTTGCATCGCCCTCTAAGTCTAGCGGCGCGCGGTTAAGGACTTGTGTCGAGCCCGTTAAGCGGTTGTTACGGCGGAGGACCCGGCGCCGGTCAGGCGTCGAGCGGGGGGCGGCCCTTGCAGACGCGCAGGTGGCCGAGGAGGCTGACCACGCGCTCGCCGCAGACCTTGCAGTTGCCGGGCTTGTTCACGCGCTGGACGCCGCTGGTGTTCTTGGGCTTGTAGCGCTTCAGGATGCGGTCGATGTCCTCGCGCTGGGCGGCCTTGCGCTTGACGAACTGGCAGGTCGGCGCGTGATCGGCCAACGAGCGCGGCTCGATGGCGTTGCAGGACAGGCAGATCTCCGGTCCTTTTTTGCCGCGGTCCGGCGTCGGGGCTGAGGGAGCGATGAGTCAGTCTACTATATCGGGAGGCGCCGCCGGGCGCGGCGCCAGTTCCGGTACGGATTCTTGAACAGATTCGCGTTCAGGTAGCGAGCGTCGCGGGTCACTTCCTTCCCGATCCATGGAGGAAGCGCGACCTTCCGGCTTTCGCGTTCGAGCTCCACCTCGGCGACGATCAGGCCGCGGTTGTCGCCCGCGAATTCGTCTATTTCCCAAACCAATCCGCCGTGCCGCACGCGCGTCCGCGTTTTTTCGATCAAGGGCTTCTCGCACAGCCGCAGCAGCGCGGCGGCGTCCCGGGCGGGGATTCGGTATTCGTATTCCGCCCGCGAGGCGCCTCGGGTCGGGCCCTTGATCGTCACGGTGCCGGCGCCGTCCTCCAGCCGCACGCGCACCGAGCGCTCCTTCGACGCGCAGAGGTAGCCTTGGCGCAGGCGCGAGCGCTTGCCGCCCGTGCGCCAGCCGTCACCGGCGACCAGGAACTTCCGTTCTATTTCGCGGCCCATGGCGGCGCAGTCTACCAGTTTTGATATTATCGGGCCATGAACTCCCGAGCCTCCGTCCCGACCCCCGTCAACGAGCCCGTCCTGTCCTACGCGCCCGGCAGCCCCGAGCGCGCCAAGCTCTTCCAGCGCGTCGGCGAGCTGAAAGCCAAGAGGACGGAGATTCCTCTCGTCATCGGCGGCGAGGAGATCAAGACCGCGAACAAGCACGAGATACGTTCCCCGTACGACCACGGCCAGGTCATCGGCCGGGTGCACGAGGGCGGCGTGCCCGAGATCAAGAAGGCCGTCGCCGCGGCGATGAAGGCGCGCAAGGAGTGGGGGCGGATGCCGTTCGAGGCCCGCGCCGCCGTCTTCCTGAAGGCGGCCGACCTGCTCGCCAACGACTGGCGCTGGACGTTGAACGCCGCGACGATGCTGGGCCAGTCGAAGAACATGCATCAGGCGGAAATCGACTCCGCCTGCGAGCTGATCGACTTCTACCGCTTCAATCCCCATTTCGCGCAGGAGATCTACGCGCAGCAGCCCGCCAGCTCGCGCGGCTGCTGGAACCGTCTTCAGTATCGCCCTCTTGAAGGTTTCGTGTATGCGATCACGCCCTTCAACTTCACGGCCATCGCCGGCAACCTGCCCACGGCGCCGGTCCTGATGGGCAACACGGTGGTCTGGAAGCCCGGCGCCACGTCGATGCTCAGCAGCTGGTACATCATGAAGCTGCTGGAGGCCGCCGGCCTGCCTCCGGGCGTCATCAACATGGTCTCCGGCCCGTCCGCCGCGGTCTCCGACACGTTGCTCGCGTCGCCGGACCTCGGCGGCATCCACTTCACGGGCAGCACGGCCGTGTTCCACTCCCTGTGGAACGGCGTGGCCAAGAACATCGCGAACTACAAGTCGTACCCGCGCCTGGTCGGCGAGACCGGCGGCAAGGACTTCGTCGTGGTGCACTCCTCCGCCGACCCCGACGCGGTCGCCACCGCGCTCGTGCGCGGCGCGTTCGAGTTCCAGGGCCAGAAGTGCTCGGCGGCGTCGCGCGCCTACATTCCGGCCGACCTGTGGCCGAAGGTGCGCAAGGCCATGAAGGACATGCTCGCGGCGATCGAAGTGGGCTCGCCCGAGGATCCGGGCTGCTTCGTCAACGCGGTCATCGACCGCAAGGCCTTCGACCGGATCAAGGGCTACATCCTGGCCGCCAAGAAGGACAAGTCCAACAGGCTGGTGTTCGGCGGGACCTGCGACGACTCGAAGGGCTTCTTCATCCATCCGACCGTCATCGAGAGCGGCGACCCCAAGTCGGTCACCATGTGCGAGGAGATCTTCGGGCCGGTGCTGACCATCCACGTGTACCCCGAGCTGAAGTGGAAGGAGACCTTGGCGCTGGCGGACTCCACCTCGCCGTACGCGCTGACCGGCGCGGTGTTCGCGCGCGACCGCAAGGCGATCCTCGAGGCCGAGAACGCGCTCGAGAACGCGGCGGGCAACTTCTACATCAACGACAAGCCGACCGGAGCCGTGGTCGGCCAACAGCCGTTCGGCGGCGCCCGCGCCTCGGGCACCAACGACAAGGCCGGCTCCTTCCTGAACCTGATCCGCTGGACGTCCGCGCGGACCATCAAGGAAACCTTCGACCCGCCCACGGACTACCGCTACCCGTGGCTGGGCCGCGACGCGGCCTGACATGAAAACCATCGCTCTCGCCGCCTGCGCCGCGGTGCTGTTGTCTTCCCCGTCCTCGGCGCAGGTTTGGCGCCGCTACTTCCATGAGTCGCCGTCGGCGCTGACGGCGGCGGCGTGCGTCCGCCGCGATCCTGTCGCCATCGGCGGCACCCAGGGCTACTCCGACGGCCTCGGTTCGGGCAAATGCTTCGTGTCCATCGACCCGATGGACTCGACGGGGCTGGTGTACCGCAGCTACGCCTTCTTCGACGACGGCCTGATGATGGTGTTCAACTCCTACGGCGACGGGGAGGGCAACCCGAACCTGACCTCGGCCCGGGAGTTCTTCTTCTTCCCGCGCCGCGGCGCCCCGGATCTGGCGATGGACGTCGCGGCGAAAACCGTGACGGTGCGCATGGGCGACGGCGGGCGCGTGAACTTTAATCCCGCGACCGCGCAGATCGCCTCGCTGGAGCGCGGGGCCGTGACCGTCGCGTCCCGCATCGACCCCGCCGACCGCGGCGGGGTGGAGATTCCCCGCTACGTGGGCCTGATGCTGGACGCGGGCTTCCGTCTGGGCGAGTCGCCGTCCGGGCGCCCGAAGGCGGACTCGACGTTCCGCGACGCGGCGGGGCGGACCTGCACGGTCCAGAACTCCGAGATCTTCAACTACACGCCCGACGGCGATCACGCGTTCAAGTTCACGGACGCGCAGCTCTCCGCGTGGCTTTCGACGCGCTGTCCGGGCCTGAGCGCCGGCTTCTAGCGCGCTTTCCGCGGATGATGGGATCGCACGCCGGCGCGAGTCCGACGCATCTTCTCCTAAGAGCCCGAGCGATCGTCCTGGGCTGTCTCTTCCTGGCCGTGCCTTTCATCGCCTGCCGTGCCGATGACGCGCCGTTGAGCCTGTATGGAGGCGCGGCGAAGCTCATGAGCCCGGACGACACCAGCATCCGCATGGACACGGAGACCGTCGTCATCGCCTTGTCGGGACGGCTCTACACGGTCGACGCCGAGTTCCAGTTCTACAACGCCGGGCCCTCGACGACGGTCGCCGTCGGCTTCCCGAGCGTCGCGGATCGGTCCTACCCCGAGGACGGGGAGCCGCTGGTCAACTTCGAGACGTGGGTCGACGGGCGCAAACTGCCGGTCGAGCTTCTTCCCTCGGCCCGGAGAAGCTGGGTCGCCCGGGGCGGCAAGCCGCAAGAGGAGACGCACTGGCTGGTGAAGGAGGTCTCCTTCCCGGCGGGAGCGATGACCCGCGTCCGCGTGAGGTACGACGCCGCGTACCGCGAGGGCGAGGCGCAGTATCTCTTCGGCACGGGCGGAGCCTGGCGGGGAAACATCGGGAAGGCGATGTTTCTCGTCAAGCCCGCGCCGTCCCTCGCGTTTCCCGGGTTCAAGTTCACGGGCATCGGCAAGACCGCGCCGCGCGCCTTCCGGGCGGCGGATTCGGCGTGGGCGGTCCTGCTGAGCGACTTCAAGCCCGAGGAAGGCGCGAGTATTTTCCTGAACCGCATCCAGAGCGTTTGGGAGACGGCCGGGCTCGAGACGTGCGCGCTCGACTACGGGAACGAATACTTCTGTTCGGACCTGGGCCCCGGCGACGTCGAGTCCGGGGGCTGGAAGTACTCGACTCAGCCCGTCCCGCGGGACGCGCTCGCGTCGCTGTCGTCGGAGGGCTTGCGCCTGTTCCGCAACGCGTTCTTCGCCGTCCACGGCCGCGCGTTCGAGGACCCGGGGCTCGCCGCCGAGTTCTCGAAGAAGGCGTGGTACAAGCCTCGGGCCGGCTTCCGGATGCCGGACTTGAGCGCCGTGGAAAAGCGGAACGTGCGGGCGATCTCGGAGCGGGAAAAGGAACTCGCGGCCGCGTTCGGCGATCCCGGCCGGTCCGCGCGCCTGCTCGCCGGCTACGCCGATCTGCGGACGCTTCGCGACGCCGGGCGCTCGGTCGAGGTCGCCGCGGAGGCCGGCCGGCGCGAGAGTCCGGACGTCGCGGCGCTGAAGGGCCTCCTCGACGCCGGCGCGGACCCCGACAGCCGCGGAGAGGGGGGGCGGACGGCGCTCATGGCGGCGGCCTGGGCCCGCAACGCGGCGGCGGTGAAGCTCCTGCTCGAGCGCGGTGCGGAGGTCGGCGCCCGGGACCCGCGCGGCCGCACCGCCCTCACCTGGGCGATCCAGGGCCTGCCGAAGCCGGCGCGACAGGACTCGGAGGAGGGGAGAGCGCGGGTGTTGGCGATCGTGCGCCTGCTGCTCGGCAAGGGGGCCGGCGCGCGCGGGCCCGGCGACTCGGGTTTCCCCGCGCTGAACGAAGCGGCGAACGCGGGAGATCCCGAATTGGTCGAGCTGCTGCTGACGCGCGCGGACCTGACGGCCGACGGAGGCCCGGCGTTGGCCGCGGCCGTCCGCGGCGGACGCCAAGACGTCGTCGACTTGCTTCTGCGGAAGGGCGCGGGCGGCGACGCGCAGGTCAAGGCCTCGGGCGCGAGCCTCATGAACGCGGCGGCGTGGAGCGGCGACGTCGAGATGCTGCGGTATTTCCTGGACCGCGGCGCGCCCCTCGAGGGAAGGCCCGGGTCCGACCCGCCCTTGGTCCTCGCCTCCCAGCGCCATCAGCCCGAGGCCGTCGGCTTCCTGCTCGATCGTGGCGCGAACATCGACTCCCGCGGCGTCGGCGGCGAAACCGGCCTGATGCGCGCGGCCGGCGCCTGCCACGAGGACGTGGCGAAGCTCCTGCTCGCGCGCGGGGCCCGGACCGACCTGGCCGACGCGGAGGGGAAAACCGCGGCGGACCACGCGGTGTGCGGGACCGTCTCCGCGATGATCAAGGCGGCGCGGCTGGGCCCCTCCCGCCCTTAAGCCAGCTTCGGGTCGGCCAGGTACTTGATCCCGCGGGTCAGCCACACGTCGAGGTGGTCGACGCGGCCGTCTCCGTTGCGGTCGCCCAGGCCCGCGGCCAGCTGCTTGCTGAACTGGACCCGGCCCACGGCCTCCGAGGACAGCGCGAGCACGGAGTTCTTCCCGGTCTTGTCGATGCCCGTCCCGGGGCCGGGAACGACCACGATGGACTTCCCGCCGTCGATGATCTTGTAGGACCCGCCGGGGCCGGCGACGTACTCGGCGAAATTGTTCACGTCGATCTTCTGCCGCGCCGCGTACTGCGCGACGTACTTGAGCAGCCCGGGGCCGCGGTTGTAGGCCAGGTCTCCCAGGAACTCGACGACACGCGGGTTGCTGGGCGGCGTCAGGCCGGCCGCCGTGAAGCGCCGCGCGATCTCCCGGTCCGTCTGCGCCCGGAGCAGGCCGCCGTAGACGATGTTGGTGATGGTGTCGTTGCCGGCATTGATCGCGCCGGAGTAGGCGTCCGCGTGGACGCGCTCGATCTGCATGATCCCCGAGGCTGCGGGGTTCGAGGGGACGACCTGCTTGAGGCCCGACTCCGTCTTCGCCATGTACTTGAGGAAGTCGGGCCGGATGCCGAATTCCCTGCCGACCAGATCGAAGGCCGCGTCGACCTGCTTCGTCGTCAGCGCCGTCGAGCCGCCTTTGACGCCGAGCCGGGCGTGGATCGCCTGCGAGAGGCGCATGTACTCGGCCCGCGTCTCGGGGAGCTTCCGGTTCGGATCGAGCACCGTCTTGCCCTGGTCCAGCTGGCGCTGGACCTTTGCGTCGAACGCCTTGCCGGCGAACAGGGCCATGTCGAAGAGCGTGCCGTCGGCCAGGGCCGCCTTCGCCTGGGCGCGGAACGCGGCCCAGTTCGCCGCGCCCTCGGGGCTGAGCTTCCCCGCCGCGGCGGACGCGTCGAGGCTCCGCTCGAGTCGGGGATAGCCGGCCTCGACCGCCGCGACGCGCTCCTCGTGCGTGGGCAGCGCGCGGATGCGGGCTTCCTCGGCTTGAATTCTGGCGAACAGGGCCGGATCCTTGACCGAGAGTTCGTCGATGAGGGCCGCGGCCACGTCCTCGAAGCCGTTCGTTCGCAGGCTCGCCGGCGCCGGGACGGGGACGGGAACGGATGCTCCCGTGGAGAGCGGGTTGTCGCCGATGACGGCCAGGACGGCCTCGCCGACGCGGGCCGGCAGGACCGCGGCGGACGCGGGAAGCGCCCGGCAAAAAACGGCGCCGGCCAGGAGCGCGGGAAGAAGACTCGGCTTTCGATCGAGGCGGGTCACCCTCACAGTCTAATCGAATCGCCCAGGACCCGCGTGGTCCGTAAGACACAGGGGTGCCTGATCATTAGGCCCTATCGGCGGTGGGCCTATTGGCGCGGCGCGGCGTTCTCGGCGCGCCAGCGGGCGACGGCCGTCAGCGCCGCCGTCTTCTCCTGCGGGCCGAGCGACTCGAGTCCTTTCTCCGCGCGCGCGCGCGTCGGCGCGTCCGGCGAGTCCAGCAGCGGACCCAGCACCGCCGGCGAGGGCTCGGCGCCTCCGTACTGGGAGAACGACCGCGCCGCCTCTCGGGAGACCCGCGCGTCGCCGCTCGCGAGCGCCCGGGTGAGGGCGTCGCGCACCGGCGCCGAGCCTGGGTCGAGCCGGCGCAAGGCCAGGACCGCCCCCCAGCGCACGTACGGGTCCGCGTCGTCCAGCGCGCGCGTCAGCGCCGCGGGGTCCGCGACGGGCCCCACGGTCTCCCTCAGGCGCGCCTGCGCGTGCGGGATTTGGATCAGGCGGTCGTAATAGCCGCCCCCGCAGGTCGCGTACGCCATCAAGCCGAGGAAGCCGAGCACGCAGAAGTCCCCGGCGGTCGCCAGCGGGCCCCGCGGCGGATTCATCCGGCGGTTCCAGACCGCGGTCAGCGCCGCCGCGGCGAAGAACGGCAGGCCGAGGGGGAGCTTCCAGGACTCGTGCAGCGCTCCGGCGACGAAAATAGCGAAGGTCCACGGGAACCCGCCGAGGTACAGCCCGTAGATGCCCGCGGCCGGGAGCGGGGTTCCGCGCAGGAAATGGCGCGCGAGCAGGTACGCGCTGTGGAGCGGCCACGCCAGAGCCAGGGCGGCCGCCAGCGAGAAAATCGCGTTGATGAGAAAGGGCATAAAGCGTCTACGGAGACTTCGGCGACTTGTTTTTTTTCGACCACGGCGCCTCGCGGGAGGCGTCTCGATAGCCGTCTTTCAGCTTCTTGAACGCGCTCTGGAAGGCGGCCTTCAGGTCCTTGCCCGCGGACGCGCCCGCCGCCTCCAGCTTGTCCAGCGCGCGGTCGGCGTCCGTCTTGTCGGAGCGCAGGGACTTCACCCGCGCGTCGACGCGCGCCCGCGTCTGCGCGCTTTCGCGGCGGGCGCGCGCCTCGAACGCGTCGATCTTGGCGCCGAGCGCGTCGAGTTCGCGGTGGATTTTCGTCTTCTCGGGAGTCTTCGTCCCCGCGGCGAGCGCCGGGGAGGCGGCCCCGGCGGCGAGAACGGCGGCGAGAACGGCGGCGAGCAGGACCTTGGCGATCGCGTTCATGAGGATAGTATAGCCGGTCGGCCTTGACAATTCGACGGGCGGCGCTACACTAGCCTTATGAGCGTCGACGAGCGCGCCGTACGCCGCCTCGGGATGCTGCGCGCGATCTTCCTCGCGGCGGCTTTTCCCTTATTTCAGGGCCCGCTGTTCGCGGCGCCCGTCGATGTTCCGCGCATCGACGCCCCGGTCGGCTCCGGAAGCGTCCAGGCCGCGCCGTCCGCGGGCGCCGGGGTCCTGTCCCAGGCGCTTCTGTCTCCCTCGGTCCCGGGGCTGTCGGCCGCGCCTTCGGCCCTGCCTCCCGCCGCCGTCCTGGCTCCGCCCGTCGCCCCTGCCGCCGTTCTGGCGCCGGCTGTCGTTCCTGCCGCCGCTCTCGCCCCGACCGTCGCGCCAGCTCCTCGCACCGATGCGAAAGCCTTGCCGTCCTCGTCGGAGCGTCTCCCGGGCGGCTTCGGCCGGCGAGTCCAGCCGCCGGCGCGCGACGGGCCCGCCGCCGGCGAGCAGGCTTGGTCGCAGTCCTCGGCGCTGTTCGACCTGTCCGCCGAGCGCGCGGAGGACGCGGCCGTTCCCGCGGCGGCCGGCCTTCCCGAAAACGCCGCCGGCAAGGTCCTGGTCAAGCTGCGGCGCGCGGGCGCGCGCGGGACCGGCCCGGGCTCCATTCCCGGCATGGCCGGCGTCGAGTGGTCCGGGCCGACGGGTCGCGGCTATTCCGGGGAATCCACGAAGGTCCGCATCGACGGCAAGCTCTGGTTCATGAAGAAGCTGGGCTCTTCGCCCGACGCCGTCATCGACGCGACGCCTCCGGAGACGCGCGCGCGCAACGAGGCCGGGCTGGCGGCCGTGCTCCGCGCGGACCCGCTTCTGTCGCTCTCGTTTTCCGTCGCGCCCCGGGTGAGCGTCTTCCGCGACGGCAAGGACGTCTTCGTTCTCAGCGAGGGCCTGCCCGCGGTCGGCGACGGCGAAAGCCGCCGCCAGGAGCTCTCCGCGGACCAGCGCGCCGACGCGGCGATCATCCAGCTCGTCCTGGGGCTGGGCGACATGCACGGCGCCGACGTCCTGCCGCTGTCCGGGGGCGGGTTCGGCTTGGTGGACTTCGAGAAGCTGTCTCGCGCGCCGCTGGAGAAGGCGACCCCGCGCGAGATCGACGAGCAGGTCATGCTCAAGAACTACCCGCTCGTCGACCGCCTCAGCGCGAACGATCCGGCTCTCTACCGGGGCCGCTTCGAGCGCTGGAGGCGGGAGTACGGCGCCGGAGGCCGCGCGCGCATGGACGCGGCCCTTTCCGAGGCGGGCTGGTCGCGCCCGCAGCGCGAGGTCTACTTGGCCGCCGTCGACCGGAACGCCGCGACCTATCTGGAGAGGCTTGAGCCCTATCTCGAGTACGCGAACGGCTGGCACCGGCGCATTTTGGAAGCCCGCGCCGAGGCGGCTCGCCGCAAGCCCGAGCCGAGCCGGGGCTTCCTCGGCGGGCTGTTCGGCCGCGGCAAGAACGAACGATGAGATACTGGCTCTACGACGAGCGCACGAAATCGGTGCTCGGCCCGCACCTCGTCATGCTTCTGCCGAAGCAGGCGGGCTTCGGCCCGGAGTCGAAGGTCGCACCGCAGGGCGCGCGCGGCCCGCAGGATTGGAAGGCGGCCAAGGACGTCGACGAACTGAAGCCCCTCTTCGCTCCGCCGCCTAAACCGGCGGACGCCAAGAAGACGGGCTGACGCCTTCACCCCGCCTCTTGCGTGCCCGGGCTCGAATGAGCGTCGTCAGTGCGCGATGATGTTGGAACTAAGGACGGCTTTCAGGGTAGAATGGACCACACTCGAGCGGGGGCATCAGCCCCCAGCGGCCGGTATTGAATAAGGCAAAGACATGATACCCTACGCCGGACAAGGCGGCCCTCACAACTCAAAGGAAGGCCGGCGGTTTCTTTTCGGCGCGTTCGGCGTCGTTTCCGTCGTTCTTGGTCTGGGCGCTGGAATCTTCGATCACTCTTGGACGCCGGGTCCCTTCTTCGGCGGTGGATTCTTCTTCCTGTTGGCGTGGTTCGCGAACTAGAGGGTCCGGCTTCTAGCGCCGTTCGACGAGCAGGACCGTCTGCAGGACCAGGACGGCGGTGGTGACGGGGCCGACGCCGCCGGGGACGGGAGTCATCCGGCCCGCGCGCGCGGCGGCGCCCGAGGCGACGTCGCCGACGATGCCGGAGCGCGAGGGGTGCACGCCCGCGTCCAGCACCACGGCGCCGCGCTTGATCCAGGACGGCTTCACCAGGCCCCGCACGCCGGCCGCGGCGACCAGCACGTCGGCTTCGCGGCACAGCGCGGCGAGGTTCTTCGTGCGCGAATGGGCGAGCGTGACGGTCATGTCCAGAGTGGACAGAAGGTGGGCCGTCGGCCGGCCGACGGTGGCCGAGCGGCCGATGACGAGCGCGCGGCGGCCCTTGAGCGGCGTCTTCGCGGCCAGCGCCAGCCGCGCGAGCGCGAAAGCCGTGCACGGGCCGACCAGCGCCGACGCTTCCTCCCAGCTCTTGGCGAGGAACAGCCGGCCGTAGGCCTCCGGCGTGACGCCCTCGGCGTCCTTGGCGGCCGGAACCAGCGCGGCGACGTCGGCGGCGGTCAGACCGCGCGGGTAGGGCGTCTCCACGATCAGCGCGTCGATCCCCGCGTCGGCGGCGTAGTCGGCCAGCAGGCCGAGCGTCTTGGTTCTCGGCCCGGGCGACAGCCGGTGGACCACGGCCTCGACGCCGGCCGCCGCGCAGGCGCGCAGCTTCGCCTTGAGATAGCTTTCGGCCGGGCCGCCCGCGGCGGCGACGATCGCCAGGCGCGGCGCGCGTCCGCGCCTCAGGCGCGCGGCGCGCGCTCGGCGGCGCGCCAGCGAGAGAATCTCGGCGGCGACGGCGCGTCCGTCGAGGGGGCGGGCGCTCATCGGGCGAGCGTGCGCTCCAGGCGCGCCACGGCGGCGGCCAGCAAGGTCAGCGTCGGCGCGGGCACGCCGTGGCGGCGCGCCGAGGCGAGCAGGGGGCCGAGGATGGCCTTCGCCTCGGTGCGGCGCCCGGCGGCGAGGTCCTGCAGCATGGAGTTTCTCTGGTGCGGCGCGTTGCGGCCGCTGAGCAGGAGCTTCTCGGCCATGTCGGGATAGTCGAGAGGGTGGCCGGCGGCCTCGGCGGCGGCGGCGGCCTCGCCCAGCGCCTTCAAGGACAGCTCGCGCAGCGCCGGGTCCTCGGCGAGCCGTCCGCTTTCGACGGCGCACACCGCGCCGAGCGGATTGACCGCCGCGTTGAACGCGGCCTTCGTCCACAGCATGCCGGCCTCGCTTTCCTTAACATGGACGCGGAAGCCCGCGCGGGTCAGCAGGGCGCGCGCGGTTTCGAGCGCGGCGGCGTTGCCGTCGCGATGGGCGAGCAGGACGTCCTCCCCGCCGTTGAGGCGCAGGTCGCCCGGCGCCGGGCGGTCGGCCGCGAAGTAGCAGACCCCGATCACGGTGCGCCGCGGCCCGAACGCGCGGCGGAAGATCTTCTCGTGGCCGAGGCCGTTCTGCAGGGCGACGACGGCCGTCTCGGGCCCGATCGCGCGCCGCGCCGCGGCCGCCGCGCGCGCGGCGTCGCCGGATTTCACGCAGAAGAACGCGACGGGGACGGGGGACTTCAGCGCGCGGGCCGGCAGCAGGCCGCCGCGCACCAAGGTCGTGCGGCCGTTCGGCGTGGTCGCCGTGAAGCCGGACGCGGCGAGCCGGCGCTCCGCGGCCGGGGTGCGGCCGAGCAGGGCCACGCGCTCGCCCGCGCGGCGCAGGCCCGCGGTGAGGGCCAGGCCCACCGCGCCGGGGCCGACGACCAGGACGGGCTCGCTCATCGCGGGAGTATGGCAAAAAATTGGCCCCCGGCGCTTGCGCGCCGGGGGCCGCTTTCGGCGATTGTTTCGAACGCCTCTTAGGCGTTGATCATCTTCGCGCGGGACACGTCGCCCTTCTTGTCGAGGAAGTACAGGAAGCCCTTCTGCTTCTTCACGCCGGCCTTGGCGACCTTTTCCGGCTTGCCGCCCTTCTTGCCGCCGCGGGCCATCTTGGCGCGGGAGACGTCGCCCTGCTTGTCGATGTAGTAAAGGAAACCCTGCACGCGCTCAACGCCGACCTTCAGAACCTTCTCAGCCATGTTAGTTGACCTCCGTTCGAATGCCGGGATCGTGCCTCTCTATCCCTTGGTTGCTTCGACGAGAACTTAGCATAGTCTCCGTCGGGGATGCAACAGTTTCTCGACGGGGGCTCGACGGAGGCCTCGTCGAGGGAAAAAAAGCCCCCGACGGAGGCTCCGTCGGGGGCTCGGCGGCGTCCGAAAAGGCTACTTCTCGCCCTTGTCGAACAGCGCGATCTGCGTTTCCTGAGGCATGATCAGCCTCTCGCGCAGCCACGAATCGACGAGCTCCTTGGAAAAGCGATACTGCCGGCCGATGCGCGAGGCGGGTATTTTTTTCAGGCGGATCAGCCCGTAGATCTTGGAGCGGCCCAGGCCCAGATAGTGCGCCAAGGTCTTGATGTCCATCACGTCGGGCACGGGGCCGGTCATGGGTCTTTTCGCGGACTTGCGTTTTTTCTTCATGGGGGGCATTTTGAGCGTTGAACTGTAGCGAAGTTTAGCGACCAACGCTCAAAGTGTATGTCCTCTATCATCTTTTGTCAATAAGCGCGTGGGGCGCCCTCAGTCGTCGTCGGGTTTCGGCGGGGCGGCGCAGGACGCCTCGGGAATGAAGATGTCCCGGTAGGCCTCGGCCTCGCTGGCCCCGCTGTTGAGAGCCTTTCGGTAGGCCTGCAGGCACTCGCCGGGGCAGCAGCCTTTGACGGCTTTCTGCTCGCAGGCGGGCGTCTTGCCCACGCAGTCGCCGAACGCGGCGCCGGAGTCCCCGCAGGCCTGCAGGGCGTGCAGGCAGTCGCTGAACCGGGGGTTGTACGCCGGCACGTAGCGTTTTCGAGGCGCCGGCGGCGCCGCCGCTTCGGCCGCCGGGGCCGCCTCGGAGGGCGCGTCGGGCCCCGCGTCCGCGGGCGGAGCGGCCGGGCCCTCGGCGGGCGCCGCCGCCGCGCCTTTTTTCTTGCGGCCCTTTCGCGCGGGAGCCAGCTCCTGGGCCTTCGGGCACGCGGCCTTGACCCCCAGCCCGCAGGCGCGGCGGTAGTCCTCGCCGGCGAATTCGCGGTCGCCCTGGAGCTCGTAGGCCTGCGCGCGGTGGGCGTACGCCCAGCCGAAGCCGATGTCGACGGCGGTCGCTTTGTAGAAGTCGTCGATCGCGAGCGCGGTCTTGCCGGACTTCAGCCGCAGCTGGCCGCGGCGGTCGAATATTTTCGCGTTCTTTTTTTCGACCGCCAGGCACTCGCCGTAGTCCTCCAGCGCGCCGGCTTCGTCGCCACCCCGGTCGCGCAGGGCGCCGCGCGCGCAGAGAATTTTCGCGCGCGCGGGCTTCCCGTCCGTCGGCTTCCAGGTGGACAGCGCGTTCGAGTACGACTGGAAGGCCGCCTTGTCGTCCTTCTCGCGCTCCTCCCGGGAGGCGCGCGCCGCCCAGGACTTGAAGGACTCCGCGCGCGACGGGGGAGCGAGGAGCAGGAGGGCGAGGAGAAGGTGCTGGCTCATAGCTTATCAGAAGGAAGCTTAACACCGCGCCGGAAACGCGTCAAGACCGGGTCCGAGAATAAACCTTGTCAGCGTCGAGAATCTTTTGCTATAGTGTTCGACATCATGCAGATTTACGAAACGGTCCTTATCCTGAAGCCGGTCATGTCCGATCCCGAGGTCGCGAACTTCCTTGAGAAGACCAAGACGACGGTTTCCTCGGAAGGCGGCGAAGTCGTCAACCACGAGATTTGGGGCCGGCGCAAGCTGACCCATTTCATCGGCAAGGCGCGCGAGGGCGTGTACGTGTACATGAAGTACAAGGCCGCCCCGGCCCTCCTGAAGAAGATGGCGCATAATTTCAGCGTCTCCGACGACGTGCTGCGCGACATGACCGTCGCCGTGCACGACCGAAAGATGCGCGAAAAGAAGCCGAAGAAGGCGAAGCCCGCCGTCGCGGCGGTTTCCGCTCCCGCGCAGGCCTAAGTCATGGCCGAGATTCGTCTCCCCGAACAGAACACCGTTCTTCTGACGGGGCGCCTGACCCGGGACGCGGACCTCAAGTACACGGCCGGGGGCGTCGCCATCTGCAACTTCAGCGTCGCGGTCAATCGCCGCTTCAAGGACCCGAAGAGCGGCGAGTGGAAGGACGACACGAGCTACGTCGACGTCGCGGTGTGGCGCGAAGCCGCCGAGCGCTGCGGCAAGGTCTTGAAGAAGGGCAGTCCGGTGCACGTCGAGGGCCGCCTGCGCAGCTCGTCTTTCGAAGGCAAGGACGGCACGAAGCGCACGAAGCTGGAAGTCGAAGCGCGCCGCGTTCAGATTTTGGAGAAGGCCTCGTCCGGCGGTTCGTCCGCCGGCGGGGAGCCGGAGGCCTCTGGCCCCGGTGCCGATATTGAGGAGGTTCCGTTCTAATGGCTGCCGAACCCAACGCCGCGTCGTCCGCGGCCCCCGAGATTCCCGCCGGAGCTCCGGCTCCGTCCGCCGCCCCCGCGTCGTCCGGCTCGTCCGCCGGCGCGCGCCGTCCCACCAGCGGCGGTCGCCGCGCGCCGTATCCGGTTCGCCGCAAGGTCTGCCGCTTCTGCGCGGAAAAGGTCCGCGACATCGACTACAAGCAGATCCAGATCCTGCGCACGTTCACGACCGATACCGGCAAGATCCTGTCGGCGCGCATCACCGGCAACTGCGCGTCGCACCAGCGCCAGCTGACCCGCTGCATCAAGCGCGCCCGCAACCTCGCCCTGCTGCCGTACGTCACCCGGTAAGCGTTCTCTCGACCATCAAGAAGTAGGAGCAGCGTCATGAAAGTCATTCTGAAGAGCACCGTCGATCACCTCGGCCGCGCCGGCGACGTCAAGGAAGTGGCCACCGGCTACGCCCGCAATTTCCTCCTGCCGCGCAAGCTCGCCGAACCGGCGACCGAGTCCGCCATGAAGTACTGGGAGAAGGGCAAGGAGAAGCGCGCGCAGGTCGTCGCCGCCGAGGTCAAGGTCGCCAAGGAGCTGTCCGAGAAGCTGGCCGGCCTGAACCTCACGTTCTCGATGCCCGCCTCCGAAGAAGGCAAGCTGTTCGGCTCCGTCGGCAAGACCGACGTGCTCAAGAGCCTGAAGGCGGCCGGCTACGACGTGCCGAAGAACTCGGTCCGCCTCGAGACCGCCCTGAAGACCACGGGCGAGCACGAAGTGGAACTCCGCCTCGCGCCCGAAGTCTCCGCGAAGGTCAAGGTCACCGTCTCCGCTCGCGAGTAAGAGGGGCCGCCCAATGGCCCCGCAGGACCCGAAACAGCAGCCGCAGGCCCTTGAGGCCGAAATGGCCGTGCTCGGCTCGATGCTCATCGAGCGAGAGGCCTGCGAGAAGGCCCTCGACGCCCTGCACGAGAGCGACTTCTACCTGGACGCGCACAAGCGCGCCTTCCGTTCGATGCACGCGCTCTTCAACGCCGGCCAGGCGGTGGACGTCGTCACCGTCTCCGAGGAGCTGCGCAAGAAGTCGGAGCTGGACGCGGTCGGCGGCGGCTCCTATCTCGCGGAGCTGATCAACAAGGTCACCACCGCCGCCCACGTCGAGCACTACGCCAAGCTGGTCAAGGAGAAGTCCATTCTCCGCAGCCTGATCAACGCCGCCACCGGCGTGGTCACCGCCTGCTACGCGCAGGAGAAGGACACCGCCAAGATCCTCGACGAGGCTCAGGCCTCGATCCTGAAGGTCTCCGAAACCCAGTCCCTCGTCGGCGTCCTGCACGCCAAGGACATCGTCCACGAGGTCATCGACCAGATCGAGAAGGCCGTCCACAGCAAGCAGGCCGTGACCGGCGTGCCGACCGGCCTGACCGCGTTCGACCGGATGACGACCGGCTTCCAGAAGTCCGATCTGATCCTGATCGCCGCGCGCCCGTCCATGGGCAAGACCGCGTTCGCGCAGAACATCGTCGCGCACGTGGTGCTGGAGAAGAACACGCCGGTCCTGTTCTTCTCGCTGGAGATGAACCGCCACGCGATCATGCAGCGCTTCATCGCGGCCGAGGCCAAGGTCAACCTGAAGGACATCCGCACCGGCTTTTTCCGCCGCGACCGCTGGCAGGACTTGACGACCGCGGCCGCGCGCTTCGCCGAGGCGCCGCTGTACATCAACGATAACCCGGGCATGACGGTGTACTCCGTGCGCGCCATCGCGCGCCAGCTGATGAGCAACCTGCGCCGGGAGAACAAGAAGCTGGGCATGGTGGTCATCGACTACCTCCAGCTGCTGCGCGGCGGCGGCGGCTCGCGCCAAGAAAACCGCCAGCAGGAAGTCTCCGAGATCTCCCGCAGCCTGAAGCAGCTGGCGCGCGAATTGGAGGTCCCCGTGATCGCGCTGGCCCAGCTCTCGCGCGCGTCCGAGGACAAGACGCGCCAGGACAACCGGCCCAAGCTGTCGGACCTGCGCGAGTCCGGCTCCCTGGAGCAGGACGCCGACCTGGTGACCTTGATTCACCGCGAGGGCTACTACAAGCCGATGGACCCGACGCTGGAGAACAAGGCGACCTTGATCATCGCCAAGCAGCGCCAGGGCCCGACCGGCCACGTGGACGTCCTGTTCCTGCGCGACATCACCCGCTTCGTCGACGAGGCGGCGGGGGTCGACGAGCCCGCGGAGATGCAGGAGAGCCAGTCGCAGTTCACCTGATGCGGCGCTTCTTCCGCCCGACCTGGGCCGAGGTGGACTTGGGCGCGCTCGAGCGCAACCTGCGCCGCATCCGCGCGAAGATGCCCCCGGGCGTCAAGATCATGTTCGTGGTCAAGGGCAACGCGTACGGCCACGACGCCGCGCTGTGCGCGCTCGCGGCCGAGCGCTCCCGGACCGCCGACTGGCTGGGCGTGTCCTCCGTCGAGGAGGGCGTGGCCCTGCGCGACGCGGGCGCGCGCCTGCCGATCCTGGTCCTGGGCTCCCTGTATCCGTTCGAGAGCGTGCTGGCCGCGGTCGCCCACGACCTGACGCCGATCGTCGCGTCGCTGGAGTCCGCCCGCCGCCTGGCCGAGGTCGCGCGGACGCTCAAGCGCCGCGTCGACTGCCACGTGAAGGTGGACACGGGCATGGGCCGCATCGGCGCGGGTCCCGAGGCGGCGCTGGGCGTCGTGCGGTATCTATCGCGCCTGAAAGCCGTCCGCGTCCAGGGGCTCTACACGCATTTGGCCGACGCGGAGCACGGGTCAAAATTCACCGCCGAGCAGCTCAAGCGCTTCCGCCGCGTCGTCGCCGCGCTGTCTCGCGAGGGCCTGCGTCCGCCGCTGGTGCACGCGGCCAACTCCGCCGGAGCCCTGCGCCATCCGGGCGCGCGCTTCGACCTGGTCCGGCCGGGCCTGGCGAGCTACGGGCTCTATCCGGGCTTCGAGCCGGCTCTGACGCTCAAGTCGAAGATCGTCTTCCTGAAGACCGTCGCGAAGGGGACCCCGATCAGCTACGGCGGAACCTGGCGCGCCAAGCGGACGTCGCGCGTGGCGACTTTGCCGATCGGCTACGGCGACGGCTACTCGCGCGCGCTGTCGAACCGGGCGAGCGTCCTGGTCGGCGGCCGCCGCTGCCCGGTGGCCGGCCGCGTCACGATGGACCAGACGATGATCGACGTGACCGGTGTTCCGGCCGCGCGCGTCGGCGACGACGCGGTGCTGATCGGCCGCCAGGGCGGGGCCGAGATCGGCGTGGCGGAGTTGGCCCGCCTGTGCGGGACGATTCCTTATGAAACGGCCGCTTTGCTGTCCTCGCGCGTGCCGCGCGTGGGGGTGCGCTCGTGATGGAGTCGCTCTTCGCCCCGTTCGGCCGCTGGATCCTGGCGACGTCCGAGGAGATGGGCCATTTCGTCTTCCTCGTGCGCTCGACGGTCCTGTGGATGTACCGCGCGAAGATCGAGTGGCGCCAGACCTTGATGCAGATGGCGAAAATCGGCGTGGACTCCCTTCCGGTCACCGCGATGACGATGTTCTTCACCGGCATGGTGCTGGCGCTGCAGTCGGGCGCCACGACGAAGCACTTCTTCAACGTGCCTTTGTTCATCGGCACGGTGGTCTCGTTCTCGATCGTGATGGAGCTGGGGCCGGTGCTGACCGCCGTCGTCGTCGCGGGCCGCGCGGGCGCGGCGATCGCGGCCGAGCTGGGCACCATGAAGGTGACCGAGCAGATCGACGCGCTGTACACGCTGGGCACGGACCCGGTGCGCTACCTGGTGATCCCGCGCCTGCTCGCGTTCCTGATGGTCCTGCCGCTGCTGACCGTGGTCTCGGACTTCACGGGGATTTTGGGCGGGCTGTTCGTGGCGCGCGTGAAGTACGACATCCCGACCATCGTCTACTGGCACGACATCATCGACAACATGCAGGTGAAGCACTTCGTGCACGGCTTCCTCAAAACCTTCATCTTCGCGTTCCTGGTCTCCATGGTCTCCTGCTACAAGGGCGTGACCACGCGCGGCGGCGCCGAGGGCGTGGGCAAGGCGACGACTCAGGCGGTGGTCATCAGCATGGTGCTCGTGCTGGTCATCGACTACTTCGCGACCGCGATGCTCAACGCGCTGGGGATCACGTGATCGACGCGAGCGGGGTCATGAAAAGCTTCGGAAAGCGGACCATCCTGCGCGGCATCGACCTGACAGTCGAGACCGGCGAGACGATGGTCATCATCGGCGGCTCCGGCTGCGGCAAGAGCACCTTCCTGAAATGCGTGATCGGCCTGCACGCGCCGGACTCCGGCACGATCGTCGTCGACGGGACGGACATCACGAAGCTCAAGACCGAGGCCGAGATCGCCAACTACCGGCGCCGCTTCGGCTACCTGTTCCAGGAGGGCGCGCTGTTCGACTCCCTGACCGTCGAGGAGAACATCTGCTTCGGGCTCAAGTACCTGACCGACGTGCCGACCTCGAAGTACCGGCAGATCGCCTCGGACTCCCTGGCGCTGGTGGGGCTCAAGGACGTGGAGGACTTCAAGCCGTCGGAATTGTCGGGCGGCATGAAGAAGCGCGTGGCGCTGGCCCGGGCCATCGCGGCGCAGCCGCAGTACATTTTGTATGATGAGCCCACCACGGGCCTCGATCCGATCATGTCCGACGTGATCAACGACCTGATTCTGGATCTGCAGAAGCAGCTCAAGGTGACGGCCATCGTCGTGACGCACGACATGAAGTCGGCGTACAAGGTCGGCAGCCGCATCGCGATGTTTCATGAGGGGCGCGTGCTCCAAGTCGGCACTCCGGACGAGATCAAGAACACGGCGGACCCGCACGTGCGGCAGTTCGTCGAAGGGCTGAGCCAGGGACCGATCAAGATGAAGCTCAAGGAATTCGAGGCCGACGAAGCGCACGACGGCGCCCGCCGAGGGAAGGCCTGATGCTGTCCCTGGAAGCCAAGGTCGGCGCGTTCGTCCTGACCGGCCTGGTCTGCATCGCGTCCGCGATCTTCCTGCTGGGCGACTACACCTTCGAGCGCCGCTACACCCTGTACGCGACCTTCACCGACGTCGCGAACCTCTCAAAGGACGCCCCCGTCAAATTGGCCGGCGTCGAGGTCGGCAAGGTGAAGGGCCTGCTCCTGGAGGACCACCACGCGAAGGTCGTCCTCGCCATCCGCCACGGGGTCGACGTCTACAACGACGCCGAGTTCTCCATCGGCTCGACCGGCATCATCGGCTCCAAGTACCTGGCCATCGACCAGGGCCACGCGTCCTCCGGCGTGATGCCCGCGGGCACGGTGGTGCGCGGCACGGACCCGGTCTCCATCGAGAAGTCTCTGACGCAGGCGCTGGCCAAGCTCGAGAAGCTGCTGGACGGCTTCAACAAGGAAGGCCCGCGCGGCAACCTGACCGACAACCTGCGCGACACGGTCGCCAACGTGCGCGACATGACCGCGAACCTCAACGACCTGATCGCGACGACCAAGCCCAAGCTCGAGAAGGCGCTGGACCGCACCGACGACATCACGAAGAAGCTCGACGATCTGCTCGAGAAATCGAACCAGACGATGGCCGGCCTGGCGACGGACCAGGGCGCGATCGGCTCCCTGCTGCACGACCAGAAGGTCAAGGAGGACGTCAAGCAGACCATCGCCGACGTCAAGGAAGCCGCCGGCACCGCCAAGGAGGTGTTCGGCCGCATCACGCAGTTCCGCGTGTACTGGAACTACGACTGGCGCTACGACTCGCTGGCGCGCACCTCGCACTCCGACGTGGGCCTGAAGATCTATCCGCGCGAGGGCCGCTACTACTACGGCGGCGTGGCCAACGTGGCCAACCTCAACGACGCGCCGCGCGGCCGCCAGCCCGACTACACCCAGCCCAACCGCGTGGACGGACTGATCGGCTGGGAGGTCGGCCCCATGGACGTCGCCGTCGGCGCCATCCGCTCCGGCGGCGGCGCGCGCGTGAACTACACGCCGTTCTACAAGGACCCGAACCTGGGGCGCTTCTCGCTCCAGGCCCAGGCCTACGACTTCGGCCGCAACCGCATCGTCAACGGCAAGACGCTCGACAAGCCCGCCTTCGACGCGGGTCTTCTCGCCCGGCTGAACCAATACTTGAGCCTGGGCGCGCGTGTCGAGGACATCGCCGAGGTCAAGCGCGTGATGGCCTGGGCGCACGTCAGCTGGGAAGACCGCGACATCGCCTACCTGTTCGGCCTGGCCAGCTTCGGCGGCGCCGGGACGAAGGGCCGCTCCAAGAAGTAGGCCGGGTCAGGCGCGGGCGCCGGCCGGAGCCGCGGGCGTCAGCGCTTCCTTTCCCAGCCGCGGGCGCAGCCACTCGAACGCGGGCGAGGCGGCCATCGTCGTGGCCACGGCCATCAGGACCATCATCGTGAAGAACACGGGCGTGATCAGCCCGCGCTCCAGGCCGATGTTCAGCAGGATCAGTTCCATCAGGCCGCGCGCGTTCATCAGCGCGCCCACCGCGGCGGACTCGGCCGCCGGCCGCCCCATGGCGCGCGCCGCCAGCGCGCAGGCCGCGCCCTTGGCCGCCGTCGCGACGAGCAGGATCGCGCCCGCGGCGGCCCACATCCCCGGCGAGGAGAGCAGTCCCAGCCGCGTGTTCAGGCCCGAGTAGACGAAGAACAACGGCACCAGCAGCGCGGTCGTCACCGGCTCGATCTTCGCGCGCAGGGCGTCGGCGAAGGTCCCGCGCGGCATGGCGACGCCCAGCAGGAACGCGCCGAACACGGCGTGCAGGCCGATCGCGTCCGCGTACCAGGACGCCAGCGCCAGCGCGATGAACACGAGGGGCAGACCGCCCGGCCCGAGCGCGACGCGGGGATTCCGATCGACGTATTTTTTGGCGGCCGGGCGCAGGACGAAGAGGATCAGCCCGGCGTAGGCCAGCCCGCCGAACACGGCGTAGGCCGCGCGGCCGGGCTGGGAGTCGAAGCCGGCCAGCAGGGCCGCGAGCAAGGTCCAGGCCGCGGCGTCGTCGAAGGCGCCGGCGCCCAGCACCAAGGTCCCCAGCGGCGTCCCGGTCAGGCCGCGCTCCATCACGATGCGCGCCAGGACCGGGAAGGCCGTGATCGACATGGCCGCGCCGGTGAACAGGAGGGCCTGCGCGCGCGGGGCGTCCCCGAAATACGCGGCGGCGGGGGTCAGGCTCGCGCCCAGCGCGGCGCCCAGGACCATCGGCGCCGCGATTCCCGACAGCGACACCGCCGCCGCGCCGCGCCAGCCCGCGGCGAGCAGGTCCACGCGGAACTCCAGGCCGACCACGAACATGTACAGCGCCAGGCCGATCTGGCTGGCGATGAACAGCGGCGGCATCCCGGCCTTGGGAAACAGCCAGGCGTGCGCCGCCGGGAAGAGCAGGCCGAACAGCGACGGCCCCAGCAGTATGCCCGCGATCATCTCGCAGACGACCGCCGGCTGGAGCGCGCGCTTGCCCGCCCACGTCAGCGCGCGGCACGCCGCCAAGACGACCGCGAGCTGGAGGAAGAATCGGGCCGACAGCTCCATGGCGGTCACGCCGCCAGTATAGCAGGGAGGGGGGAGCGTCGCCAGTGAGGCGGGTCGCGGAAACCGCGTAGTAGTCCGCATAGACGCCGCCCGCCGCAGCGAGTAGAGTAAGAACTCCCCCATGAACAAAAAAATATTGGTGGTCGACGACGACCTCGCCGCGCGCCGGATTCTGGTTCTTTTGCTCGAATCGACCTACGAGGTCCTCCAGGCCGAGACGGGGGACGAAGCGCTTCGGATCATCGCGGGGCGGCGGCCGCGGCTCGTGCTGCTGGACATGACCATGCCCGGCATGAGCGGTCTGGAGGTGCTCAAGGCCGCGCAAATCCCCGCGGAGCCGATGACCGTGATCGTGCTGACCGGCCGCAACGACATCGAGCTGGCGAAGAAGGCCCTGGAGCTGGGCGCGGCGGAATACATCACGAAGCCGTTCGATCTGGCCCATCTCAAGGAAAAAGTGAAATACACCATGGAAACCGTTCCCGGAGACAAGCGCAAGGACGGCGGGCTTCCTTGGCGTACCGTCGGAACGCCTCGCGGCTAATCGAACACTTGTACGTGTTCGGGGAAGATGTTATACTCATCCCCATGGCCCGCCTCAAAACCGTCTATCGCTGCCAGCAGTGCGGTCATTCCGCGTCCAAGCCCATGGGCCAGTGCCCGGGCTGCTCGGAGTGGAACACCATGGTGGAGGAAGTGATCGAGGCCCGGCCGGAGGCGCTGACGGAGGCGGTGGCGGCGTCCTCGGCGCGCGGGGGGCTGACCAGCTTCTCCTCGGCGGTGGTGGCCCTCAAGGACGTGCGCGATCAGGAAGAGCGGCGCTCCCCGGTCGGCATCGGCGAACTCGACCGCCTGCTCGGCGGGGGGCTCGTCGCGGGGCAGGTGGTCCTGCTCGCGGGGCCTCCGGGCATCGGCAAGTCCACCTTGATGCTGCAGGCGGCGGCCAAGCTGGCGGGGAAGGGCCCCGTGCTGTACGCCACCGGCGAGGAGTCCCTGCGCCAGGTGTCGGGCCGCGCGCAGCGGCTGGGCCTGGCGCCGGACCAGCTGTTCCTCGTCTCCGAGACCAATCTGGCGAAGATCCTGGCGACGATGGAAACGCTCAAGCCGTGGGCCGTGATCCTGGACTCCGTGCAGACGGTGTCGCACCCGCAGCTGGCCTCCAGCCCGGGCTCGGTGGGGCAGGTGCGCGAGTGCGCCGCCGAGCTCGTGCGCGCCGCGAAGTCGCGGGACACGGTGGTGTTCCTGCTCGGCCACGTGACGAAGGACGGCTCGCTGGCGGGGCCGAAGGTGCTCGAGCACATCGTCGACACGGTGCTCTACTTCGACACGGAGCGGCACGACCTGCTGCGCGTGCTGCGCGCGGACAAGAACCGCTTCGGCCCGACCGATGAGCTGGGCCTGTTCGAGATGGGCGAACGCGGCCTGCGCGAGGTGACGGACGCCTCCTCGTTCTTCCTGGCGGACCTGGGACGCGCGGCCCAGCCCGGGCGCGCGGTCGCGGTCGCGCTCGAGGGCTCGCGGCCCATGCTGGTCGAGACTCAGGCGCTGGTCGTGCCCACGCGCTACCCCCTGCCGCGGCGCATGGCCACCGGGCTGGACTTGAACCGGGTGCTCGTCCTGTTGGCGGCCATGGAGCGCCACCTGGGCCTCCACTTGGAGGACCGCGACGCGTTCGTGAGCCTGGCGGGCGGATTGCGCCTCAAGGATCCGGCTCTGGACCTGGCCGCGTGCCTGGCCGTCATGGGCTCGGCGCGCGACAAGTCCGTGCCCGCCGACATGGTGCTGATCGGCGAGGTGGGCCTGTTGGGCGAGATCGGCCGGGTGCCGCAGCTGGAGCCGCGTCTCAAGGAGGCGGCGAAGGCCGGCTTCAAGCGCGCGCTGGTCCCGGCCCGCTCGCTGAAGGACCTCTCCAAGATCGCGGGCCTGACCGTGACCGGCGTCGCCGATCTGCGCGCCGCCGCCGCGTCCGCTTTCGGCGGCGGCGACCGCGAAGACGACGAGGCCTGACGGGCCTCGGCCGTATTTCGTAGAATCTCCCATCATACGTCCGTCCTTTATATAACCCCGTTCGGAGTCATTCATGTATACCTGGCTGTTCCGCGTCGGCATCGTGCTGGCCTGTCCTGCGATCGTGTATTTCGGCAAGATCGCGCCCAATCCCATCGGCCTCGGCATCGGCCTGGGCGTCGGCCTGCTCATCGTCGGCATCGAGGTCCTGGTGGCGGAGCTGAACCTTTTGACCATCATGTTCGGCGTGCTGGGGACCGCGGTCGGCGTCATCGTCGCGCGCGTGTTCGACTACATGATCTTCCAGATGGGCAACGAGGACCTCTACAAGGTCTGGGACAAGTTCTCCCTGCTGCGCTACTTCGCCTTCGGCGTGCTGGGCCTGGTGATCTCCCTGCGCAAGTTCCCGGAGCTGGACGACCTGGACAAGGACCTGCTCAAGATGGGCAAGAAGCGCGGCGCCGAGATCAAGATCCTGGACACCAACGTCATCATCGACGGCCGCGTCGCGGACGTTGTGGAGACGCACTTCCTGTCCGGGACCTTGGTCGTGCCCCGCTTCGTGCTGACCGAACTGCACCGCCTGGCCGACTCCGAGGACCCGCTCAAGCGCGCCCGCGGCCGCCGCGGCCTGGACGTGCTGGCGCGCCTGCAGGAGAACGTGTCCATCCCCGTCAAGATTTTGGACAAGGACGTCCCCGACGTGCGCGAGACCGAGGGCAAGGTCGTCAAGCTCGCCCGCGAGATGGGCGCCAAGATCGTCACCACCGACTTCAACGTCAACAAGGTGGCCAGCCTGGAAGGCGTGATCTGCCTCAACGTCAACGACCTGTCGACCGCGCTCAAGACCGTGGTCCTGCCCGGCGAGGCCATGTCCGTGTTCGTGATGAAGGAAGGCAAGGAGCGCGAGCAGGGCGTCGGCTATCTGGACGACGGCACCATGGTGGTCATCGACGACGGCCGCCGCGCCATCGGCAAGCGCGTCGAGGCCGTGGTCACCTCGATCCACCAGACCTCCAACGGCCGCATGATCTTCGCCAAGGCCCGGGCCGAGAAGGCGCCGGCCGCCTAGATGCGGGCCGCCGTCATCGTCGTCTCCGGCGGCTCCGGGTCCCGCATGGGGCGCCCGAAGCAGTTCCTGCCGCTGGCGGGCGCGACGGTCGCGGAGTTGTCGCTGCGCTGCTTCGTCGGCATGCCCGAGGTGGAGTCCGTCGTCCTGGTGCTCGGCGAAGACTCCCTCCGGGAGCACGGCGCGCGCCTGACCGGCGGCAAGGTGACGGTCGCGGCCGCCGGCGCCACGCGCATGGGTTCGGTCCGCAGCGGCTTCGCGGCCGTGCCTTCGGGCGTCGATGTCGTCGCCGTGCACGACGGGGCGCGTTCCCTGATCACTCCCGAAATCGTTCGCGCGACCTTGGTCGAGGCCCTCAAGTCCGGCGCCGCCGTGGCCGCCGTTCCGGTCAAGGACACGCTGAAGCGCGTGACGAAAGGCGGCTCCGTCGTGGCCGAGACTCCGGACCGCGCCGAGTTCTGGGCCGCCCATACTCCCCAGTCGTACCGTTACGATGTTCTCAAGGAAGCGCTGGAGAAATTCAAGGACGACGCGTCGGCCACGGACGAAAGTCAATTAGTGGAGCGCTGCGGCCGTTCCGTTTCCGTCGTGGCTTCCAGCTACGAGAACTTCAAGATCACCACTCCGGAGGACCTGGTCATGGCCGAGGCGATTCTCGATTCCCGCGCCGGAGGCCCGCGCCTTTCCGCGACCGGCTTCGGCTTCGACATCCACCGCCTCGTCGCCGGCCGCGAGCTGTGGCTGGCCGGCGTCAAGCTGGCCCACGACAAGGGCCTGCTCGGCCACTCCGACGGCGACGCCGTGCTCCACGCCGCCTGCGACGCCGTGCTCGGCGCGCTGGGCCTGGGCGAGATCGGCATCGCGTTCCCGCCCTCGGACCCGAGGTTCAAGGGCCTGGCGTCGAAGGAGATCGTCGCGCACGTGCTGGGCAAGGTCGGTTCGGTCGGCGGCGAGATCGTGCACCTGGACTGCACTCTCATCGCCGAGGAGCCCAAGCTGAAGCCGCACTACGCCGCCATGAAGACGTCGCTCGCCGCGCTGTTCCGGCTGCCGGAGTCGCGCGTGAGCCTCAAGGCCAAAAGCCACGAGGGCCTGGACGCGATCGGCCGCGGCGAGGCCATCTCCTGCCACGCCGTCGCGACCGTTTTGGCCCGGCGCGGGTAGCCGCCGCGTGCAGACGTTCCTCCTCGTCCTGACCAACGCCATCGGCGGGTCGACCTATCCCGCGGCCGCCGTGATGCTGCGCGGATTCCCCGCGCGCGACGCGGCGTTCCTGCGCATGGCTCTGTGCTGCGTGTTCTTCGCGCCGTTTCTGTGGCGCGCGCGCTTCCGCCTGGCCAATCTCTCCGTCCGCGACTGGGCGCTGCTGAGCGCGGTCGGCCTCTTCGGCTACGCCCTGCCGTTGGTGTTGGGAATCTACGGCCAGACCCTGTCCACCTCCAGCTCGGCGGCGCTGTTCATCGGGATGGAGCCGGTGTCCATCGTCGTGCTGTCGTGCCTGTTCCTGGGCGAGCGCATGACCGGACTGAAGCTCGTGTCGCTGATCGCCGGGCTGTCCGGCGCGATGCTGATCGCCTTCCAGGGACTTCCGCATCTGGGCGGCGCGTTCGAGGGCCGCATGATCGGCGACCTGGTCCTGGCGGCGGGCGGGATCTGCTGGGCGCTGTATTCGGTGATCGGCAAGCCCGTGCTCGGCCGCGTCGAACCGATGGACTACACGGCGGCCACCACCGTGCTGTGCTTCGTCGGGGTCGCCGCGTGGGCCGCGCCCGGGCTCTCGCCCGCGACGTGGCGCTCGGCGGGAACGGCCCCGTGGCTGGCGCTGATCTACCTCGCGGCGGCGGGAAGCTTCTTCGGCGCCCTGATCTGGAACGTGGTCCTGCGCAAGGTCGAGGCGTCCAGCTCCGCGAACTTCATCTTCCTTCAGCCTCTCGTCGGCGTCGCCCTCGGCGCGGGCGTGCTGGGGGACCCGCTGACGCGCTGGACCGCCTACGGCGGAGCGCTGGTGCTGGCCGGGATGTGGGCCGCGACGCGGGCCTAGCCCCGCGGGTCCGCGACGAGGTCCCGGCCCAGGACGAACCGTCCCATCAGCGCGTTCAGGGTCTTCTCCAGGCCGGGCCGCTCGGACTCCGGCCGCGGCGCGATCAGCCAGACCGTCTCGCGCAGGCCGCTGGGTCCCGCGTGCAGGCGGACCAGCCGTCCCGCGCTCAGGTCGGCCGCGACGGACGGCAGCTCCAGCGCGGCGGCGCCGTGACCGGCCAAGGCCAGCGCGCGCAGCAGTTCGGCGTCGTCGGCCTGGGCCTCGACGCGCGGGGCCAGGCTTCGGCCGCGGAGGAACTGTTCGACCTGCTTGGTGACCGGATTGTCCGGGCCGCGCAGCAGCATCGGGACGTCCGCCAAGCCCTTCGGGTAGCGGCCGACGCGCTTGGCGATCGACGGCGCGGCCACGAAGACGAGGGGGATGGAGCCGACGGCGCGTCCTCGGAAGTCTCGTCCCAGGCGCAGCGACAGGTCCAGCGCGGCGACCACCAGGTCCAGGGCGCGGGACTCGAGGCGCTGGGCGAGGCCTTCGGCCACGCCGCCGCTCACGATCACGCGCACGTCGCGGTCGGCCTCGCGGGCGGCCTCCAGCACGCGCATCACGGCGGCCCGCGGGACGGCGGCGTGAGCGCCGACGCGCAAAGTCCGGGGGGCGGCATCCAGGCCGGCCTTGATGTCGGCCTCGAGCTGGGCGCCGGCCTCGAAGATGCGGCGGCAGTGCCGCAGGACGGTCTCGCCCTCGGGCGTCAGGCGCACGCCGCGGCGGCCGCGCACCAGCAGCGGGCGACCGCAGCGGCGCTCGAGCTGGGCGAGCTGGGAGCTCAGCGTGGGTTGGGCCAGGTTCAGCTCGCGCGCGGCGGCGCCGATGCCGCCGAGCCGGGCGACCGTCCAGAAGTAGTAGAGATGATGGTAGTTGTGGTTTATCATCGCTATTATCTATGACAATAATCGATTATAACTAATGATGGGGCTCCCGCGGCGGCGTAATATCAGGGTAGGACCATTTTCGGAGGAACAACCATGAAACGACTCTCTTCGATGCGGGCCGCGCTGGTCGCGGTTTCGCTGCTGGCCGCCGCCTGCGCCGGTCACGCCCGCAAGACCCCGTCGGACGCGCCCGGCGCGGCTCTTCCCAAGCCCGCCCCGACCGAGGCCGCTCGCGTGGTCGACGCCGAGCCCGACGTGCGCGACATGAACCTCAGGGCGATCCCGGAGCTCAAGACGGTGCGCTTCGACTACGACAGCGACCGCCTGAGCGCCGACGCCCGCGCCGTCCTGCGCGCGAACGCGGAGTACCTGAAGTCCCACGCGGACATGAAGGTCCAGGTCGCCGGCCACTGCGACCAGCGCGGGACCGTCGCCTACAACCTGGCCCTCGGCCAGCGGCGCGCCCGCGGCGTGCGCGACTACTACAAGGCGCTGGGCGTGGACGCCGCGCGCGTCGCGACGATCAGCTGGGGCAAGGAGCACCTGTCCTGCACCGAGGCGACGGAGGATTGCTGGTCCCGCAACCGCCGCTCCGAGACGCTCGAGGCGCTGAACGCGAAGGTCGCCGGCGCACCCCGCTGACGAGCGCGCGGCAGTTTTTTCACGCTGACAGAGCGCCGGGTTCGTTCCCGGCCGATCGATGCGGACCGCTCCGTCGGGCTTCGTTCGCCCGGCGGAGCCCATTTTAGGGGAAGACCGGCCGCATGTCGACGCGAATGGTCTCTTTCGCGGTGCTGACCGTCGTGGTCGGCGTCCAGAACCTGAACCAGATGACCCGTGTCGCACCCGCCGGAACGGCCGTGCCGGTCTGGTCTCCCGCGTAGACTCCGCCGACGCCGCCGCTGGTCGTCGTGCTGGCCGTGATCGCGTCGATGGACGTGAACGTGGAGGGGCCCGGCCGCACGGAATTCCACAGCCCTTGGATCACCGGCTGTTCCACTCCGCTGGAAACGGCGAGGACCCACGGGCTGCCCTGCGGGGCCGTCACGGCGGCCCACAGAGTCACGGTCGCGGGAATATTGCCGATGTTCGTCACGACGATCGAACTGGCCGAAACGCTCGACAAACCGATTGCGGGATCGATCGTTCCGAAGCTCAGGATCGTCGTTGATGTCACGATCTGGAGATTCAGAGGACTGACGGCCGCGTAGTTCCGCACGCCCGCCCAGTTGATCGAGGCGACGCGGAAATAATTGGTCGTGGTCAAATCCAGCCCCGCCAGCGTCAAAGTGCTTTGGGCGACCGCCGCGGTGATCGACGAGTAAATCGTGCCCGAGAAATCGGATGCGGTGGAGGCGTCGAGCTGGTAGCCCATGGACGTGGCCGAGGCCGGAGAGACGGGCCGCGCCGCCCAAGCGTAAGTCGCGGACGTGAAGTAGACGTTCAGGAACGAGGTGGCCGACGGCGCGAGCGCGAGCGTGGCGAGACTCTGCACGGAGCTGAAGGCGGACGTATTGCCTTGGGAGCCGGCGGCGTCGCGGGCCTGGGCGCGGACGAAGTAGGTGGTGTTGGGCAGCAGCGTGGAGAAAGTGAAGCCGGGGCCGGCGATCCAGCCGGAGTTGGCGTTGACGACGCCGAAAGCGGGATCGGTCGAGGCTTGAAGGGTGAAAGGCGCGGCGGCGAGGCCGCTGAGGTCATCGGAACCGGCGAGGCCCGAGACGTCGAGTCCGAAGGTGGTGGGGTTGAGGAGGGCGGTATACGTGGGCACAGCAGGCGGCGTGGTGTCGACGAGGATCGTGAACTGGGCGGTGGTCTCGTTGGCGTCGAGGGAAGAGGCGAGGAACATGACTTGGTTGGTGGCGGCGCCGGGGGCGGTGCTCTGGACGAGGAGGGGGGCGGTGAGGGAGAGCGTGGAGGTCCAGGTCTGCGCCGCGACGCTGCCGTCGAGGCCGGTGAGGGCGAAGGTGGCGGTGGAGAGCCTGGTCCAGGAGAAGTTGGCGCCGGCCTTGGAGGAGACGTCGACCTGGGGAGCGCCGAGGGCGTGGGTTTCGGAGGCGACGAGGGCGTACTCGGCGGAGACCTGGGCGGCGGTGAGGGGGACGGTGGTGACGAGGACCTCGTCGATGATGCCCGGATAGTAGCGCACGGCGGCGCTGCCGCCGGTGTTGGCGCCGACGACGCTGGCGCCGCCGACCCAGGCGTAGGTGGGGCCGACGTAGGTCTGCGCGGTGTTGGAGTTGACCTGGGTGCCGGAGACGGCGAGGGCGCCGTCGACGTAGAGGTACATGCCGGTGGGGTCGAGGACGGCGGAGGCGAAGTGCCAGGCGCCGTCGGCGTAGGACTTGGTGGCCTGGATGTAGCGGCGCACGGCGGCGTTGTCGGTGACCTCGAAGGCGAGGCGTCCGGTGGAGCGGTACCAGGAAAGTTCGGCGTCCCATTGCGTGGCGCCGCCGACGGTGTTGGCGTCGGACACCTGGAAGAGATAGCCCTTGCCGAGGGTGGTGTTGAACCACATGTTGACGGACCAGGCGTTGTCGGCGGGGAGAAGGCCGGCGCGCCAGCCGGGAATGGAGAGGTCGGGGCTGACGGCGAAGTTCTGAGTGCCGTCGAACTGGAGGGCGGTCCCGAGCTTGCCGGCGGTCCAGGTCGGGGCGGGGGCGCCGGTCAGAGCGAGGGGCTGGCCCTGCTTGCTGGAGTCGCCGGCGACGGCGCCGGCGGCGTCGTCGAGGTGCCAGAGGGCGAGGTGGCCGCCGGTGTTGGTGACGGAGAGGCCGGGGGCGAAGTTGGACTGGACCTGGACCTGGAGCTTGGGGGTGGTGGTGTCGGTGTAGAGGGAGGGCGAGATGAAGAAGCCCTGCGAGTTGGAGATCTGGAAGGTGCCGGCGAGGAACGAAGGGGCGGAGGAGTTGAGGGTGGTGACGGAGCCTAAGGAGGTGAAGGAAGAGGCGACGCCGGACTGGTTGACGGCGCTGACGCGGGCGTAGTAGAGGGTGCCGGAGACGAGGCCGCCGAAGCCGGAGGAGTTGGTGCTGACGACGACGTCGACGACGCCTGTGGCGAAGGTGGGGTCGGCGGAGACCTGGGCGTCATAGGTGGTGCCGGCGGGGTTGTAGCCGGTGGGGGCGGTGCCGGAGGCCCACGTCACGGTGAAGCCGGAGGCGGTGAGGTTGGTGAAGACGGTGGCGGGGACGCCGGGGGCGACGGTCAAGGTGGCGGTGGAGCCGAGGGCGACGAAGGGGCCTGCGGCGCCGAGCCAGTTGCGCGCGGCGGCCTGGGCGTAGTAGGTGGCGTTGATGAGGAGGCCGGTGAAGGCGGCGTTGAGATTGGCTGTGACGCTGGTGGAGAAGACGGAGAAGGCGGGGTCGGTGGAAAGCTGGACGACGTAGGCGGTGCCGGCGGGGTTGGCGGGGGCGCCGACGGAGAAGGCGACGGTGAGGCTGGAGGCGTAGACGGGAGCGAAGGCGGGCGACAGGGCGAGGGGATCCTGGGCCATGGTGACGGTGGAGCCGAGGCCGGCGAAAGCGGTGGCGACGCCGGCGGAGTTGAGGGCCTGGACGCGGGCGAAGTAGGTGGTGTTGGGGGCGAGGCCGGCGGGCGTGGCGGAAACGTCGACGGTGGCGGAGCTGAAGAGCGTGCCGGTGAAGTTGGCGGCGGTGGAGAGCTGGAGTGCGTACTGGGTCCAGGCGGGGTTGCCGTTGGGAGACCACTGAGCCGTCGCCGACGTGACCGCGACCATGGTGAAGGTGGAGGCGGCGCTGACGGGGAGCGCGGCCAAAGTCGCGGTGGCGGCGACGACGGCGTCGTCGGGCGCCCCGCTCCAGTTCAGCGATCCCGCCCGGAAGTAATAGGTCGTGTTGATCGCGAGGCCGGAGACGGTCAGTCCCGTCGCGCCGCCCGCGAGCGTCGTCGAGGAGAACACGGTTCCGGCGCCGTTGAAGTTCGTCGAGGACGCCTGGACCCGGTAGCCCTGCGCTCCGGAGGGCGTGACGCTCCAGGTCACGGTCGCGCTCGTCAAAAAGACGGGGCCGGCCGCCGGCGAGACGGGCGGCTGGGCCAAGGTCGAGGCGGACGGGCCGGCGGCGTAAACCGCGACGGCGTTCCAGTTCAGGCTCCCGGCGCGGAAGTAATACGTCGTGTCGGCGGAGAGCCCCGGGACGGTGAGCGCCGTCGCGGCCGGATTCCAGACCGTCGCGGACAGGACGGCGCCGCCGGGGGAGAGCGCGCCGAAGTTGGTCGAGGAGGCGTCCGCTTCATAGCCCGCGGCCCCGCCGGCGGGCGCGGTCCAGCTCACGGCCGCGCTCGTGACGAACACGCCCGCCAGCGCCGGCGCGACCGGAGCTTGGGCCAAGGTGCTGGTCGCCCCCAGCGCGACGTAGTTCGCCGAGCCGCCCCAGTCGAGGCTTCCCGCCTGGAAGTAGTAGGTCGTGTCGGGATCGAGGCCCGCGACCGTCAGCGTGCTGGCCGCGACCGCGGCCGTCGCGGAGGAGTAGACCGCGCCGCCGGGCGAGAGGGAGCCGAAGTTGGTCGAGGAGGCCCTTAGGACGTAGCCCTCCGACGTGGTGGAGGAGGGGCTGGGCGGCAAGGCGGCCCAGCGCGCCGTCGCCGAGGAGGAGAAGGCGCCGAGGAACGCGGGCGCGAGGGGAGCGACGGGCAAGGCCGGCGTGGACTTGGCGCCGAAGGAGGCGAAATCGGGCGCGCCGATCCAGTTGAGGCTGGCCGCGCGAAAGTAATACGTCGTGTTGGCGGACAGACCCGACACGGTCAGAGTGGACGCGGAGACGGGGACCGCCGCGGAAGAGAAGACCGTCCCGCTGAAGTCCGCGGCGGTGGAGGCCTCCAGGCGGTAGCCTTCGGCGGTGGCGGAGGACGGCGCCGGCGGCAAAGCGGCCCAGCCGAAGGCGGCGGTTCCCGTGCTCAGGGCAAGAAGCTGGAGATTGGCGACCGGAGACGCGAGGGTCGCCGCGGTCGCGCCGTTCGACAGGGGCGACCAATTGGGCTTGGCGTCCGCCGTCCACAGGCGGAAGTAGTAGGTGGTGTTCGGGTTGAGGCCGGCGACCGAGTAGCCCTGCGCCGCGCCGGAAACGACGCCGAACGTCGAGGCAAGGACCTGAGCGGAGGCGGTGGACCAGGAGACGCCGGTCCAGGTCGCGTATTGGATCGCATAGGTGCCGTTGAGGGGGATGTTGTCCGGGTCCGAGGGCGCCGTCCAGGTCAGCAGGACGCTCGCCGCGCCGCCGGCGGAGGCGGCGAGATTTGCGACCGCGGAAGGCGCGGTCGTGTCGGGCGAGGTCAAGGTCAAGGTCGAGCCGAGCGACGTGTAATTCGCCGCGCCCGCCCAGTTCAGCGAGCCGACGCGGAAATAGTACGTCGTGTTTGAAAACAGTCCGCTGACGGTCAAGGTGCTCAAGCCCACGACGGCCGTCTGCGACGAGAAAACCGCGCCTGAGAAATCGGACGCGGTGGAGGCCTGAAGCAGATAGCCCTCGGCCGTGGCGGAGGCAGGCGACGGCGGCAGGGCGGCCCACTCCAGCGTCGCCGAGCTGACGCCGACCAGCAGGAAGGCGGGCGGCGTCGCCGCGGGGGGCGTCGCGAGCGTGGCCGCCGTGGTCGGGTTGGAGAGCCCGCTCAGGTCTCCAGCCGCGTCCAACGTCCATAAGGCGAGAAAGTACGTGGTGTTGGGAAACAGGCTCGAAACGGAAAGAGCGGACGCGGCGCCGGGGCTGATGCCGCTGGTCGAGACCGAGACTTGGGCCGAGGCGAAAGCCCAGGTCACCGGCGAGACGCTCGAGTACTGGACGCGGTAGCTGGTGCCGGTCTGCAAAGCGCCCAGCGCCCCGTCATAGCCCGGCGCGCTCCAGGAGAGCGCGAGCGTCGTGCTGCTCATGGACGCGCCGGTCAGGTTCACGACGGCGCCGGGAAACGACATCCGGCTGATCGCGCCCGGGAACAGTCCGTAACTCGTGAAGGCGACGCTGCTGACGGCGGCCTCGCCGAGCGCGTCGCCGAGCTGCTGGCTGGTGGTGGTGACGCCGCCTTGCCCCGAGGAGTCGGCGGCGGTGGGGTTGAGGGAGCTTCCCGCGGTGGTGATCTGCGCCGGAGAGGAGACCGCAAGCCCCAGGAGACACAGGAGCGCCGCCGCAAATCCGCGGAAACGAGGTCTCCGTCTCATGCGGCGGTTTATCACGTTCTCCTGTCCGCTCGGCTCAGTTCCCGTTCCAAATGACGACGGTCAAGGTCTGCGCGGCGCCGGTCGTGCCGGTCAAGGCCTTGCCGATCGGCGCGCCGTTGGTCGTGCACTGGGAGACTCGGCCGGCGGCGTTCGACGAGGTGCAAACGCGGTTGCCCGTGGTGATGGTCCCGCCCGCGACCGCGGTCGTGATGATGCCGGACGTCGCGACCCAGACCGTCAGGCCGGCCGAGGCGGCGGGCGTCACCGCGAAGCCGACCGCGAACGTGTTGGCGTTGGCGGCGACCGTGCCGACCGTGTTGGCGCCCGAGATGACGACGGCGTCGCCGACGTTGATGACGGTCGAGGCGGTGAACGGGTAGGCGATGTAGTTGTCCCCGGCCACCGCGCCGTTGAAGAACACGCTCGTGCTGAGGAACAGTCCGTTTCCGGAAGGGACGCCGACGCCGCCGTTGATCAGATTCGTCGCGCCTAAGGTGACCCGGCTCGTGCCGGCGGAGTCGAGTAGGTTGTTGCCGTTGACTTGGACGTTGCCGTTGAAGACGTGAGGCCCGGCGCCGTTCGCGGTCAGGTTTCCGGATACCGTCAAGTTGCTTGCCACGGTCACGTCGTTGACGCCGGCCGCGCCGCCCAAAGTCACTGTGCCGGTGGCGGTGAACGGGCCGCCGACCGTTCCTTTGGCGACATAGAACGTCGCGCCCGACTGGAGCGTGTCCCGGTTCTGGATGTAGTTCGTGTCGCCCGGCAGCAGATGCGCGGCCGTCACGTTGGTCAGGCCGGCGCCATTGCCGGAGATCGCGTTGGCGGCGTTGGAGAGGGTCAGGGTGTTCGAGTAGGCGCCGGAGATCTGCGCGCTCGGGATCGTCCCGCTCAGCTTCGTCGCGTCGATGAATCCTGACGGCGTCGTCACCGCCACCGCGCCGCTGCCCGCGATCAGCACGCCGCCGACGACGAGCGGCCCGGCGACCGTGCCGCTGGAGACGTAGAACGTGGCGCCGGACTGGAGGCTGCTCGCGACTTGGACGTAGTTCGCGTTGCCGGGCAGAAGATTATTCGCGTTCTGGGCGGTGAAGGCGTAGGGGGCCGTGACCAACTGCTGGCGGGGGGAGCCGACCTCGGAGCCCACCTGGACTTCGAGATACGTCGGCGACGCGGCGAACACGCTCGCCGGGATCGGGGTGACGGCGCCTAGCTGCACGGCGAAGACTCCGTTGGCGACGTTCACGCCGGCCTGCGTCTCGCTCCACAGCGCCGCGCCGCCCGTCGGCACGCTGAACACGCGGAAGGTCAGGCTGAACGAGCCGTTGCGCGGGTTGTTGCTGAGGTCCAAAAGTTTGCCTTGGAAGTTGATCAAGCCCGGGACTTGGGCCTGCAGGGGCGCGGCCAGCCACAGCGCCGCCGCGGCCCAAGCCAGAATTCGAAGGTGTTTCATATCCGTTGTCTCCTTAATTCGCGCGCGCGCGTAAAAAACGTCACGAAAAGATCAGATATATCCTAGGGATGAGGCACGAAGAGAAGGCGAATCTAACGTCGCAGACTGTCCGGGGGAACGCAACAGATCGATTTTCTTGATAGGGCGAGAGTCCTTGTTGTGACGAGGGCGGGTGGGACGAGGACGAGGGTGCCGAATCGTTTGAACATGGTTGTTTCTTGCAGCCGACCGCCGGGAACAGAGGGGGGCAGAGGGTGAGCCTCGGTTTTTAGTTTAACATTGACTTTCTATATTGTCATGCGAAGAATATGTGATTTTTTAAATCTACTTGCGCGCCGAGCCGGCGAGGATCAGGGCGGCGGCCAGGGCGAGAGCGGCCGAAAAAATGGACGGGGTCCGGCCGACGCGATTCGGCATAAAGTCTCCTGAGCGGGCCCGGGCCCGGCCAAAACGGCATGAATCCGGCGTCCGGGAGGTCTATTTACTTCCTATATAGTGTAAACAGTTATGCATCCGTTTGTTAGGGGATGATGCGAAAAATATGTGATTTAATGAAAAGATGAATCGGGCCTCCGGCGAGCCGGCGGATTGGTACAAGGACGCCGTGATCTACGAAGTCCGGGTCCGCTCGTTCTGCGACGCGAACGGGGACGGGATCGGCGACCTGCCGGGCCTGATCTCGAAGCTCGACTACCTGACGGGGCTGGGCGTCAGCGCTTTATGGCTCCTGCCGCTGTGCCCGTCGCCGATGCGCGACGACGGCTACGATATCTCGGATTACGAGGGGATCGATCCTCAGGTCGGCACGCGGGAAGACTTCCAGGAGCTGATCGAGGCCGCGCACGCGCGCGGCCTGCGCGTGATCACCGAGCTGGTGCTCAACCACACCTCGGACAAGCACCCGTGGTTCGAGCGCGCGCGACGCGCGCCCAAGGGGCACCCGGACCGGGAGTGGTACGTCTGGAGCGAGGACCCGTCCCGCTTCAAGGAGGCCCGGGTCATCTTCAAGGACTTCGAGAAATCGAACTGGACCTGGGACGACGAGGCCAAGGCCCATTATTGGCACCGCTTCTATCACCACCAGCCCGACCTGAACTACGACCATCCTCCGGTGCGGGCCGCGATGCGGGCCGCCGTGGATCACTGGTTCGGGCTCGGCGTGGACGGCCTGCGCCTGGACGCGGTGCCGTACCTGTTCGAGCGCGAGGGCACCCGCTGCGAGAACCTGCCCGAGACCCACGCGTTCCTCAAGGACCTGCGCGCGCGCGTGGACGCGAAATGGACCGGGCGCATGCTTCTGGCCGAGGCGAACCAATGGCCGGAGGACGCGGCCCGCTACTTCGGCGACGGCGACGAGTGCCACATGGCGTTCCATTTTCCGCTGATGCCGCGCCTGTTCATGGCGATGCGCCGCGAGGAGCGCCGCCCGATCACCGAGATCCTGGCGCGCACGCCGGACATCCCGGAAGGCTGCCAGTGGGCGCTGTTCCTGCGCAACCACGACGAGTTGACGCTGGAGATGGTGACCGACGAGGAGCGCGACTACCTGTGGCGCGAGTACGCCGCCGATCCGCAGGCCCGCCTGAACCTGGGCATCCGGCGGCGCCTGGCGCCGCTCCTGTTCAACGACCGCCGGCGCATGGAGCTGATGAACGCCCTGCTGTTCTCCCTGCCCGGCACGCCGGTCCTGTACTACGGCGACGAGATCGGCATGGGCGACAACGTGAGCCTGGGCGACCGCAACGGCGTGCGCACGCCCATGCAGTGGAGCCCGGACCGCAACGCCGGCTTCTCCGCGGCCGACGCGTCCAAGCTGATCCTGCCCTTGGTCGCCGACCCCGAGTATCACTGGCAGACGGTCAACGTCGAGAACCAGCGGCGCAACGAGAGCTCCTTCTTGAACTGGACGCGCCGCCTTCTGCGCCTGCGCGGCCGCCACCCGGCGTTCGGCCGCGGCGGCACGGTGTTCGTCGACGCCGGCACCGACCACGGCTTGGCCTTCGTGCGCGAGCACGGCGACGACACGGTTCTCGCCGTCTTCAACCTGTCGCGCTTCACGCGGCCGCTGTCCCTGGAGCTGTCGCGCTGGGAGGGCATGGTCCCGTCGGAGCTGTTCGGCGGCGTGGCCTTTCCCGCGATCGGCGCGGGCCGCTGGCCCCTCTCCCTGGGCCCGCGCGGCTTCTGCTGGTTCGCCCTGGAGAAGCCGAAGTGACGGTCCCCGCGGGCTTGGCCAGGGAGCTGGCGCGGTCGCGGGCGCGCGGCGAGAGCCTTCTGCTCACGCTGGATTTCGACGGCACGCTCGCGAGTCTGCGCCGCCGCCGCGGCGGCGCGCGCCTGCCGCGCCGCCGCCGCGCGAGGCTGGCCGCGCTCGGGCGGACGCCCGGCGTGAAGCTGCTGATCGTCAGCGGCCGGGCGCTGTCGGACCTGCGCGCGCGATGCCGCGGAACCGGCGCGGCGCTGGCCGGCGACCACGGCCTGCGCCTGGAGGGCGTCGGCGCGGCCTGGCGCCATCCCGACCTGGCCCGGCGCTCCCGCGAGGCGGACCGCCTAGCCGCCGAGGCGCGCGCGGCGACGCGCGGAATCGCCGGCGTGAGCGTCGAGCTTAAGGAGGCTTCCGTCGCCGTTCATTACCGCGCCGCGCCGTCCCTGCGCCGCGAGCCGGCCCCGCTTCGACGGGTTCTCCGGAGGCTTTTGCTTCCGGGCTGGCGTGTCGCCTCGGGCAAGTGCCTGTGGGAACTTCGGCCGGAGCGGGACTGGGGCAAGGGCGAGGTGATTTTGCTGGCCCTGAAGCGCCTCGGTCCCGGCTGGCGCGCGCTTTTCGTCGGCGACGACGCGACCGACGAGGAGGGATTCGCGGTTTTGGGACGGGGCGCGTGGACGGCGAAGGTCGGCGAGGGGCGCACCGCCGCGCGGTGGCGTCTGCGCGGACTCGGCGGCGTGGACGAGCTTTTGTCCGCGGTCCGGCGGGCGCGCCGTTAGGCGGCCGGCCGCACCCGCGCCAGATCGTCGATCAGGCGCGCGCCCCAGCGGTAGATGTTGTGCTCCCGGATCACGCCGCGCATCGCGCTCCAGCGCCGCGTCTTCTCGGCGGGATCCATCTCGACGGCCTCCAGGAGGGCGTCGGCGGTGCGCTCGGCGTCGTAGGGGTTGACGATCAGCGCGTCGTTCAACTCGCGGGCGGCGCCGGCGAAGCGGCTCAGGATCAGCACGCCCGGCTCCTCGCGGGAGGCGGCGACGTACTCCTTGGCGACCAGGTTCATCCCGTCGTGCAGGGAGGTCACCAGGCACACGTCGGCCGCACGGTACCAGCGCTCGACCTCGGCGCGGCCGTGGTGGCCGACAAGCAGGACCACCGGCTTCCAGACGCGCGTGCCGAAGCGGGCGTTGATGCGCTCGGCCTCGCGCTGGACGTCCGCGCCGAGGTCGCGGTAGCGCGCGATGTTCACGCGGCTGGGCGCGCCCAGTTCGACGAAGACGAAGCGGCCGACGTAGGCGGGATTTTTTTCCAGGAAGCGCTCGACGGCGAGGAGCCGCTCGACGATGCCTTTCGTGTAGTCGATGCGGTCCACGCCGAGAGCGAGTATCTCCCCGGTCGCGCCGGCTTCCTTCAGCAAGGCGGCTTTCGTCGCGGGTTTGTCCGACGCGTCGGACAGGGCGACGCTGATCGGGTAAGGCTTGACCAAGGTTTCGTGGCCGCCGCGGCGCACGGAGAAGTTCGCCCAGTCTATGCGGCTTTCGAGGGCTCGGTCCACGGTTTCCAGGAAGTTGTTGCAGTGGTACTGGATGTGGAAGCCGAGCACGTCGGCCCCCAGCATTCCATCGAGGATGGCGCGCTGCCAGGGGCAGATGCCGAAGGCCTCGGGGTTGGGCCACGGGATGTGCCAGAACAGCGAGACGCGCGCGTCGGGGCGCGCCTCCTTGATCAGGCGGGGCAGCAGCGCGAAGTGGTAGTCCTGGATCAGCACGGACGGCCGTTCGACTCCCTCCATTTCCTTCAGCAAGGCGTCGGCGAACTTGCGGTTGACCGCCTGGTACTGGCGCCAGTCCTCGGCGCGGAAAGAAGGGCGCGCGTGGGCGATGTGGCACAGGGGCCATAGGCCCTCGTTGGAGAAGCCGAAGTAGTAGCCGTCTTCCTCTTCCTTGGTCAGCCAGACGCGCCGGAGGGTGTAGCGCGGCTCGTCCGGGGGAACTCGGACGCGGTCCTGCGCGTCCACGGTCTCGCGGTCGGCGTCGCCGGCGCCGTGGGCGACCCAGGTCCCGCCGCAGGCCTTGAGTATCGGCTCGACGCCCGTGACCAGGCCGCTGGCGGGCTGGAGGACCTCGATCTTGCCGCCGCGGCGCACGTGCAGGTAGGGCTCGCGGTTGGCGACCACGAACAAAGGGCGGCCTTGCAGACGGTCGCGCGCGTGCTCCTTCAAGCGCTCGGGCGTCCACGTGGACTGGCCCTGGTGGCGCAGGCGCGCTTCCTGCTCGGCGGCGGCGCGGGCCGCGGTCAGGCTTTTCCCGAGACGCGCCGCCTCGGAGGCCAGCGGGGCGAACGGCCACGCGGACGCCGGCGGCTCGGCGTCGGCGCCCTCGGAGCGCAGGCGGCGCATCCAATCGGCCAGCGCGGCGGCCGGGGCGAGCAGGTCCCAGCGCACCACCCACAATGTCACCGCGACGATCAGCAGGACTTGGATCAGCAGCCGCAGGAAGTTGTGCCGCCAGAGCTCGTTCATGCGCGCGTCGATGTGCGACGCGTCGTGCACCACCACGATCGAGCCGGTCCCGTCGGGCAGGTCGGCGGCGCACGCGCGGCGGGGCGGCGGACCGGGAAGCGCGGCGCAGACCGGGGTTCCGTCGTCGGGCGCGTCGGTCGGGGCCACGCGCTCCAGGCCTCCGGTGACGGCGAGGGGCTTCCCGTCGGCGTCGAACACGGCCATGCCCTTGAGCCGTTCGCGGCCGCCGTATTTTTCGACCAGCCGGGTGAGGCCTTTGGCGTCCTTTCGAGCCGCCAGGGGCGCGGCCAACTCCCGGAGGCTTTCGGCGAGGAGGCCGCCGCGGCGGTCCAACTCCTCGATGAGGCGCTTCTTTTCCTGCCGCGCCTGGTACGCCGTCGACGCGCCGACCACGAGGGCGGCGGCGAGGACGAGGGAGGCGACGAGTCTGAGCGTGACGCGCATGTGCGGTTCCCGGCCTGCCGATCAGGGTATCACTTGGCGTTTAATTTGTAAAACACGGATATTGGAGCGAATTGATTTATAATCTCAATATGCCTCTCGATCTGAACTACCATCATCTGTACTACTTCTGGGTGTGCGTCCGCTGCGGAAGCCTGACGGCGGCGTCGCAGGAGCTGCGGCTGTCTCAGTCGGCGCTGAGCCTCCAGCTCAAGAGCCTGGAGACGGCGCTGGGGCGGCGGCTTCTCGTGCGGTCGCGCACCGGCGTCGTTCCGACCGCCGAAGGGCGCGAGGTGTTCGAGCACTGCGAGCGGATCTTTCCGGAGGGCGAGGCGCTGTCCCGCGCCCTGCGCTCCGATTCGCCGCGCGCCCCGATCCAGTATCGCGTCGGCGTCGGCGCGGGACTGGGCCGCGACGTCGTGCTGGCCGTCCTCGACCGGATCGCCGCGGTCCCGCGCCTGATCCCGACGGTTTTCGTCGGGCCCGGCGAAGCCGTGCTGCAGCGCCTGATGCACCACCAGCTCGATGCGGCCCTCTTCAGCGGGGATCACTCGACCGAATTGGGCCTGGCCTACCGCTGCCGCCGCCTCGACTCCGTCCCGCTGCGCTTCGTCTGCACGCCCGGGCTGGCCGAACGGCTGGGTTCGTTCACGCGCCGCGGCAGCGAGTATCCGATGCTGCACCGCCCGAGCGGGCATCCGGTCCGGATCAAGGTGGAGCAGTGGATGCGCGACCGCGGCCTCAAGGGCCTGCCGGTGGCCGAGACCGCGGACGCCGAGCTGCTGCGCGCCCTCGCGCTCCGGGGCCGCGGCGTGGCGGCCGTGCATCTGCCCCTCGTTCGGGGCGATCTTGACTCCGGCCGCCTCGTCCGCATTCCCGGTTCGCCCGTCGATTTGACGAACGAAATATGGGCCGCGGTTCCGGTCCGGCCGCCGGTCGACGCGGAGCCGCGCCGCGCGACGGAGCTGATCATGGGTTTGGGCCCGATCTTCGGCAGGGCTTCGGCGGAACGGCCCGTGAAAAAATGAGCGATCCGGTCAAGCCGGCCGCGGCCGCCGGGCTGCGCTCGGCGCTGGAACGGTTCGCGCGCGAGCAGCCGTTCGACCGGCGCCTCCTGCTGGCCGGGGTCGCCGTGGGCGTCGCGACGGGCGTCGCGGCCTACGGCTTTCATCTGCTGCTCGACGCGTTCGCGGACATGCGCGACCGTCTGGGAGACTCCGGCCCGGTGCTGGGACCTTTGTTCATCGTCTGTCTCCCCGCCGTGGGCGGCCTGCTGTCGGGCTGGCTGACGCGGCGCCGGTATCCCGAGGCCGGCGGCCACGGCGTGGCCGAGGTCGCGCGCGCGATCAACGAAAAAGACGGGCGCATCTCGGCGCACGTGGCCTGGGTCAAGTCCTTGGCCTCGGCCGCGACGATCGGCCTGGGCGGCTCGGCGGGCCTCGAGGGGCCGGTCGTGCAGATCGGCTCGTCGGTCGGCTCCGCGCTCGGGCGCCTGTTCGGCGCGCCGCCGCAGGACTTGAAGACGTTCGTCGCCGCGGGCGCGGTCGGCGGCCTGTCGGCCGCGTTCGGCATACCGCTGGCCGGAGTGTTCTTCACGATGGAGGTCATCCTGAAGGACTTCGCCAACGAGGCCTTCCCGGCGGTGGTGGTCTCGTCGGTGACCGGCGCGGTCGTCGCGCGCTCCCTGCTGCGCGGGGCGGTGATGGCGCCTCCGCTCGCGTACGAGTGGGTCTACCCGCGCAACCTGTTCTTTTACGCCGGTCTGGGCCTGGCCTGCGCGCTGCTGGGCCGGGCCTACGTCGCGTCGATCCATCGGGTCGAGGCGGCGTTCGACCGCTGGGAACGCGTGCCCGATTGGACCCGTCCCGCGTTCGGCGGCTTTTTGGTCGGCGCGCTGACCTTGGCCGTCCCGAAGGTCGCGGGCACCGGTCGCGCGACGATCGCGGCGCTGCTGACCGGACAGACGTCCGGCTGGCGCGCGCCTCTTCTCGCGCTGGCCAAGATCGCGGCGACGGCTCTGACCTTGGGCTCCGGCGGCTCCGGCGGGGCGCTGATGCCGACGTTGTTCGTCGGGGCCGCGGCCGGCTCGGGCTGGGGCCAGGCGCTGTCGATGCTGGGCCAGACCATCCCCGCGGCGGGCGCGTTCGCCCTGGCCGGGCTGTGCGGCGTGTTCACCGCCGCTTTCTCCGCGCCGATCACGGGCATGATGATCGGCGTCGAGATGTCGCGCGACTACGGCCTGGTGGTCCCGATCATGGTCTGCTGCGCGATTTCCTACATCGGCTCGCGCCGCAAGACGGCCTAGGCTCCGGCCGCTGAGGGTCGGTCCCGCCGTCAACTCGCGCGGCGCA
>Ga0315268_10000566_pt1 | contig 43350 bp, 32 predicted proteins | sample C1_top_MG_FD_204535 | JGI IMG/M metagenome (GOLD analysis project Ga0315268, IMG submission 204535) | Sediment microbial communities from Yellowstone Lake, YNP, Wyoming, USA - C1_top | ecosystem: Environmental > Aquatic > Freshwater > Lake > Sediment | place: USA: Wyoming | collected 2017-08-01
CCGCCGATGGCCAGCCGGCCGCTACACCTGGATAGGTGTTGGCGGTGGTACCGAACGGCGACCGCACCGAGCGGCTGTAAATGATCGTTGGCGTCATGTTGAAGCCGCCTGGCACGCCCCGCTCGTCATTGTGCTGGTAGAAACGTATGTTGAAGCCCCCGCGGAAGGTGTGGGAGGAGCGGACATAACTCAGGTTGTCGATGTATTGGTACGTGTTCACCATACGCTGCGTGTGGGGAGTGTTGCAGTACGGAGTGTCAATCATGCTCAACGAATCCGTACCGAAGCACTCCTGCCCGTAAGGTGGCGGCGAGGTCGTGGAGTACTGGTAGCCAGATTCGGTGTTGGCTTCGGCGAGCGGGAACGTGTACCGGAACCGGCTGAAGCCCACCGTCGCCTCGTTGACCAGCCGTGGCGAAAAGACCCGGCGGTAACTGATGGCGATGTTCACCCCTTTGCGCAGCGCATTGCCCTGCGGTGCAAAGCCCGGGAACGTGGAGGGCCGCGCGTTCAGGAAATCTCCCTTCGTCGTGTTCCAGTCGGACCAGAGCGCGCGCCCGAACACGTTGTTGTTCTCGTTGAACTTGTGGTCGACGCGCACCATGAAGGCCGGGCCCGTGAACTGGGACGGGGGGTTCCAGTTATAGCCCGCGTAGTTCAGACCGTCACCCACTTGGAAATAGTTGGGCGAAGGGAAAGTATCGATCATCGCTTTCATTAACGGATCCGGCCCGATACCTGCCGGGTCGTTAGTGAACATGTTGTAGGTGCGGATGCACCCCAGGCTCGTCGGTGTGGCGCACATCACCACCCCCGCCCGCAACGCGCCGGTCAACGGTTCCACCAGGCGGAAGTTGTTCCGCGTGATGGTCGTACCGTCGATGACCAGCGGATTCGCTGGGTCGGGCACGAAATACCGGAAGATGCCCTGTTTCGCGAGGTCGGTGTACACGTAGGGGGTCCCAAACGACTGCGCGATGGGCATTGTTTGGCTGATCTTGTTCCCCTGCCAACTGGCGAAGAAGAACGTTCTGTTCTTGATAATGGGCCCGCCGCCGGCCGCACCGTACTGGTTCAGCAACAGAACCGGCCGCTCGATGCCCGATGCGTTGTTGTACCACTCATTGGCGTTGAGCACCGTATTCCGGTGGAACCAGAAGACGTCGCCGTGGAACTCATTTGTGCCGGACCGCGTGGCGATGTTCACGTTGGCCCCGCTGTTCCGCCCGAACTCCGCCGTCGCATTCAGGGTGACCACCCGGTATTCCTGCACGTTGTCGGGATTGAGGCGCTGGATATTGCTCTGCGGATTGGGTACCGAGGACTCGTTGGCCTCAATCCCGTCGATGGTGACGTTGTGCGCACGGTCGCGCGAACCGAACACGTGGGTTCCTGAGCCCGCCGCGCCGGTCGTCCGCTGGACCAAGCCCGGCTCGAGGATGATCAGGTTGAGCGGGTTCCGCCCATTCAACGGCAGGTTCGCAATCTCCCGGCGCGACACCACGCCGCTCAACGTCGCGTTAGTGGTCTCCAATCGCGCATAGGACGATTCGATTTGCACTACCTGCTCAACGCTGCCAACCTCCAGCGTGGCATCCACTACCAGCGGGCTGCCCACGGTGAGCACGTTCTTGGTGCTCACCCATTTCTGGAACCCCTTCATTTCGACCGTGATCGTATAGTTCCCTACTGGCAGTGATGGAAATGTGTACACGCCAGCCGTAGTGGTGGTGAACTCCTGCTGAAATCCTGTCTCTTCGTTGACAACGGTCACCTTGGCATCCGCCACCACTGCGCCGCTTTTGTCATACACCGTACCGGTGATTCGGGATGTGCTCACTTGGGCCAGACACACACTCCCTGCTGCGAGCACCGCAAGCACGATAAGGCACACTACGCGGTATCTCATCGCTTATGCCTCCATGATCTGGGGAAGGGCAGCAGTCTGAGACACCTCTCCTGGAAGAGAGGCGGCGGGATTAGCAACACCCCCACCTTCACGAACCCAATCGGTTGCCGCCTGAGCAGAAAACACACCCACTGGCCCTGCCCGGGGCGCGGCTTTGCGCCTTAGTTAACAAAACGCAGCAGGCCTGTCAAGCGATTCTAATCGGAGTGGGGTTGCGCCGGCTGTTGCCAGGCCGGCGCGTGGGAAGCGCAAGGCCCGATGGGTTCGATTTCTTTTGAGGCGCTCAACTCTCACCGGGTTCTCTTGATTCGTGCACCCAGCGCGGAGAGCTTCTCCTCGATGCTTTCGTACCCGCGGTCGATGTGGTAAACCCGGTCCACGACGGTTTCCCCCGTGGCCACCAGTCCCGCCAGCACCAGCGACGCGCTGGCCCGCAAATCCGACGCGATCACGTTCGCGCCGCTGAGCGGAGACGGCCCGCGCACCACCGCTTGGCGTCCCTCGACCGAGATATTCGCGCCCATGCGCACCATCTCGCTGGCGTGCATGAACCGGTTTTCGAAGATAGTCTCGGTAATCAGCGACGTGCCCTCCGCCTGCGTAGCCAGCGCCATGTACTGCGCCTGCATATCGGTGGCGAAGCCGGGGTACTCCTCGGTGGTCAGGTCCGCGCCTTTCAGCGTGGCCGGACCGCGAACGCGCAGCCCATCGCGCCCTTCGGCGCGAATGCTGACGCCGATTTCGGCGAGTTTCTCGGTGACTGCGGTCAGATGGTCCGGCCGGCAGTTCACCACCAGGACTTCGCCGCGGGTAATGGCGCCCGCCGCGAGAAACGTCCCCGCTTCGATGCGGTCGGGAATGATCGAATGGGTCGCGCCGTGCAGCCGGCTCACGCCTCGGATGCGAATCGTCGAAGTGCCCGCGCCTTCGATGTGCGCTCCCATCTTGTTCAGCAGCTCAGCTAGGTCGGTGACTTCCGGCTCGCGCGCCGCGTTTTCGAGCGTGGTCATTCCATCCGCCAGTGCGGCGGCCATCAGGATGTTCTCGGTGCCGGTGACGGTGATCTTTTCAAAAACGATGTGGGCGCCCCGCAGGCGCTCCGTCCGCGCTTCGACGTAGCCGTGTTCGGTCGAAATCTGCGCGCCCATTTTTTCCAGCGCCTTGATGTGCAGGTCGATGGGCCGCGCGCCGATGGCGCAGCCGCCCGGCAGGGACACCTTGGCGTATCCGAATCGCCCCACCAGCGGTCCCAGCGTCAGCACCGACGCCCGCATCGTCTTCACCATTTCGTACGGCGCCTCGGCGTGCGAGATTTCTTCGGCCTGGATGGTGACGTTGGTCGGAGGCACCACCGGCGTTTCCACGTGCGCCTGCATGTGCGCCAGCAGCTTGCCCATGGTGATGATGTCGCGCACCCGCGGGACGTTTTCCAGATGCACCGCCTCGCGGGTCAGCAGTGCCGCGGCCATGGCCGGCAGCGCCGCGTTTTTCGCACCGCTGATGCGCACCGTGCCCTCGAGCCTCGCCCCGCCTTCGATGACGAACTTGTCCATAACCTCTCTCTGTGCGTTTTGGTCTTTTCTGTGCCGCGCCGGCTCTAGACGCGTCCGCGCCGGCGCCGTTCTCCCAGCGCCATCCGCAAATTGCCGCGCGCCTTTTCGAGCCGCTTCCAAGCTTCCTCTGCTCCCACGCCCCGTTTCAGCATCACCAGGGCCACGCGCAGGTTGTGTCCGGCCTGCCGCAAAGCGTGTTCGGCTTGCCGCGCGCTGACCCCGGCAGCCTCCTCCAGGATGCGCAACCCGCGTCGCCGCAACTTCTGGTTTGTCAGGGCCACGTTCACCATCCAGTTGTCGTAGACGTGGCCCAGCCGCACCATCGCTGCCGTAGAGAGCATGTTCAGGACCAGTTTTTGCGCCGTGCCCGCCTTCATCCGCGTTGACCCGGCCACTGCTTCCGGTCCCACTTCGGGCGCAATCGTGATCTGCGCCACGCGACGCATCGGCGCCCGCGAATTGCACGTCACGCCGATGGTGGCCGCGCCGCGTTTTCTGGCATATTCCAGCGCACCCAGAACGTACGGCGTCGCACCGCTTGCTGAGAGTCCGACGACGACATCATTCCTGCAAATCCTCTTGGCGCGCAGGTCGTGTTCGCCCTGTGTTGCGGAATCCTCTGCACCCTCGACCGCGCGGGTCAGCGCGCGCTTCCCACCCGCGATCACAGCCTGCACCATCGTCGAGGGCACGCCGAACGTCGGCGGGCACTCTGCCGCATCGAGCGTAGCCAGCCGCCCGCTCGTTCCCGCGCCGACATAGATGAGCCGCCCGCCGCGTCCGAGCGCGGCCGCGATTCGATCCACCGCGCGCGCAATCGCGGGAATTTCACGCGCGACGCCACGCGCCACTTGTGCATCCTCGCGGTTGATGGCGCGCAGCATCTCGCGCGTGGACATCAGGTCCAGCCCGCGCGTCCGCCGATTCCGCTTCTCGGTTTTTGGGAACCTTTTCACCGGCTGCGATTATACCCGCCCCGGTGTCGGCTGGCCGTGCAAGGCGGCGTAACTGATACGAAGTATTTAGACACTTTCGGTGGCGATGAAAGGGGTGTAGGGGCACGGCATGCCGTGCCCGCTCATTGCCGTGACGCCAACCCAAGCGCCTCGACGATTGCATCGTGCACGGCAGGACGCACTTCGCGGATCTTTTCGTTCTCGGCAGAAGGATGCACGCGGTTGGTCAGCAGAATGACAAACAACCCCTTCTCCGGGTCTATCCAAATCGATGTTCCTGTGTACCCGAGATGCCCGAAGCTTTTTGCAGAAAAATACCGCCCGCTCGAAGAAGCCTCGCTCGGTACATCCCACCCCAGCGCGCGTCCCGTTCCGCCAATGGTCTGCCGCGCGGTGAGCTGCTCGATTTGGCCGCGCCGCAGCACGCGTTGATGCGCGTAGATGCCGCCATTGAGCAGCATCTGGCAGAACGCGGCCAAATCCGCCGCCGTCGAAAACATCCCGGCGTGGCCCGCGACCCCGCCCATCACCCACGCGTTCTGGTCGTCCACTTCGCCCTGCACCAGCCGCTTGCGCAGTTCAGTGTCGTCCTCGGCCGGAGCGATGCGCGGCAGCAGTTTCTTCGCCGGGTTGAACGATGTCTCCGCCATTCCCAGCGGCGCGAAGATGCGGTCTCTTGCCTCCGCATCGAGTGGCCGCCCGCTGAATCGCTCGAGGATTTCTCCGAGCAGGATGTAGCCCAGGTCCGAGTACTCCACTCTTGTGCCCGGCTCGGCTTCCAGCGGCTCCGCAAAGATTTTCGCCAGCAACTCTTTTTTGTTTTTTGTCTCGCGCCAATATTTCTTGTGCGCCGGGAGCCCGCTGGTATGCAACAGAAGTTGCCGCACGGTGACTTTCTTTCGCCACTCGGGATTCGGCCCCGCAGCCCACTCAGGCAGGTAGCGCTCGATCGGCGCGTCCAGATCGACCCGCCCGGCCGCCGCCAGCATCGCCACCAGCGGCGCCGTCACGACCGGCTTCGTCAGCGAGGCGGCATCGTAGATTGTTTCCGGTGTCACCGCAGGCGCGTTTGCTGCGTAGGTCTGCTTCCCGAAGGCGTGCACAGTAAGTTCGCCCAGGTAACCGACGGCCAGCACGCCGCCGGGAAACGCTCGGTCCGCCACCGCTTCATCGAGGAGGTCGTAGGCGGGTTTCAGTCGCGTATCCATTTCGCTTGATGCCACTCGCAGCGTCATCGGCTGTGCCGGAGAGCTGAATCCTTCGCCGATTTGCACCACCCCCGGCACGCTGACCGGCATCTTCCCGCCGATGGCCACTTGCCCAAACAGCGCGCGAGCCGCGCTGCGCTGCGCGATATCCACGGTGCTGAACGCCACGAGCCACGTCTTCGCCTCGGGAAACCGCGCGACGACGTACGGGCTGCCGAAGCAAACGACCACCGCCGGCTTGCCGCTGGCCAGCAGTTGATTCACCAGCGCCGCTTGCGCGTCCGGCAACCCGACCGTGCCCTTGCGGTCCGCCACGCGCACAAACAACGCGATGATGGCCACGTCGTAGCTGTCGGGCGGCGGCAGCTTCACCGTATCGGCTTTCACGAACTGCGTATCGGTGCGCACGGTCGCCAGCGAGTCCACCCGCCAGCGGATTTCGCGCTCGAACGCTTCTCCGGGAAATGGGTCCGGATCGCCCGCCACAGCCAGCAGCAGCACCCGCCTTGGCCGCGTCGCGTCGAGCGGCACCAGCCCTTCGCCGTTCCGTATGAGCGTGATTCCGCGGTCGGAAATTTCCAGCGCCTCCTGTTGGTATGCCGGCGTCGCAAAGGATGTATTCAGCGCGTCGAGGTTGACCAGCTTCTGCTTGTTCAGCCCCAGCCGCGCTTTGGCCCTCAGGATGCGCCGCACCGACTCATCAATCCGCGCCACGGGAATGCGCCCGCTCGCCACCGCCTCCTTCAACGCGGCCAGCGCCGCGTCCACCACTGGCGGCACCAGCAGCACGTCTGCGCCGGCTTCAATCGAGCGCACCGCCGCTTCCGCCGGCGGATAGCGCGAAGTGATTCCGCCCATCTCCATCGCATCGGTCACGATGATTCCGCTGAATCCCAGCTCCTTGCGCAGCAGGCCGGTCAGCACGTTCGCCGACATCGTGGCCGGCAACTCGGCATTCGGCTCAATCGCCGGCACGGCCAGATGCCCGGTCATAATCGTGCTCACGCCCGCCGCGATGGCCGCGCGGAAGGGAACTAGCTCGACGCTTTCCAGCCGTTCGCGGTCGCCGCTCACCAGCGAAAGGTCGATGTGCGAATCCACGCTGGTGTCGCCGTGCCCCGGAAAATGTTTTGCCGTGGCTAGCGCGCCGTTTTCCTCGACGCCGCGCACAAACGCCGCAACATATTCCGCCACCTGTTTCGAATCTTCGCCGAACGAGCGTGTGTTGATGATGGGGTTGTTCGGGTTGCTGTTCACGTCGGCCACGGGCGCGAACACCCACTGCACGCCGACGGCTCGCGCCTCGCGCGCCGTAATCCGACCCATCTCGTAGGCCAGTTTCGGGTCGCCGGTCGCGCCGACCGCCATCGCGTGCGGGAACAGCGTCCCTTCCTCCAGCCGCATCGAGCTCCCGCGTTCAAAGTCGGCGGCGACCAGCAGTGGAATTTTCGCGTGGCTCTGGAGTTGGTTCGCCAACGCCGCGGTCGGGTACACCTGGCTGCGCTCGATGCCCAGCGGCGTGCCGCGCGTCTGAATCGCAAAGCCGCCGATGTGCTTTTCTTCCACCAGGCGCAGCAGGTTCTTGTACGCGTCGCTTTCGGTCGAAAGGAATCCGCCGAAATACTGCACCATGATGAGCTGACCGAGCTTCTCCTCGAGCGTCATTTTCTTGAGCGTGCTGGCGACCCACTTCTCCGCGTCCGAGGTGGCCTTCGCAGGCTTGGCGGCGGATTTTTGAGCGCGTCCGGGGTGTGCCATGAGCAGGAGGAGCACGATCAGCAGCAGGGGCCAGCGTTCACGCATGGAACCGCTTGACCGCCAGCAGTGTTGACGTCCCCATTTCGCGGCTGTATATAGCACACGCGTCCATGCGAAACAACCGACCTCGACGCGCCGTTGTTCTACTGTCCATCAGCCTTCTTGCGGCGTTGTCCTTCTTTATCTTGCCCGCGCTCGCGCAGACCCGCCGCGCCGCCGCTTCACCTGCTGACGCGCGGCTCGCCGTGCTCGACGCCATCGTTCAAAAGGCCATCACCGCCGACGAAATTCCCGGCGCGGTCGTCGTCGTCGGCCAGCGCGGCCGCATCCTCTATCGCAAAGCCTACGGCGTGCGCGCCGTCCTGCCCCAGAACGAGCCGATGAGCGTTGATACGATTTTCGACCTCGCCTCGCTCACCAAAGTCGTGGCCACCACTTCGGCGGTGATGAAACTGGTCGAAGAAGGCAGGGTCCGCCTGAACGACCCCGTCGCTCGCTACATCCCCGAGTTCGGCGCCAACGGAAAAGACCAGGTCACCGTGCGCCATCTGCTCACCCACCATTCCGGCCTGCGTCCCATTCCGCGCCTGCCCGAAAAATGGTCTGGCGCCGACGCCGTTTTCAAAGCCATCTACGACGACTCGCTGGTCTCGCCGCCCGGCGCGCGCTTTTCCTACAGCGATTGCAACTTCATCGTTCTGGCGGAAATGGTGCGACGCGTCAGCGGTCAGCGGCTCGACGAATTCACCGCGAAAAATATTTTCGGCCCGCTCGGAATGCGCGAGACGCGCTTTCTGCCACCCGCCGGATGGTTGCCGCGCATCGCCCCTACCGAAGAAATCGATCTCCCCACCGGCGCCAAAGCCGGCTCGGGCCTGGGACACATTCTGCGCGGGGAAGTGCACGACCCGCGCGCCCGCGGAATGGGCGGCGTGGCCGGTCACGCTGGCCTTTTCTCCACCGCTGATGATCTGGCGATTTTCTGCGAGATGCTGCTTGCGGGCGGTCAGATTCCGGGCGGCGCGAGAATCTTAGCCGCCGCGACGATTCACAAAATGACCACGCCGCAGCAGCCTGCCTGGAGCCCATCGCTTCGTGGTCTGGGCTGGGACATTGACACCGTCTATTCTTCGCCGCGCGGCGAATTGTTTCCCATCGGCTCTTTCGGCCACACCGGATTTACCGGCACATCTCTGTGGATGGACCCCGCGAGCCAGACCTTCATCATTCTGCTGACGAACAGCGTGCACCCCTACGGGCGTCCGGCGATTTCGAGCCTGCGATCGAAAGTCGCCACGCCCGTCGCCGCCGCGCTGAACCTCGGTGAGACGCGAGCGTTCTCTTCTCTCGTTGAGCGCGGCATCGGCGCCGACCGCGGCGCGCCTCGCAACGCGCGCACCCTCGCCGGGATCGACGTGCTCGTGGAAGAAAAGTTCGCCCCGCTGCGCGGCAAGCACGTCGGGCTGATCACCAACCACACCGGCGTGACGCGCGACGCCCGCCGCAACGTGGACGCCATGCGCGAGGCCGGGATTCAAGTCGTCGCGCTGTTCAGTCCCGAACACGGCATCGGCGGCCGCGAGGATGCCAGCGTGCCCTCTGGCACCGATGCCGCCACCGGCCTGCCGATTTTCAGCTTGTATGGCAAGACGCAGCGCCCCACCGACGAAATGCTCCGCGGCGTGGACGCGCTCGTCTTCGACATCCAGGACGCCGGCGTGCGCTTCTACACCTACATCACCACGATGGCCTACGCGATGGAAGAAGCCGCCAGGCACAAGATTCCGTTTTTTGTGCTCGACCGCCCGAACCCGCTCGGCGGGGAAGCGATCGAAGGCCCCATGCTTGACGCCGACAAGTTCAGCTTCGTCGGCTATTTTTCCCTGCCCGTGCGTTATGGAATGACCATGGGCGAGCTCGCGCAGATGTTCAACGCCGAAAAGAAAATCGGCGCCGACCTCCACGTCATCACCATGAAAGACTGGCAGCGCCGCGACACCTTCGAAGCCACCGGCCTGCGCTGGATCGGGCCTTCGCCCAACCTGCGCTCGCTCGACGCCGCGTTGCTTTATCCGGGAATCGAAATCCTGCAAGCCGGCGGCGTCAACGTCGGCCGCGGCACCGACACCCCGTTCGAATTGTTCGGCGCGCCGTGGATTCGCGCCACCGATCTCGCCGAATATCTCAACCGCCGCTTCGTTCCCGGCGTGAAATTTGTGCCCACGCGCTACACGCCCTCCGCCGGCCCGCATAAGGATGTTCCCTGCGAGGGCATCGCGCTGGTCATCACCGACCGCGCTTCGCTCAACTCAATGCTGATGGGACTCGAAATCGCCGCTGCGCTGTGGAAGTCCTATCCGGAGAATTTCCAGCTCGACAAAATCATTACGCTCGTCGGCAACGCCGCCACGCTCGAGCGGCTGAAGAAGGGCGACGCGCCTACGCGCATCGTGGACGAATGGGCCGACGACCTCGCCGCGTTCCGCGCACTGCGGCAAAAGTATCTGCTCTACAAATAGCTGCGCCGCTCGATCGCAGAAATATGAAAGTGAGCACGTCGCCTTGTTGCAAGGGAGAACCAAAATGAGAAAAGCAATTCTTCTTATCGCTGCTCTGTTGGTCATCACCTTGGCTGCGTCCGCGCAGTCGAACTATGACCTCGTCATCCAGAACGGCCGCATCGTAGACGGCAGCGGCAATCCGTGGTACGTGGCCGACGTCGGCATCCGCGAGGGCCGCATCGTCGCGATCGGCCGGTTGGACGTTTCCGGCGCGCGCCGCGTGTTGGATGCCAAGGGACTGATCGTCGCCCCCGGCTTCATCGACGTCCACACGCACTCCGAGGACGGCATCCGGCGCGTTCCCACCGCCGACAATTTTTTGTTTGACGGCGTCACCAGCGTCATCACCGGGAATTGCGGCGGCTCGGAAGCCGACCTCGCCAAGTGGTTTGCGGAACTGCGCCAGTCGCGGATTTCCATCAATCTCGGCTCGCTGATCGGCCACAACACCGTCCGCCGCGCGGTGATGGGCGCCGAGCCACGCGACCCTACGCCTGAAGAGCTTGCAAAGATGCAGGAACTCGTCGAGAAAGGGATGCGCGACGGTGCCTTCGGACTTTCCACCGGCCTCATTTACGTCCCCGGCACCTACTCGAAAACGCCGGAGGTCGTTGCGCTCGCTCGCGCCGCGGCCAAATACAACGGCCTTTACGCCTCGCACATTCGCAACGAGGGAGATGACGAAAAGGGCGGAGTGTTCGCCGCCGTCGACGAAGCCATTGACGTCGGCCGCCAGGCCGGCGTCCCCGTCGAAATCTCCCACTTCAAAATTTCCAACAAGAAGCTCTGGGGCCAGAGCACGCGCACCATCGCCCTGGTCGAAAAAGCGCGCGCCGAAGGCATTGACGTCACCGTGGACCAATATCCCTACACCGCATCGAGCACCAGCCTCGGCCCCCTGCTGCCCTCCTGGGCGCTCGCCGGCGGCCGGGAGGAAGTCGTCAAGCGCGTGACCGATCCCGCCACGCGCAAGAAAATCGCCACCGAGATGAAAGACACCATCCGCAAGCGCAACGGTCGCAAGCGGCTGGACTACGCCGTGGTCGCGCGCTGCACCTGGGACACGACACTGGAAGGGAAGAGCATCGCGCAGATCAACCGCGATAAAGGCCGCCGCGGGCGCCTCGAAGATGAAATCCAGACCGTGCTCGACATGATGGAAAAGGGCGGGGCCCAGATGGTCTATCACTCCATGGACGAGCGCGACGTCGAGCGCATTATGCGTTTCCCCTACTCGATGGTGGGCTCCGATGGCGGCGTCGTCGAGTTCGGCCGCGGCCTGCCTCATCCGCGCAACTACGGCACCAATTCCCGCGTCCTCGGCCGCTACGTCCGCGAGAAGAACGACCTCCGCCTCGAAGAGGCCATCCGCAAGATGACTTCGCTGCCGGCCCAGCGCTTCCGCTTGGTGGACCGCGGGCTCATTCGCCCAGGGATGTGGGCCGACATCGTCGTCTTCGACGAGAAAACCGTGGCCGACAAAGCTACCTTCGAGAAACCGCACGCCTATTCCGACGGCTACCGCTACGTGCTGGTGAACGGCGAAGTCGTCATCGAAGCCGGCAAGCACACCGGCGCGCGCCCCGGCCAGATTTTGCTCGGCCCCGGCGTCCGTCCATAACTCGAATAATGAATTTCGTAGGGGCAGGCCCCTGCGCCTGCCCTCACCACACGCGCCCGGTATCGGAGAATGGTAGCGCCGCCTTCCAGGCGGCCTCGTCTGGTGCTCTTTGGGACAGGGCTTCAACCCGTCCGCTATTACCATTTTCATGTCATCCTGAGTCCCGACGTTTTCTGTCGGGGCGAAGGATCTCAACGTCTGTTTCCTGTACGCCTCCTCCTCGGAGCTCCCCGTTTGTCTCGCCGACAAAGAAAACTCTTGACAACCCTCTCGGTCTTATATATAAGACTCCTATATATAGGACTCCAATGACCACACTCGATCCGGTCATCAAACGCGGCAGCGCCGAGCTGGCCCTGCTCGCCGTGCTGGCCGACGGCCCTTTGCACGGCTACGAAATCGCACGCCGCATCGAAGATCGTTCTGGCGGCGCCCTGCGCTTCACGCTGGCTTCCCTCTATCCGTTGCTCTACCGCCTGGAAGCGCGCGGCTGGCTCAAGGCCACCTGGCAGACGACCTCCGGAGGTCGTCGCCGCCGCTGCTATCGGCTCACCAGCACCGGCCGCAAGCAGATCGCGCCTCTACGCCAGGAATGGCGCGCATTCTTTCGTGCATTGAATCGCATCGCCGGGGTCGCCGATGCCTGATTGGCGCCAGTTCGTGAGTGCACACCTCGGCCCCCTCGGCCTGCCGCCGAAGTGCGAACAGGAAATCTCTGTCGAGCTCGCGGATCATCTGCAAGACCACTACGCTGCAGCGCTGCGCGATGGCCTCGCCGCCGAGCAGGCGGCCGCAATTGTCCTGGACGAAGTTCCCGATTGGGCCGCGCTCAATCGAGAGATTTTTGACGCGAAACGCGGGGAGGCATCGATGAAACAAGTCACCAGGAGCCTCTGGTTGCCCGGCGTGGCGATGCTTTTTCTTTACGCATTCCTGTTGAGAGTGGTGATTTGGACGGGCTCGCAGCCCAGCGTCTTTTTCCTTGGCCGGCAGACGCCGCTGACTGGCTACATGGGATTGGCGCTGGTCTTTTATCTGCCTTGGCTGATATTGCTGCCGATTGTCGGGGCGCTCGGCGCCTACTGGTCGAAACGCTCTGGCGGAGGTGTCCTGCAGCGTTTGCTGGTCGGAATGTTTCCCGCAACTCTGCTGCTCGCTTTGTTCTTGTGCATGATGCTGCTCGCCTTCGTTGCGGATCCCCACGTCCCGCTGGCGCTGAAATTCGCGGCTCTAGGAACTTATATCATCGGCTGGGTGCTGATTCCTGGCGCGGCCCTGTTTATCGGTGTCCTGCCGTTTCTGCGTAACCACCAGCGGCCCCGCTCTGCCGGCGTCGTGTCGCAGTGATTGCCTCGTTTGCCTCGGTTGATATAAAAGAAAGATCGTAGGGGCGCTGCTTGCTTGTCCTGAGCGGAGACGAAGGGCTGCGCCCCTGGATGCAGCGGTTGTTCTTGCTTGTTTTCTGCCTGCTATGCTTGATGTGGACATCACGGTAGCCACAGGGCACGCCGCGCCCTGAGGATGGCGCGTGGGAACTCTCTGGCAGGACATCCGCTACGGCCTGCGGATGCATGGTCGAGCGCCCGGGCTCACCGCAATCGCGGTGCTCAGCCTCGCCCTGGGCATCGGCATCAACACCACCATCTTCGCCTCGTTGAAGTCCTTCATGTTCATCATGCCGCCTGTCCGTGACCCCGGCCAGATTGCCATTGTCTGGGCCACCCAGTTGCGCTCAGGCATTGAACGTTCGCCTGCATCCCTCCTCGATTTTCAAGCCGTGCGCGAACGCAACACCTCGTTCCAAGGCGTGGCCGTGTGGGCCGACAGCGAATTCCGCCTGCGAGGCGAAGGCGCGTCCGTCAGTGTTTCGGGGATGCGTGTCTCGGCAGATTTTTTCCCACTGATGGGCGTGGCTCCACTCCAGGGCCGCGTCATTCAGACGGGCGACGACGTCCCCGGCGCGGAGCCGGTGGCAGTGATTGGCTACCGTCTCTGGCAGCGCAGCCTCGGCGCCGACCCGAAAATTCTCGGGCGCTCTATCTGGCTCGACAAACGCAGCTTCACCGTTGTGGGAGTAATGCCGCAAGGTTTCTGGTTCCAATATCAGGTGGACGCTTGGATTCCGCTTACGATCGCTCCGGCGGACGCGCAGATACCCCGGAGAAACCTTCGAATCGTGGCGCGCCTGAAGGACGCCGTCTCCATCCAGCAGGCCCGCGCTGAGATGGACGCGCTTGCCGCCTCGCTCGAACGCGAGTATCCCGCTACGAATACCGGCTGGGGGCTGCATCCCATTCTGGTTCGCGAAGAGGCGACCAAGAGGGCCGGCTTCGGCATCGCCTTCTTATTTCTGCCTGTCCTGTTCGTCCTGCTCATCGCCTGTGGGAACGTGACCAACCTGCTGCTGGCACGCGCCTCGGCCCGACGGCAGGAAATGGCCATGCGCGCCACGCTCGGCGCCGGGCGTTTGCAAATCATCAAGCAACTTCTGACGGAAAGCGCGCTGTGGTCGCTGATGGCCGGTGTGCTGGGAATTCTTTTGGCCTACTGGGGGTTGCATCTGTTCCGCACCATCGTTCTGGCGCACGCACCGGATGCGGCCGAATCCATGCGCATGGACCTCGGCGTGTTCCTCTTCGCGCTGTTCCTCTGCTTGGCGACTCCGCTGATGTTCGGGCTCGCGCCCGCGCTCGAAGCCTCGCGCATTGACCTTGCCGAAGCGCTCAAATCCGGCGGGCAGGGCATGGGAGGCACGCGCAAGCAGCGCCGCCAGCGGGAAGTGCTCGTCCTCGCCGAGGTGGCGCTCGTGGTGGTCATGCTAGTCCCGACCGGCCTGCTGCTGCGGGCCATGCTAAGGCTCGGTCAGATTAACTTGGGATTCGAGGCGAACCACCTGCTGACCATGCCGATCCCGCTCGTTGCAGAAGAATATGCAGCAGAGCAAGGAGCTCCGGCGTTCGTGCGCAGTCTGGTCGAACGTGTGGCGGCAACCCCCGGCGTGCAAGCGGCGGCTGTCTCAGACACGTTCCCGGCCTTCTTCGGTGCGCAACCGGCCGCGGATTCTATCACGCTCGAAGAGATGCCGGGCCAGGCGGCACGCGCGGGCTTGTCCGTAAGGCGGACGAACATCTCGACTAAGTGTTTCGCCGCGCTGGGCGTTCCTGTTCTGCGCGGTCGTGATTTCGCGGAAGCGGATTTCGCTGACTGGGCTCCGGGGGTCGCCATCGTCAGTGATGTAGCCGCGCGGCGCTTCTGGCCGAATCGGGACCCGCTCGGCCAGCGTTTCCGGTTTGCAGGCTCGGGCGACGCAGCGGGATGGCTGACTGTTGTCGGTGTGGTGGCGCACATTCTGCCGAGCATGCCGGGCGTGTCCACGCCGCCTGAAAACCAGCTGAGGCCACAGGTCTACCTGCCGCTGAGGCCGGGCAACCAGCGGTCACTGTACCTGCTGCTTCGCACGAAAACGCCTCCCGCGGGCTTGCTGCCGGCTTTGAGGAGCGCGATTCGCTCGGTGGACACCCGGCTGCCCGTCGATGAGTTGAGAACGGTGCAGCAATCCTTCGACGCACAGGCCTCCCAGGGCAATACGATGGTCGGAATGCTTGGCGTGTTCGCGACGCTAGCGCTGGCGCTCGCCGCCATCGGTGTGTTCGGCGTGCTCAGTTATCTGGCCTCGCAGCGCACGCACGAGATTGGTGTGCGCATTGCGCTGGGCGCGCGGCGACATCAGATCTTTCAACTGGTGTTGCTGCAGGGATTGAGGCCGGTGCTGATTGGCTTATTCGTCGGCTACGCCGGCGGGTACGCGTTGTCTCTGATGCTCGCCCGTGAAATCGGCCAGTTCGGCATCAAGCCGACCGACGTCGCAACATTCTCGGCTTGCGCGCTGGTGATCTTGAGTGTGGCCTTTCTCGCTTGCCTGATCCCCGCCCGCCGCGCCACCCAAGTCGACCCCATGACCGCCCTCCGCTGCGAATGAGAGATTCTGCACCTGTAGCGGCCGACTTCATGTCGGCCAGTCTTGGGGTTTATTCGGCCTGTAGCGGCCGACTTCATGTCGGCCAGTTTTGGGGTTTATTCGGCCTGTAGCGGCCGACTTTACGTCGGCCATCTTCTGTGGCGGACATGAAGTCCGCCGCTACAGGAGACGTCTTAGCTTTCATGCCCTCCACGGAGGTTGCCAGTGTTTTGTCGGAGGCTCTTTCGCTCGCCAATCAAATGTAAACGAGCCTGAATAGGGGAATACTTTCGGATCCGCGCACAATCCTTTCCGCACCGGATTCATCCAAATATACCAGGCGATTGCATCTACCTCTTTGTCGCTTCGCAGGATGTGATCGTAGAAGAATCGCTGCCAAAGCCGCACACTGAACTTCTGCTTTGCCTCCCACGCGGTGCGTCGCTTCAACGCAGTTACGAACTGTTGAAGGTCACATAGATCTGCGGTTGCCTCCACAAGCAGGTGAACGTGATCCGGCATTACACAATAGGCATGGACGACGAAAGCGGATGCCGCCGCAGAGGTTCTAAGGTTAGCCAGCAGCCATTCGCAAAGTGCGCCGTCCTGGAAAAATGACTGTTTTCCTTCGCAGCAGATTGTGACGAAGTACCAGCGACGCCCTCGGTAATGATGGCGGGCAAGGCGGATTGTCTTCCGCTGGAAGCGCATTTCTAGAACGCTGTTAGGTCTGTAGCGGCCGCCTTAATGTCGACCATTTTCTTGCTGGATTTGGCGGACATAAAGTCCGCCGCTACAGGCTGCCATTCTCGTTCCTCGGTTTGTAGCGGCCGCCTTAATGTCGACCATTTTCTTGCTGGATTTGGCGGACATAAAGTCCGCCGCTACAGGCTGCCATTCTCGTTCCTCGGTTTGTAGCGGCCGACTTTATGTCGGCCATCTCTACTCTCTGTGGCGCCAGAATCGGTAGAAAATCAATCCTGAGAGAATCAGCAGCAGGCCGATCGTTGAGCGGACGGGTCTCTGAATGTAAAGGTTCACGGTCAGCGCCGTGGCGCCGAGAACGAAGATGGCCGGCACCCAGGGATACCCGGCAGCACGGTAGGGCCGCGGCAGGTTTGGTTCCCGCTTTCTCAGGCTGAAGACTGACGCCACCGTCAGCGCGTAGAAAATCCACTGCGCGAAGATAAACAGCGAAAAGAGGTCTTCGAACTGCCCGGTGAGCACCATCGCGCTCGCCACCGTGCCCTGAAAAACGAGCGCGCCGGCCGGCGTTCGGAACTTCGGATGGATCCCATCGGCGACGCGGAAAAACAGTTTGTCGCGCGCCATCGCGTAGGGCACTCGCGCACCGGTCAGGATGGAAGAGTTTAGCGTCGTGAACCCCGAAATCACCATCGCCGCTGTGATCCACGCCGCGGCCTGATTCCCGGCAAAGGCGCGCACGGTGGCGGCCGCAACGTTGTCGGTGGCCTTCACCGCTTCGATGGGCAGCACGTGAAAATAAACTGCGTTCGCCAGCAGGTAGATCACGCCCACCGTGACCGTCCCGCCGACCACCGCGCGCGGGATGTTCTTCTGCGGCTCTTGCACTTCCGAGCCCGCAAACGTCAAATCCATCCAGCCGTCATACGCCCACAGCGCCCCCACCATCGCCGTCAAGAAGCCACTCATCAGACCGAGATTCAGCGAGGCGGGGAAAAGCGGAGTACTGGACGTCCCACCGTGCCCCGCCAACAGAAACCCGAGAGCAACAACGGCAAGGATCGCGCTGATCTTGATGAAGGTAAGCACCACCTGCAGCCGGCCCGCCAGCCGCACGCCCAGATAGTTGATGAAGGTGACGAACGCGATGGCGACGGCCGCCAGCGGCTGCGCCCAGCGAAAGACGAACTCGTAGGGCTCCGCCGCAAACGGCAACGGAATCTTCAGTGTGAAGATGGGATTTCTTGTCTCCGGGAAAAAGAAGCCGACAAAAATCAGAAAGCCCGCTGCGATGGTCGCGATTGACGCCGGCTTGCCCACCAGATTATTCATCCACCCGAATAGAAAACCCCACATCGGCCCCAGGCCGCGCTTAAGGTAGATGTACGCGCCGCCCGCCTCCGGCATTGCCGCGCCCAACTCAGCCACCGCCAGCGCGCCGAACAGCGAAAGCGCCCCGCCGACAATCCACACCAGAAAAATCAGCCCCACGGAGTTGGTTGCGTTGGCCATCGCGGTCGGCACCAGGAAGACACCTGTGCCGATGATGTGTCCCACCACCATCGCCATGGCCGCCCACGCGCCCAGGCCCTTGATCAGCTCCAGCTTGCTTCCGGATTGTGATTGGCTGCTCATTCTCCGCGCCATTACTCAAAGCTCAATTTGACTCGGCTGGTGCGCCCAGATTTGGAATTAGCCCGAAGCCCCGAAGGGGCGGCCGAACTTAGCCCAGCGCTTCAGCGCTGGGTAAACAGACGGCGCTCCGCGCATTCCTTGCTGCCGCAGGCTGACGCGGAGTCCCGCTCTGCGCGGGACGCAGCGTCCTCTCCGGGCATCCATCCGCGTCAATCCGTGTGCATCCGTGGTTCCATCTTGCCTTGATTTCCAAGGAAGCTCGCCAGCGAACCCACCGCGAATGTCGTTACGGTACCCACCAGCACGTACCACGTCCACGCCAGCGGCGTCCCGAATTTCACGTAGAGCATCATCGCCAGCCCCGCGATCATTCCGGCCAGTGCGCCTGCGGGGGTCGCTCGCCGGTTCCAGAAGCCCAGCAGGAACAGCCCGAGCAGGCTGCCGTAGGTAATCGAAGCAATCGTCAAGCCGGCCTCGAGCAGTGGACCCCACTGGACATTCCCCAGCACGAGCAGGACCACGCCCCACACCAGCGTCATCCGCCGCGACACCTGGAGAAAGCGCGATTCGTCGGTGGCCTGCGCGCGCGCGCGGTAAAAATCTACGATGCTCGACGACGCCAGCGAATTGAGCGTCCCGCTGGTCGTGGACATCGCTGCGGCGAAGATAGCCGCAATCATCAGGCCCACCAGGCCCGCGGGCATTTCTCGCACGATGAATTCCGGAAAAATGCGGTCGGTGGGCTGCCCGGCAGCGATGAGCGGCACGTGCTGCTGATAGGCATAGAGCATCACGCCGATAATCAGAAACAGCGCGAATTGCAGGAAGATGACCACGCCGCTGGCCAGCAGCGCACGCTTGCTGTCGCGCGCGTCGCGGGCCGCCAGCAGCCGCTGCACCATCAACTGGTCGGTCCCATGGCTGGCCATCGTCAAGAACGTTCCCCCGACGATGCCTGACCAGAACGTGTAGGTCTGCGTCAGGCTGAAGGTGAAGTCCAGCATGCTGAGCTTGCCGCCGGCCGCCGCGGCGGTCTGCACGACTTCGTTCCAGCCTCCCGGGATGCGCTGCAGCAGCAGGAAAAAGCAGGCCACCGCTCCGCTCAGGTAGATGCCCAGTTGCACCACGTCGGTCCAGATGACCGCGCGCAACCCGCCGTGGAACGTATAGAGCAGCGTGAGCAGCGTAATCAGGATGACCGACGTGCGCTGGCCCGTGCCGAACGCCACGCTGACCACCAGCGCGACCGCCGTGATGCGCACGCCTTCGGCCAGCGCCCGCGTCAGCAGAAACGTCCCCGCGGCGACGGATTTCATCCGCTCGCCGAAACGCAGCTCGATGAGCTGGTAGGCGGTGTAGAACTCGCCGCGGAAATACCGCGGGATGAAAACCACGCACAGCACGACGCGCGCCACCAGGTAGCCGATGACCAGTTGCAGGAATCCGAGGTTCCCGGCGAACGCGAGCGCGGGCGTGCCGATCACCGTCAGCGTCGAAGTCTCCGTGGCCACAATCGAAAACGCCAGCGCCCACCACGGCGTCGTCCGCCCGCCGAGGAAATAGTCGCGCAGGCCCTGCTGGCCTTTGCGGAAGCGCATCCCGAACAGCGTAATGCCCATCAGGTAAGCCGCGATGATCGCCAGGTCCAGGGCGCTCAGCCGCATCTTGTTCTCCGCGGGGAGGAAAGGACGCGCGATACTACCGGGCGCTTTCCGTCAGTGTCAAGCAAGCCCCTCTCGTGTTACAAATGGGGGCCGTTCAAGAGTTGCAGTGTTTCGCAGGAAGTGGGAGGGCACGGCGGAACTTGTCCCGGCAGAGTCGGGAGCCGGGCCGCAAGAATTGCCAACGTTCGAGGGGCTTTAGCCCCTGAGCGGCCGATCCTCACTCAGGTGCTCCGGCGCCTCGGCATTGGCGTGATGACCTCGGCCCCGGATATTCGAGTATGACCTACTCCCTCGGTTTCGACGGCGGCGGCACCAAGACCGAATGCGTCCTGCTCGGACCGCAAGGACAGATTATGGCCCGCGCGGTTTCGGGGCCGTCCAATCCGCTTCGCGCCGGATACGAGAAGGCGTTCGCCTCGCTGAACGCCGCCGCCGATGCGGTGCTGTCCGCCGCGCGCATCGAAGCCCGCCACGTTTCGACGGTTGGCGCCGGCATCGCGGGTGCCGGTAGCCGCCGCGTTCTCAAGCGCCTGATGGGCTTTCTGGTGCAGACCTTTCCGTACGCCGACGTGCACGTCACCAACGATTTGGAAGTCGCGCTGGAGTCCGCGGCGGGCGCAGGCCCGGGCGTAGTGCTGGTCGCCGGCACCGGCTCGGCTGCTCTCGGACGCAGTGCCGAAGGTCACACCGCGCGGGCCGGTGGCCACGGCCCCTGGGTCGGCGACGAGGGCAGCTCGTTCGACATCGGCCGCCGTGCCGTCGCCGCGGTGGCCCGGGCGCGCGACCAGCTCGCTCCGGTCACCCTGCTTTCCGAGATGATTCCCGAAGCGCTGGAGTGCGCCAACTGGCAGGTCCTCATCGAGCGCATCGCCGAAAAGCCGGATGAAGTTTTTCCGCGCGTTTTCCCGCTAGTTCTGGAAGCCGCGCAAATCGGCGATCCGCCGGCCAACGAAATTCTGTTTACGGGCGCCCTGGGTCTTTCGCAGTTGGCTGGGAGCGTGGTCAAGCGCCTCCAGATGCAGGACGCCGACTTTGTTCTGGCCAAATCGGGTGGCGTGTTCGGCCACAGTCAAATCTTCGACTCCGCGCTCGATGCGCTACTGCAGAGCGCTGCTCCGAGGGCACGCGTCTCGCTTCTCACCGTTCCGCCCGCGGTGGGTGCGGCGCGGCTGGCCGTTCGTCTGTGCGGCGCCGAGGCGCGCCGCGCCGTCCATGGTGCCAAAGCCTGATTCAGAGGCGCAGCGGGCCCGCACCGCTTCGCGCGAAGACTTGGCCACGCTGGTGCACAGCCACAGCGAAGAGGTCCTGTTCGCCCTGCTCGAAAACCCCCTGCTCGATGAAAATCGCCTCTGCCTGCTGCTGGAGCGCAAGGACCTTCCCGGCACCTTGCTGGAAGAAATCGCCCGCAAGCGCGAGTGGCGCGAGTCCTATCCCGTCCGCTTGCGCCTGATACGCCATCCGCATGCGCCGCGCCTGGTCGGGATTCGTCTCATCCGGCAGCTTCACCTTTTCGATCTCGTGAACATCAGCCTTCTGCCCTCGGTTCCGGCGGAACTCCGTCGCATCGCCGAAGAACTCATTCTGGCGCGCTTGGACCAGCTTCCCCTGGGCCAGAAGATGGCCTTGGCCCGCCGCGGCTCGGCACGCATCGCTGCGACGTTGCTGTTGGACGGCCTCCAACAGGTCTTCCCGCTCGCGCTCGACAATTCCTTTCTGACCGAAAGCCAGGTCCTCAAGGTGCTCTCGCGCGACGATGTTCCCCCGCGCGTCGTGGCCGCGCTGGCGCGTCATCGCAAGTGGTCGCTTCTCTACAATGTTCGCATGGCGCTGGTCCGCCAGCCGCTCACGCCTCTGGCGCGGGTGCTTACTTTTCTGCCCGACCTCACCATGGGTGACCTCAACGAGCTGTGCGCCGCCAAGTCGCTTTCCCCCAGTTTGCGCGAGTACATCCGCCACGAGGTCGCCGCGCGTGCGCGCGCAGGACGCGCGCGTGCCTCCCCCCGCGACGATTGACGTTGCCGCACCCTTGGCGAGCCGGGAACTTTTGTGGTTGCTTCGCCGTCCAAAAGGAGAGCGGCGGTCGCGGAGTAATCACTCTGTTTGCTCCCACCGATTCTTGTGTAAGGCTGGGGGCACACCCCGCGCGCAGCCGTACGACTGGATTTGTCTTGTCGATTGGGGGGTTTTGAGAGATGCCTGTCACTGAGCGCCGCGCGGCCCCAAGATTTCATCTCCACGCCCCGGTGGAAATCGAATGGGGTTCTGAAATACTCCGAGCCGAGGCCACCGATATCAGCCTGAATGGGATATTTCTTCGGATCAGCGATCCCCTCTGGGTGGGCGCCAGTTTTCGGGTGCGCATCCTGACGGCCCAGCCGCTGGAAGTTGATGTCGTGGTTCGCCGCGTGACGCCAAGGGAAGGGATGGGTGTCTCATTTCTGGAACTGGACCCCGGCGCGGCACAGCAGTTGGCAGCCCTGCTCAAGGAAATTGGCGGATGATCGACACCTGCCTCGATTGTGGCGCGGAAATGGACGGCGGGCAGTGCTCCGCCTGCGGACTTACTCCGCCCGCTGCGGAGATTGTTCTGCGTCGCCGCCTGTTGCGCCGCACGGGAGTTTTCTTGCTGGGCGCGCTGGCTTTCATGCCCGCGAGTCATTGGTATCCGCCGCTCGAATTGGACGGCATTCTCATTTTTGTGGGTGTGCTTTTCTTTCTCACTTTGGGGCTGGCCGTGTGGCTCGAACACAGGGCGCGCCGCCGCCAGCCTCTCGAGGCCCTCAAGCGCGTTTTCTACTCCCTCGCGATCATTCCGTGGATCATCAGCTCGCTGCTGGTGATTAACGGCGGCTTTGACTCCGCGCCGCCCACTGCGCGCGTCACCTCCGTCGTGGGCAGATTTTCGATGCCGGGCGTGGTGCGCAGCAGCAGGCTGGTGGTGCGTTCGTGGCGATCGGGACGTACGATTGAGCGCGTCCCCGTCGGCCGCATGGACTTTGACCGTTTCCAACGCGGCGACATCATCGAAATCCAGGTGCAGGAAGGCCTCGCCGGCATCCCCTGGGTCTCCGGAGTCCGCCGCCCCTAGTTTTTCTCTTTTGTACAATCCCTGATGGTAACCGGGAGGGCACGGCTTTAGCCGTGCCGTAAAGCCCGCATAAACACACGGGGCTTCAGCCCCTGAGGGCCTCGCTGCCTCCCACGTAGCCGTTCCTCAACATTTGTGAGGCGACTCTGTTCGTAGGTTCGTGAATGGGCCGAGGCGCGGTTCTGTTGGCTTTGATTTGGTGTGCCTTCGAAATCTCAAATCTCAAGTTTCAATTCCCCCAGCGAGCACGCCGAATATTTCCGCGACACCTCACGGTTTCTTATTGGTACAATCCGGCCCCAATGGATCGCATCGACCAATGGCTCCGCCAGGTCGAAACCACTGCGCGCCGGCCGGTCCCCGAACGCGTTGCCGAGTTGCTGGACTCCATCCGCCGCGGCTCCCAGCGCCTCGAAGGCGAGTCCTGGGACCAGGCCAACGAGCGCCACGCCGAAGAATTCATTTCCTCGTTGCAGGAAGAGTTTCCCGGCCGCGTCTTCGTTGTCTCCCGGCCGCCGCAAGGAGAAGATGAGGAGATCGTCAGGCGGCTTCTGGATCCCGCGCAGGCTGCCGGAAAACCCCCGCTGGTGCTCGTCGAGCGCCAGAAGTTGCCGCCCATGGCGCGTCGCACGACGAACTTCAACTACATCTTCACCGTTCCGGGCCAGCAGCGGGAGAGGCTTGTCCTCGTCGCGCATTACGACACCTGGCGCGGTCCCGGCGCCGACGACAACACCACCGGTGAAGAAATCACCAAGCAGTATCTACTCACTTCACTCCGTGCTCCCGAAGCGCCCGCGCTCACGCACACCTACATCTTGGCCGGTTCCGAAGAGTGCGGTCTGATTGGTTTCACCTCGCAGGTTTTGTTGGCGATGGGCCTGGGTCTGGCAAACCTCGCGCTGTCCAAAGGGATCCTGACCATCGCTGCCCTCGGGGTGGCGCTGACGCCTCTGGCCAAATTCCGCTTCGGCGTTTCCGGCTCGCGCGAATACGTGCAGAGCCTGTCGCCCGAAGAGATGGCGCAAGTGAAGTCGGTGGTGTCGGTGGATTCGGTCGGCGAAGGCCGCATGTACATTCCGGAATCCTCGCTCGGCGCCGATTTCATCCGCGCCTTCATTCCCTTTGAAGGCTACCAGGCGCTGAATGACATTCTTCAGGAAGCCGCGCACCTGAATGGCATCAAGTACAACTCCTTCATTGCCGGTGGCACGACCGATCACGTCAGCTTCCTGGAAGTGAATAGCACGCTCCGCGACCACATCGGCGACTGGCTGGGTTGCCCGCGCTGGCTCGGCTGCCACAAATACGGCACCCGCAAGATTCCGGCGGCGGCACTGGTCGCGTTGTGTCCCGGCAAAGCTTCGCCCCTCATATTTGGCGGGAAGATTCACACGCCCGCGGATACACCCGACCGCGTGTATCCCGAACCCCTCGCCGCTGCGCTGCGCATCATCGACTACTGGTCCCACTTGATGCACGGCGGCCAGCGCATCGAAGAGCCGCGCCACCCCGAGGAATATCACTATGCGCGCCTCTACCGCGTCCGCCTCGCGCCCGCAGGCGAGAGCCCGCGCGAAGAATATTGGCTGGCAATGAAAGATGCGATCGAGCCGAACCGTCGCAACATCAACGGCATTTACCGCGTGGACGTCTGCCTTCGCGATGGCCGCGCCGAATGCACCAACCCGCAGATTGTGAACTGGGGCGTCCAGACGCAGCTTCCGCAGCAAATCGGGGAAGCGCTCGCCGCTTCGAAGGGCCAGGCAAAGCAAGTGCCGGTGCGCGAGCTGGTCGCCACCGGGCCTCGCGCAACTCTGCATTTTCACGCGCGCAGCAGCGGGGCGTGGGCGAGTGTCGTTGCCGCCGGCCAGCAAGCCATCGGCCGGCTCGAGGAATTCATGGGCAGCAATGCCTTCCTGGCATTTTTCCTCGGCGCTTTTTTGCTCGCCAAGGGTGTGGACATCGTGTTGACTTGGGCTTTTGGGGCCTCGCTCGGATTTCAGCAATGGTTCTTCGACTGGTTTGCGATTACGCTCCCGGCCACCATCATCGTGCAGCTCGCCATCGTGCTCTGGCTCATTGGCAAAAAAATCCCCACGATGATTGACAACAGCTACAAGCACCTGAACAAGGCCGACAATCTCCGCAGCCTCCGCCGCGTCCAGAGCTAGCCCTCCTGTTCGGGTCGTAGGGGCGCAGCATGCTGCGCCCGTGAAGGGCTCGTGTTAGATTCATCCAATGCCCAAGCGAATCCTAATCCTCGGCGCCGGCTTTGCCGGCATCGAAGCCGCCATCCATCTGGAAAAGCTCCTCGGCCGCTCGTCGGACTGCGAAATCTGCCTCATCAACGAGCACAACTATTTTCTCTTCACGCCGCTGCTGCCGCAGATCGCCTCGAGCTACATCAATCCCCGCCACATCGTGCAGCCCGTCCGCGACATCCGGGGTTCGCGCCGGTTCCAATTTCGCCGGGACGATGTCTGCGCCATCGATTGTGCCGCGCGCCGCGTGGAGTTGGCCTCCGGCGCGCTCGATTACGACTACCTCATCGTCGCCCTGGGCGGCCGCACCGACTATTTCGACATCCCCGGCGCCGAGGAGTTCACCCAAGATTTCAAATCGCTGGAAGATGCCGTCGTTCTCCGCGATCACGTCATCGACCTCTGCGAGCGCGCTGACCAGACCGATGACGCCGCCACCCGCGGCCGTCTGGTGACCATTGTCATCGTCGGCGCTGGCTACACAGGCGTCGAGTTGATCACCGAGCTCCAGGATTTCCTCTTTCAGTATGTGGTCACGCGCTATCGCGGCATCCCGCGCAGCGACATTCAGCTCATTCTGCTGGAGGCCACGCCGCACATTCTCCGCGGGGTTCATCCCTCGCTCGCCCGCCATGCCGACAAACGCCTGCGCGTCGAAGGCATCACGATCCGCACCGATGCAAAAGTCACGCGCTGTTTCGAGGGTGGCGTGGAAATTCAGGGCGGGGAAGTGATCCGCGCGGAAACGATCGTCTGGGCCGCGGGAGTTCGCGCGCACCGCCTGGTCGAGTCGCTGCCCGGGCCGCATGACCGCATCGGCCGCGCCGTGGTGAACGAGCACTTGCAGCTCGAAGGCCATCCTGAAGTCTTCATCGTGGGCGACTCCGCAGCCGCGCTGACCGCGCCGGATGCGCCGCGCGTCGCCCCTGTGGCCATCGACCACGGCGCCATTGCCGCGCGCAACATCGCGCATCTGGAGCGCCGCGAGCCGCTTGAAAGCTATCGTTATGTGGCCAAGGGAATGCTGGTCTCGCTGGGCATGAACTACGCCGTGGTCAGCATTGCCGGGCTGAATCTCCACGGCTACTTCGCGTGGCTTTTCTGGAACGCGGTGCACCTCTACGAGCTGGTCGGCTTCAAAAAACAGGTTCAGGTGGCCCTGGACTGGATGCTCGGCTCGATTTTTCCCCGCGACGCTTCCATCATCCGCCGCCCCCGCCGCTGACTCGAAATGGAAGAGTGGAACGGCTCAAACACATCTGACAAATGCTTAACTTAGTGCACCCGGGAGGGCACGGCTTTAGCCGTGCCGAAAGAGCGGCCAAAATTGAGGGGTTTTAACCCCTGAGGGGGTGCCAGTTCTTGCTTTTTGTCAGATCCCAAACACTTGTGAGACAGCTTCGTGTCAGACGCCGTGTTTCGGTATGATGTCTTGAGTTTTCCGATGTTCCTCTAGGCCTTGCTTTTCAAATGAAGGGCCAGCCAACCATCGCCCACTCCGCCGCGGAACACCGCCACCAAGCTCAAAAGCGGAGTCAGCGCCATCAACACTGTGAATGCAAGGACACCGTCTTCCTCGGGATGAGGGTACTGGTCTACGATAGCCCAGCATACAAATCCAAAGAACACGATATTAGCCACAATTGTCACGATTCGTAGAATCGTGTTCGCGGAAGCCCCCTCATCAACCTTTGGCCGCTCCATCACGGCCTTGCTTTTCGGTTGAACTTTCAGCCAGCCAGCGGTCTCACCGATGCGGAAAATCACCACCGCGCTTAGAATCATGGTCAGCAGCGCCCACACTGTGAAAACCCAATAACTGACTGCCTGAGGAGGGCCTTCGGTCGCGAGAACGACGCAGGTGAATGCAAACAGCACGAGATTACAGATGACGGCCACAATTTTCATCATCGTCGGTACCTTTTCTCTGCATCCGACTGCACAAAGCATTTTACTCCCGCTCGCCTTCCTTGCGCGTTTTGGAAGAATGATTCTCCGTCGGATTCGCTCTCCCGCCGGCGCTCCCTCCGTCTGCAAGTCACTGACTTTGCGCGAAGGCCTGCCTTCGCGCGCGGTTTTTCTTCCCGAGTTTCGGTTTTCGTTTTTCGATTTTCGTGTAGCTCTTTTGCGAGGGCCTGGCAGGGTCGTGGGTTCCAAATGAGCGAGGCTGATCAGTAAAGGGAACGCAGGTCGGGTTTTTGCGGCAATTGCACTTCGAGGACGCGCCCCTCCGCCGCAAGCTTCACGCGGATGAGCACAGCAGGCCCGACGGACCGCACGACCCAGTTCGTTGTGGGCAGCGGCTTGTCGGACTCTTGCGGCAGCGGCGCACGGAGTTCTTTCCCCTTGTGCTGGACGTTTTCCGGCTTCAGCTCGTAGAGTTCCTTCGCTTCCGTATCCAACAACAGGTATCGGGAACCAAGTTGAACCAGCACGTACCGAGATTTCTTTTCGGCCCGGTACAGAGTCCAGAGCTTGACCGGCCGTCCATCAATCTTCAGCAGCGCATCCGGCACCGGTTTCCACGTCAACAATTCTGCGGCCCGCGCCACTGCCGTTGAGGCCAGCAGGCACAGAACGACCAACAGGGCAGGAAACCACGACTTGCGCGCGAGGCTCGTTTTCATCATTACTATTCCTTAGATGCGGAAAAATCCTTCGCGTTGTCATTTCGAGTCCCGATGAATTCTGTCGGGGCGCGGAATCTGCACTTTTCTTGGCTTTTCGTCCGCCGGGGCGGACTCAGGATGACGACCAACAAGCCTTTTTCGCCAACCGGTTAGATGTTGAAACCGGGGGTTGGAGAGGTCAAGCGGATTCGCGCGACTTCTCCCTCCGCCGGAATGCCCTGCAGCCCTTTTGGCATCCGTGTTCGTACGTCGCCGACAAGGTCTGCTCCGACTCTTTCTGTGACCCCGGTTCTTGCGCCTGTATAATGGCACCGCCCAAATGCTTTCCCGCGTGTGGCGCAACCTCCGACGGGCCTTTGTGCGCGCGTTCGGCACCTGTGGCGCGCAGTCGCAGGCGGTTGCCTTCAATCTCTTCCTGGCATTTTTCCCCGCGCTGCTTTTTGTCTTTGGAGTGCTCTCCACCTTCGAGCGGTCCGCCCCAGCCATACAGGAATTGTCGCTCCGTTTGCGCGCTTTGATTCCGCCCGTCAGCCGCCCACTCGTTCACGACTATCTGGTCGGCCGCGTGGCGAATCCGTGGAGGTGGATCGGCTTCGGCTTCGGCGGGATGTTTCTCGTGGGCCTGCAGGTGATGAATGGCCTGATGATCGGCTTCCACCGTGCGTTTGGCGATGCCCGCCCGCCGTCCTTGTGGAGCCGTCTGGGGCGCGCGTTGGTGATGCTCGCGCTGATGCTGGGACCGTGGATCGCCGCTGTAGTCTCCACCGTATTCGGCAAGCAGTTGCGCACCTGGATGATCGTCCAGTTCGGTTTGCCGGCGCTGTTCCACGCCTTGTGGGTGGTGGTTTACGTCGGGTTGGCGTTGGTGACCGCCGTGCTCGTGCTGGCCTGCATTTATCGTCTCGGTCGGGAAACGCGCCAGGCGTGGAACCAGGTGCTTCCCGGGGCTGTGGTTGCCACGCTCCTCTGGTGGGTGGTGAACACTGCCTTCGGCACCTACGTCCGCAAGGTGCCCTACGGTGTGGTGTACGGCGGCGTGGCAGCTGCCATTGGGTTGATGATCTGGATGAACGTGAGTGTGATGATTGTTTTCGTCGGCGCCGCTTACAACGCCGTCGCGGCCGAGCCCCCGGCAAATTTGCCGGGAATTGGCCACGCCCCTGCTGACACGCCCCCGCCATCGGAGTAAACTTCGCTTACCAGCCATAGTTCGAGAGGAGACGCCGGATGCGCGCAAAGACCGCAATGTTTTTGGCCTTGGTGCTGATGCTTTCTGCCGGCGCCCTATGGGCGCAGGGCAAAGGCCAGGGCAAGGACAAGGAAACAGCCAAGGGGCAGGCCAGCTCCGCGACGTCGCAAACGCCGCAGAAGCCGGACACCGCGAAGTCACCAGAGGAAGCCAAGCAAAAAGCCCAAGCCAAAAAGACGACAGAAACCAAGAAGACGACCGAAACCAAAACGCAGCCAGCCCAGAGCAACAAGGGCGGCGAAACCCGCGGTCAAGAGCGGGCCGCCGAAGCCCAGCAAATCGGCAAGGGCGCCGAGCGCCGCGGCTCCGAAACCCCCAAGGGCCCTCTGAAGGAACAAGGCGCAAAGTCGGCCAAGTCCAAGACTGAAGCAGCCAAGTCGGAAAAGTCCAAGGCCGAGCAGGACAAGGAAAAGGAAAAGGAGAAGGAAAAGCAGAAGGAAAAAGAGAAGGAGAAGGCAGGAAAAGCCAAGTCCGAAAAGGCCAAACCAGGCAAAGGAAAAGGCGGCAATTGATCTCAAGCCGTCGCATGAATGCCGTGCTGTTTGGCACAGGCGGGAGGGCACGGCTTTAGCCGTGCCGGAAGAGCGGCGTGAACATTGGGGCTTTAGCCCCTGAGGGTCACACGGGTCGCTCTTCCCGGTCTTCGTGAGACAAAGTCTTCTCCTTTCGTGGATCGCTGGGGCAAAATTTGTTGTCGCCAATCCAAGTCGAATGTTACGCGGGCTACCGGGCCGACCAGCGTCCCCTGCGCTTCTGCCTGCGGGGCCGCACCTTTCTGGTGGAGCAAGTCGAAGACCAGTGGTATGCTCCCACGGCAATCTACTTCCGCGTGCGCGCCGACGACGGTAACTTCTACGTCTTGCGCCACTGCGAAATTCAGGACGTCTGGACCCTCGATGCCTTCCGTGCCGCACGTTGAACAACCGGGCCGCCGCTACACGCGGCACTATGAACGTTTCCGCCTCCCGGAGCAGAACGAGATTCCCTGCGAAGGCGTAGGCATCTCCCTGCAGGGTTATGTCTCCGTGATTGGCCTGGGCGGGCTTTTCGTTCGCACCACGGAGAGCTACGAATTCGGCAAGCGCCTCACCCTGCGACTTCACTGCGAGGAAGGCCCTGTGGAGGCCAAAGCCGTGGTGCGTTACGCGGCACCCGGCGGCATCGGATTTGAATTCGTCGAGCTCCGCGGACACCATGAGCGTAACCTGCGGAACGCACTTCTACGCTTTGCCCGCCTCGGTTTCAAAGACTAACCCGTGTCGCAAGAATGCTCGGTCTCGTGCCGAGGAGGAGGGCGCGGCTGGGCTTGTCCAAAGGTTTAGAGCGAAGCCGTGAGGACCGTGCCGCATCGCATTCGGGAGGGCACGGCTGGGCTTGTCCAAAGGTTTAGAGCGAAGCCGTGAGGACCGTGCCGCATCGCATTCGGGAGGGCACGGCTTCAGCCGTGCCGAACAGCCTCATAAGTCACTGGGGCTTTAGCCCCTGAGGCCTCGGCTGTCTCTTCTCCAGCGCTTTCAGAGCACTTGCCAGACAATCCTTCACACGATGCGCATGCCTTCATTTCCGAATCTGTGCCAGAATTCATCCACCACTTAATGCGCAAAGAAGGGAGTCACTGATGCCCTCCACTTTCGGATTCATAGGCCTCGGGATCATCGGCCTGCCGATGGCCGAGCGCCTTCTGGGCAAAGGTGTGCCGCTCACCGTCTGGAATCGCACCGCTGAGAAGGCGGAGGCGTTGCAGACGCGCGGTGCGCGACTTGCCGCCTCGCCGCGCGAGCTCGCCCAACGTTGCGATGTGGTCATCACCATGGTCACCGACGGCCCCGCGCTCGAGGATGTGACCTGCCGGGCCGACGGCGTCAGCGCCGGCCTGCGCGTCGGCGGAGTCCATTGCGATATGAGCACGATTGACCTGGACACCACGCGCCGCATGGTTGCGCATCACGCTTCGCGCGGCACCCGGTTTGTCCACGCGCCGGTGCTCGGCAGCAAACGCGCCGCGGCCGCCGGATCGCTGCTCATTTTCGCCGGCGGCCCGCCGGCGGCTCGTGAAAAGTGCGCCCCCGCCTTCGCCGCGCTTGGGCAGAAAACCTGGCAGTGGGATGAACCGGAAAAAGCGACCGCCACAAAGCTCGCCTGCAATTTGCTGCTCGCGGGAATGATGGAGCAGTTTTCCGAATCGCTCGTCTTTGCGAAGAAAGCCGGTGTCGAGCCCGCCACTCTGCTGGAGATTATTTATTCTTCAGCGCTGGCGGCCTCGATGTACCAAACCAAGGGCGAAGCCATGGTGCGCGGGAGTTTCGTGCCGAATTTTTATCTGCGCAATATGTTGAAGGATTTGAATCTCGTCGCCCAGGCCGCAGGACAATTGGGCGTCAATCTACCGGGAACCCGTGCCGTCCGCGAAGCCTTCGCCGCCGCCGCCAAATCGGGATTGTCCGAACAGGACTATTCAGCAGTCTTTGAATGGCTGAAGAAAAATGCAGGCTAAGGCACATGTAGCGGCGGACTTTAGGTCCGCCACATTTCCCCAGATGTCGTGAATCGCGGAGTGGTAGGGGCGCAGCATTCCGCGCCCCGAACTGTGCCCTTAGTCTTCGGGAGGGCATGGCTTCAGCCATGCCGGAAAGCGCTGAACAAAGAAAAAGGGCTTTAGCCCCTGAGGGCCGCGTGCAACGGTGCTTCTCAACCGCACATCCGCCGCAGCTATTTCCTGCCGAAGCTCTCGGCCACCAGGTTCCGCAGCACAAACCAGCAATTCGCCGGCCGCTCGGAAAGCCGCCGCATGAAATACGGGCACCACTCGGTGCCATAGGGCACATAGATGCGCAGCGGGTGGCCCTCTTCGGTCAGTTGCTGCTGCAAATCGCGGCGGATGCCGTAAATCATCTGGAACTCGTACCCGTTTTTCCCGCGGCCCCGCTTGCGCAATCCTTCGCGCGCGTAGGCCAGCATCTTTTCGTCGTGTGTGGCGATGGCGAGTTGGAAGGGACCGCTCAGCAGTTTGTCGAGCAGCTTGCGGTAATTCGCATCCACATCGGATTTCTTCTGGAACGCGATTTTGGCCGGCTCCCGGTACGCGCCCTTCACCAGCCGGATTTTCGGCTCGAGCGGCGCCAGCCGGTCCAGGTCTTTTTCCGTGCGGTAGAGGTATGCCTGCACCGCCAGTCCTGCGCTTGGCGATTTGCCGTGCACGGCCTCGAAAATCGCCAGGGTCGCCTCCGTGTAGGCGGATGCTTCCATATCAATCTCGATCGTCCGCCCCATCCCCTGCGCCGTCGCCGTAATTTCCTCGGTGAGCTGCTGGCAGAAATCGCGGCTGATGTCCAGCCCCAGCTGCGTGAGTTTCACCGAGATGTTGCCTTCGATTTTCTGCTGTTCCAGTTCGCGCAGCATCTCGATGTAGCCGTCTTTGACGCCCCGCGCCTCCGCCTCGGTGGTCACGTTCTCGCCCAGGTGGTTCAGGGTGATGCTGCGGCGCTCGCGGTTCAGCTCGCGGCTCTGCGTGATGGCCTCCGCGAGGGTTTCACCGGCGATGAAGCGCCGCGCGAAGCCGTGCCGCAGCCCCTGCCGCGCGATGGCGTCGGTGATTTTCTTCTTTGTCGAAAGCCAGAATATGAAATTGCGAATCAGCATTCGTCACCGCCGCTGCCCGAGTGTCACCTTCACCGTCAGTCGCTCCTGCCCGCGCAGCACCGTCACGCTGACTTCCTCGCCGGGCTTGTGCGCGCGCAGGGCGTAGGTGAAATCGTAGAGATTTTTGATTTGCTGTCCCGCGAACTCGATCAAAATGTCCCCGGCTTTCAAGCCGGCCTTGGCCGCGGGGCTGCCGTCGCGCACGTCGGCGAAGCGCACGCCGGTGACTTCCTCTCCCATGTCGGGGATAGACCCGAAGTAGGCGCCGTAGCCTCCGCCACCGCCCGCCACCGGCCGCTGCGGTTCCTGTACGCGGACGAACGTCGGCCGATCTTCACGTTGGGCCAGCGCCTCCGCGGTATTGAAGGCGAGATTGACGACGCGCGCGTGGTCGGCGTTCTGGATCTTATCTGGTGTGTCCGTCGGTTTGTGATAGTCCGCGTGCAGCCCCGAGAAGAAAAACAGCACCGGGACGTTGACGATGTAAAACGACTGGTGGTCGCTCGATCCGTACCCGCCCTGCGACGACGCCGATATCTGCAACCCCACGATGTTTGCTTTATCGAGAATCTCCTGGAAGTTCGGTGACGTCCCGATTCCGCCCACATAGATCTTGTTGTCCCGCGGCCGCCCGACCATGTCGAGGTTAATCATCGCCACGGTTTTCTCCAGCGGCCACGTGGGGTGCTTGGTGTAGTAGGACGACCCGCGCAGCCCCAGCTCTTCCCCCGAAAACGCGATGAACACGATGCTCCGGCGCAATTGGTTCCGCACCCCGGCCAGGTCCGACGCCAGCTCCATCACCGCCGCCGCGCCCGACGCGTTGTCATCCGCGCCGGGGTGAATTTGTCCCACCTGCTTCGGGTCCATCGAGGAATTGGTATTGCCCAATCCCAGGTGGTCGTAGTGCGCGCCGACGACGACAGCCTCGCTCGCCAGTTTCGGGTCGCTCCCGCGCAAAATCCCGATCACGTTGTGCGTGGTCGCCGTAATCCGGCGCACGTCCACATGGAGTGTGAGCGTTTCGTTCGGCAAGGTAAACGACTGCGTGTCCAGTTTTTCGTCAATCGCCTTTTGCAGCTGCGCCAGCGTCTTGCCCGTCGGCGCCAGCCATTTGTCCACCACCGCCTGCTTGGCCTGGATCAGCAGCATGTCGGCATTGTCCGGCCCGCCCAGCGAGCCGAATCGGATCAGCAGGTCTTCCTCGCCGGCATGCGGCACCGGGTCGTTGACCAGAATCATCACCCGCGCCCCGTGGATGCGCGCGTTGATCGTTTTGCCGACGATGTCGGAGTAGGTGGTCAGTTGCTTTCCGGCAAACACGCTTTTTTCGTCGTCTTCCTGCGGTTCGTGTCGCAGCACGATGACCGCCTTGTCCTTCGCGTCCAGCCCCGAGTAGTCGTCGTAGTTGTATTCCTGGGCGGTGATGCCGTAGCCGGCGAACACCAGCGGCACGCTGGCATCGCCTGAATCGGAAAAGTTCAGCGGGATATAGTCCTGCGTGACGCGCAGCACTTCGCGTTCCGTGCCGGTGGTCACTTCCGCGCGGTTCTGCTTGCCCAGTTCGCCCCCGACCGTCACCTGAAACGCCTGGAAATACGACTTACCGGCGCCGGGTTCGAGCCCTGCTTTCTTGAAGTGGTCGGCGATGTAGTGTCCCGCGCGCTCCAATTCTTTCGACCCCGTTCCGCGCCCGCGCATCTGGGGACTCGCCAGATGGTCCACGTACTCTTTCAGCCGTTGCGCGTTGACCGGCGGCTTGTCGGCCGCCACCAGGCTCAGCGCAACGCACACCACTCCCAACAGGGCCCATACACGGATCTTCCGGTTCACCTTTTCCTCCAGGGGCGCAGCACGCGCGAAAAACGCGGCAGAGACGACTCTCTTTTATACGGTACTCCCACAAACTCGTCAAATTGACGGAGAAAAAGAATCGTGAAAAAGGCCGATTTTGACCGACATTCTTGCGAGATTCGGCTATCATAAAAAGATTACAGGGGGAAGTGTTTTGCCGGAAAGTCGAGAGAGCCTGCGTCAATTGATCCGTCGGCGCCTGGGGAGACATAAATTCGTCGTGGTCTCCAACCGCGAGCCCTATGTCCACGTCTACCGCGACGGCCAGGTGGAATGGCTGCGTCCGGCGAGCGGCCTGACCACCGCGCTCGATCCTGTCATGCAGGCCAGCCGGGGGCTGTGGGTCGCGCACGGCAGCGGTTCCGCCGATGCGGCCGTGACCAACGAACATGGGGTTGTCGCCGTTCCTCCCGACCGGCCGAATTACCACCTGAAGCGCGTTTGGCTCAGCAAGCATCTCGAGGACGCCTACTACTACGGCTTCGCCAATTCCGCGCTCTGGCCGCTGTGCCACGTCGCCTATCGCCGGCCCGTCTTCCGGCAGGAGCACTGGGAGGCCTACCGCGAAGTGAACCGCATTTTTGCCGACCGCGTCGCCAGGGAGATTCAGAGCGACGCCGCGTTTGTGTTCGTGCAGGACTATCATTTTGCCCTGCTCCCGCAGATCCTCCGCGCGCGCTGTCCGCGCGCGGTGATCGCCCAGTTTTGGCACATTCCCTGGCCGAATCCCGAAGTCTTCCGCATCTGTCCCTGGAAAGAGGAAATTCTCGAGGGCCTGCTCGGCAACGACATCCTCGGCTTCCACATCCGTTATCACTGCGACAATTTCATCGCCACGGTCGACCGCGAACTCGAAGCCCGCCCCGACCGCGAAGCCACCGCCATCGTGTACCGCAGGCATCTGACCAAGGTGCGTTCGTTTCCCATCAGCATCGATTTTGAAGACATCTCGCGCCGTGCCGGCTCGGCGGACATCAAGAGACTCATGGGAGTGATTCGTCGCCAATATCATTTGTCGGACAAGGTGGTCCTTGGCGTCGGCGTGGACCGCATCGATTACACCAAGGGCTTGCCGGAGCGCCTGGAAGCACTCGACCGGCTGTTCGCGCGCCATCCTGAATATCGCGGCCGCGTGGTTTTCTTCCAGGTGGGCTCGCCGAGCCGCACGCATATCGATGAATACCGCCGCTTGAACGAGGAGATCGATGAGCGCGTCGCGGCGCTGAATCGGAAGTATGCTCGCGGAGAATGGCGGCCGGTGATCTTTGTGCGCAAACATTTCGGCCTGCCGATGCTCCTCGCTCTCTATCGCCTGGCGCATTTTCTGGTGGTCAGCTCGCTCCACGACGGCATGAACCTGGTAGCCAAGGAATTTGTCGCCGCGCAAGTCGATTCCCACGGCGTCTTGCTTCTCAGCCGGTTTACGGGAGCCGCGCGCGAGTTGCGCGACGCCCTGATCGTGAACCCCTACGCGCCGGATGAGTTGGCCGCAGAGATCCGGCGTGCCATCGAAATGGAGCCGATGGAAATCCGCCGGCGGATGGGACGCCTGCGCGCCCTGGTGCGCGAGCACAACATCTACTGGTGGGCGACCTCCGTCATCAAGAAGCTGGCCAAGCTGGTATGACCACGCCTTCCCATCTGCTGCGGCACTGGAAACAGATCGAACGCCGCTTGCGTCGCGCCCGCCGCGTGGCGCTGTTCACCGATTTCGACGGAACGCTGGTGCCCATCCGGCGCCACCCCAGCGATGTGTGGCTCTCGAACGCTTCACGCCTTCTGCTGGAGCGCCTCGCGCGTCGCGGCGTGCTCGTCGGCGTCATCAGCGGCCGCCCGCTCGATGACATCGGCCGCCGGGTCGGCGTGCCGGGCATCTGGTATGTGGGTGCGCACGGCTTTTCTTTGCGCGGTCCGGCCAACCGCGTTTATGAGCGGTTGAATCTAAAAGAAAAGAAAAAAATCGCCCGTGCTCGTCAACTCCTGGTGCGTCGGCTTGCAGGTCTCTCGGGGATCGCACTGGAGGACAAACAGGCGATGGTGGGCGTGCATTACCGCCAGGCAAGCGCGTCGGTGCGCGATTCGGCCTGGAGTGTTGTGGAACAGGTGATGCGTCAGGTGGGCGGGCTGCATCTGCTGGCCGGCAAGAAGGTGTGGGAGCTGTTTCCGCGCCGGCCGAATCAGAAGTGGATGGCGTTACAATCGATTCTTCGACAGGAATCGCACGCGCGGGCCCGCAAGGGTTGGGAAATGTTCTACCTGGGAGACGATACCACCGATGAGCTGGTGTTTGAAGAGCTCCGCGGCTGGTCGGTGGCGGTCGGGAAGCGCCGTCGGACCGCCGCCCGCTATTTTTTGAATTCGCCGGCGGAAGTGAGTAAATTCCTGCGCAGGCTGGCTGAGGTCGTGTGATGCGAGAGGCAAAAGAGCCATTCCAATTTGTGACCGCGTCCTACCTGATTCGCATTCGGCCCGAGCAGTCGCGGACCCTGGGGGATATGGCAGCGCATCTGCGCAGCTGCTCCGAAAATTCGATCCTCTATCACACCTACCAGAGCTTGGAGACTCACCACTACTCCGTTTTTTCCAGCGACTTCGCGCAGTGGGTCATGGCTGCCTGCAACGAACATGAATTGGCCGAGCGGCTGGCCGCCGTCGACCTGCGCGACTTCGTCAGCCTGGAAGATGTGCGCGCAGCGCTGATCGAGCGGGTCGAAGGACACTTGCAGGAGCATCCGGAATCCGCCGAGCGCAAGGCGTTTGAAGCGTTTCATTTTTGCGAGGCCACCGAGGTCACCGTGCCTCTGCCGGCGCAGGCACGCAATCTGGCGGAACTGGTGGAAGGCATCCGGCACATGAGCCTTCACACCTTGCACTACCACTTCATCAATGCCCGCTTGCGCCTGCGGCTGCAAACCACTGACTTTTCGTACTGGCTCGACACCAGCCTGGCTTGGCCGGAATTGGCGGCGCGCGTCAACTCCATCGAATTCGCGCCCCTTACCCTGGAGCAGGTGCGGGAGAAATTGATTGAAATCCTGGAGCCCTTTCAAGACCAATGAGCGCCGCGCCCACTCCCACACACGGACGAATCCCCACGCTCGACGACTATGTGGCTGTGGTGGGGCAGGCGGAAATTGACGCCCTGCGCGCGCTCGCCGGCGGCCTCGCCGGGCGTCGCGTCAAAATGGTCAACTCCACCTCGGTGGGCGGTGGCGTGGCGGAAATCCTGAATCGCCAGGTGCCGCTCACCCAGGAGTTGGGCCTGCCCACGCGCTGGGAAGTCATCACCGGCGGCAGCGAGTTTTTCGCCATCACCAAGGCCTTTCACAACGCGCTGCACGGCGTCGAGTTCGAACCGCAGCCGCATTGGTTCGAGCTGTTCCTCGCCACCAACGAAGAGAACCGCCGCCGGATGGAGTTCCACGAAGAATTCGTCGTGATTCACGACCCGCAGCCGATTGCCTTGGTTCAGGCACGCGAGCAGGCCGGCGGCCACTGGATTTGGCGGTGTCACATCGACCTTTCCCATCCCAACAAACAGGTGTGGGATTTTCTCCGGCCCTTCGTCGAGCGTTTTGATGCCTCCATTTTTTCCTCGCCGGGTTTCACCCACAGCTTGCCCATTCCGCAGTACCTGTTCTTTCCGACCATCGACCCGCTGGCTGATAAGAACCGCTTCCTCGAGCCGGAATTTGTCCAGAGCGTGGTCGAGCGGTTCAGCATCGATCCCAAGCGCCCCATCGTCACCCAGGTCTCGCGCTTCGATCGTTTGAAGGACCCTGTCGGCGTCATTCGCGCCTACCGGATGGTGCGACGCCACATGGATTGCCAGCTCGTGCTGGCCGGCGGCGGCGCCACCGATGATCCGGAAGGCCAGGCGGTGTTGCAGGACGTCAAGGAAGCCGCGGGAAACGATCCCGACGTGCACGTCCTCGATCTTCCGCCTTGGAGTCACCTCGAAGTCAACGCGCTCCAGCGCGCTTCGACCATCGTCTTGCAGAAATCCCTTCGCGAGGGCTTCGGGCTGACCGTGAGCGAGGCCCTCTGGAAAAAGCGCCCGGTGATCGCATCGGCGGTGGGAGGAATCCCGTCTCAGGTGATCCACAAACTGACCGGCATGCTCGTTCATTCGATCGAAGGCACCGCGGCGCAAATCCGGTTTCTGCTGGCCAATCCCGATTTTGCGCGAAAGCTCGGCGAGAACGGCTACGAGCACGTCAAAGAAAATTTCTTGATTACACACAAACTGAGGCGCTACCTGCTGCTGTTTCGGATTTTGGAGCAAGGTTCCTGAGCAGCTCCCCGCCCGGCAGCAGGGCAAAAGCGCCGTTCGGTTTCATCTCACAACATTGGAGGTGTCGATGATTGGGAAGTGGGTGGAATTGTTTTCGCAGTATCCTTGGCTGCCGTACGTTCTTCAAATCGCCGCACTGGTGCTGGGTGCGTGGGTCCTGCACCGCTTCGTTTTGCGCTGGCTGAAGCAGTGGGCCTCGCGCACCGCCACTGCTGTGGACGACCAGATTGTCGAGCTGCTGGGTCGCGCCATGATCCTGCTGCTCTCTTTGGCGATCCTGGTGGCTTCGGTCAACATCCTTCCGGTGCCGCTGCGCCTGTTGGGAGTGCTCAATCGCATCATCTACCTCGGCGTGCTGGCTACCGCTCTCTATTTCGGGTCCAAGATTCTGTTGACGCTGCTGGGGGCCTGGTTGACGCGGCAGCCCGGCCGGGAGGCGCTCAGCCAGCCGGTCGTGGTGCTCACCCGCGCCGTCTTTGCCGTTCTCGGCGTGATGATTCTCGCCGACAACCTGGGCATCTCTCTGACCGCGGTCTGGACCACGCTCGGCGTCGGCAGCGTCGCCGTGGCTTTGGCTCTTCAGGACACGCTCTCCAATTTTTTTGCGGGCGTCTACGTTCGCCTGGATAATCCCGTCCGGATTGGAGACTTCGTGAAGCTCGACACCGGCGACGAAGGCTTCGTCACCGAGCTGGGCTGGCGCTCGGCGCGGATTCGCACTCTCTCCAACAATACCGTCGTCGTGCCCAACGCTCGCTTGGCCTCGGCCGTCCTCACCAATTACAACCTGCCGGAGCCGCAGATGTCCTTGCTCGTTCGGGTAGGAGTGAGCTACTCCTCCGACCCCGAGCGCGTCGAGCAGATTCTTGTGGAAGAGGCCAAACGCGCGGCCGGCCAGATTCAGGGTTTGCTCGCCGAGCCCGCTCCCTTCGTCCGTTTTATTCCCGGCTTCGGTGATTCTTCTCTCGATTTCACCCTGATTTGCCGCGTCAGCACTTTTGTGGACCAGTATGGGGTGCAGCACGAGTTGCGCAAACGCATCTTCGTTCGCCTCCGGCAGGAAGGCATCGAAATCCCCATCCCGCAGCGCGACCTGCACTTGCGCACGGTGCCGCCCGCGGTCTCCTCGGATGTCGGCCTGGGGCCTCGTACTTCGAGCGCCTCGTGAGTCTTCCTGCGCCGCCGCCGGTTCCGCAAGCGTTCAGAAGGCCGCGACCTTGCGCTCACCACGGATTTCCGCACCGTGCTCGGCGAAATTCTTTTCCGCCATCAGGGGAATGCCGACCTGAAGCCGGTCTTCCCGACCTTTGACGACGACCCGCGCAAATTCCCCGGCCTACTCCGGTAGCGCCGGCTTCCAGCCGGCCTCGCGCGGGCACGGGCACACCATGGCGTGCCCGATAAATGCCGCCCGCCAAAAAAAACGGGGCGGGATTTCTCCCGCCCCGGCTCCCTTAGCCTTCAAATTTCAAATCTCAAATCCGTGTGCGTCTGTAATTCCACACGGCTTGGCCATTACAGGAACAGCGGCGCCATCACCAGCGGCTCCTGTAGCGGCGGACGGAACTTGTCCCGACGTGGTCGGGATGTCCGCCACGATGGCCGACTTGAAGTCGGCCGCTACAAGAATAGTGGCGCCATCACCAGCGTAATCGTCGACAACAACTTAATCAGCACGTGCAGCGACGGCCCCGCAGTATCCTTGAACGGATCCCCGACGGTATCGCCCACCACCGCGGCCTTGTGCGCTTCGGACCGCTTCCCGCCCAGCTGTCCGGTCTCGATGTACTTCTTGGCGTTATCCCACGCGCCGCCGCCGTTGTTCATCAACGTGGCCAGCAGGATGCCGCTGATCGTCCCGACCATCAGCAGCGCCGCCACCGATTCCGCGCCGATGGTGGGGTCATGTGCCGTGGCGAAAAACTTAAACAGGAACCCGACCGCCACCGGCATGCCCACCGCCAGCAGTCCGGGGACGACCATATTTTTCAGCGCCCCGACGGTGACGATATCCACGCAGCGCCCGTAGTCGGGTTTCGTGGTCCCCAGCATGATCCCCGGGTTTTCGCGGAACTGCCGCCGCACTTCCTCGATCACGTAGTAAGCCGCGCGGCCCACCGCCTTGATGGCAAAGGCGCTGAACAGGAAAACAAGCATCGCCCCGAGCAGCGCCGCGATGAACACCGGAAGTTTCCCGATGTCCACCGATCCAAACGGTTGCGCGAGCAACAGACCTTTCTGCTCGACCAGAACCCTGACCTCGTCAATGTAGGCGGAGAAGAGCAGGAACGCCGCCAGCGCCGCAGACCCGATGGCGTAGCCTTTGGTCAGCGCCTTGGTCGTGTTGCCGACTGAATCGAGGCGATCCGTGCGCTTGCGCACGTCCTCCGGCTGTTTGGACATTTCGATGATGCCGCCGGCGTTGTCGGTGATGGGTCCGAACGTATCCATCGCCAGGATGTACGCGGCGGTGGAGAGCATTCCCATCGTGGCGATGGCCGTTCCGTAAAGCCCCGCCGCCCCGCGCGACATCTCCGGCATTGCCTTCAGGCCGCAGTAATACGCGCCCAGCAGCGCCGCCGAAATCGTGAGCACCGGCAGCGCCGTGCACTCCAGCGCCACCGCGAACCCGGTGATGATGTTCGTCGCCGGGCCCGTCTTGCAGCTCTCGGCAATCGAGAGCACCGGCCGGTAGCGATATTCGGTGTAGTACTGCGTGATCCACACAAACAGGAAACTGGTCACGATGCCGATGACGCCCGCCCCAAAGAACCACAGGTTGTTGTTCAGCAGGAAGCGCACCGCGACGTAAAACCCGGCCATGGCCAGCAGCGTGGTGATCAGATAGCCGCGGTTCAGCGCGGTCATCGGGTCTTCCTGCTCGTTTTTCATTCGCGCCGAGAGCACGCCCAGGATCGAGGCGATCAGTCCGAACGCGCGCGCGACCAGGGGGAAGAAAATCGCCAGGATCGCCGTCTTCGGTCCCAGGGACGGCACCAAGAACTTGTAGAGCGCGACGCCGAGGATCATCGCGCCGATGTTTTCCGCTGCCGTGGATTCAAACAGGTCCGCGCCGCGGCCTGCGCAGTCGCCCACATTGTCGCCCACCAAATCTGCAATGACCGCCGGATTGCGCGGGTCGTCTTCAGGGATGCCCGCTTCAACCTTGCCCACCAGGTCGGCGCCCACGTCCGCGGCCTTGGTGTAGATACCCCCGCCGAGCTGTGCAAACAGCGCCACAAAGCTCGCGCCGAACCCGAACCCCACCAGTTGGTAGGGCACTTCATCCGGCTTGGTCATCCCGCCGAACGCCAGGAAAAGGATCCCGACGCCCAGCAGCGACATCGCCACGACTGAGAGTCCGGTCACTGCGCCGCCGCGCAACGCTAGCATCAGCGCGCGGTTCAAGCTGGTGCGCGCCGCGCTCGCCGCGCGCAAATTCGCCCGGATGGAAACGAACATTCCCGAAAATCCGGCCGCCCCCGAGCACACCGCTCCGACCACGAACGCCACCGTCGTTTTCCAGGCCAGCTCGGTGCCCTTGTGGCCCGCGTAAAAGGCGAAGATCACCACCGCCAGCGCTAGGCTGAGCAGGAAAATCGTCGTGTACTGCCGCTTCAGGAACGCCTCAGCGCCTTCCTTGATGGCCCCGGCGATCTCTTGCATTGCCGCCGTGCCCGAATCCGCTCCCAGCACCTGCCGGGTGAAAAGCACGGCGACTCCCAGCGACACCGCGCTCACTATCATGACAAACCAGACCCACGAATCGGCTGACATCCTTCCTCCGTTTGAGAAATACCGTCAGGGAGACTACCAGTACCGTTCCATCTTTTTCGGTCTACAACTCATCGAACGAGCAGTATGAAATCGCCAAACAGCTGTTATCTGCGTGACTCGCTTCACTGAGTTGGAACGGCACCAGGCGTGGTTCACCACTAATAGCAAACCACTTTTGTAGCAGGATTGGTGCTTTCCGTCAACAATCGCGCCCGCGCGGTAATTCCTGCTAAAATCTGTCGCTTTTAACAAAGGGAGTCCGCGCGCAGAATGAACCTCGACAAAATTAAGCTCCCGCTGTGGCTCCAGACTGCCGTCACTTCTCTCGGTGGATTTGGACTCTTCGTGGTGGCCTTTTTGGACTCGTCGGTGATGACCTTTCCCGTCATCAACGACCTGCTGGTCATCCACCTCTCCATCCAGAACCCGGCCGCGATGCCTTTCTACGCCCTGATGGCCACTCTCGGCTCGCTGACAGGCAGTGTCTGGCTCTACTTCTTGGCCAAGAAGGGTGGGGAAGCGTTATTTCGTCGCCGCGCCGGCCGCTATGCCGAGCCTGTTCGGCGCTGGTTGGAGCGCAACGGCTTTCTGAGCATCGCCATTCCCTCCATTCTTCCCCCGCCGATGCCGTTCAAGGCCTTTGTCCTTGCCGCGGGAGTGTTCCAGTTGCCTCTGCGCATCTTTGTAGTCGCCCTGGTCTTGGCCCGGGGCGCGCGCTATCTCGGCGAAGGGTTTTTGGCCGTGCGTTATGGACAGGACGCCACCCGCTACCTGATGCAGAACAAACTGGGGTTCACCGCCATCATCCTCGTGGTCATCTTTCTGATGTACCTCCTCACCCGCTTCTTCTTCCGCTCCGTTCCGCCTTTGCCGCCGGATCAACACTAGAGAAGCGCTGAGGATGCGCATTGGTTGTCATTCCGTCTATGACGGCGGCGGTGTTGTCAACATCCCGGTTTTGGTGACACCTCGCCGAGGGTGCGCAGGGACGTCGCCCTGCAACACCCGACGACGGTTTTGTTTTTCA
>Ga0315268_10000567_pt1 | contig 43350 bp, 30 predicted proteins | sample C1_top_MG_FD_204535 | JGI IMG/M metagenome (GOLD analysis project Ga0315268, IMG submission 204535) | Sediment microbial communities from Yellowstone Lake, YNP, Wyoming, USA - C1_top | ecosystem: Environmental > Aquatic > Freshwater > Lake > Sediment | place: USA: Wyoming | collected 2017-08-01
AGTTTAACGCTCTGCTGAAACTTTTGGAGAAGACTTTTCCTTAGAGTCGCGCGTTAGGTGGGCTTGAGATTCTGAAGTCAGTTTAGTGTGTTTGCTATCACGGTGATAAGGTGGGTCTGAAGGTGAATCCTCCGATTGTTGAAAGTGGAAATGCGGAAAAAGAAGGGATTTTGGAAGCGGCTAGGTTCATGTTGATTGCCGCGAGAACCGCACCGAAAACGGCTGGTGTAGATGATGTGTTAGGTTTGATCGTTTATGGCAAGGAAAAGGATGTTATTGCGGATAAGATGGATGAGGTTGGGGATGATGGGAAGATCGAGGTTTTCAAGCGTGATGCGAGGAACGTCAGAAACTCTGAGGCTGTTGTTTTGATCGGAGTTAGAGGGAGCAAGAGTGTTGGTTTGAACTGTGGGGGTTGTGGCTTCGAAGGCTGCGGAGAGTTTGACGAAGCGAAGAAGAAGCTTGGCAGAGACTTTGTCGGTCCGACGTGCGTTTTCAAGGCTTTGGACCTCGGGATAGCGTTGTGTTCGGCTGCGAAGACGGCGGGTGTGCTGAACGTTGACAACCGGGTAATGTACCGCGTGGGCACCGCTGCGATGAAGTTGAGATTGCTGCCGGATGCAACGGTTATTATGGGAATTCCCATGTCAGCCAAAAGCAAGAATATCTATTTCGACAGGCCTGTGAGAGTCTGAGCAGATCACGACATGCACGGGGCTTGTTGTGGTAACGGCACTGCGTCAATTTTGTGGGGTCGCTGAGGCCTTGAGACTGTTGGATCTCCCTGCGTTTTTTCTCGGTGCCTTGGCTGCATCCCGCATGGGCCATCGAGGTATGTTAAATATAACGGGTTTCGACTTGTTATATTTGATACCCCCCTACGCTTTTTTGTTGGCGCCTTTTCCTAGGCGTGTTGGCCCGATGTCGTGCGCTAGTTAAGGTTCTGGATATTGTCGTTTTTTCAATGTGTTTCAACCGACAGTTCAGCTTGGAGATATTTGATTAGCGTCCAGGAACTGGGTTAGAAATTCTGTTGAGTGTCAGTGAGCACTTTGCAAATCGAGAGCCAGCTCTTAAGTTTGGCTTTTCATTTTTTCGTACATTTTCTCCAGGGTCCAGCGGATGCTTGATTTGAGTTCTCTCATGCGTTCTGAGTCGACGTTTTTGATTGTTATTTCGCGGATTATGTTGCCTTCTCGTACGATGTTGTAGCAGAAGATGTTTTCTGGGGTGAGTTGACCGGTTCTGACGAGCTCGCTGTCTCTTTCTTGCATCTTTAGCAGCACTCGTTCGACTAGAAATTGCGTGAAGGGTGGCGTGTTGATGTCGAAGTTCTTGCCTTCGGCTGGCGTGACGCGCAGTGAATCTTCGGTTGCATGAAGGTTTGCTAGAAGCTCGCCTGCCACTGTTTTGAGTGAAGTGACGATTTCAGACTCGGTTTGTGGGGCAAATGAAATTGATTCGGGTTCTTCTGCGACCACTGTTTCTTTCCGTGCAGAGCTTTCAGCCGTTCCGGCCCCCTTAGTAATTTCAGGGCGTCTGAAGCCTTTTTCTAAGAGTAACGAGTTCAGCGTCTCAAGCATGGCTTGCTGCTCTTTGAGTTCAGAGTCTAATTCTGTAATCTTGGTTTCGGTTTTTTTCTTGAACGCGATTAGTTTCTTTATTCTTTCAGCGTCTTCGGACATTTCTCTCTCACGGATAATACTCTAGAGGTTTCGCCTTATGAAGCCTTTGAAAACGTCTTGAGTTTAGGCAAGCTCGGGTATGGCACAGTTGTCTGCACTGATTTTCGTGTCGAAACTAAGGACAAGAGGTTCAAGCTTGACTTTGAACTCGGTTTGAAGGAAATTCTCGAATTCTTGAAAGACAGGACTGCCTGTGTTGTTTAGTCTGACGCAGGTTTTCTTTCGCTCCAGCAATTGACTCAGGTCATAGAGGGCGATCTTGCTGGAAAAGCTTGGATTCTCAGCTACTGATCTTACTAGATCTTCTGGGGGCGTTTCTGAGAAGAGCCAGGCAGTGCAGGTTGGTTCAACGATGTGGTATGAGAGGCCTTCCTGAACTATGCATTTTCTGTTTGAGATTAGTCTTTTGAAGGAAGAAGGGTGAACGTTTTTGGTCCAAAGAAAATTGTGATAACCTTTATTGGTCTCAACCCAGTCTTCACTTTCAGAAGTTTTCCAGCCGTGGCGCTTGCACAAGTGCTTGAACTTGTCCAAGATTTCCCAAATCCTAGTCATCTTCATAGAGCCGGATGCCACCTTTCAGTAAGTATCTTCTAGAACAATATTCCATTACGCAGACCGCAAATTTAAACCTTTTTGTGGTCAAAGTGCGCAATAATGAAGGAAATAGAACTGAAAATCGGAATTCTGTAGGCAGCATATGACTTTTTTCTACAATTTTATGGAAATAATAGAGCAGAATTTTGACGGAAAAACAGGAAAAAACCTACGTTCATCCGACAACAAACGATAAATTCAGACGCAATTACATATGTGCCAGAAGGACAGGCGAGAAGCGTTGAAGCTCAAGAACAATGTGTTGTCTTTGGATGCTACCGACATTGATATTCTGGAAGCTTTGCAGAACGATTGCAGACAAACCTATATGGCCATAGGTAAGCGCCTCGGGATTGCGCATTCCACGGTTTATGAAAGAATAAAGAAAATGGAGGAACAACATGTGATAAAAAAGTACACGGCTGTGGTTGACGCTGAAAGGATCGGGGCAAGAAAGATCACTGCCATAGTGGGTGTGTACACGGATCCGAAAGAAACAGAAAAAGTCGCGGCAAGATTGGCTGAGTCGCCTGAAGTTATTGAGCTTTACACGTGTCTTGCAGAGGAACTTCTGATTTCAGCGAAAGTCATTGCGGCAGACCAGGAGAGGTTACATGCATTCATCGCTAATTCGGTTGCTCCGTTGCCAGGTGTTATAAGGATTCGGACGTCCATAGTCACTAAGAAGCTTAAGGAAACCCAATTTTCGATCGGTAATGAGTTGAAAGGGGCACATTTATAAGTAGAATAGATGATATGAATAAAAGAAAGAATATGACTTGGGAAAGTTCATCAAAGATTCTAAGGACAGTTCCGAGGGACAAGGCCTTCTATTTCTTTACATCCATAGGAAACTACACGGGCGTGAGCGCATCGTCTCTGAAGGAGTTCATGGAAAGAATAAACGACGTGAATGCCAAGTCACTCGAGTTTCATCTTTCCCGTGGAGACCTTGAAAAGTGGATCGCAGAAGTCTTGCAGGATACTGAACTTGCAACGGAAGTCAAGAGACTGCAGAGGTTTAATCTCACTGGCGACGCTCTTCGCTCTCAGCTGGGCATGACGGTTTCAAGGAGGTTCAAGCGCCTAACTGGCCAGTTTGGATCAGCAAGGACCTGAAAACTGCAGCTGAAAACGGACTGGATTAGAGTAAGAAATCAAGCCGTGGCCGAGATTGTTAACTGTTGCTGGATCCGCGGTTTTGGTGCGTAGATAGGCTAAAACGAGTGGATAATAGTTCTAGAGAAAAATTCCATAAACGCTTATTACTTGTATGGGTTTCTTATATCCAATTGCTGATGGGGGAGAATGAGATTGTCTAGACCGGTTGCTTCTGTTCGGGTCATCTCGATCTTGCTGGGAGTCATTGTAGGTTCTATTCTGTCCTACGCATACCAAGTTAACGCGCCCACTTTGTTCTTTGAAATGAATGTGGCCAGCCTTGTCGTCTACGTCGCGATTCCTCTTTTTGCAGGTTTTCTGGTCGGGCTTCTGAGTCCTATATCTGGAATACGAGACGGTTTGCTCGTTGGTGTGATAATTGGACTCGTCAACAGCGTAATAGCCACTGTCAAGCTGATTTTTGCGCCGACGCTGGCAACTGGCGAGGTGTTTGCGTTTGCCTTATTTGCCTTGATGTCAGTGTTCATCTGGATGATTCTGGCGACTACAGCGGCAGCATTGGCTTCGCAGCTCTACGAGTAGATAGTGATTTCCGCAGAAGACGTTAGTCGATGATAGTTCGGCGGTTTCTAGGAAACATACGCTAGTGAATGTTGTCGGGCTCCGCACGTATGTAGTTGTTTGTATCGCTAGGCGCGTTTCATATGTCGGCATGCGAACTATTCTGTTTGGGGAAGCATGGGTTATAGAAACCCGGTCGAAGATAGTTATAGAAAACACTTCCATAACACTAAATATGGTGCTTTGAATTCAGATTGTTGGGAAGATGATGTGATTGGTAAATAGACGGAAGGGAGGATCAGTCCTTGCGGCAACGGTTTTGCTTTGCGTTCTTATTTTGCCAAGCATGATCTTCTTCTTCCGAACGCCTTTCACGTGCTGGGCGGATGGCGGTGCCGCCGATTCGAGCGGTAGAGCGATTGACGTCTACACCAATAAAGAGCCTTTTAGTGGAAAAGGTCCAGATCAAGAGAGTGATGCGTTTGAGCCGCAGGAAGAAGTCATCCTGTATGCACTTGTGACCTACAATGGCGACCCGGTTCCTGGTAAGATTGTCGCGTATAATATACAGGGGCCTGTGAACTCTGTTGAGAACTTGACGTTATCGCTAAGTGCTGTAACGAATGATGCTGGCTTGGCAAGCGTGAGTTTTGTCATGCCTTGGCCTGGTCCAAGGCCGCAAGTTACGATTTTCGGCACTTGGGTTGTGGCCGCTTCGGTTGACATCGCAGGAGTCATCGTTACGGACTTGCTTTCGTTCAGGGTCGGCTGGTTGGTTGAGCTTCTTTACGTCAGAACTGCTGATTTGAGCAACGTGTTGAAGAGTACTTTTTCAAAGGGAGAACGTATGGGTTTTCGGCTTGGAGTTATGAACATAGCGTTGACGGAGAAGAGTGCGACTTTTGTTGTGACCGCGAGTGACGAACTGAACTTCAGCTTTGGAGTGCTTAAATCAGAGAATCAAGTTGTTCCTCCGGGAGCAACTGAATACTTTCTCAGGGACTTGTTTGTTCCAACAACAGCGTTTGTCGGTCAGGGCAGCGCTGTCGCAAACGCTTTGAAGCCCCCTGACGGTATCGCCTCAGTCACGTGGTGTCCCAGCGTAAATACGACGTTCTCGATTGGGTCGCAAGTGGTAGTTCACGACGTAGCCGTCGTGCAGGTTACACCTTCTGTGAGTGAGGCTCTTCCTGGTCAGACGGTTAATGTTACGGTTGTAGTGAAGAACCTGGGTGACGTGAGCGAGAGTTTCAACGCAAGTGCTTATGCCAATGCGATGCCTGTTGGAACGATCGGGGTTGAAGGTCTGGCTGCTGGCGCAGAGGCCGCACTGGTCTTTTCTTGGTTTACGGATGAAGCCCCGCAGGGTGACTACCGGATAAAGGGCGTGGCGGAGCCTGTTCCAGGCGAGACGAATGTTGACAACAACGTGCTTATTGACGGGGCGGTGAAAATTACGTCGGTGATACCCCCTCCGCCTGTTAGCTGGAACCGGTTGCTATTGGCTCTTCTGTTTATTCTGATCGTGTTGATCGGAGCTTTGCTGGTTGCGGCTTTGCTTGTGTTTTTGTTCTGTCGCCGACGTAGGAAGAATGAGGAAGAAGAGCCAGAACCTGTTGCGGGCCCTGTTGCAGTGTTGCCATTAATGGCTGTGAAAAAAGAGCAGAGGCAGCGTGTCACAGAGCATGCTGCAATCTTGCCGTCTGCCGGTATTAAGAAGTGCAAAGTCTGTAGTGAGGAGTTTCCCGCGGTTTACACGTTCTGTCCGCATTGCATGAGTTTTCACGGCAAGGATTTCGAGTAGGATCAAGGGCTGTTGGAACGAGTATCATGGGCTTTGGGCTGGCACGGTAGTAATTGTTAAAAAAGGGAAGGAAGTCAACGGTGCGGTTACTGGATTCGAAGGTCTACGGGCTCGTGAAGGCTTTGCATATCAGTATGCCATCTACAACGTCGACTTTTCCGTTGCCGTCTATGTCAGCGCTGGTGTTCCATCTTGAATTGCCTGGAACAGATCCGAACGCTAGTCCCCAGATGGTTACATCTTGGATGTTTATTTTTCCGTCGCCGTTTAAGTCTCCTTTCTTTGTTGGTGGGGCGCCGGCTGAGAATAGGTAGTTTCCGTTGACAATTTGATAGGTGTCGGGAGAAATTGTCGCGTTGCTGGGATCCGTTAGAGTCACGTCTCTTATTTCGAGTGTGCATGAAACGTTTCCGCCGGTGGGTGGAGCTTGGGTTATGTTAAATGTGATGGTTGAGATCATTCCGTTTCCGGTCTTGCCCGCTTCGGTGCCGTTGAGTGTTGCTGCGAAGCTGACGGAACCTTCGGTTTGGTTGATTGTTCCCGGATCGAGTATGGAGATGTCGTTCGGATTGGCGGGGGTTAACCAGTGGCCGGTTGGAATTGATGCGCTTGTGGCTTGAAGCAGCGTGTTGTTGTAGAAGAGCTTGAATTTGTAGCTGAAAACGCCGGGTGCCGTCCAGTTTAAGGCTTTTATGCTTATTGGGAAGCTGGTTCCGACGGTGCCGTTGGATGGAAGGAATACAGTGTTCTGGGGATCAACGTAGATTTGTGGTTTGGGCTTGGGTGGTGGTGGAGCTCCCATGTACACGTAGTTTCCGTTGACGATGTCATATTGGGTCTGCGGTATCGGATTGGAATCAGGGTCTACGAGTATGGTGAGCGCAGGATCGGGTGGCAGTAACAGCGTGGATGTGATGTTTCCTGTTGTCGGGGCTTGAGTTATCGTGAATGTTACCGTTGAGATGGTTCCGCTTCCGGTCTTGGGGCTTTCGGCTCCTAACAGTGTAGCCGCGAAGGTGACGGAACCTCGGGTTTGGTTGATGGTACCGGGGTCAACGACGAAAATGCCGCTGGGAGCTGACGGTTTGAGCCAGTGATCTGTCGGAATCTGGGCTGCCACGGCTTGCAAAACGCTACTGTTGTAGTCCAGTTCTACCTGGTAGCTGAAGACTCCGGGTGAGGGAAAGTCAGCGGCCTTGATGCTGACCGTGAAGTTTGTTCCCACAGGGGTTGTGGTGGTTGAGAAAGTATTGTTTTGGGGATCAACGTAAAGTTTTGGCTTTGAGGCCTGTGCTAGGCTCATCGGGATTGTGATTGTCATGAACAGAATCAGAAGTATGGGTAAAAACACTTTGGTCTTCACTCTTGTCACCTTTGATGCCTAAAATTAGATGCGTCTAATAACCTTTTTGAAACATTCTTCTATAGTTAAGTGTTTTCCTTCTCTGGCTTTGGTTCGTTGATTCTGCAGCGTCCGGTTGCTGATGCCTTGAATAGGTCTGGCGGCGCCGTCAACTTTCATGGCTGCATCGGTTCTCTGTGAGATAGGTCCAAGAGAAGAATCTTAGTCCTGTAGATCGATCCATTGTACGCGCGAAAGGGGGTGGAGTTGTGCGGGAAGGGTTCTAGGGGTCTACTTTTCCGAATTCCTTCGCTACTTTTGTTATGTCTACGATGTTGATTACTGCGTTGTTGTCGATGTCGGCGTTTGGGTTCCATTTTTGGTCTCCTGGTCTTGTGTTGAAGGCCGCGGCGACTATGCTTATGTCGACTATGTTGACTTTGCCGTCTCCGTTTAGGTCGCCAAGCATCGCTTTTTGTACTGTGCCGTCGGTGTAGTTGTTGTCGGCTGTGCTTGATTCGCCGAGTATCGGGCCCGCTGTGGCACTTATCGCGTAAATGCCTTTTGGAACTGTGCTGGTGTCGAATGACAGTGTGACTACGGTGCTGCCGCTTATGGCCAGATTTGTGACTGGTTCCGTGTCTATTGCGGTTGTTTGGTTGTAATAGGCGGTTACGTTGAAGGTTTCGACCACCTGTCCGTGGTTTTCAACGGTGACGTTTATGTAAACGATCGTGCCGCCGGCGATTGTTTTTGATGTCTTGACGTTTGTGACTGCGATGTCGTGGACTCCAACGAAGACGTTGCCGTTTGTGTCAGTGTGGGGGATTAATTTGCCGAAGGGTTCCGCGGAGTCCACTAGTTTTGTTTCTGAGAGGGTTAGGGGGGAGTTGCCTTCTGCTTTGACTTTGAATCCTATTGTCGCCAAGGTTCCGGTGCCGTTTACTCCTCCGTGAACAGCGACGAGGCTGCAGGCGACGATTATCTGCCCGTACGTGTCGCTGTATGTGTCATTAAAGGCGGCGATGACGAACAGGGTAGTGGCGCTTGGGTCGGGATGGGTTTTGAGAAATAGCCCTTCTAGGAGGCTCGTAGCGTTCAGAACTGCGTTCTTATAGTACAGTGTGAACTGCCAAGCCCAGAGGTCGGTTACGTCTGCGGTTGTTATGTTTACTTGGAAGGTGTCGCCCACTTGGAGTCCCTGGATGGTGGGCGGGTCAACGTACATTCTGGTTTGTTGTGCCCGAACGATTAGTGGTGAGGCTCCCCAGAAAATCATGGATGTGATGAGAAGTATCAGTATTCTTGTGAGGTTTTTGCTTAGCATAATTGATCATTAAGTACGAGGTTAGCCGTGTTATTATTCTTTATTCCTCTTGCTGCGTCTAGAAAAGCTTAACTTGGTTGTGAAAGGTTTTCTGCTTGTGCAAGTATACACTAAAATTTATCTCTTAGTTAGGAGTATTTCTCAGCAGCAAGTGGCAGTCTGAGGTTTCGTGGTGGAAGTCGATTTTTGGAGGCTCTTGCACGTCTTTCAGAGTAAGGTGAGAGTGGAAATAGTGAAGCTGCTGTTGAGGTTTGCATGGATTTCACTGTCGGAAATCTCTCAAAAACTGAGAGAAGAGTCTGGCGTGCAGATCACGCTTCCCGGGCTTCTTAAGCACATGCGGGAGTTAGAGGAAGCTGGAATAGTCCGTCATGAATCTGGTGTCTTCGCGGAGAAGCCTGATGCGAGGAAAACCATGTACATCGTGGAGGGAAAAGAGAGGGTTGAGAAAATCATGCAGCACCTGGAACACGATTTAAAAGGTTACCTGGTGACTGGTGTGATATTCAGTGAAGCTTCTAAGCTTGCCCGCAAGATTCAGGGGATGGGGTCAAGGCTTAATGATAAGGAGATGAAGCGTTTCGAGGTCCTGCTCGATCAGTGTGAGTCGGAGAGCTTTGTTGTTAATCTCACGGATGATGAGAAGAAGAAGATCAAGCTTTGGAGAATTATGATAAGAACTCTTCTCTAATGTGTGCTTTCTTTCTTGTGTTCACGTGGGTTTGAGTATTCGTTGGAGCAGTTGCACGGAGTCTTTTTCTTCTGGTTTGGGAAGCTTTCTGGTGAGAAAGTCTGCCACTTCGTCGACTTTTTTTGTGAACTCGTTTTTTCCCAGGCGCTTGTAGGCTAGGAAGGCTTTTTGGGATTTCACGCCTCCGTAGGATTGTGAGACTTCTGGATGTTCGTTGATCTTTGCGATGCATGGGATTTCGAGGAGGTTTTCGATGTCTTTGATTAGTTCATCGGTGATTCTCTTGGGGTTTTTGATGCGGTTCATTATGAAGCCGAGGGGGACGCATTTGAAGAGGTATTTGCTCAGCCGAATCGTGTCGATGGCTGATTCGACGCACAGGACGAACTCGTCTTCAGTTAGTATGGGGATGAAGTATTCGCAGACGCCGAGCGAAAGAAAAGCGGCTTTGCCGAGTGGGAACGGCACGTCGATGAAGAGGAAATCCGTTTTCAAGCTGGTGAGTTCCCTTGCGAAGTTGATTGGGTTCATGTCGAAATAGTCCTGCAACGACACTCCTGACGGAATCAGAAACAGGTTGTTGACGCCTGTTGGGTAAAGCGCTTTTTCAATTTCTGTGCCTTTTCGTACAACCTGGTCAAGTGTGACCACGTTTTTTGAGGATATGTCGAGCCCGAGAATTGTTTGTAACGGTCGGTTCGGGTCTCCTTCGACCATGATTACTTTGTTTCCTCTTCCTGCCAGTGCGGCGGCGACGTTCGCTGTGAGCAGTGATTTTCCGACGCCGCCTTTTGAAACTGCGAAGGTCAGTGATTTCATCTAACTCACAACTCTCAGTGGCTTGCGTTTCTAAAATGGGAGTGGGTTAATAACCGGAAAGCGAAATGTAAACCAAATGGTTAAGGAATTCGGGCGATCAGATTTGCTATTCATCTTTCTTCTCCAAGCTTTTGAGGACTTCTTCCAAGCTATCGCGGGGTCGAATCTTCACTCCGTGTTTCTTCTCGAATTCTTCGATCTTGGCTCCCCTCTTTTCCACGTCTGACATGAAGAGTATGCGTGCGATGTCCAGTGGATTGTAGGATTGAATGATTCTTTCTTGTCTGCCTATTTTTTGGCGGAACCTGAGGTTCACTGAGAGCAGAATAGTCCCGGCCACGATCAGTATTGCGGTCAAGGCGTAGAGCAGGTTTCGTGTGTTGTTTATTTCGTTTAACGTTTCGTCTTGTTTTTGCTTCAGTTCGTTGAATGAGGTTTGGAGACTGTTGTATGTTGAGTTGAGTGACACGTATTGGGTGGAGAGAACGTTGTAGCTGTCCAGTAGTGATGTGTAGTTGCCTGTCAACTGTTGGTAGGTCGTGTTCAGAGTGTTGTAGGTGTTCTGGAGTTGGGAGTAGTTGGCTCCGAGCAAGTTGTAGTCTTGCACCAGTTTTTGGTATGTTGCGTTGAGGTCTTGGTATTTGTTTAATAGGGCGTTGTATTCTTCGAGCAGGTCGTAGTAGGATTTTGACATTATCGTGACTTGATGGGTGCTGAGGGTGTACGTGAAATAGAGTGATGCGTAGGTGGCGTTTGTGAGTGGAAGAGTGGTTGCGTTGACGTTCTGACCGTCGACGAGTACGACTTGAGGCGGGCTGATCAGTATGTTGGGAACTTGGACTCTGCAAAGCCCTGTGGTGCTGTCTGGGCCGGTGACGTTGAACTGCATGATTTGGGGTACGTTGCTGTAATGGAATTCGGAAACTGTGGAATTGCAGATGAAAGTGGTTCGATAGTTTTCTTCTTGCAGAGTGATGATTGAGCTGAAGAATGTTCCCATCAGTGGGTGGTTGTCCACGTTGTTTTGGGCGGGAGTGTACGGTGTGTCTCCGGTTGCGTCGTGGTTGGCGTCTGTTCCGTTGTATGTATCCCAGTAGTTGCCTTCTATGCCATTGTCAAGGTGATTAGTTGAGTTGGTGCTCGTCAATTGTTGGGTGTTGTTGACGAAGTTGTTGTCAACTAGTGTGTTGTTGGTCGAGTTTTCGAACTGCAATGCGTATTGATTTTGTTGGAAGTCGTTGTACCAGAACGTGTTTTGCGTTGATTCGGACAGGGATATGCTGTAGTTGTTTTGTGCGACATTGTTTTCGTTGACGGTGCAATTGTTTGAGTTGGCGAGTTGAATTCCTTGATTGTTGACTGTGACGTTGTTGTGTGAGAGTGTGTTGTTGCTTGAAAGGCTGAGGCTGATGCCGGCTTGTTTGTTGTTTTGAGCGGTATTGTTTGAGAGAGTGTTGTTGTCAGAGGAGGCCAAGTTGATTCCGTTAATACTGTTTGAAGAGGCCATGTTGTTCATGATTCTAATGTTGTTGGAGTTGCTGATGTCGATTCCTTGGTTACAGGCGGAGACGTTGTTGTCATGAAGCAAGTCGCTGTCGGTGTTGCTTACTTGAATTCCAAATTGAGCCTTGGAGACACTATTGTCGTGCACGGTGTTTCGATCGGACGCTGTGAGGCTTATTCCAGTTTTCTGGTCTGAAATTAGGTTGTTGAAGATGAGGTTGGTGTTTGAGTTGTAGAGGAAGATTCCAAAGTTGACGTTGTTGGAGACGTTACAGTCTGAAATCGTGTTTCCATGGGACAGGTAGAGGTATGCTCCTGAATAGCTGTTGTTTAAGGCTTCGTTGTGCATGATGATGCTGTCGGATGAACTGTAAATGTAGATTCCATAGTAGGTGTCTTTCATTATGTTGTCGGTTATGTTGTCGCCTTGTGAATTGTAGAGTTCTATGGCTCCGAAGCCTGCGGTTGCATTCTGCATTGTGAAGCCTGAAACAGTGACGTTGTTAGCTGTCACCAAGATTGCACTTTCGTTACCTCCAGCGTCAACTATGGTGTTGGATTTGTCTTGGCCTATGAGTGAGATGCTTTTGCTTATGACCACTTGTTCATAGTACGTTCCTGCGTCCACGCGGATCATATGTCCATCCAAGGTTTCATTGGCATTGACAGCGTCTTGGATCGTCGCGTAGTCCAGTCCTGTGTCGACGTTGTGAACTGGCAGGTCAGCTTTTGCCCGCATGTGGCACGGCAGGCTGTTGAACAGGAATAGCATTACGGTGAAAACGAGAAAGAACCGGGTGAAAACTTTCCTCAGTCTCATACGCATGCCCGTTAAACTAAGTAAAGAATCCATAGTCTTTTATGTGTTTTGTGGCGTACAAAGCCCTCGTAAACCTTCTAGCAACAACTGCAGTCTTGGCCAGAATCCCTTTCCTTCTGCTTGTTGAAACATACCGAGAATTGGCAATGTCTTTTCGAAGCATCGACAGTCTTGCGAAATAAACATCCTGCTGACGACTGGGGTTCTGTTGATAGCAAACGCATTCCCCATCGATCATTCTTCTGGAAACATGCAAAGATGTCAAAATGATTGATCGGAGATTTTCACGTTTCTATGGGTTAGGCAGCGGGAACGGATTGAGAGCATCGGGTGTCGTTCTGCAGATGTTCTTTGACACTATGACCACGTCATAGATGTCGATGACACCATCGCCAGTCAGGTCAAAACCTTTTATGTCAGCCCATGGTGGTGTCTTGCCATCGCCGAGGGATCTGCCAAGGTATTTCGTGATTGCTGCGAGGTCTATTATGTCTGTGTGGCCGTTAAGGTCAAGGTCGCCTGGGACCGGTCTGAACTCATAGTAACCTTTTATATAGCCGCCTACTAGCGTCCCGCAAGGATGGTTTGTGACGGTTGTGGTCGTGGAATCGTTGTCGAAGTCGTAGGTTGGTGGGTTTAGTGGGTTGATGTCTGGGCCTATCACTCTTACGCCGGCAGGGTCACCCAAAATCTGGAGGACAGTGCCGTCATCCTTGTCGATGTATCCGGCGATGTTTATGTAGTTCCAGCAGTTGTCTGGATACCAGATCTTGTGTGTGCGCTGCGTGTCGGCCCATGTCCAGTGGTATGATGGGATGTCCACCGTGTTTGGATTGCTATCGTCCCATGGGTTGAGCACTTTGAATCGGATGCCGAACAATTCTCCGGTGCCGTTTATGAGTGGCTTCTCACATGGGATTTGAACGTTTACCACCACAAAGTCGTTGGTACCTACTTCGCCGAAAGTTATGGACACGGATTCGTAGGGTGGCGGCAGGAAGTTCTTGAGGAAAACGTTCTGCGCGTCAGTTGAGAGTTGCCTGGAGTCCCAGTTCACAGTGAAGTGGAAGCTCTTCATGTTCACGATGTCATGTATCATGAATTGCACTTCAAAGGTTTCATTGACCGTTGCGTAACCATAAATTAGACTCGTGTCGGCGCTGTGCACGGGCAAGTCAGTCCTTGCCGACGTTTGGCACGACAGCCCGTTGAACACGAATAGCATTACGGTGAGAACTAGGCAGAAGCGGGTGAAAGCTCCCCTCAGCTTCATACGCATGCACGTTAAACTAGCCAAAGAGTCTCTAGTCTTTTATGTGTTACGTATTTGTTTTCAATGTTTTGCACTAGTTACACTTTCGATCGATCGAAGGTTCTATTTGGCACCAAAGACGTTAGACTGTCTTTCCATAATCTCTTGCTACCATGCTAATATCCAGAATGTTAATTATTCCATTCTTGTCCAAATCTGCTGTGAAATTCCAGTTTTGATCTCCTGGCTTGCAGCCATATGCTCTTGCCAATATGGCTATGTCGAGGATGTTGACTGTCCCGTCCTGATTCAAGTCCGTAGTGTAGGTTACAGTCATCGTTCTTGAAGTCGTGTTCCAAAGCTCGTTCGTGTCTGTTACGTTCAACGTGATAGTGTAGTTGCCGACGTTCCTGTAAGCATGCTCGATGGTTGAGTTGGTTATTGAAGTGATGTTGCCGTCGCCGAAGACCCAGGTGTAGCCGGTGATATTTCCGTTGGAGTCATATGATGATGAGGCATCAAAGCTCACTCTTGGGCCATTCATTGTTACTGTGAAGAGAGCTGTAGGTGGCAAGCACGTTGGCGGATCTACACAGACTGCTTCGAGTGTGCCACCGCAAGTGATGGTCACACACGTAGGATTAGCGGTTTTGCTTGAAACAGCAACGTTACCACTGACTATCCAATGGTCAAAACGATAGTTACTCGGACAATTAGCAGTGGCGGGGCCTGAAGTACCATAAACAAACGTGCCACTGGTGCCATTAGGATAGGTTGCTCCTTGAAAAGTGATGTTAAACCCTGAGAACGCAGGATCGGTAAGAAAAGTAACGTTACAACCCGCGGTTCCGAAAATGAAAACTGCTTCGAGTGTGCCACCGCAAGTGATGGTCACACACGTAGGATTAGTCGTTGTGTTTGAAACAGCAACGTTACCACTGACTTCCCAATGATCAAAAACATAGCCAGCACCACAATCACCTGCAACTTCGATTATACTGATCTGAACAGCGGGTTGTGTCGCTGTCGGATAGCAGATGACTGCTATTTTCTGACCGTTTCCGGGAACGAAACCGTTGCCGTTCGCAAGAGCATCGTTGACGATTGCCCATGCAATGGTCCTTGTCGGGGTGTAGTTGCCGTCCATGTGAATGAAGTACCATATCGCTTGCTGGACATCAAGTGCGGCTCCTTGTTTGTGGTTAAGGATGTAATTAACCAGGTCCCATCTCTGACCTGCAAGCATTCCTGGCGGGCTACTGGTTAAGTACAAATTCACTGCGTGTGTTGCAGGGCTTTGCTCCATTGTTGTTCTTACGTCGATGCACCAACCAAAATACGTTGCGTTCATCACACCGTAGCCTGAAGGAACGTCGCTCAACTTTGTGTTGAAATAGCTCTCTGTGCCGTTTGTGACTTCAATCCTCACTGCATTTGCGGGCAGGTTCAACCCACCACTGGTTGTGGCCGTTGCAGTTTCAGACGTGCCATATGAAAAAGTACCCGCACTGCCGTTGTGATAAGTCACCCCATTAAACACAATGCCAAAACCAGAACAGACAGGATCGGTCAGAAAAGTAACATTACAACCCAAAACCACAAGAAAACCCTTATAGCAAGTGCCGAAACCAGCCACTGGATCTCCAAAGTGCCACCAACCGTCCGGGTACTTCGCGTAGCTTCTGTCCACCCAGACGTCATATTCTCCAGGACCGAAAACCCCCAGATTCACTGGCCCCAGATAGCCTGTGCCGTTCGCCGTGGCCGCAACATTGCGTACACTATTGGCCACCACATACACAAGGGTGTTTGGAATGACGCGAAGGATGACTGCTTCACCTGCAAGGTAATTTTCACCGCAGGCATAGACAGAATCTGTTAGACCGAAAATGGCGTCTGCAGGCTCCTTAAGGTTCCCTGCACTGTCACAGATACTGATCCAGGCAGGACCTGGTAGTGACACAATTGTAGGTGATGCAGACACTCTAAATACAGCGGTCGACAATGAAAAAGCAGCTGAAAACACAAGAAAAGCTAGCAAGAATGCTCTTGACAAGCTGTTCACCTTCCTCCCCTCCAAACTTTTCTATTAGCATTCAAGAAATTTATGCTTATGGGTGATTTGATCCAGAACGATCGAATAGTGCCCTGGGAGGAACGGATGAACTGTTTGAGACATCTATTGCTCTTTGGGTCTCGCTGGTTATAAACTCCATAACTGAATCTCTCCAAATAAAGCTCTGATTGCACGCATGAAGGTAGGCTATAACATTTATAACATGCAATCGCAATTTTGAGTCTGATTTCTAAAAAGAAAGCTTTTTGAGGCGTGTAGAAAAAAGGAAACTTTAGGAGTAAAGACCATATAAACAAGAGCGCGCGCAGTTCATAGGCGGAATGCCGCCGACACCTTGCACGTGCTAACCGGAGGAACTAGGCTGGTTTCGCTCGGCCTTGGTTTAACACTCTTTGTCAATCTATCGATCAACGATAACGACTTGTTTAGACCCCTTCCACTCTTGCTTCTTAATGCGAAATGGGAATCAGCACCGTGTTTCTGAACCATTGACGGTCTGAGAAGTGAAGCTTCTCTACACCCTCAGAACACTCTTTTATGACGTAAGATATCATCTCAAAACATGGAAGCAGGTCAAAAGGCACATGTGTCACTGCACTTCAATCTCAAACATGAACGAAGCATGATTGTCTAAATTCATATTGTGATTCAAAGAAAAAGGGAGGAGATTAAAGGACGCTTTCACGTTTCTACGGGTCAGGAAGCGGGAACGGATTGACTGGGTCGACCGTCGTTCTGCAGATGTTCTTCGACACTATGACCACATCATAGATGTCGATGACACCATCAAGAGTCAGGTCGAAACCTTGTATTGTAGCCCATGCGGGTGTCAAGCCGTCGGTGCTCGTTCTGCCGTAGTATTTTGCGATGGCTGCCAAGTCTACGACGTCTGTGTGGCCGTTAAGGTCAAGGTCGCCTGGAATCGCTCTGAACTCGTAGTAGCCAATTATGAAGCCGCCTTGAGCACAAGGCCAGTTCTTTAAGGTGGTAGTTTTCGGGTTACTGTCGAGGTCAAAAATGTCTGGGCCTATGACGTTGATGTCTGTGCCCAGGTATTGAATGTGTCCATCTACTTTGTCGACGGATCCCGCGATGTTTATGTAGTTCCAGCAATTGTCTGGATACCATGTCTTGTGGGTTTGCGCATCATCAGCCCATACAAAGTCGTACGGTGGGATGCCTGGTGCCTGAGCAGCAACGCTCTTCCATGGGTTGAGTGCTTTGAATCGGATGCCGAACAGTTCGCCGGTACCGTTTACAGATGGCTTCTCACACGGGATTTGAACGTCCAGCGTGACGGCGCCCGTGGGGAAAGTTATGCTCACGTATTCGTAGGGTGGCGGCAGGAAGTTCTTGATGAAAACGTTCTGTGCGTCGGTTGAGAGTTGAACTGGGTCATAGGTCACGACGAAGTGGAAGCTCTTCATCTTCACGATATCGTGTATTTTGAATTGTACCGTGAAGGTTGTGCCTACGACTGACTCTATGACTTTCGGTGGAAGCATCTCTATCCATGGTTGCACTGGTTTGAGCTTAAGAAAGCCATCTTCCCAAGTGAGGGGCAGGTCAACGGTGCACGAAGTGCTTGCTTTATGGGTCACGAAATTAAATTGTAGCGTAATCGGGTTTGGCCATTGTACTTGGTTGTAGAAGTGGAAGTAGAGAATCGCGACGCCGACGGTGCCGTCGAAGCCTGGAGTCGGGGCTGTCGCCGTGACAGCCTGCTCATAAGTGCCCGCAACAGCGTCTAACTTGCTCAGTAGCACGAAGTCTGTTGCGAAGGGCGGGTTGTGTTCAATCGTGTAGTTGATGTTCTCTAAATAAGTAGTGTCATAGGTAAACTTGAAATCATAGGCGTAAAGATCCACCACGTTCGTGAAGAATACCTCAACCTTAAGAGTATTGCAGTATTGTAACCCAGTTAGAATAAGTGGGTATGTCGCATCTGTCCATTCACCGTTTAGTTGCATTGCAATCTCTGGCTCTGGGTGCGGTGGCATGTATGCCATTGCGCTTAGTGGTAGTGCAGATAGAAGGAAAGCTCCTATAAGGACTAAAGTCACTAGTTTCTTCATTTCTCCTTTCTCCTTTCTGTTTCGCACAGTAATCTATACATGCTTCCCTATTTAAATCATATGGAACTGTATTCTATATCCGATTTCTCTAAATGTTAACGACGAAGTTAAGCATTGTTTTCTCAAACGTGAACAATTCAAAGCGGAAAAATGCGCACGACGTGAACGCCAAAGCCGCTCCTCAATTCTAAACCCACGATAATTGATTCTTGCAACTCTTAATCGTGTCTTTCCCACATGTACGTATTCATACCATGGTTCCATATAGAACTGCTACAATTGACAAATCGATTATGTTGATCACAGTGTCGTTGTTCAGATCGCATTCCGGATTCCATTTTTCATCTCCGGTATGGCTGCCGTAAGAAAGAGCCATGATGGAGACATCGAGTATGTTGACTGCGTTGTCAACGTTGATGTCGCCGAACAGACTTGCTCTAACATTGTGAGACGCAACGCTTGAAAGTCCTTGACTGTCAGTAACGTTCAACGAAACAGTGTAATTGCCGACTGTGCTGAACGTGTGCTCAACAACAGAGTTGGCTGTTGTAATGTTCGTCTCATCCCCGAAATCCCATTGATATGAAACTATCGTTCCAGACATGAGCGAATAAGAGTTGCTCGCATCAAAAATGACGGTGTGATTCGCGTATGCCTTTTCAGAATACGTAAATTCGACATGCGGAAAATCGTACACATAAACCGTTGTCAAGTTCGCCAGCGAGAAGAACATGCCTTGCGTGTCCAGGCAGGAAACATTAACTACGATATCGTATGCACCCGCACGACTGAAAACTAACGTCCAATTGCAAGAAGCATCCGCGGGCCCAGGACCCATCGTGCCCACCAAGACGGGATTAAACTTAGAAGTCAGGTTTGCTCCTTCAGGAAGAATAAGCATCGCTTGGACATCGCTGACACTCTCAAAAACATTGTTCCCCGTATATATGTCCACAATTACAGCCGTTTGCTCATTGACCCTGACGGAGGAGGGCGCCCGGACTTCGATCAGAATCACTCTAGAATAACCACACGTCGAACTGGTCAAGGCAGCGACCAGAATCAAGCCGCAAAGACAAACCAAAGACAGTCTGAGCATGCCTTTACTCACCGCAAGAGACATTAGAATGTCATCTCACCCTTAGACAAAAGCATTATGGAACTTACTTCTAAAGGCGCACGTCTGCGTGCAACAAGAAAAAAGGGTGGGAGCTAGACGACCTTGCGCCTGCGCTTTGATATGATGAATATTCCAAATGCTCCGAAACATCCCGCTAGTCCAGCTATCGTTCCGAACAAGTATTCCGGAACCACAAAGAAACCCTTATAGCAAGTGCCGAAACCAGCCACTGGATCTCCAAAGTGCCACCAACCGTCCGGGTACTTCGCGTAGCTTCTGTCCACCCAGACGTCGTATTGTCCGAGGCTGAAGACTCCCAGATTCACTGGGCCCAGATGGCCTGAGCTGTCCGCCGTGGCCGCAACATTGCGTACGCTGTTGGCCACTAAATACGGAAGCGTGTTTGGAATGACGCGAAGGATGACTTGTTCACCTGGAAGGTAGTTATCACCGCAGGCATAGACAGAATCTGTTAGACCGAAAATGGCGTCCGCAGGCTCCTTAATGTTCCCTGCACTGTCACAGATACTGATCCAGGCAGGACCTGGTAGCGACACGATCGTAGGTGATGCAGACACTCTGGATACGGTGATCGGCAATGACAAAGCAGCTGAAAGCATAAGAAGAGCTAGCACGAATGTTCTTGACAATCTGTTCACCTTTCTCCCCTCTAAAACCATAGTAGCACCCAAGAAATTTAAGCTTATTGGACATTTAATATAGAAGATTCTCCTCAAATTCCACTCAGTCCTCAGCAACCCTAGACTTGGAATCCCACATCTACACGGTGCCTAAGCCGCGCTTGCGTCAAGCGTCCTTGCCTTATCTCTTCTGTGCTCAGCAGCCGAGGCGCTTGTTCTTGTTAAGAAGACGATGAGAACCGTCACAGCTACGAAGAAGGAAATGAGAGGTATAGGAAGAAACTCTGGCACAGTGGATCCAAGAATTTCAACTCGACCACCCTCTCCGAGATACTTGAAGTACACAAAAGAATATGTACCATTTGATTCTTGGTTTAGGACAGGAACTTCGTTGCCTCCTACCAATACTTCATACGGGCCGCCTAACAATTCTTCAGGGATTCTTGCACTGCAAAAACCCGTTTCGTTAACATATGCTGCCAAGTCAAAAGATATCGATTCTTCTGATTGATTGAAGTGGACGTTGGAAGCAGCTGAACTGCTTATTGTTTCCAAGACAAACGTGGTCCCTTGCCAAAGTACGTTGAAACTGTCAAACAAACCCATAAGTGGAAAGTTGTCTACGTTTTGCTCGCCAACGACGTAAGGTGTGTCACCGATGCCATTGTTGTTCGCGTCAGTGCCATTGTAGTCGCTCCAATAATTTCCTTCCCCCAAGTAATCAAAAGTGTTCTGACTATCTTGAGTTTCAGCTTGCTCCTCGTTGTTGACAAAGTTGTTGTGATAGATCTGGTTCAAGGCAGACAAATACGTGGAAATGGCAATACTGTTGTTGGAAAGCTCGTTGTTTTTGAAAATGTTTCTCAGCACTGGAAGATTAGGATATCCCTGCAACGCGATGCCTTGCCAATGGTTTTTGATGGTGTTGTTGATCACAAGGTTTCCAGTGCACGCACCGGAGGCCGTCGTGAGGTACACGCCGTAGTAATTTCCTATTATTACGTTGTCGCTGATGGTGTTCTGGTTTGAGGCTGACATGTAGATTCCAGTGTACGTATTGTTCAAAATGCTGTTGTCGGTAATAGTATTGTTCGTGTTTCCCGCTTCAAGGTATATGCCGTCCTGATTATCGCTGATAGACACATTCTCTATCGTGCTAAGGGTCGTGTTTTTAAGCAACATCCCTTGCCCATTTCTTGTCAAGTTCAAGTCTCTAACAACTATGTCTCTTGAGTTTATCAACGCCACAAAGCCTGCGTCTGGCGGGATTTGCCTGTCATGCTCATTAACCCAATAGTAGATTGGCTTTCCATCTACAGTGTTTGAAGTGTCAACATCGTGATCGAGTCCCAAGGAATAATCAGCAAAGTTATACTCGTTCCCGACCAGAGTGTTATTTCTCAAGCGTATGCCGCGGCACCGCACGAGATCGATGCCTTTGACACAGTTCCGAACAGTGAGGCCCATCACAGTCACATTGTAAAGGTAGTCTGGCACCATGTAAACTCCTATTCGAATGCCGTTGCGTTTTCCCTCACCATCAACAATAGCCCCTTGCTCACCGACAAGCGAAACCCCAGACCTTCCTTTCGAGATAGTAACCTCCTCATAATACACTCCGCCAGCGACATCTACTACGTCTCCGGAACCCGACACGTTGAGTCCCTCTTGAATCCGATCGAAGGGATGCGCCTGAGACCCATCTTCACCTGGATCATTAACATTGCCGGCATTGACGTATATCGTTCGAGGAGAAACATCAGAATAAGCATCATGTAACGATCCAGTTGCTGAAACAAAACAAACAACCAGAACAGCCACCACTAGAATGACCCCAAGACGCCCCTGACCCGCCAAATGCTTAATACCGCTCATTTATCTTCAAATCCCTGCTTATTCCTATTCAATCCCCTAAATAGTGACAACATGGACGCTTTGTCAAAATGCTTAAGCATGCTACAACAGTCAGATTTTCTGTCCATACTCTTTTGCCACCATGGCTATGTCAAGTATGTTGATTGTGCCGTCGCTGTTCAAGTCAGCATCCGGATTCCATCTCTGGCCTCCGACAGATTGTCCATAAGAATACGCGACAATGGAAATGTCGACTATGTTCACGGTTCCATCCAAGGTCAAGTCTTCAGTAAAAGTGATAGTGAACGAAACCCCTAACGAAACCTCATTACCCAAAGTGTCATTTGCGAACAACATTATCCCGTGCACTCCGACGAGCAGATTGTCCAAGCTATCAGTAACCGTTAAGTTTGATTCGCCGTCCAGACTGTAACTCACCCACAGTGGCTTATTCATTTTCAACGTTAGGGGAATCTCCTGCGCGTGGTATTGCCGATACGTTCCATTTGCCGGCGAGATCATTTCAATCTCCGGAACCTCCAACCATGCGTCGGCACGCGCAAATGGATAAGTGTCATTTTCCGCTGGGTTTACCGACACTACGTAGGCAAGGTCGACGACTCCGTCGCTTCCAGTCCTGTTCTGGTCCACTCCCCAATGCGAATCGGTGCCGTTGTAGTCGCTCCAATAGTTGCCGCCAACGTAGTAACCTCCGTCCCAGCTGTTACTAAGAGAGTCGTTAAGTGAGACCTGTTTTGAATTGTTCACGAAATCGTTGTTGAAGATAAGGTTGCCATTTGACCCTGAAACGTTCAGGCCCACGCCGTTGAACGCGATTAGATTTCCCCTGATCACGTTTTCAGCCATCTCCGCGCTCTCTGCTGCGTGCTCTATCATTATGCCACGCGAATTATTCACCACAATATTCTCTTCAATCGTGTTATACTTTGCAAGCCCTGGCTTCCGGAGTGGGTCTTCATCCGAGTAGATGACCAAGCCATTATCGTTGCCAGAAAAAAGATTTCCCTCAATCGTGTTGTTACTTGAATACCGAATGCGCGCACCATCCATCACGTTCGACAAAATCCGATTATTGTCCAACACGCAGGGCTCTGACTGGTACAGAAATATCCCATCATAGCCGTTGGAAGATACATTATTCTCTGCGATTAAGTTTTTGCCGCAACGATCCCCATAGACTCCGTAAGTAGCACTCATTGAAATCTCGTTTTCAGATACAATGTTTCCTTCACCGCCGGAACCGAGGACAAGCCCTACGAAATTGCTTTTCAGAACATTGCCAGTTAGGTTGTTCATGTTTGAGAGCACTGTCACGCCCTCAACGCCACCCCGAATTGTGAAGCCACTTAAGGCTATTCCACCCGCACTTAATGTAACAACCCTTGCAGAACCATTACCATCTATCACCGTGCTGACAGCGTCTTGCCCAACAATCGAAACCCTCTTGCTGACAACAACACTCTCATAATAAGTGCCCGAATGAACCACGATGCTGTCCCCGTCACCTGCACTGTCTAGGGCTTGCTGTATCGTACGATAATCTGCGGAACCACTCTGATCAACCGTCCAAGTTCTGCTTGCCGCGACGCCTCTTGTAAGCAAGAGACTAGACGCACATAGCAATAGCAAAGACAAGGAAGCCATTCCCTTGACGGCCATCCGCCGGTGGTCAACGGTCACAATCGTCCACCGTTCCACAAGTCCCCCACAATCATTGGTCTGAAACGCTCTTCTTAAACGTTCTTCTCATCCAAGAAGAGCAATCTTCGTGGTTCGAAATAGCAGCAGCCCGCGTTAATACGCGCCAGCTTGTCTTTCATCACGTTGGCACGTGCCTCCAAGTATAGAATAATCTTCCAGAACCCAAAAATACTCCAAAGACGAAACACACTTTGGGAAGAAATTGAATTGCCTTCGCATTCTAGTAAAATGGTCGCACTGGTGCTTCTTTGCTCGACTCTTGTTTTCGCTTTCAGCAGTGAGAGACTCAGCTTTAACGGCACCATAAGAAGCACTTTCGCTCTTGAAGGCAACAATTCGACCATTCAAGACGTCACGTTCACATTATTGGCCGTGGAAAACACGTTCAAGAATGCCACAACAAAGTCGGCTGAACAACTCATAAAGACTTTAATAACCTACGACAACTGGCGAAACGGCACAGTGTCTGCCGGGTTCCAATACTTTAGCTACATACAACTCTTATCTGCTGTCGAACCCACAAACATCGATAAAGATTGCCAACCGTTCTACAAAGGAAGAGTTACGAAAGCGAACTTAATGGACGAAATTTCGAGTTTCCTGGGCGAGGGACTTCCGATCCAAAATGATTCTCTCTCTGTGCGAATATTCTACTATGCAGGTGACACGTTCAAAGCAACGAACCAAGGCAACACGTCCTATTGCCTAGCGCTGGACCAGCCAGTCTACGATTGGGAATTAGATCAAGCCCTGTACAAGGATGAGGAAGGTAACTTGGGCACTATGCTAGTGATGTTGGATGCCTCCTACAGTGGAGGATTCGTGGAGAAACTGGCTCAACCAAGGCGAATCATACTGACCGCGTGCAGCCCAGACGAAACCGCAAACGCACAGGCCGAGGCAGACCAAGAAAACGGCACCGATTGGAACTGGTTCACCGGAACCGAAACAGCGACGTACCCAAACGGCACTGATTTCGGCCCGCTAGGAATGATAGGCGGAATAGCAAACGCAGAAGATCCAAACCATGATGGATGGGGATCTGCAGATGAAATCTTCAAATTCGCTTCTCAAACCGCAAAGTGGTACGCTCTGAATCAGACAAACCCTGAAAACGGAGAGCCGTTCAACGTAAGCCCTTGGGCATACTTCGGCGTTGCAGGCGGAGCAATTCCACTCGTTCAATACGGTTCATCCGCACCATTTCCAGGTAACGGAAAAGCTCTTCCGACACCACCTGATTCCCCAAACCCCTACCGTTACGATTCTCCGAAATTTCAGTATCCGATGTACCGTTACTCCCCAAATCACGAGGATTTTTCAATAGCCACTGGACCTGACACAGCCACCGTGCTCTGGGCTCATTTTCTCACTGACCCCATCACAAGCTCGGCATCGGTTGCCAATGGCATGGTCTTCATTGGAACAATGGGCGGAACATTCTACGCTCTAGAGTTGGCCACCGGTGAGACTGTGTGGAGTTTTTCAATAGGCAGTTCTATCTCTTCAACGCCAGCAATTGAAGACGGAATTGTGATCTTTGGATCTCAAAAACCTGGAAGAATATATGCTCTAGACGAGTACACAGGGATCGTCCGATGGGTGTATGAGGTTCCTGACGGAAGTTCGGTCTTTTCCTCGCCTATGATCAAGGACAAAATGGTTTTTCTCACGTCCTCAGACGGTTACCTCCGGTCTTTAACTCTGTTCGAAGGTGCACTTCTTTGGGAGACATACGTAGGGGGCAACATCACTGCTTCCCCTGCTGCCTTTGGAGACACGGTATTCGTAGCAGGCATCGGCGTGGAAGCATTTGACGAATTGACGGGGACAAAGAAATGGCAAATCTACTTTGATTGGCCAGTCTCTTCTTCTCTCGCCGTCGACGGGGAAGCCGTGTACGTAGGAGCCGAAAATGACGATACCGCCTACGCCTTAAATGCAACAACTGGAGTCCAGCTGTGGTCCTGCAGAAGGGGAGGATGGATTTCGTCTCCTTGCGTAGACAGCGCCAAGAACGTCGTAATCGTAGGGTGCAAAGACGGCAGAGTATATTGCTTAAACAAAGCAACCGGTTCGGTCGAATGGTCATTCATAACGGAGGGCAGAAACGACCTGTCTGCACCAACCATAAGCGCCGACGGACTCGTATATGCAGGATCCCTCAACGGGGGCTTGTTCTGCCTCAACGAAGACACCGGCCAGAAAATATGGACTTACATGACGGGAGGCCCTGTGATTTCTTCGCCGACGATAGTGGACCAACACGTACTCATAGGATCTTCAGACGGCTACCTTTACTGTTTTGGACCCCCCATGCCGACGCATGATATTGCGATACTGAACGTAGCGACCGCATCAAAAATGTACAAACCAGGCGAACTCGTACAAATCGACTATTCAGCGAAGAACTTCGGAAACACGGCTGAGACCGTGACGATAATCTTTGCCTACAACAAATCCAGCATATGGGTAAGCCCGAGGTACTCAGAACCAACAGTATTCCATATAGAGACTGTAACCATAAAAGGTGGAGAAACGATCAAGAACACGTACGTCTGGAACACGTCCAATGTCCAGTCTGGTGAATACAGTATAGTCGTCCAAGCAATGCTTGTGCCCGACGAGCCGGAAGCGTCCAACAATGTCTTCCTAGACAGCTCACTTTTGCTGCGGATGTCAACTGACCTTGATGCAAACGGCGTTGTCAACATAGTTGACATCGCGATAGTTGCAAGAGCCTTCGGATCGAGGCTGGGAGATGAAAAATGGAACCAGAATGCCGATTTGGACAATAACGGCATCATTAACATAGTAGACGTCGCGGCAGTTGCAAAAGACTTCGGCAAGACTGGCTAACGGTCTAAAACGTATCGGGAGAGGCCCATGACAAGTATGGACAGAACAACACCGCGGAAAAGAAGGAAGCCGTCCTCCAAGAGCAAACTGAAGTATGAGGTTGCTGTTGTTCTTGTAGTTTCTTGCATTCTTATATATGCTTTTTGGAACTCGAGAAATCAGATTTTTAGCAATTCGTCACCAAAGGCTGCAATAGTTGACCAACTCAGCGATTCATCCCCCAATCAGACCTTTGTTCAAACCTCGAGATCGCTCCTCAATAACGCTGGGTTTAGCGTGTATTATTTTTCCCAAGCCGCTGTTGATGTCAGTTTTTATAGAACCCTTCCGAGCCGAGGCTTTGGCCTGATAATACTTAGAGTGCACTCCGCCTTAAACGAAGAATCCAGCTATCTCGTACTGTTCACCACAGAACCCTTTGACAATGCTAAGGCCAGTTCGACCTATCTACAAGATTTTCTGAGTGATCCACCTAGGCTCGTGAGGGCAAGGATAACTGAAGATTCAGATCCATACTTCGGCATAACTCCGTCATTCGTAAGCAGCATGAACGGGGAATTTCACGGCGCGATGATCATCATGATGGGCTGTTCCGGTTTGGACCCTGTGCACACTAGCATGGCTGATGCTCTGATCAAAAAGGGTGCAAGAGTTTGCACCGGTTTGGATGGGCTTGTGTCACCTCCTTACACGGATGATGTAACGACGAGACTTCTTGAAAAGATGCTCGAGGAAAACGAAACCGTGGGAACAGCGATCGCAGAGATCAACAGCGAAGTTGGCCCTGATCCCGCCTACAACAGCAAGTTATCCTGGTACCCTTCACAACAGGGAGACTATCGTCTCAAAGCGGCCTAAATGACAGAACCTACGCGAAAAGATGAATAGGTTTAGTGTCTCGTCCATCGAGAACAGACTAGAGGATCTGGCCAAAACTTGCGGCAACGATTGCAACATCCCTAACGTCTATCACTCCGTTTTGATCCAGATCTGCTTTCGATACGTAGAGAGAGACACCAACCGATTTCCCAAAGGCCCTCGCCACCAAGGACACGTCTATGATGTCAACCCGTCCATCGCCATTAACATCAGGACTAGGCTTGCCAGGTGGATCAAGTGGGTCGTCTGAGACGACGAGATACCCGTTCATAAGTGCGTGCGCAATTGGAACCCCCACACACGTGATAAGTTTCACTTGGTTTGAATTGTCAGGGAGAACAGAGAATAGATCCAGTTCCCCCTCGCCGGCAGCTGTCGCATTGAACGTGACCGTGGCTAGCGTACCGCTTCCCGTGGCAGAACCATTTCCACATATCACGATGACAAACCAAACACGTCCGCGATTAGTTTGGTAGTTCGGCTGTATTTCCTGTTTGACTATGTAGGTGGGTCCGAAGCTTTTCATGAAAGATCCTTCCTCAACTTTAGTTGCATTTAGAATCGTCGAGTCATATTTTAAACAGAAATCAACGCCTTGAAGACCAGAAATATTCTCAATCCTAATATCCACAGCAAAAGTCTGACCAACTTTTACGGATTGCTGGGAGGGATACACGCTCACGACGGCTGAGTAGGAAGCTAAGCTTCTTCCAACGGTCACAAATAAGAGAACAGACGCAAAGGCAAGTAAGAAAAGTCTCTTCTTTCCATTCAATTTAGCCGCCTGCCCTTCCAAGTCAATGCATGAAAGGAGAAGTATTTAACGCTTCAGATGCTATTCCAAGCGGAAAATCGTTTCCTAAACTACTGTTTGCGACTCATGCGGTGGACTCGACGTGTAAGAGCGAGTGTGAGTGAAGCAATAGCAAGAAGAAACAGCATCACCAAGGAATATTCGGGTATTATCGTGACCTTTTCAGTTGGATTCGCGTAGGTGAAATAGAGAACTACCTTTGTAGGATCTGACGATGAAAGTTCCTTCTGAGTTAGTGGAAGTGAGCCATCAATCAGCACTTCGTATGAACCGTTAAACAGTTCACGGGGAAAGGCTATTCTGCAGAAGCCAACAGAGCCTTCTGGACCTGTTGCGTTGAAACTAATCGTTTTCGTTGAAAAGTCGCATTCGAAGCTAGAGATCGTGGAATTGCAGATCAGCGTAACATTCTCACGTGATTCCTCCGGCCCCACTGCGAAATCGGAAAACAATCCCGCAAGGGGATAGTCATCTTGGTTGATCATATTGAAAACCTCCGGAGTGTCTACAATGCCGTTCCCATCACTATCTGGGTTTACGTGATCGCTCCAGTAATTGCCCTCCCCGTCCCTGTCCCAAGTATTCAAAACGAGATTTTTGGAAAGAGTAATCAACACTTGCCCGGTGTTGTTCACGAAGTTGTTGTGATAAACGCCATTATAGGTGGAATAGTACACGTACATTCCCACGGCGCTATCCATAACGGTGTTTTCTGTGAAGAGACTACTGTTAGAATGGTCCAGAAACAACGCTTCCCCCTCACTATTAGTTACTACGTTTTTGCTGACCGTGATGTTCAAACAATAGTCAAGACGTATGCCATCCGCATCACCTGCAAAACGGTTTCCGATTACGTTTAGATTCTTGCAGCCGATGAGCCGAAACCCGTACCTTGCGTTCGACACGTGCACGTTTTCAATCGTCGAATCATTCGTGTACGCAAGCAGCGGGCCTTCCTGCTGGCGCGTCAAATTCAAGTCTCTGACTGTTATGCCCGTTGAGTTTATGACAGCAACATAACCTGCATCAGTTGGCACCGGTCTGTCGCGCTGATTAACCCAATAGTAGATGGGTTCATCATCCATCCTGTTGGAAGTGTCTATATCCTGAATGAAGTCTGCAAGCCGCGATCCTAAAACTCCGAAACCGAAGGCGTTGTCTGTGAGATTGTTTTTCCTAAGCCAGTTACCGGTGGAGAATTCCAAGTAGATGCCCTCATAATTATTGGCTACCGTGTTCTCATCAACGACGTTACCGTCGGAAAGGCTTAGATGCAGACCTCTTCGATAATTATTCGCTACGGTGTTGTTTTCGATCGTATTGTTTCTTGAATCTTGCAGATAAATTCCCCACACATTGCCCTGTACGAGGTTGTCTCTGATGACGTTTTGCTGAGAACTATTCAGCAAAACGCCATAGTAGTTGCTTACTACTATATTTCCCAAAATACTATCGTCGCCTGATTGATCAAGAATCACGCCCTGCTGGTTTTCACCGCTTCCTTGAACAGTGAAGCCGCTTATGTAAACGGAGTTTGCGTTTACGGTTACGACATTTCCAGTCTCATTTCCGTCGACAATACAGCTGTTGCTGTTCTCTCCCATCAGAGTCACTGACTTGTTCACAACTAGGTGTTCATAGAATGTTCCAGACATTACTTTGATGAGGTCTCCAGCCTCAGCTGCATTTATCGCCTCTTGGATATAGTAAAAGTCGCCTTGGCCACTCTTGTCAACAATCCAGGTTCTTGAAGCTCTCACAGACAATACCGAGAAATCTTTAGTCAGCACGGAAATTGCAGATAACGAAAGAATCGCCAAAACGGCCACAGCAACTATTGCCTTACTCATGCGTGATCTGAAGTAAAGTGGAGCGTTGCTGCTTTTTATCGATTTCTGCGTGCGCATGTTTAGAAAGTAGAAACTAGAAAGCTGTGTCACTATGAAACTGTTGAAAACTGATCAAGGAGTGGCACCGATTGATCGGATATTTCCCTACCGATAGATCCTTGAACCAACAGACTACTAAGACACACTAAAACATCTTCAGGTGCGATACTTGGACGACCTGAACGTTCACAAAAAAAAGGGAGTAAGGTTTTTGATGATTAAAGATTGAGATGTCTTGCTGCTGCTGCTAAGTCTGTGAGGTCGATTCGTCCGTCCAAGTTGACATCATAGTACACGATGTATCTTGCATCGCCGTTCACGGCACCGTAGTTTTTCGCTATGAGAGCTATGTCGCTTAGGTCTATCACTCCGTCGAAGTTGACGTCTCCGATTGGATCAGGGTATGTACGATAGTACTTGGCCAGTGCATAGATCGGCGCGTCCATATGAACTACTGTTGGGTTCGGATTGACGTCTGACCCTACCGGAAGAGGTCTAGGCACCCATTTGTCAATCAACCACCATTGGAAAGTATAGCCGATATAAGGAGCGCACGAGCTGTTGGCCGTCTTTGGCGCTGTCAGAGTCACGTCGGTGCCTTCGTCATACCAGCCGCTTGGGGGCGTTGGCTGAGGCACTAGTCCCTCTGGAAACGTCATCACAGTCAAATAGTACTGAGTCTTCCAACACGCGGTCTCCGTTACAGGCGTTGAATCCATCCAGATGCTGTGCGTAGGAGAGTCAGGACCAGTCCACGAGTGTACGCCGATACCCGTCCACCCAGTGAACACGTACTGAACACCAGGAACACCAGCAACCGTAGTCGGAGTAATGCTGAACGTCGCGAGTTGACCAACATCATACCAGCCCGAACCACTAGTAGTACCATGAGCTGAATTCACAGTCAAGTAGTACTGCTTCTTGTAGCATACCGTGGATGTTCCTGACGTTGTTATGGGTGAAGTGAGACCCGACTCACCTGTCTTGACGAACCGTCCACCCATACCGTCTGAGACCATAGATTCCCAGGTGAATGTGGTTCCACTGTCAACCCAAACGTTGACTGGGAGATTGTTCCAGAAGTAGTTTGTTGAGCCTACTGTGAGAACGGTGTGCCAATCAGCAGACCAATCTAAGCCAAACTGGTAGAATGACACCTTGTATTGAGTCTTCCAACAAGCAGTCTCAGTTACAGGCGTTGAATCCATCGTAATAGTTTTAGTAGGAGAGTCAGGACCAGTCCATGAGCCCGAGCCGCTACCCGACCAGCCGGTGAACACGTACTGAACGCCAACACCGTCCGGAACAGTAGTCGGGCTTATGCTGAAAGTCGCATGGTCACCACAATCATACCAGCCAGAGCCAGAAGCAGTGCCGTGACCACCATTATTCACAGTCAAATAGTACTGAGTCTTCCAGCTAGCTGTAGCCGTCTTGGGGCCATCCATCGTTATAGGGTTGCTCTGAGCGTAATTAGTTCCAGAAGCATCGGTACCCCAACCAGTGAAGACGTATTGAGTACCAGCACCACCCGAAACGGTTCCAGAAGCAAGCGTCGCGTGAGCCGTAGAACCACTAGCATACCAGCCAGCACCGCCAGGAGTATCATGAGCAGAATTCACAGTCAAGTAGTACTGATGAGTCCATGAGGCTGTTTCAGTAATATCATGGGAATCGAATGTTATCTGATGGGAATTATCCATGCCAGTGTAGCTTCCAGAACCTGAACCAGTCCAGCCGTTCCAAACATACTGCTCACCAGAACCAGCCGCAGGAGCAGTAGCTGAAATAGTCACAAGCGAGCCAGCAGTATACCAGTGATCACCAATAGACGGAGATGTCGTTCCAAAATTAGTAGCCATAGTCAACTTATACTGACAAGCCGCTTGAACCACAAGATAGATGTGATCGGTAGTCGCGGTGCCACCATGGGCATAGTCCTGTGCTTTGACTTTGAATTTATAGGTGTCTGGTGATGTACTGGTGTCCGTCGGAACAGTTAACGTTGAGGTCTTGCTAGCGTCGGAACTACCAAAATGAACCGGATTTGGGGTAAATGTGCTCCCAGAGGGAAAACCGGGGTCTGGGTTTTCGACACTTAGCGTAGCATCAAATGCGCCTCCTCCTGACCCGCTCTTTCGATATACCGTCACCGTATAGCTTGCAGTGGTGCCTTGGGTTACGGTCACGCTTCCCGGAGACACAGAAACTGATCCAACCGTGTTTCCATCCGTGAATGTTATTGGACCTGCTGTGTTTGTTCCGTCCGTCGCGGTCACCGTATACGTTCCTTCGATGCCGTCCATCTGGTAACTGCAGCTGAATGCGCCAGACCCGTCTGTCGAAGCATAGATCGTGTCCACGGTTGAGTCGGGACGGCTGATGGTTATCGTGACCGGTGCATTGCTTATGAACCCGCTTCCATATATGATCACGGTTTCGCCCGGCGTATAGTCCGATTTGTCAGTCCAAATGGATGCGGAGGCATATCCTCGCAGGGACATCATTGTCATTGATAGTGCGAATACAGCGAACAATGCAATCAGCAGACAAACATAGTTTACTCTTTGTTTCATCTTTCTTTTTCTCCTTTCTTCCATGCGCGCACAACTAATTTTGCACGCGAGTACGTATATCGAATAGTTATATTTATAAGTCTTATGGAACTTTGTTTCAAGTTCTTTTATCCTAGGGCATATACTTTAATCATAATTGTCATTTAATTGTTGCTGAGACATTTGAATTATTTGATACATTTCATCACGGATGAAACCAAGCAGAAACTGTGTGTGCTGTATGATTTACAACGCAAATATGGCGGTTCTTTTTCATATTCATAGATCAGCCGATCTCGGGCAGTAGCAAGTGACTCCAAGAATGAACGTGCGTATCATAGCTAACCTTAGAACAGGGCATCATACGAATAATAGCCTCTCGTTGCTAGTATTTGAATCCGATGCGTCATAACCTTCATTTGAATACCGAAGGCGAGGGGCAAGCAAAACCTTCCAAATCGAGTTAAAATGCGAATGGCCTGGAGCACGGGCATCCTACTTTCTTCTCTTCTTGAAACAAGATCCGATGATAGAAAACATCACTACGCCGACGATGATTACTATCGCAACAGCAAACAGCACCTCGGTTACAACAATTGAAATTGTGACCGAGGCGCCTAGAAGTATCACCAACAAAAGAAGGACCGCAACAAGCCTAGATTTCGTGGTTCTTCGCACAGTCTCACCCAAAATCGTGCACAGAAACCTGTGTGAGATGCAGCCAGCGGTGTTCGTCCTAAGCCTTTCCGATCAATGATACGACGAAGCTTCAGATGCTGTGCAACCAACAAATATGTTTCTGATGTTGAGGCCGGGACATTTGTTCAAATTCCTACCTGGCCCGCAATGATTCTTTCTTCAGACTTTGAAGAAGTGAGTCTTGTGTTACGTGCGTTTTTTGCCGAATTCTTTCGCTACTATCGATATATCTATAATGTTTACGACACCATTGTTGTCAACGTCGGCGCTCGAATTCCACATCTGCTCTCCTGGTTTCGATCCGAACGCCTTCGCTACTATGGTTATGTCGATTATGTTGACTTGGCCGTCCCCATTTATGTCCCCCTTCATTGCCTCCTCTATCCGTCCGTCGCCAGTGGTGTGTGCTATTGGTTCCGGCCAAGGATCTGAGTTGTCAAGTAGCGATGTATCCTGTAGGTGCAGTACCGTCGTGCCGAGAGATTTGACCTTGAACTCTACCGTGGCAAGAGTGGCTGTGCCGTTAAACGCTTGAACAGATCCAAAAAACGTGAAGATTATATGTATTAGACCATGAGTTTGATTGTAGCTGTCAGTCCAGTCGATGGCATCGACTTCATGTAGGTTAGAAGCTGTGAAAACCGGCCCTAGACTCCAACCGGACGCATTCAACAATTCAGATCCGTAGTACAGACTGAATTCCCAAGCATAAAGATTTGTGACGTTGGCCACTGTTATGTTTTCACGAAAGATTTCGCCGAGCTGAAGACCCATCTTTTCCGAGGGATCTATGTAGATCATCGTTGTTTCAGCCTTGACACTACGAGGAATCATAAAAACTGACAGGAAGAGTAAGGCACAGATTGCCAATGTTGTTTTCCTATTCATGATCATAATCACCGCGTTTGTCAATACTTAGGCTGAATAGAGTATACGACTGGAGCGTAATTAAATCTTGTGAAACATTCTTCCATACAATCTAGCTGCTCATTCATTAATGGGTCGATGGTGCTCGTGGAACCGTGAGTGATCGTGACGCTTAGTTTGGTTGAAGCGTCGAAGAGGCAACCATGAACAGACTTGCATTCTTGCCCGGCAACAAACCAGGTACATATGAGACCTCATCAACTGCACATGGTTTGGTTGGCTCTGGTTGAATTAAGAGCAAACATACGCTTGATTTGAAGACAAGAAGTTTCTGCAAGATTCGGAATCTTCTACTCGAAAACTCGACCGCAGAGTATTCTGAACTGGCACTATAATCTTGACCGCTCACACTAGACAAATTCCCATGTACAGAATGGGGGGATTCGACAGTATATGAGTCTCTAGGAACAGCGTTTGCCGAAGTTTTGAGCTGCCAAAGTCACGTCTACAATGTTGATAATGCCGTCCCTGTTCAAGTCCCTATTCAGGCGGTAGCGACTGTCTCCGCTCTTCGTTTGGTAAGATACGGCGATCGCTGCAATGTCCAATATGTCGATTCTTCCGTTTCCATCTACGTCACCCATCATTTTGATGCGGACTGTGCCAGCCAAGTAAGTGTTGTCCTGAAGACTTGTTTCGCCTGCCACGGCATCGGCCTGACATGTGATCGTGTAGTTGTGGCACGGTGTCGAGCCAGATGTATTCCAAAGGAAATCGAACGTGACGCTTGCTCCAACAGGGAGATTAGAAGCGATGAACACTCTTGTCACGTTGTTATCGCTTAAGACCGTGACATTGAAGGTTTCCACGTAATCCCCTAGGTTTTTGGCCGTCACGTTCACGTCGACTGTCCAGCCAACGTATGGTTGGTCAAGGTCCAAGGCAGCTTTCACAATTGCTACGTCGTGAACCCTGCTCTGGCTCATCAGCGGGTACTGATCCAGATTGTCTGAGTCGATGACGTAAGGCCTGTCTCCTATTCCATCGCCGCCCGTGAGGTTCTGGTATCGTCCCCAATACAGATCTTGCCCGACATAGTCCGACCAGAAGTTGCCTCCGTTCGGGTAGCCGTCATCCCATGTGTTGGATGAGCCAAAGAGAACTTGAGCCTGGTACTTGTTAAGAAAATTGTTGCTAGAAACCTTGTTGAATGAGGAAGCATATATGCTAATTCCATAGACTATGTTCCCAGAAACGTAGTTTCCAACTATCAAGTTGTTATTGGCACCAAATGAGAGCAGGATCCCGACAAAGCTATTGCCGATGACCCTGTTGTATTGCACCTGGCAATTAGTAGAAGACAAAAGATTGATACCATTGTCACCGCTCAGGCTAACGTTATTGTGCAGCAGAACGCAATTATCGCACGTGTCTATCCATAATCCGTCCCTCATGTTTCCAATGACTTGGTTGCCGCTAATCGTGTTGTTATTGGAGTTGTAAGAGTACATGCCGTCCAAGCCATTCTGAATGAGAGAGTTCTGAGACACAGAATCGTTATCTGAAACAAGCATTTGAATCCCTCGTCCAACATTATTAGTCACGTTGTTTCCAGCTATGGAGCTGTTCGCAAACAGGTATAGGATCATGCCCACTCCATTCTTTGTTATGGCGTTGTTTTCCACACTGACATTTTGGCATTCGTAAGCAAACAAGCCTTCAACCGAGTTTTCAGCCATTGTGTTACCTTTGACAGTAGCGAAGTCCGAGCTGTATAGATATATGCCATTGTTGTTATCTGTTAAGGTGTTATTTTCTATTGTGCATTGATCGGCATAAGCGCACAACAGTCCTTCATTATTGTTTGCTAAGTTCAAGTCTTTCACTGTGATGCCCGTCGAGTTCACGAGGGCAACGTATCCAGCGTTTGAACCCGCGTTCATAACGAAGTCCTTTCGGTTTACTAGATAATATATCGGTTTCCCATCAACCGTGTTTGACGTGTCAATGTCATTCACAAAACTTGCCAGAACGACGGCCTCTACTCCAAAGTTGCAGTTGTTAGATGCAATGATGTTGGCTCTAAGGGTATTGTTGCCAGAGTACGAGAGTTTCACACCGAAACCATTATGCTCTATGATGTTGCCAGTCACCACACTGCCGCCAGAGTAATAGAAGCTCAACCCCTCAGCAGCATTGCCTGTAACATTATTATCAATCACTGTGTTACCGCTACTATAGCGCAGTTTGATGCCGGCTCCACAGCCTGTCACCGAGTTTTCTTCCACAATATTCCCCTGAGAATAGTTGAGTAGCAGTCCCTGATTGACATTTCCCGACAAGAAGTTTGAACTTACGACTACTTTACTTGAATTCATCACATAAATACCCGTGCCCTGATTGTCTGAAATACTATTATTCTCGACGAGGCTATTGGTACTTGCCTCCAGGCGAACCCCGACCTGTGTCTTTGAAATATCGTTACCAGTAACTAAGCCGCCTTCCGCCTTTACAAGGTAGACACCGAGTGAACCCTCAGTCAACGTGTTTCCAGTCAGATTGCAATTCCTGACGCCGAAGACTTCTACAATAGAAGAACCATTTCGTATCGTGAAACCAGAGATAGTAACATTGTTCGAAGACACATAAATTCCAAAGCTTCCTCCACCACCATCAATCGTCGTGATGCCCCTATTCTCGCCAACAAGCATGATCGTCTTGTTCAAAACCACATTTTCATGGTAAGTTCCGTTGAAAACAAAAACCTGATCTCCATCAGTTGCATTATTGATTGCCTCCTGAACAGTCTGAAAATCCAACGGAACCATGATAGTTCTCGAACCCAATACGACGTTCAACCTTAACACGGGAAACAAGGAAATCAAGAAAACAGCCAAAAGAATCAGAGAACCCAATGTCTTCTGCATGTCGCATCTACAATTGAGTAGCAAACCTATGCTTTTATTGATTTCTGAAATTATCCTCTAGGTACACAGATTCTGAACCTCGTTATTTTCGTCGTAATATTGCGCTTTTCGAAACTATAGAGAAATATTCCATAACGCTAAAGTGATCGTAATAACATAGGTTATTGAGAGAGATGAGGATCCTAACCATTTCGGCATTGGCTATCATGTTGATTTTACCTCTAGTTTGTACTCTGGCCACTGCTTCGCCGGAAGAGCCAAGCCTGCAACAATGGTTTAACGATAACAGCTACATTATTGACGTTGCAACGAACAAGACCAGCATCGCCACTTTTCCTCCTGGAGACTATCGTGTGACGATAATGGGCGAGTTTGCCACGTATGCTCCCAACAACACCTTTGGCTGGTACTCTGTTGCTTCGGCCACGTTCCATCAACTCTTCAGTGGCCCAGACACTACCGGCGCCGTAGCCGATTTTTCTCCAACTGAACCCTTCGGATTCTACCTCGGCTCGCCAGACGGAACCTTCGGCACCGATCGATCGCCCGATGCACTCATCCACGCTTGGATTTTCCAAGACCCTAAAATTCAAGGAGGCTATGTCATCGGTTGGGAAGATCTGTTGTTCGAAGGAGACATGGACTACCAAGACATGATAGTCGCAGTGCGAGCGTTACGCCTGCCACACGCCTTGTTCACCTGGTCCCCGCAGATTCCGATGGTTAACCAGATGATAACCTTCAACGGTTCTGACTCCACACCTGGAGAGGGCAACATAACAGGCTACCAGTGGAACTTCGGAGACGCCAACACAACCACAACGCTCACACCCATCGCAACACACGCATATTCCACTTCTGGAAACTACACGGCAATATTGAACGTCACTAACAACGAAGGAAAAGGCGACAGCATCTCACATGCGATAACAGTCGTGGCACCACCTCACGCCGCGTTCACGTACTCACCAACCAAACCGGAAGCGAACGAAACAGTAACCTTTGACGCCTCAACCTCAACACCAGACGGCGGAACCATCACAAACTACACCTGGAACTTCGGAGACAGCAACACAACCACCACTTCCACACCAACAATAACACACACTTTCGCACTGTATGGAAACTACACAGTGGTGTTGAACATAACAGACAGCGAACAAAAAAGCGACAACATCTCACACAACATAACAGTAGTAGCACACCCGCATGCAGCGTTCACGTATTCGCCGCTCCATCCCCAAGTGAATGAAACAGTAACTTTCAATGCGTCAGCCTCAACCCCGGACGGCGGAACCATCATGAGTTACAGCTGGAATTTCGGAGACGGAAACACCAGCGCAATAACTAACCCGATAACGACCCATGTGTACCTCTCCTACGGGAACTACATCGTCATCTTGAACGTCACGGACACAGAGCAAAAAACCGACAACACCTCACACACGATAACAGTGATAGGACCACCACACGCCTCATTCATATATTCGCCACTTAGGCCGGAAGTGAACGAAACAGTAACCTTTGACGCCTCAACCTCAACACCAGACGGCGGAACCATCACAAACTACACCTGGAACTTCGGAGACGCCAACACAACCACAGTGTCCAGTCCAACAGTGACGCATGTCTTTCACGCGTATGGAAACTACACGGTTACATTAAACATCACAGACACAGAGCAAAAAACCGACAACACCTCACACAACATAACAGTAGTAGCACACCCGCATGCAGCGTTCACGTATTCGCCGCTCCATCCCCAAGTGAACGACATCATAACCTTCAACGCGTCAACCTCAACACCAGACGGCGGAACCATCACAAACTACACCTGGAACTTCGGAGACAGCAACACAACCACCACTTCTAATCCCACAGTGACACACACTTACGCAACATATGGAAACTACACAGTGGTGTTGAACATCACAGACAGCGAACAAAAAAGCGACAACGTATCGCACACGATAACAGTGATAGGATCGCCACACGCCTCATTCACATACTCACCGGCCAAGCCGGAAGTCAATCAAACAGTAACCTTTGACGCCTCAACCTCAACACCAGACGGCGGAACCATCACAAACTACACCTGGAACTTCGGAGACAGCAACACAACCACCACTTCCACACCAACAGTAACTCATGCGTACCGTTCCTACGGAACATACACGGTTACGTTAAACATTACAGACACAGAGCAAAAAAGCGACAACGTCTCCCGGACAATAACGGTGACGGCGCCTCCTAACGCAGCCTTCACATATTCGCCACTCAATCCGAAAGTAAACGACACTATAACCTTCAATGCGTCAACCTCAACCCCGGACGGCGGAACCATCGTCAGTTACCAATGGAACTTCAGCGACGGATCTCCCAGCGCATTCGGAGTCATCGTCACCCACCACTACACTACTGACGGAAGCTACACGGTGACACTCAACGTTACCGACAGCGAAGGAAAATGGGACACAGAGTCAAAAACCGTCGTGGTTCAAAAGCCGCCACCCCCGCCTGAGTTTGACGTGAAGATACAAGACGAATGGACGCTGCCTGGAGACGAGTACGTGTTCACAAGTCCGGTCTACGGCAAGACTTTCAAAGCAGAAGTTCGAGTCACTAACGCTCTAGATCTTTACGCCTACGAATTCTGGTTGCAATTTGACCCAACCCTGATTCAGCTTACGCAATATGAGATCCTGCACATTCACACAGCAGACTCAATCGCACTGGTGGAGGTTGACAACGTCACAGGAGTGTACAAACAGGCTGTAACTGCTAAGGCGCCGGCACAACCTTACGATGGGAGTGCACCCATAGCATACATCTGGTTCAGCTTCATAAGGGACCCGTGCTATCCCTACAACTTCACGAGCATGCTGACGTTGAATAACACAAAAATGACGAACGAAAACGGATTGCAAATCGAAAACCTGCAGAAACACGGATACTTCAAGATCCTTTCAGTAATACCTGAAATAAGCATCGAACACAGTGGCCAAACAGAGTTGATTAACTGGATCGAGAACAACACGTTCACCGTGGACATTAATCTAACAAACATCATCAGGATGAGGAGCTTCTACATAGAGATCAGCTGGGGTGACTGCCTCGAAACAGACATCCAGAACGTGGTCATCACCGACTTCTTGCCACCGCCCTACGAAATCTATCAAGTAAACATGAGTGACACAGGAGTGATTATTCAAGTCAAGACCTTCCTTGAAAAACCACCCATCAACGGAACAGGAACAATCATAAGAATCACGTTCAAGGCCAAAAATCCCTGGGGAGGCACACCGCCCTACACACGCGTAGGCGACACGTACATTCCAGAGAACTGCACGTGCAAAATAGAAATCGTGACCGGCTGGATCGACGTGTACTGCCCAGACTACCGAAGGATGGATTTCTACAACTCCACCTACGGAGTCAACGTGAAAGACGAGTTCAACTATACTCTCATGCCCATACCCGGCGACATTAACCTAGACGGCGAAGTTAACACCGTCGACCTGTCCACCATCTCACAATGGATAGGCTTCCAATCCGGAGACCCACAATGGCCCGAAATCTACCGCTACGACCTCACGGGCGACGGGCGCATAGACATCTTCGACGTAGTGATAGTCTCAAGCAACATGGGCAGAACACACCCATAAACAAGACAAGAGAGAACCGAACAAACTCCCTGTCCACAATCTCCATTCCTTCAGGGATCGATCGGCGAACCCCACCAGTTGTCTTCTGCCATAAATATCTGAGTCGAATCCCAGTTCCTTACGCCTTCAGTGTTGCCATAGATATTGTTGCAAGACACTGTGTTTCCAGGTTCTGGTTCATCTCTAGGCACAGCGTAGTGTAAGTAGTCTGAACCCAAAAGATCGATCGATCTATCATCTTGTAGTCTTCACAACGGTTGAACAAAAACTCGTGCTAAACCGTGTGCAGAAAAAGAAAAGGGAAGGGATGTCTAGTAATCTTGTCCGAACTGGTGACCCGCAGCTGCCAAGTCGAAGATGTTGATGGCAAAGTCTGAGTTGACATCCAATTCAGGGTCGTATTTCGGGGTGCCAAGTTTTGCCCCGAAGGCCTTTGCAAGTTGGTTTATGTCAAGAATGTTGACCACGTGATCTTGGTTGAAGTCACACGTCGGAATGTCGCGGTCCCCTGGATCGGCGAATCTGGTCTGATAGAAAAGGACATTGCCCTTGATTACGTCGTTCAACGCTGGTATGTCTAACGTGAAGTTTCCAAGAGTCTTCCATCTCGACCTATCAGGGACTGAAGCCGCATTCGACGTAAGAGTCACGTTGAACTCTCCAGTAACATTCTCAAGCAACGTTTTGATGTTTACCACAGTAGTCTCTTCTTCATGGTCGATGCGGGTCACCGTGACTGTTCTGTTGTAAACGTTCCAGAAGCCCTCAACGTAGAGGGCGCTACCATCGAAATTCAATTCCACGTTCGTCGCATTAGCCAAATTCACTATATAGTGGGAGACGGTGAAGTTCCCTGAACCTTCATGATCATCTTCCCCAGTTCTCGGAGGAGGTTGAAGAGTGAAAGAGCCGTGTACGTCTGTAATGTTGTGACTGCCGACTTTAGCATGTGCCTCCAAGAAGCCGAAGGCGTCGCTGCCGCCGAACTGCGTAATGTTCCCCTTCATCATTGCCTCCGTGATTTTTTCCGGTGTAAGAGTAATCTCCGTTATGTTGATGTCGAGTTGACCGCTGGCACTGTACATTTTATCAGAGATTCCTTGCGGTTTGTCCACCGCGAACGCCACCCAGAAGTTGATGCCGTTGACAATCAGCAACCCATCAAGTTTGAGATTCTTCGAACAATTCGTGGCAAAACCTTGGAACCCCACGTTGGCGTATTCGGCCGGCGGGATTATGTTTGGGACCACGGAAGCGAACACAGTGTTAATCGTCGTGTCAAGACTGCCGCTAACGAAGCTTTTCAGAGTTAGTTTCCCTGTCGCATTTATCTGAGCCGGATAAGCCTTACCGTAAGGAGGCTTTGGAATCTGGGGAAACTGAGGCCCTGGAGCATAAGCTGGCACCACGACCAGTAAAGCAAACATCGTCACAAAGACCGCCGCGTATTTTGCGATTCTCTTGTTGTTCATTTTTGTTACCTCGCACAAAAAGGCATGTCAAAACAGAAATAAAAGAGTTCCTTGGTTCGTTTCAGTTTTTCAAGGCTAAGAATGGTTCCCTTGGGTTCCGGAAGGTTCAGGAAGGTTTATTCGAGTTCCGAGACCATAGAAAATGGGTTCGAATTCCTAGTTCAGAACCAACAACGCGCCCTCTCTAACAGCGAAGGAGTCGTTCCGACAGCAGGAGTTCGCGCGGCAAAAATCAGGTTTGTCTTCATAAATAACATCCTGGACTTGAGTATGGTAGCAATAGACTACGGGAAAACAGTCTAACGTAAACGCATGACCACAGACATAAGAACAAGAGCTATCTAGTCGGTTCGCACATAACCGATTTTTCTCTCTTGCAGACTGTGACTGCTATCAATGTTGCCACCAACATCATCGCGATGATTGCGATAGAAGGGAACTCTGGTATGACGCTGACACTCACTTCATGCGCCGGCAAACTGTAAGCAAAGTATATCCACCTGTGGGTTCCATTGTCAAATAGCGAATCATTGAAATAAAGGGGTTCTCTCAGTCCATCATCGATGACGACCGTGTACGGAGGAGAAATAAGACTCTGCGGAACGCAAATTCTGCAGAACCCGTATGTATCAGTGTCTGATGAGCTGGAAACGCTAACTCTAATAGTGCTGTTCGACGCAAAGTATTCAAGATCCGTTAATGTTACATTGGAAACGAAACTGAGGTAAGTGCCGCCAGAACTTCCGAAATCCGAAAACAAGCCCACTAATGGATACTGATCCGCATTGCTTTCATCAATTACAAATGCAGTATCTCCTATGCCGTCATGGTTCTCATCCTGACCATCATAGTCACTCCAGTAGTTTCCCTCGACACTCGTGTTCCACTCGTTGCCACTCGAGTTTTGAGCCTCCGCTTGATGTCTATTGTCAACGAAGTCGTTGTGGTAGATTTCGTTCAGGTTCGATCCTGTCAACCCGACGCCGACGGCGTTCTTCTGCAAATAGTTTGCCGTAACGGAAAGCATGTCGCAGTTAAGCACCCAAATACCGAATTCTCCGTTGCTTGAAGCATTGTTCCCAGTGATAGTGCAGTTCACGCAGTCCTCAGGTTCAAGTCCATAAAAAGTGTTGCTACACACCTCGTTTCCAACGAAAATGCAACGTTTGCAGAACTTTGGCCATATACCCATCCCATCGTTGTTGGAAACATTGTTTGAGCTTATGACACAATCCTGCGCAGACAACACGACAATGGCGTAGTAGTTCTCGTGCCCCCTGTTTTCAGAGATCGAAACATTGCGACAGGCGTAACCTACAAAGATCCCGTAACCGTCGTACTTGTTCAAATAGCCGTTTCTACTTGCTTCGTTTCCGACAACCTCACAGTTGGTCGACCGTTCCATGTGTATCCCATGCCAGCCATTGCCGCTCGCATCATTATCAGCTATGGTGCAGTTATCGCAACTGGTCACCCAAATACCATAAAGATTGTTGACTACCGTCACGTTTTTGATGACCGAACCATTTACGAAAGCAAACAACATCCCTTGCCCATTATCGCTCAAGCTCATGTCACGCACCGTAATTCCCGTACAGTTTACAGCAGCCACGTATCCCGCGTCAGTTGGAACCCGCTCATCATGCACATTCACCCAGTAATACACAGGCTTTCCATTCACAGTGTTAGACGAATCCATGAAATTAACGAAG
>Ga0315268_10000568_pt1 | contig 43302 bp, 31 predicted proteins | sample C1_top_MG_FD_204535 | JGI IMG/M metagenome (GOLD analysis project Ga0315268, IMG submission 204535) | Sediment microbial communities from Yellowstone Lake, YNP, Wyoming, USA - C1_top | ecosystem: Environmental > Aquatic > Freshwater > Lake > Sediment | place: USA: Wyoming | collected 2017-08-01
CAGCCGTTCGGAACGAAGACCATGCACTCGTCATCGTTGCCAAAACCCGAATTGCCGTCGAAGAAGCACTCGCGGTTGCCGTGCGAGTCGGGCATGTTGTCGCCGTTGATACCGGTCGCCCAGTTATACTCGTCGTCATCGTAGGGTCCAGCGCAATACAGGTCGTACTCGTCGATCAGGCCGTCGGGCCCCGTGCCGTCGCAATTCTGATCGATGCCGTCCGAGCACTGGCAGGGATGCGAACCCGAGCCACTGCCGCATTCGACACCCGGTGGGATGCCATTGGTATCCCAGCCAACCGCAGCGTCGCGCGGTGGGTTTCCGGCATCCAGCCGCGCGATCCCACCATCCGGGATCGGCACCACGTTGCCATCCGGCAACACCGCTGCACCGTCGCCCAAGTCGTAGGCGCCATCCGGGTGAATGACATTACCGTCCGCGAGCAGCACGCCGCCGCCGTCCAGCAATGTTATGTGGCCACCGCCTCCACTGTCGTTGATCCCGGAGGTCGTGCCGCCGCAGTCGCAGCCCGCCAAGGCCAACAGACCACAGGTCGCTACCAGCAAAATCCAGCGCATTTTTGTACCCCTCTCCGCGGTTACACGGTCGGTATGTCGACGCAGTTTACCGCGTTTTCGAGGTGTACGCCACGCTACTGGCGAGCGCTACTGGCACGCTACTGGCCAGCGTGCGGTCGGCGCACCCCCAAGCCAAAGCACCCGATCAGGCCGGGATCAAAAATCGGCGCTGGCGCAGGCGACGAGCAGTCGTACTTTCGGCGCCGCTGGCCGTCTGTTCGTGCCAGGGCGTCAACACCTCGAGCACTGGCGCACCCACCCGCCGCGCCAGGATCAGGGCGAGGCGGGCCGGTGCGTCTGGCCGCGGGTGCACAAAGCGCAGGGTATGCACGCGCAGGTGCGCCGCCGCACAGGCAGCAAGCGCGCTTTGCAGCTGCCGGGCCGGGTAGACCAGAGCAAAGCAGCCACGCTCGTCGATCAAGCGTGCTGCTGCAGCCGCAAAATCGAAGACGTCACCGGCCAGCGCGCGGCGAGCCCGATCGCGTTCACTGCGCGCCGCTGCGCGCGCCTCGGTCGCCGCGAAGAAGGGTGGGTTGGCCACCACCAGCTGGGCAGCGCCGCCGACGTCGCGCCGTCCGATGCCGCGCAGGTCTGCCTCGACCACCGCCGCCGGACAGTGCAGCTGCTTCGCCTCGATACTGCTGCGCGCCAGCGCAGCGAGGGTCGGCTGCAGTTCGACCAAGACCAGCCCGGTCACCGGGGGCCGCTGCGCCAGCGCCAGGCCGATCACTCCGCAGCCTGCCCCGAGGTCGACCACGCGGCCGCGGGCACTGGCAAGGCTGGCCGCCACCAGCCAGGTGGCGTCGGAGGTGAAGCGGTAGCCACGCCGCTGCTGGTGTACCACCACTGCGCCGCCGAACACGCGGTCGACGGTCACCTCGTCTGCCGCAGACCCGGCAGCGGGCGATCCCTGCGACGGCGACAGCACCACTCAGTAGGCCCAGCCCACGCCGATCGACAATCCGCGCAGACCAGTGGTCACCTTGCCCTCGGCGAACTTTGTCTCGCCGGCGTTGATGCGGGTGCCGGTGTCGCTGTAGGTGACGTAGAGCTCCTCGTAGAAGAGCCGCAGCTCGGCAAAAATGCCAAACATGATCGTGCTGTGGAAGATGCCGTCGACGCGCCAGCCGAGCACCGACGCGGTGCCGGGCCGACCTGGCTCGTCGGGCGTCTCGGCGTAGACCGCAAACGGCACCACCTCGGCCATCAGGTCGAGCACCGCGTACTGCGGATGGAACGGCAGGCGGACCTCGATGCCTGGCGACAGGATGTGCGCGTCGTAGCCGGGCACGACCGTGAACGGGTCTTGGCGAGCTGCATCGGCCCGCAGGTAACGGTAGCCAAGGCGCGCACCCGCGGCAAATCCGGGCCAGCCCACCTCGAGCACGTAGCGGCCGCGCACGTGCAGCTGCAACTCGTAGAAGTAAACTTCGATCGCTTTGGCGCTCAGCCCGGGGATCTGGCTCAGGTCGACCTGGACCTTGCCAAAGCGTGCTTGAGCGTCGACGCCAGCGTACAGGATCGGCCAGCTCTCGAGCCGCAGCGAACCGCCGGCAAACGGCGACAGCGGGCTCCACTTGACGTCGCTGTTGCCGCCGGGGTCGGCGGTCAGCGAGTAGGACCAGTAGAGCGGCTCGAACGCGAGCGATGCGGCGATGTAGGGGATCTGCGCGCGCACGCCGGTGCGACCGTTGGATTTGCTATCCTGCTGATCGATGTCGGAGATCCGCTGCTTGTCCTCGGCCGGCTGGTCTTTCTTGTCGACGTGGCGATCCCAATCCTCCTCGTCGTCGAGGACATGTCGCTGTGGCGGCTGCTCGCGGCCGCGATCCGGGACCGCGCTGGCGCGCACCTCGCGCTCCTTGGGCTTGGGGGTCTCGGCACGGCTGTGGTCCTTCTCGCCGTCGGGCAACCCATCGCCCTCAGGCGCCAGCTCGTCCTTCACCGGTTCGCGCGCCACTGTGGCCATTGGCGTGCGCCCGCCGCCCTCCCTGGGCTGCAGGCCGTCGGAGATAGCACTCTTGATGCCGTCCGCGATCTGGGGCGCGATGGCGTCCGGGTCTGGTTCGTCCGAGCTGAGCGTCATGATCTCGGTCCAGACGACCTTGCCCTGGCGATTGTAGGCAGTCAGCTCGATCGCGGGGCCATCCGGGGTCTGTCGACCGACACCGACCAGCGCCACATCGACATTGGCAGCCTGCATCGCGCTGGCGACCGACGCCGCCGACAGCCGGGCCCCGCCGCGCTTGAGCTTGGCCGCCAGCTTGCTGCGCGGGACCAGCACCACGCCGTCAGCCAGCTCGAGCTCGGTCTCGACTGCGTCTGCCATCTTGCGGCCGCCGGCAGCAGCACCCTCGAACTCGAGAATAGCGACGCGCGTCGCCGCCGCGGCCTCGACCGGTCCGGCCACGGTCGTGATCATCAGCACCGCCGCCAGTGCGCAGCGCCGCTTCACTGCCGCCTCCACTCGCCGCCCGGGGTCCGAGCGATGCCAGGTCCCTACATCTGCTATTAACGCACGATTGGCGGGTCGGCGCTACAAACTGCCGGGGCGCGGCCGGACGGGCGCGCGGAGTGCCAGGCCCGACCGCCTGGTGACGGCAGCGGTGGATTCCACTTGCCTTTATCCGAAGCATTGGTCAAAAGAGTTTTTTTGCCACGGTGGCGACTTTACAAAAAAGGTCGGTACATGGCGCATTCGACGGGTACCCGCATCAAGATCAGCCGCGGCTATCCCGAGCCGGGCAAGATCACGCGCGCAGTCGAAGTCCTCAACATGGGCGGTGTCATCGCTTACCCGACAGACACCACCTACGGCATCGGCTGCAGCATCTTCGAAAAAAAGGCGATCGATCGCGTACTGCAGCTCAAGGGGCTGCCGCCAGATCACCTGATGTCGTTCATCTGCGCGGACCTCGCCGATCTGCCGCGCTATGCCCAGGTCGAAAACGAGGCTTACCGCACGATGCGGCGGCTGCTGCCTGGCCCATACACATTCGTGCTGCGCGCCACGCCCGAGGTGCCCAAGATCTTGCAGTCCAAGCGGATGACGGTCGGTATCCGGGTGCCGGACGACCCGGTCTGTCTCGCCATCGCGCGCGGTTTGGGCAAGCCCATCATCTCGACCAGCACGCGCGTCGGCGACAAGCGGCTGTTCGACCCCGACGAGATCGAACTGCACATGGGTCACGGTCTCGACCTGCTGCTCGACGCCGGACCACTCGAGCAACCGCTGTCGTCGGTCGTCGACCTGACCGGCCCCTACCCGGTGGTGTTGCGCGAGGGTGCCGGCGACCTCAGTTGGATCGCCAACTGACGCCGACCGGCGCTGGGAGGCGACATGAAAGCCACGGAACTCAGCGCTGACGACCGCCGCGCGTTGCTGGCAGTGGCACGCCGCACCGTGAGCGAGGCGGTCGGTGCGCCGGCTGCGGGATCCGATCCGAAGCCCGTGGTCGATCTTTCAAGCAATGGCGCCTTCGTCACGCTGCACCGGCGCGGCCAGCTGCGCGGCTGCATCGGCACTTTTGCCGCCGGTCCGTCGGTCGTGTCGACGATCCGCGAGATGGCAGCGGCGTCGGCGTTGCGCGACCCGCGCTTCTACCCGGTCGGTCCGGACGAGCTGGACGAGATCGACATTGAGATCTCGCTCCTCACGCCGCTGGTCGAGGTCGCCGATCCGCAGACAATCGAGGTCGGGCGCCACGGTATTTGCATCGAGAAGGGCTACCACCGCGGCGTGCTGCTGCCACAGGTGGCGACCGAGAACGAGTGGGACCGCGAAACCTTTCTCAGCCAGACCTGCGTCAAGGCTGGGCTGCCGTCGGATACCTGGCGCAACGGCGACCTCAAGATCGAGGTGTTCGAGGCGGCCGTGTTCGGGGAAAAGAGCGAGGGACTGCGCTGACCGTCACTTGCGCTTGATGTTGAACGGCAGCGTCACCGTCTTGTTCTCGCCAAAGAACGCCGGCCATTTACACGCCATGATCTTGCTCTTCAGGCACTCGTAAAGAGGAGTGTTGCGCAGATCGCGCTCGCCAAGCTGAAACTCGGCAGCCGTGCCCTTCTGCGTGATCACGAACTCGATGGTCACGACCGGCGGCATGTTGGGGTTGGTCTTCGCCTCGGCCGCCAGGCAGTTGACGATGCCGGTTTTCTGGGTGCCAAGCACAGTCATGATCTGCTTCTGGGACAGCGTCCGCGGCAGACCGGCCGAGTTGTATTCGGCGGCCTCGCCGCCCGTCGACGGGATGTCGTCCTTGGGCTCTTCCTTGCCAGCTGGCGGCGGGCTCCCTGACGTGGCCGCAGCGACCTTCTCTTCGTGCTTCTCGCCCTTGCCATACGCCAGCTTGGGCTGCTTGCCGGTGCGCTTGCCGCTGCCGCTCTTGCCGCTATCGGCGCTGGCCACCGCATCGCCCGACTTGGCTTCGCCGCCGGCGCCATCGCCAGCGCCGGTGGTCGGGCCGAGTTGCGGAACCGGCTTGACCGACAGCGTCACCAGATCGGGCCGCTTGCTGCTCCAGTCGGTCTTGTCCTCCCACGGTTTGGCGACCGCCAGCACGTGGCCGCCGACAAAACCGCAGGGGCCGACTACCAACGCTGCGCTCGCCAGGATGACTGCGCGTCCGATGGCCAGGCGGCGTTGCACGCGCTGCTTTTCGAGGCGCGCCTTTTCCTCGGCTCGCGCCTTGACCGCGCGCGCCAGCGGCGCCTCGAACTCGGGCACCTCGGCCAGCCGGCGCCATTCGCCGAACTCGGGTGCGATCGAGGTCTCGCCGTCGAGCGCGCCGCTGAAGAGCTTGTCGATGAGCGCTGCCGCCGAGACCGGGCCACAGACGGCGCCCTTCTCCTTGTACAGCCAACCGCCGCTGATGCTGTCGCTCATGCGTCATCCACCTGGCGTGAGCCGGTCTGCAATCTGTTATTGTACCTTTCTCTCACGCCGTATGCGAGGCCTCGATGCGTCCGCCGACCCTGGCCTGCCTGATCGCCTACCGCGGCGACCTGTTCCACGGTTTCCAGCGCCAGGGCGAGCTGCCGACGGTCGAGCTGGCCCTGCGCCGCGCCATCGTGACCGCCACTGGCCGCGACCCAATCGCCCTGGCCGTTGCCGGCCGGACCGACGCCGGCGTCCATGCCCGGGCCCAGGTCGTCTCGTTCCGGCTGCTCGATCCGCCTGCACCGGCCACGCTGCGCTCTCTTGTCAACGCACAACTGCCGCCCGGGGTCTTGTTTCGCGGCTGCGCGGCAGTGAGCCCGAGCTTTCACGCGCGTGCCAGTGCGCTGGCCAGGCGCTACCGCTACCGGATCGAGCGAACCGCGGCCGACCCCGAGGTGCAGCGTCGGGCCTGGCGTCTCGGCCAGCCACTCGACCTGGCCGCCATGGCGGGCGCGGCCGAGGCGCTGGTTGGCAAATACGACTGCACGCCGTTTCGCTCGGGCGACGCTGCGGGCCGATCGCCGATCTGCCACATCGACGCGGTGCGGCTGCGTGCGCGCGGCCCGCTGATCGTGGTCGAGATCGAGGCTGACCGATTCTTGCGCCGGATGGCGCGCGCCATGGTCGGGCTGCTGGTCGAGGTGGGCAGCGGCGTGCGTCCGCTCGAACAACTTGCCAGGTGGCGAGACAATGGGCAGTTGACGACGCGGCCGCGAGTCGCGCCGGCGCGCGGTCTCTACCTGCAGCGGGTCATCTATGCAGCGGGTTTGTTTGGTGGGGGCGCGATCGCAGGCAACTCGACCACGCTTGCGATCTCGAGCCGGCCGGCGGCCACGGTCTCGACGCTGTCCGCGATCTGGGCCTGAACCGTGCGTGGCCGGCGCAGCCGTGCGCGCGCCGCGCCAGCTGTGGTGCGTTCGGCGATCACCGGGCGCCCTGCTCCGGCACGGGCCTGGCCGGTGATTCACGCTGCGGTTCCGGCGCGAGCCCTGCCTCCTGGTAGTAGCGCAGGAACGGCAGGCCGCGCGCATCGTAGGTGGCCGCGATGTCACGCCAGCTGATCGGTCGGATCGGGTGATGCATTGTTTGCCTCCGTCACGGACGGTCGATCGGTCCGAGCACGTCGTAGTTGAAATAGCGCGCGTATTTTTCGAGCAGGTCGCCGACCGCCTCGCGCAGGTAGTGGCTCTGCGATACCCGCGTCCGCTGCGCCAGCTGGCGCAGTGCAAGCAGATCGGGTTCGGGCAGCCGAAGCAGCGTTGCACGACTGGTCACGTCGATGGTGTCGCGCACGTCGGCCTCCGCCACCAGCTGGCGCCGCCATGCCGCCGCTGGCGCCCGATGTCTCCACCGTACGCCGCCGCTGCTGGCGCAGCAATTTTTTGGCCGGGCTACTGCGGCAGGGTCTCGAGGATGCCGCGTACTGCGCTCGCCTCGTTGACGTCGGGCGACAGCGACAGATAGGTTTCGTAGTGCAGCCGAGCTTGCTTGTAGTCACCGGCCTCATGCAAGGCCAGCCCCATCAGCAGGTGCACCTTGGGCGTGCGCGGGGCCAGCGCCTCGGCCTTGCGGTAGTAGCTGAGCGCGTGCTTGATCTCGCCGTACTCGAAATAGATCTGCCCGATCGCCAGGTAGACCCGGGCATCGCCCGGATCGCGCAGCATCGCCGCCTCGAACTTGGGCAACGCCAGCGCGTACTTCTCGCGTTTGAGCAGCAGCGTACCCTCGGCGTAGAGCTGGGCAAAGCTCTTGCCCGCGTCTGTCGGCGCCGCCTCGGCTATCGGCTTGAGCGCCGCGTCGTCGGCCGTGACCACCGTGGCTGGCTTTTTGTCGGAGACGGCGCGCTGGGTCTCAGGGGTGCGCACCGGGGTCACGACCGGTGTCCCGATCTCGACCTCGTTTTCGCGCGCGCGTTCCCAGGCGGCCTCGAACGGCGACTGCACCTTGGCTTGATCAGCCTCGATGCCGATGACCGGCCGTGGCCGCTCGCCGCTGCCATCGCCGAAGGTGCCCCGGTAGTAGTCCGCCGCAGCCTGCTCGCGGCCAGGACCGGCAAACACCAGCACGTAGATACCAAGCGCCGCCACCACCAGCAGCACGAACGCCAGGGTCAGCACATACGGAAACAACTCGCGCGGCTGGGTGCGCGGCGGTAGCTCGAACGGCGCCGGTTCGGTGCCGAGCAGCGAGAAGAAATTGACCTCGCTGGCGTCGAGCCAGCCGCTCAGGCCCTGGTCGCCGTTGCCGCCGGTCGCGGGCTTGCCGCCGAGCGCCTCGGAGAGCGAGCTCGGCACAAATTCGGGCACTGTATCGTCGAGGTTGCGGTTGGCGCGCGGCTGTAGCGTCCAGCGCGCCACCACCGGTGACGACGGATCGACGTCTCGCCACAGCGCGACCAGTGGCGCTGGCTCGGCGCGTGGCTCAAGGTGGTGCTGCACCCACGGAGCAACCTTGTCACGCTTGGCCGTGGACGATTCGCCCGCCGGCGCCGACGTTGCCGGTCTCGGCGTCACCATCTCGGTCAGGTCGACCGGCGGCGGCTCGGTAACCGCTGGCGCTGCTGGTGCCGATTCTGCCACGGTCGACGCGGCGGCGTCTGCGGAGCCGTCGACAAGCGCGGCAACGCTGCCGAGCGAGAACACGCCGGTCTTCAGCGCCAGTCCCGGTGCGACCTTTGCGGCAGGCGCTGGATCCTCGGTGTCAGCCAGCCGCAGCACGCGCATTTTTTGCAGGCGCTGCAACACGCGCAGCGTCGTCACTTCTTCAAAGCTGGTCGCGGCCAGCACTTCGCTGATGGTACGCCGGCCGTCGCACAGGCGCATCACCGCGTTGACCTCATCCGGGATCTGCTCGAGCACTCCGCTCAGCTCGTGCACGTCGATGCGGAACACCTGGGCCGGACCGCCGACTGCCTGGATCAGATCCTCGATGCGTCCGCGCCGCTGCTGTGCGTCGTGGCGCACGCGGTCGAGGTCGGCGCCGAACGCCGCCGGTGCCGGGTCGCGCAGATCCACCAGGAACGAGCCGCTGCCGAGCGCGGTGATCCGCATCAGCGCCTCGTCACCGTCGAGTCCGCGGAACTCGGCGCCGGCTACACGACCGGCGGCGATCTCGATGGTGCCCCAGTCCTCGCCGTGCTGCACCCGCACCACGGCATCGCGCCGCTGCTGACACAGCGTGCGCACGATGTCGTCAAGCGGATGGTCGGCGACCGTCCCGGCCAGCGGTACGGGCGGCGCCAGGGGATCCGGCATCAGCTATCTCCCGCGTTGCTTTCCAGAAATAACTTAGACTGGCCCGGCTTTCAATGGCAGCCGCACCACCCCGGCCGAACGCGGTTCCTGCGCCAGCTCAACGGACCGCTGCGTAGGTGCTGGCCAGCAAGGCGAAGATCTGGCGCGGGCTGGCCTCCCCGCCAACCAGCCGCTCATGCTCGTCGCTGGAAGCCGCATGCAGCAGGCGATCCAGATCGGTCTCGAGCCCAGCTCCGTTCAGCCTCTCGCTCAGGTCCGCCAGCGCGATCGGCTGGTCAACGCTGCCGTTGAAATGGCCGCGCGCAGCGACGCCGAAAAAATCGACCAGATTCATCTGGCCCGCGTCCAGCCGCCGCAATTCTGCGGGCGTGGCCGCACCGAGGGCGACCAGCAGGTGGCCGCGCCCACCGTGGGCGTCAAGCAGTTGCTCGATCTGCGCACGCGGGCGCGGAGTCAGTGCCGCCCCGGTTGCCGCGGCCTGGCCCGCCGTCTGATCGCCGCGCAGCGCCACCACCTTGGACAGAGCGCCGAACTGGCCCGAATGCTCGGGGGCGGACGTCTCGTCTGGCATCGTGCGCAGGAAACCGACCACCAGGTTGCGCAGCTGCGGCTCCAGCACGTAGCCGTGGCGCACCAGCAGATCCTCGAGTACCCGGCGCTCGGTCAGCGACACGTCCGGACCGTCCTGGGCGCGAGCGACCAGCCGCTTCACGTCGTCGCCAAAGCTTGGCCGCAACCGCTCGACCGCCGAGTCGAAGTCGATCACGGTCGCCGGCGCCCGGCCAAGGGCGCGCCCCAGCGCGCGGCGCTGGTTGCTGCTCAGCTCGCTGCGATGCCGCTCCAGCACGTCGAACAGATCGTCCGGTCGCGTTGCCGAGCCGCGGGCACCGGTGGCGACCGCGTCGACCAGCGCTGCCTCATGCTGGTCGAGCTTGCCGCTCTCGGCGAGCTGCCGCGCGGCGCTGAGTAGCGTGCGCGGCAGCGCGGGTTTGCCTGGCTGTAGCTTCACCTTCATCAGTGGACCTTCACCGTCGGCTGGCTCCGCCCCGCAGCCGGTTTGCATCTTTGACTATCCACAACCGACGCAGGTTGGCGCATTGATCTGGTGATCGCGAGCCGGCCTGCAGCTCAGGCAAACGGTTTGTCGCCGAACAGCTCCTGGTAGAGATCGCGCGTTCCGCCCGACACCCGAGCCAGCGCCTGCTGGGCATCCGACAGGTGTGGGTCGATCTCGACCGCACGCTGCAGCGAGCGCCGAGCCAGGTCAAGCTCACCGCGCTGCTCGAGCACCAGTCCGAGGTAGAGATGGGCACGCGCGGCGCGCGGGTTGCGCTCGCACACCTCGCGCAACCGCTGATAGCCACCGGCCGCCTCGGCCGCCGCCCGCCGCGTCTCGGCCCAGCCCAGCGCGGCGGCATAGTCGGGGTCGGCCGGACAGCTCGTCGCCGCCACCCGCAGCGCGTCGACCGCGGCGTCGAAATCGCCACTCGCCAGCGCGCGCTGGCCGCGGCGATAGGCCGCCTCGCTACCCGGGTCGCGCATGCCGGCCGGCGCGGCCCCGGACCAGTGTTCCAGCGTCTGATCGTAGGCCTGACGGCGCGCCGGGTCGGTCAGCACTTGCACGGCGCTGCGCAGCCAGCCGCGGATCTCGTCGCGGCGGCTGCGCGCCGCTGGCAACGCCACCGCCTCGACGTCGGGCGCGTTGAGGCGGCCCAGCAGTTCGCGGCCGGCAATCGCGATCGCCTCGGCGCTGGCGCCACGGTCGACTGTCAGCAGGCCGTAGTAGTCGGCACCTTGGCAGCGCAGGTACTCGGAGAAGATCAAGTCGACCGCTGGTTGCGCCTCGCCGTTGTCGCCGATCGCCAGCGCCGGCAGCTGCGGTGCCGATGCCTTGCGCACCTCGGCCGCGATGGTCGCACCTGGCCTGGCGTCAAACGTCACCAGATCGGCCGCCCACAATGCGTACAGTTCGCGCAGACCGGCGGCGCCGCGATCCTGCAGACCTGTCAACAGCTCGGTCAGCGACGGGGACCGCCGCACCAGATCGGGAACCGGGGAATCGGGCGCCAGCCGCAGAAACTGCGGCGCATGGGCGAGAAAACGCGGCGTCGCGCAGACAAATCGATCGCGTTGCTCGCCGAACAGGCCGACCGCCTCGTTCACGTCGCTGTGGCGCAGGTAACCGCCGAAGATCGCGTCATACAGATCGAAGTTGCACAGCACGTTGCTGGCGGCGCGCTCGGAGTCCTCGAAGAACTGCCACGCGCCCGCGCTCCAGGTGGCGACGTGACCGATGCGGTCGACCACGGCCGCCTGCAGCAGCTGCACCGCCTCGGCCGCCGGCATCAATCCGAGGTGCGCCGCCGCCTCGCCAAAGCGCAGACCGTTGGCGCGCATCGACTCGTCGACGGCAAAGACCTGGGGCTCGCTCAGCCGGCCGATGCTGACCAGGTAGGATCCGAGGGTGTGCTGGCGCAGATTGGAACGTGCGTTGACCGGCGCCCCCTGCACGATGGTGACGGTGATCTCGTCGTCGCCGTGGCGAGCGCGCAAGAAACCGCTGCGCTTGCGCTCGCAGATGTCGATCAGCGCGCGCGCCAGCGCGCCCGGACCCAGCACATACCCGCTTTCCTCGCGTATCTCGCGGCCACCGACCGTCGCCACATTCGCCTCCGTCCTCGGCCGGATGGAGATTTCCAGACCCTGACCCGCGACGCAAGCACAGCGCAGCCGGCCGGTTTCGCCCCCCCCGACCAGCTGGACCAGTGCTTGCGCGAAACGCTTTTTTGCGCGCTGATCGACCCCCAACACCCCTGGTGGGGTGCCGCATGCGCCACACAGTGGCGTGGCGCCGGGGCGGTGCGGATGTCTGTCACTAACCGACGAGAGGGTTCGAGATGACGACACCACGACGTGAAGAATCGCTGCTGTACCACTCCTCGGGTCGACCCGGTAAGGTCGAGGTGAACTCGACCAAGCCGTGCGTGACCTCGCGCGATCTGTCGATGGCTTACACACCCGGCGTCGCCGTGCCGTGCCTCGAGATCGAGAAAAATCCTGAGGACGCCTACCTCTACACGACCAAGGGCAACCTGGTGGCGGTGATTTCCAACGGCACCGCGGTGCTCGGCCTGGGCGACATCGGCGCCCTCGCCGGCAAGCCGGTGATGGAAGGCAAGGGCGTGCTGTTCAAGCGCTTTGCCGACGTCGATGTGTTCGACATCGAGCTCGAAAGCCACGACGTCGAGGACATCATCAAGACCGTCAAGATGCTCGAGCCGACCTTCGGCGGCATCAACCTCGAGGACATCAAGGCGCCCGAGTGCTTCGAGATCGAAGAGCGGCTGAAGGAGATCATGGACATCCCGGTATTCCATGACGATCAGCATGGCACCGCCATCATCAGCGGCGCCGCCCTGGTCAACGCCTGCGAGATCGCGGGCAAGCAGATCAAGAACGTCAAGGTGGTGGTGTCCGGCGCCGGCGCCTCGGCCATCGCTTGCGCCAAGTTCTACGAGCGGCTGGGCGTGTCGCACGACAACATCCTCCTCGTCGACACCAAGGGCGTGGTCTACAAGGGCCGCAAAGAGGGCATGAACAAGTACAAGGAGTACTTCGTCCAGGACACCAAGCTGCGGACCCTGGCCGACGCCATGAAGGGCAGCGACGTGTTCCTGGGTTGTTCGGTCAAGGGGCTGGTCAACCAGGACATGATCCGCTCGATGGCCAAGAACCCGATCGTCTTCGCACTGGCCAATCCGGACCCCGAGATCGACTACCCGACGGCCAAGGAAGCGCGCAACGACATCATCATGGCCACTGGCCGCAGCGACTATCCCAACCAGGTCAACAATGTGCTCGGCTTCCCGTTCATCTTCCGCGGCGCGCTCGATGTGCGGGCGCGCAAGATCACCGAGGAGATGAAGATCGCGGCGTCTCGCGCGCTGGCCGATCTGGCCCGGCTCGACGTGCCCGAATCGGTCTCGGCGGCGTACGGCAACCAGAAGTTCCAGTTTGGCCCGGACTACATCATCCCCAAGCCGTTTGACACACGCGTTCTGCTGTTCGAGGCGCCGGCCGTTGCCAAGGCCGCGACCGATGGCGGCGTGGCGCGCAAGCCGCTCAAGGACGTGGAGGCCTACCGGGCCGAACTCGAACGGCGCCTCAGCCCGGCGCGCGGCCGGCTGCAGATGAGCTACGAGAAGGCCAAGCAGCGCAAGCAGCGCATCGTCTTTCCCGAGGGCGACAGCGCGCGTGTGATGCAGGCCGCGGTCGAGGCGGCGGAAGAGGGCGTCTGCCAGCCGATCCTGCTCGGCCCGACCACCAAGATGAGAAAACTGGCCGAGGAGCACCACTTCGACCTGAGCCACGTCACGCTGCTCAACCCGTGGGAGAGCGGCCAGCTCAATACCTATGCGCAAAAGCTGTTCGAGCTGCGGCAACGGCGCGGCGTCACCCTGCGTTCAGCCCAGCGCATGATCGACGACAAGCTGGTGTTCGGCTGCATGATGGTGCGCGCGGGTGACGCTGACGGTCTGATCACAGGCGTCAACGAGTCATACGGCGACTGTGCGCGGCCGGTGCTGCAGATCCTGCGCGAGGGCGACGGCTTGGCGGCCGGCATGTACATGCTGGTCTTCAAGAACGAGACCAAGTTCATCGCCGACTGCACGGTCAACATCGACCCGTCGGCCGAGGACCTGGCCCAGATCGCGATCATGGCCAACGACTACGTGCGCCAGTTCGAGATCAAGCCACACGTCGCCATGCTGGCGTACGCCAGCTTCGGATCGGTCCGCCACCCCACCACCAACAAGGTGCGACAGGCAGTGGCGCTGGTGAAGAAGAAGCGGCCGGACATCGAGATCGAAGGCGAGATGCAAGCCGACGTGGCCGTCAACTCCGATCTGCGGCAACGCGACTTCCCGTTCTCGGCGCTGACCGAGAACGCCAACGTGCTGGTCTGCCCCGATCTGAGCAGCGCCAACATCTCGTACAAGCTGCTGCAGCACCTGGCCGGTGCCGAGGTGGTGGGTCCAATGCTGCTCGGTATCAACTACGCCGCCAACATCGTGCAGCGCGGTGCTCAGGTATCCGAGATCATCCGGCTGGCCGCCGTGACCGCGGTCAGTGCCCAGGACCACGCCCGCACCAAGGTTTGATTTAACTCCGAAGAAAATCGAGACGCGGGAGCGCTCAGCCAGCCGAAGCCGTGTCCCCGGTTCCGGTATCGCCAGGGCCGGCGTCGGTCGGTGTCGCGGTATCGGTGGCCTGGCTATCGACCACCGCGCTGTCGTTGACGTGGCTGTCGACCGCGGTGCTGTCTGCGACGTGCGTGTCAGCGACGTGCGTGTCTGCGACGTGGGTGTCTGCGACGTGGGTGTCGGGAACCGTGCTGTCGTTGACGTGCGTGTCAGCGACATGGGTGTCGGCGAGTGCCGCGTCCTGCAGCGTGCCGGCATCGAGCCGCGGACCGGGCAGGCAGGTCCCCTCCTCGCAGCGGAAATCATCCGCGCAGTCGACGTCGGTCGAGCAGGGCTTGGTCAGCGACTGGGTGTCGAGGATCACGGTGCAGGCCGCGATCGAAAGCGCGGCCAGGCAAGCGAGTACCAGCGTGGCAATGGTCAGCTTTTTCATTCTGCGGACTCCTTGCCGGAGCCGAGCAAGAGCTCGACCGTGCCGACGATGGCGACCGTCGCCGCAGTTGCGGCCACCAGGTAGCCCATGTCTGCGTACAGCGCCTTGCGTTCGACCTCGGCGCGCGCATCGAGGTATTTGGTGCCCTCGATCTTGTCGGTGCGATCCTTGTTGCAGGCGGTCACGTCCTTGAGGCAGTTGTAGTCGCCCAGCGCCAGCACGCCAAAGGTGACGCCGACCGCCAGCCCGGCGACCGCAACGGCGCCGGCGGCGCCAGCGACGATGATGCGCTCGAGGTCCGATGGCGCGTCGATCGCTGCCTCGGGCTTGGCTTCCGGCTTGGCCTCGGGCTTGACCTCCGGCTTGGTCTCGCTGGCCGGAGCTGCGGCGGCATCGGCCGGCGACGCGGTCAGCGTCTTGGTCTCGGGCTGTGCGGCAGTGTCGGCAGGAGCGGGAGCGGGTGCTGGCTCCGGTGCCGGCGTCGATTCTTGCGCGCGGACAGTGCCACCGAGCAGCAGACCTATTGTAGCGATAGCGGCGACCCAACGCATGATGTGCCTCGCCAGTTGGTTGGTTGAATCTCTTATAACGATGGCTTGGGTACCATGCAAAGAAAAATGCGTCAATCGCGCCACGTCGGTGTGGCGGACGCAGACGGCCAATGGTAGCTGTGGGCGATCATGACCTGGCGGCACGCGATAGCAGCCTGGCTCGCACACCTGCTGATCGTGCCGTTCTTCGCGCTCAAGCCGAAGCTGCGAGCGGGGCTGTGGCGACGCTTCTGGTGGCGGCGTGCAGCGCCGGCGATCGACCGCCGATCGGCCGCAACGGCGAGCACGGAGCCGCCGCCGATCCGGGTCTGGGCGCACGGCGCCTCGGCCGGCGACGTGCTGTGCCTGCGGCCGCTGATCGAGGAGCTGGCGCGCCGCCGACCGCTCGAGGTCACAGTCACCGCGCTCACCGGGTCGGGCGTCGACATGGCGCGCCAGCGGTTTGCGGGTGCGCGGGTCGAGTTTGTGCCGCTGGACTTGCCAGGCGCCACCGCCCGCGCCGTGGCGGCACTGAAACCCGATCTGCTGTTGCTCGAGCGCGCCGAGATCTGGCCGGCCCTGATCCGGCGCGCCCACGCTGCGGGCGCCGCGATCGCGATCGTCAACGGGCGGGTCGCCGCCTCGTCGGTGCGCGGTTACCAGCGATTGTTCCGCGTCATCGGCAATGCGCTGATCGACGTCGACCGCTTCTTGGTGCGCGATGCCGACGAGGCCGAGCGGATGTGCCAAATAGGCGCCCTGGCCGAACGCGTCGTCGTCACTGGCAACACCAAGTTCGACACCGCGGTGCGCGTGCCCGAACGCGCTGCGGTCGACGCCTTTGCCGCGGCCCTCGGTCTCGCCGCCGGACAGCCGATCGCGGTCGCCGGGTCGACCCACCGTGGCGAAGAGGCGCTGGTGGCGGCGGCGTTTGCCGCGATCCGACGCGCGCTGCCGACGGCGCGCCTGATCATCGCGCCGCGCTACCTCGAACGCTGCGCCGAGGTGCTGGCCGAGTTCGAGCGCGCCGGCCTGGCGGCAGTACGGCGCAGCGCGCTCACGGCTGGCGCGACAGACGCGCCAGTGATCCTGCTCGACACCATGGGCGAGCTGGCGCTGAGCTACGGCCTGGCTCGCGTCGCCTTCGTCGGCGGTTCGCTGGTGCCGCGCGGTGGTCAGAACATGCTGAAGCCAGCGGCGCAGGGCGTGCCGGTGCTGGCCGGCCGCCACACCGAACACTCGACCGACCAGGTCGAGCTGCTGGCGGGTCGCGGGCTGATCGAGCTCGACGGGCTGGCCGACCTGGAGCACGAGCTGCACCGCCTGCTGACCGCGCCCGACGTGGCGGCGGCGCTGGGTCAGCAAGCGCAGGCCGCGCTCGCGACGGCGCTGGGCGCCTCGGCGCGCTGCGCCGATCAATTGCTGCCGCTGCTACCGCCAGCGACGGCGCACGCCACTTGACGGGCAACCGACCGCAGCCTACGAAGAACCATGACAACTTTCGCCCCCGTCGCCGAACAGCTCGACCTGTTGCTGCGCAGCGCGGTCGACGTGCAGACCCTGGACGACCTGCGCAAGAAGCTCGAGCGCAGCCAGCAGACCGGCCGGCCGCTGACGGTCAAGGTCGGCTTCGACCCGACCGCCCCCGACCTGCACCTCGGCCACACCGTGCTGATGCACAAGATGCGGCAGTTCCAGCAGCTGGGCCACCGCGTCATTTTCGTCATCGGCGACTTCACGGCGTCGATCGGCGACCCGACCGGCCGCAGCAAAACCCGGCCGCCGCTGACGCGCGAGCAGATCGAGGAGAACGCCGTCACCTACCGGCGGCAGCTGTACAAGATCCTCGACCGCGAGCAGACCGAGGTGCGCTTCAACAGCGAGTGGCTGGCGCCGCTCAACTTTGCCGACGTCATCCGGCTCGCCTCCAAGTACACCGTGGCGCAGATGATGGAGCGCGACGACTTCAGCAAGCGACTTGCCGCCAACCAACCGATCGGCGTCCACGAGTTCATGTATCCGCTGGCCCAGGCCTACGACTCGGTGGCGCTGGTGGCCGACGTCGAGCTGGGCGGCACCGACCAGCTGTTCAACCTGCTGGTCGGCCGCAGCGTGATGCAGGCGCACGGCCAGGAGCCACAGGTGATCCTGACCACGCCGATCCTCGAGGGCACTGACGCCCGGGCCGAGGATGGCCGGCTGGTCGGCAACAAAATGAGCAAGTCGTTGGGCAACTACATCGGCGTCGAGGAAGCGCCGCGCGACCAGTTCGGCAAAGTGATGCGCGTCTGCGACGAGCTGATGTGGCGTTACTACGATCTGCTGTCGGCGCGGCCGGCCGCCGAGGTGAACGCGTTCAAACACCAGGTGCAGCGCGGCGAGCTCAACCCCAAGCAGGCCAAAAGCCGGCTGGCCGAGGAGGTCGTCGCCCGCTTCCACTCGGCCGAGGTGGCGGCGGCCGAGGCGCGCTGGTTCGAAGAGAATATCGGCAAGAAGGATGCACAACCCGCGGACCTGGAGGAGATCGCGGTCGAGGCGGGGGGCCCGACCGTTGCGCTCTACTTGCTGATCGCCCGCGCCGGGCTCGCCACCAGCAACGGCGAGGCGAGGCGCCTGATCAGCCAGGGTGGCGTGCACCTGGACGGTCAGCGCCACAGCGATCCCAACGAGGCGGTCGCACCCGGCAGCTACGTCGTGCGCGCCGGCAAGAAGCGCTTCGCACGTGTGCACATCCGTTGATTCCGCGGCCGGCCACGGCCTATCGTTGGCGGCATGAGCGACCAGGACGACGATCCCAACCGCCCCCCCGACGACGCAGCGCAAGCCGGCGACGACCAGGCTATGGACCAGGAGCGGGACGCTGGCAGCACCGGCCCGGCGCTGGCCGAGCCACCGCGCGACAGTGGCAAGGGTTTGCGCTCGCACCGCCTGACCGAGGCGCGCGAGGCGCTGCTGGTCGGCATCCCGGAGCGTGCCCTCGACATCTGCGAGGCCGAGATGAGGTCCGGCGAGAGCGACCGCGACTGGCTGCTGCTGCGGGCCGAGGCGCTGATCGCGTGCCAGCGCGCCACCGATGCGCTGGAGGACCTGATCGCGGTGCTGCGCCAGCAGCCCAAGCATCCCGAGGCACTGTTCCGGGTCGGCCAGGCCTTTCTGCAAGCCGACGAGCCGGCTCATGCCGAGCGCTACCTGAGCTACGCCGTGCAGTTTGGCGGTCCCAAGAAGAGCTACGCCGAGTTGCTCAAGCAGGCGCACCAGCGCGCGCTGACCGAGACGTCGCGCCTGCAGTCGTCGACCGCGTCGGCGCTGCCTTCGGCCGAGGACGAGGTCGGCGCCGGGGTGGACGAGAAGGAGCGGCTTCGCGCCGCGCTCGGCGCCGCACTCGCCTTCGAGCGCCAGATCGGGCTGTTCGACTCCAAGCTGACTGCCGCCATCTCCAATACCAAGAAGATGATCCCGCGTGTCGTCGACATCGGTCGCGACGCCGGGGTGCCCAAGTTCGCGCTCTGGGGTGGCGCAGTGCTGGCCGGGCTGGTGCTGCTGGCTGGCCTGGCCGTCGTCGGCGTCAAGGTCTACCGCTGGCGCCAGGCCGCGGCCGCGCTGGTCGGCAGCGTCGACCGTGGTGTGACCATCGGCGGACCGGCCGCGCGCGGCGCAGCGCTGGCCAAGGCGAAGGCGTTGCTGGCGTCGGATTCCGGCAATGCCGAGCTCGGCCTGCGCACGGCCTGGTTGCTGGCCGCTCACCACCTGTATGACTCGCCGGACCCGGCCGCGTTGACGGAGGCGCAGGCCCTGCTCGACCGCCACGCCGACGCCGGGCTGCCGCGTGCGGTGCTGGCAGCCGCGCTGCTCGCCGTCGCTTCGGGCCAGGCGCCAGGTGCGCTGGTGACCGGCAAGCCGATGACCGACCCGCAGTTCGAATCGATGCGGCAAGAGGTGCTGGCCAGCGACGCGCGCAACCGCGGCAACACGCGCGACGCGCTGCGCCTGGCGCAAGGCGCGCTGACGGCGCGACCGGGCGCGATCGACGTCATGCTCACAGCCGGTTGGGCCGCGCTCGACAACCACCAGCTCAAGACGGCCGATCAGCTGGTGCAAAAGCTCGCCAAAGCCGATCGGCCGCCGGTCGCGCTGCTCGACGCCCAGATCAAGCGGGCGCGATCCAAGAACGTGAAGGAAGTGGCCGCGGTGCTGGGGCCGGCGGTGGCGCCCGAGGCCACCGAGCGCGTCCGCTTTCGGGCCATGGCGCTCGCGGTCTCGCTGCGCGCCGAGATGAGCGACCTGAGCGCGGGAGCGCCGCCGTTCAACGACATCGAGAAGGAGATCGGCAAGGATCCGGTACGCGCCCAGGCTGCGGCCGAGGCGTTGCTGGAACAGGGCTGGCCCGATCTGGCGGAGCGTGCGCTCGCCAGCGGCAGCGTCAAGAAGAGCCCGACCGTGGCGCTCGCTCTCGAAGCGGCGTCGGGCAACCTGGTGCGAACCAAGGAGCTGGTACAGCCGGCCGGCGTGACCGCGGTGCCGCTGCTGGAAACGCTGGCCGCCAGCGCAGCCGCGGCGGGCGACCTCGGGCTGGCCGATGCCTGCCTGGCGCGGCTCGAACTGCTGCTCGCCTCGCCGTGTGCGATGGCTGCAACACGCGGCCGGGTTGCGATTGCGCGCGGCCAGGACACCGCGCCCGCCGATCAGACCGTGCTCAAGGGCTGCATGCGCGTCGGGCCGACCTTGCTCTGGCGAATGGACGGCGCGATTGCTGGCAAGGGTAAGCCGACCAAGCCGTCGCTGCGCACGCGTCTGGTGCACGCACGCGGTATCGGCCTGGCCGGCCTCGAGATGCTGGGCGAGCACGATCTGTGGCGCGACGAACCAGCGCGCGCCGATGAGGCCGGCCGGTTACTGCTACAGCGGCGCGGCCTGAGTCGTGCCGCAATAGCGCTCCGGATGCGCGGCGCACTGGCGACCGGCGACTTCGCCAAGGCGTGGCAGCTCTATCGCGACACCCCCAAGGACATGCACGACGACCCGACTCTGGTCGGCTACGCCGCCTGGGCCCAAATCGGCCGCGGCGATCGCCGCGCCGCGCTCGAGATCATCGAGGACACCAAGGTGCCGGTGACAAATCGCGGCCACGGGCTGGTGCTGGCTGCGCGCGCCATGGCGGCGCTGACCGAGCGCAATGCACAGGCCACGATCGCCACGCTGCTCAAGGCCGACCCGTCGCCGTACGTGCTGGAGGCGCTGGCCACCGCCTACTGGACGCAGGGCAAGTTCGCCGAGGCGCTCTCCGCGCTGGACAAGGTGGGCGGTGCGCCGGAGCGGCAGCTCGAGCGCGAATTGTTGCGGGCGCGCATCGCGTTTGCCCAGGCTGACCGGGCGCGCTACGGCAAGGTGCTGGTGGCGGTCGAGAAGAAGGCGCAGGACATCGGCAACGGACCGGCACAAACCGAAGCGCGACTGCGGCGAGCGGCAGTGGTGACGAGCAACCAGACGCGGCGCGAGGTGCTCAAGGAGATCAACGAAATGCTCGCCGATTGGAAGAACCGCGACGCCCGCGCGCCGCGCATCGGCGAACTCTATAAGCTGATGTGGCGCGCTCAGCCCAAGCCACTCGATTTTCCCAAGCAACCCTAGTCACACGCACGCTTTTTGCCCTTCTGCCGACCTTGACACGGTGAGGGCCGTGCCTATCTTGCCCGCAGTTCAACGATTCGATTTGCTGCAGCACGAGGAGAGAGAATCATGGCAAAACCGATTGGCATCGATCTTGGCACCACCTTTTCGGTCGTCGCGGTGATGGAAGGCGGCGAGCCGAAGGTCATCTCCAACGAAGAGGGCGCGCGCACGACAGCGTCGGTCGTCGGCTACAGCCGCGACGGCGAGATCCTGGTCGGCCAGGTGGCCAAGCGCCAGGCGATCACCAATCCCGAGAACACGGTGTTCAGTTCCAAGCGCTTCATCGGCCGTAAGTTCGAAGAGGCCGGCGTCGACATCAAGCGCATGCCGTTCAAGTGCCTGCGTGCCGACAACGGCGACGTCATCTTCGAGATCCAGGGCAAGCATGTTTCGCCGCCCGAGGTCAGCGCCAAGGTGCTGCAAAAGCTCAAGCGCGCCGCCGAGGCCTACCTGGGCGAGACCGTCACCGACGCCGTGATCACGGTGCCGGCGTACTTCAACGACAGTCAGCGTCAGGCGACCAAGGACGCCGGACGCATCGCCGGTCTCAATGTGCTGCGCATCGTCAACGAGCCAACCGCGGCCGCGCTCGCGTACGGCATGGACAAGAAGAAGGACGAGAAGATAGCGGTCTATGATTTCGGCGGTGGCACCTTCGACATCTCGGTGCTCGAGGTCGGCGAGAACGTGGTCGAGGTGATCTCGACCAACGGCGACACCCATTTGGGTGGCGACGACATCGATGAGCGCATCATCAGCTATCTGATCGATGAGTTCAAAAAGGATCAGGGTCTCGACGTCAGCAAGGACAAGATGGTGATCCAGCGCCTCAAGGAGGCGGCGGAGAAGGCCAAGATCGAGCTGTCGTCGACGATGGAGACCGAGATCAATCTGCCGTTCTTGACCGCCGATGCCTCGGGGCCCAAGCACATGAACATCCGCCTGAGCCGAGCCAAGCTCGAGGCGCTGATGGACGATCTGCTGCAGCGCACGCTGGAGCCGGTGAAGAAAGCGCTGGCCGACGCCAAGATGCAGCCGCGCGAGGTCGACGAGGTGCTGCTGGTCGGCGGCTCGACCCGCATCCCCAAAGTGCAGGAGATGGTGAAGAGCTACTTCGGCAAGGAGCCCAACCGCTCGGTCAACCCGGACGAGGTGGTCGGTCTGGGCGCCGCAGTGCAGGCCGGCGTGCTGTCGGGCGAGGTCAAGGACCTGCTGCTGCTCGACGTCACCCCGCTGTCGCTCGGCATCGAGACGCTGGGTGGCATTCACACCATCCTGATCCCGCGCAACACCACCATCCCGACCAAGAAGAGCGAGGTCTTCTCGACCGCGGCCGACGGGCAATCCTCGGTCGAGGTGCACGTGTTGCAGGGCGAGCGCGAGATGGCGCGCGATAACCGCACGCTCGGCCGCTTTCACCTGGACGGCCTACCGCCGGCGCCGCGCGGCATCCCGCAGATCGAGGTCACCTTCGACCTCGACGCCAACGGCATCGTCAACGTCAGCGCCAAGGACCGCGCCACCAGTCGGACCCAGCACATCACGATCACGTCGTCGAGTGGCATGGGCAAGGACGACATCGAGCGCATGGTCAAGGAGGCGCAGCAGCACGAGGCCGAGGACAAGCAGAAACGCGGCGAGATCGAGGAGCGTAACAAGCTCGACTCGATGATCTACCAGACCGAAAAGACGCTCAAAGAGAGCGGCGACAAGGTCTCCGAGACGGCCAGGGCCCCGGTGCAGAAGGCGCTCGAAGAGGCCAAGAAGGTGGTCGAGAAGAGCGGCGCCAGCGCGGCCGAGCTCAAGGCAGCCGGCGAAGCGTTGCTGCAGGCCAGCTTCAAGATGAGCGAGGAACTCTACCGCAAGGCGGCCGAAGCGCAGGGCGGTCCACAACCCGGTGGTCCCGGCGGCCCGGGCGGTCCCGGTGATCCGACCGCTGGCGGGGGTCCCGGCGCCACCAGCGACGGCAAGAAGGACGCCAAGGATCAGGTCGTCGACGCGGAATTTGAAGAAGCGAACTAACCCGGAATCCCGCGATCCAGTACCTGCATGTAGTGCCGCCCTGCCCCGCTGTACTCGATGAGGTACTGCGCAGCTGCCTCCGGCAGCGGTCGATCGCCGCAAGTAAAGATGTCGATCGCGGCGTAGCCGTGCTCGGGCCAGGTGTGGACCGAGATGTGGGACTCGGCCACGACGACGACCCCCGACACACCCTGCGGCGCGTACTTATGAAAGGCCTGGCTCACGACGGTGCATTTCGCCACTGTTGCCGCCTGCAACAGGCCGCGGCGCACCCATTCGAGGTCGTCGAGCAACGCCGGATCGGCCTGCCACAGCTCGACCAGCACGTGTTTACCTAGCTTCTGCATCTTTTACCGATGGAGCGCGGGCAACGGCTGCCCGCCGGTCACCAGACCTCGGTGACCTTGGCCTCTTTGTTGGCCTCGACCTTGACGGTCTTGACCACGTCCTTGCCGATCTCGGAATTGACCAGGCGAATCTTGTAGCTGCCCGCCTCCAGCGTCTGCGCCGGAATCGGAGTCTGGCCGATCTTCTTGCCATTGACATAGACATCGGCCCAGTTGCCCTTGACCACCACCTTGAGCGTGCCCTTGCCACCCTTGGGCGGCGTCACCACGACCTTCTTGGTCGTCAGCTTGAACGCCTTCTTGGTCAGCTTGCCACCGACGACGGTGATGGTCTGCTCCTCGTCGATGCCACGCTTCTCGTCGACGAACTTCAAGGTGTACTCGCCGGGTGGAAACGGCAGCGCCTTGAGCGGGGTCGTCCCCAGTTCCTTGCCGTCGTACAGGACCAGCACCCCGCGCGGCGTGCTGTCGAGGTCGAGCTTGCCGTCGACCACCGGCGGCGGCGCCGTCGCCGCGTCGGGCTTGAGCGCGATCGCGGCGTCGGGCAGCGCCGGCGTCGCGCCACCGAGCTTGACCAGTTCGACCGAGACCGGGGCGGCCTCCTCGCCCACCTTGAACTTCTTGGTCGCGTTCTCGTAGCCCTCGAGCGTGAATGCTGCGGTGTGGTCGTCGCCCACTTTCAACCGCCCCAGCTCGAACGGGGTCACCTGCGTCTGCGGCGCACCGTCGATGTAAACCTTGGCGCCCGGCGGCGTCGAAACGAACCTGACGCTGGCGAAGTTGCCGCTGCTCTTGGTCAGCGCAGTGCTGAATTCGACCGGCCGGCCTTCGATCGCGAGCACCTCCTTTTGCTGCGGTTCGTAGCCGAACAGCTCGACCTTGATGACGACGCTCTTGCCGACCGGCAGGTTCGAGATCACGGTCGGTGTCTTGCCCGCGGCGGCCAAACCGTCCACATAGACGGTGGCGCCTTGCGGGTCGGTGTTGACCGTGATGCGACCCTGCGCCGCAATGGCGTCGGTGGGCTTGGTCGCATACCAGATGGCGACTCCGACCAGCGCCAGCAGCGCCAGCGCTGCGGCCAGGCTGATGCCGAGCCGCGAGCGCAGGCGGGCCACGACCGAGGTCATGCCACTCTCGGACGGCCCGGGCGGCACGTCGGTGGTGGTGGCGGCCATGTCGTAGCGTTGTCCGGCACCGGTGCGGCTGCGGCCAGCCACCGTCGCCTTGGTCGGCGCCTGCTGCACCTCCTCCAGTTCCTGCTTGACGATCTTGCCGGTCTTGCGGGCAGTGGCGCGCGCGATGTCGCTGGGACCCGACGCTTCCTCCGCGATCAGCGGATGGCCGAGTTGCGCCTCCTGCTCGATATCGTCCTTGAAGACCTCCTGCATGTAGCCGGAGACGCGCTGTGGGCTGTGCACCATGCCCTCGCGCGCCATGAACTCTTCGAGGTCGGAGACAAAGTGCGCCAGGTCCGGAAAGCGGTCCTCGCGATCCTTGGCCAGCGCGCGCATCATGATGGCGTTGAGATCAGGTGGATAGCCGCGCACGACGTCGGCCGGCGGCGTGATCCGGCACTCGATGATCGCGTGCAGCGTCATGATCTCGTTTGGATACTTGAACAACCGCGTCGACGTCGTCAGCTCGTAGGCGACAATGCCGAGCGCGAACTGATCGGTGCGCTGGTCGATCTGGTCGCCCGAGGCCTGTTCGGGCGACATGTACGAGTACTTGCCCTTGAGCACGCCCGAGCGCGTCTCGGTCGACTGGCTGGCCGCCTTGGCGATACCGAAGTCGACGATCTTGGTCGCGCCGTCGTAGGTGACGATGATGTTCTGGGGCGAGATGTCGCGGTGGATGATGGAAAGCTGCCGCCCCTGCAGGTCGGCCTTCTGGTGCGCATAGTGCAGCCCGGCCGCAGCGTCGATGACGATCTGCAACGCGTGCTGCAGCGGTACCCGCGTGCTGCCACCGCCCTGCCCGATCTCGATCTGACGGCGCAGGATGCGGCGCAGATCCTGGCCGTGCAGAAACTCCATGGCGATGAAGAAGGTGCCCTGGTCCTTGCCGACCTCGTAGATCTGCACCACGTTGGGATGGCGCAGGTCGGCCGCGGTCCGCGCCTCGTCCAGAAACATGCGCACGAACTCGTCGTTCTCGGACAGATGCGGCAGGATCTGCTTGATGACGACGAGCTTCTCGAAACCGACCAGACCGGTCTGCTTGGCCAGGTACACCTCGGCCATACCGCCCGAGGCGATCTTCCTCAGCAGCTCATACTTGCCGGCGATGAGATGTGGGCTACCCATGCGTCTGCCCGCCCAAATCGATCAAGTATAGGGAGCAGTCCGATCCCTGGTCAATGTCTGCTGCTCGACGCTGGCGCCCCGCGCGCGTGCACGATGTCAGCGATCCGTTGTATCGTGAAAAGATAGGCGGGTGCCGGCAGCGGTGCGCGGCCGCCGGACCAAGGTGTGCGACGTGACCGAGGGGCTTCGACGACGACTGGGTGGCACGCTCCGGCGCCTGCTTGGGCTGTCCGACCCTGCAGGACCGACCCCGCGACAGGCGACGACGTTCCGCGCTGCCTTCATCGACGTGCTCGACCGCGCCGTCGATCGCGGCGAGGCCGTGCTGGGGGACCTGGGGCCTGGCTTCTTCGCGCTGGTGTTCCCGCCAGCCGATGCCGGCGCCGACGGTTCGCCCGAGGAGCGATTACAGCCCGCCATCGACCAGACGCTGGCGCGGCTGACCGCCCAGCGCCGCAACGTGGTGACGTTGACCTGGACCGCATTGCGCGACGCCCACCCGCCGTTCAAGCCCGACTACCGCAGCTGGGCCGGCCGCCACGGCGGCTGGCTGGCAGGCGACGCTGGTCTGGTCTTCTTTGTCGAGCTGGCCGCGGCGGCGCGCGAGGTCGAGCTGGCCGCGGTCGCCTTCGGCCTCGACACCAGCATCGACTTCGATCGCGGCTGTGTCACCGTCGGCGACGGCGAGTACCAGGTTGAGTTCGAGCTGCCGGCGCTGGTGGCCGAGACGCTGTGGACCATGGTCGGGGCGACCGCCGCGGCGCACCGCTTCACGGCTGCCCTGCCCGCCAAGTTCACGGCCTACCGCACGCTTGGCGAGGCGCTCGGCCGCCGCTTTCCGAGCCTCGCGCTGCAATGCGAGGGGACCCACTGGCGATACCAGCTCGACGGGACCAGCGGCAAGCTCAGCTACCGCCGGCTGCTGCGGCAACGCCGCCTGTCGCAGTTGGATAACGATGCGTTTCTCGCACGTGCGACCTTGCGCGACCTGTGCGACTCCGGAGACGGACTGCAGCGCAAGATCAAGTCGCCGCATTTCACCACCGCCTATCCGGACGTCGTGCAGCACGCGAGCGGCGGCCACATCGTGGCCATCGCGCACGACGACGCCGAGACGACGCGCTACGTGCCGCGCGCAGCGGACGATCCAGCCGAGCGTTGGCAGCACCTCGAGCTGCTGGCCTCGATGAGGCGTCAGCACCATCGATTCGAGGGCCACGCCTTTCGCGCCGAGATCGGTCCGCTGCATGCGCTGTGCATCGCCGGTGCCCAGGCGGTCTCGCTCGCCGTCGATCCGGCGCTGGTGGCCGGCGCGCTGGCCGCGACGGGCTGGCGCCTGCAGCGGGTGCGCCTGCTGTCCCGCTATGAGGACGAGTTGCTGATCGCCGATGCCGATCTGGTCGACGAAGCGCTCGACGTGCTGCAGGCAAGTTTGCGCCAGCTGTGCGAGGACCTGGGCAACGACTGCGGCGACCCGCTGCAGCTCGATTTGTCGATGGTGCTGGCCGATCCGCCGGCCGGCCACTGTGAGCTGCGCGACGTGCCCGGTGCCTATTTCGACCTGCGCGACCGAGCACAGGTGGCGCAGCACAACGGACCACCCGGCCGCGATCATTACTTCCGCGGCCTGTGCCATGAATTACTCGGGCAACCGAGCCAGTCCTCCGAACGCTTTTTACGCGCCCTGCGCTACGACCAGACCGACGGCGAGCTCAACCTGCTGGTCGGCCGCGCGTTCAACGATCTGCACGAGTTCGACCGCGCGACCAGTTTTCTCGAGAAAGCCGTGCACGCGTTGCCAGACGACGCCGACGCCAACAACAGCCTCGGCGTCGCCTACCAGTGCGCTGGCGCCAACCAGCAGGCGGTGCGAGCATTCGAGCGCGCGGCTGCCCTGTCGCCCGAGGACCCGACCATCTTGGTCAACCTCGGCCGTGCCTACGTCGACACCGAGCGCCTCGAATATGCACGCGAGGTCTTCAATCGCGCGCTCGAGCGCGCGCCGTCGCTGTACGAGGCGCATGCTTCGCTCGCCATGCTGCACTACAAGACGGGTGAGGCGGCCGATGCGCTGGCGCACGCCCGGGTGGCGCTGGCCGAGCGGCCCGACGACGAGATCATGCGCGAGCTGGTCGCCTTGCTCATCGACGACGATTGATCAGTCGGCGCCCCAGGCGCGTCGCAGAGCGGCCAGATCGGTGTCGATGCAGGCCCGCCCCTGCAGGTCGTTGCATACCAGCCGCCCATCGGCCCGGACCTGGCCGACCGCAGCGTGGGGAAGAACGGCCAGCGCCGCCTCGAATGCCGGCGCCTGCTCGGGCGCGATCTCGACGACGAAGCGGTCGAGCGACTCGCTGAACGCGACCGTGGTGGCCGACAACAGCGCCCGATCGTGCGGCACGCGCGCCAGGTCGCAGCCGGCACCGCGGCCGCCACCGATGCACATCTCGGCCAGCGCCACCGCCAGCCCGCCCTCGCTGCAGTCGTGGCAGGCGACAACCAGACCGCTGGCGATCGCCCGGTGCAGCGCGCGCAGCAGCGCCGGGCCGTGGGCGGGCGGCTGTGGCACCTGGTTGCCGATGCTGCCGTGACGGCGCAGGTAGCTGGAGCCGCCAAGCTCGTCAGCGGTCGCGCCGACGATGTAGAGGATATCGCCAGCCTGCTTGAGGTCGCTGGTCACGCTGCGTGCGGCGTCCGGTACGATCGCCAGCGCCGAGATCAGCAGCGTCCCCGGAATCGAGCGCGGCCGCCCGTCGGCACCGACAAACTCGTTGTTGAGGCTGTCCTTGCCCGAGATGAACGGCGCGTTGTGCGCGATCGCAGCGTCGTGGCAGCCGCGTGCGCAACGCACCAGCTCACCCAGGCACTCCGGTCGCCGCGGGTCGCCCCAGCAGAAGTTGTCGAGCAGCGCCGCCTGGTCCGGGTCGGCGCCGACCGCGACGCAGTTGCGCAGCGACTCGTCCACCGCGGCCCACGCCATCGCATACGGATCGATCTCGCCGTAGAACGGGTTGATACCGATGCCGAGCGCGACCGCGCGCAGCGGCTCGGTGTCGGACGCCTGTCGCAGCAGCACCAGCGGCGCCAGCACCGCCCCGTCGCCCGGTCCGTCACCCGGCCCGACCAGCGGCTTGCCCAGTGTGGCCGCCTGCACCTCGTGGTCGTAGCGCCGCACCACGTCCGCGCGGCTGCGGGTCTCCGGCCGTCCGAGCAGAGCCAGCAGATCGGGGGTCAGGTCGGCCACTACCGCCAGCTCCGGCTCCGTCCGCTGCGCCGGCCGCCAGGTCGCGCGCAAACGCCGGCGTGGCCGGCCACGGTGCAGAAAATCAACGTCCAGCTGTCCGACGACACTTTGCCCGTGGCGCAGCACGAGCTGCCCGTCGCCGGTGAAGCGGCCAAGCGCCGTGGCCTCGACGTCGAGGTCACGGCAGATCTGCTGCAATGCGGGCCATGCGCCATCGGGCACCGCCAGCACCATGCGCTCTTGCGCCTCGCTCAGCCAGATCTCCCACGCTGCCAGTCCCGGGTACTTGGTCGGCACCAGGTCAAGCTGCACCTCGGCGCCGCAGGTCGCGGCCAGCTCGCCCACGGCCGACGCCAGACCGCCCGCGCCGCAGTCGGTGATGGCGTGGTAGAGGCCAGCGTCGCGCGCCGCGATCACGGCCTCCAGCGCCTGCCGTTCGTGAATCGGATGGCCGATCTGCACCGCGCTGCCAGCCACGGTACCGGTCGCGCTGTCCATCTGCAGCGACGAGAAGGTCGCGCCGCGCAGCCCGTCGCGGCCGGTGCGGCCGCCGATCACGATCACGCGATCCGCGGGTTGCGGACCCGTGCGATGGCTGCCCGCCGGCAAGATGCCCAGGCAACCGCAGAAGACCAGCGGATTGGCGGTGTAACCGTCGTGATGCACGACCGCACCAGCAACGGTCGCGATGCCCATCTTGTTACCGTAGTCTTCGATGCCGGAGACGACCCCGCTGGCAACCCGTTGCGGGTGCAGCACGCCCGGCGCCAGCCGCGCCGGCGGCAGATCGATCGGTCCAAAACAGAGGACGTCGGTGGCCGCGATCGGCCAGGCGCTGACGCCCACGACGTCGCGGATCACGCCGCCGATGCCGGTGTTGGCGCCGCCAAACGGCTCCAGCGCCGAAGGGTGGTTGTGGGTCTCGACCTTGAACGCCAGCTCGTACGCCGCGTCGAAGGCGATGACGCCGGCATTGTCGACGAAGGCCGAGCGCACCCATGGCCGGTCGAGCTTCTCGGTGGCGGCACGGATGTAACTGTGCAGCAACGAGTCGACAACGGTCTGGCTGCCCGGCACCGGCTGCCCGCTGCCATCCAGTTCCTGGTACTCGATGACTGCGCCGAAACTCTTGTGACTGCAGTGCTCGGACCAGGTCTGGGCAAAGGTCTCGATCTCAACGTCGGTCGGCTCGCGGCCAAGCGTCCGATAGTGGCGCTGCAGCGCGCGCATCTCGTCGAGGTCGAGCGCCAGCCGGCGCTGTCCGCTGACCGCTTGCAGCACAGCATCGTCGGCGTCCCGGATCGCGACGGTCTCGACCTCGGCCGCTGCCGGGATCGCGTCCGCGAACGGCGGCAGCACCGGTCGCTCGATCGCCCAGCGCTGGATCAGCTTGTTGGCGAGTAGCTCGCCGGCGATGCGCTCGAGCGTGGCCGGGTCCAGGTTGCCCGCGATCCGGTAGCGGGCGCCGGTCGCTGCGCGCTGCAGACCGGACACGCCGACCAGCGGCGCTGCCGCGACCAGGTTCTCGGCCACGCTGTCGGTGACGCCAGGCCGCAGCGCGACCTCGATCGTCCCGCTGCTCGTGTCGGCAATCAGATCGTCGGCGGCGCTGCCCGGCTGGAGACGACGCCACTCGGCGCGCTCGGTCACCGGGTCGCACAACAGTTGCTCGACCAATCGCGCGACGCCGCCGGCGTCGAGGTCGCCGTCGACGAAGTACAGGTCAGCCACCGCCACCGATCGACAGCCGGCCACGCCGAGCTGGTCCACGCGCTCGCGCAGGCGCTCGCCACGCGCGTCGCGCTGTCCGGGCCGGGTTTCGACCACCACGCGGTATGCCATCGGTTGCTCGTCCTGCGCGGCGCTGTCCGCTCAATGGCGAAAGTGGCGCTCGCCGGTGAAGACCATGGCCAGGCCGAGCCGATCGACAGCGGCGATGACCTCATCGTCTCGGATTGAACCGCCCGGCTCGATGCCCGCCGTCACGCCCGCTTGCGCGGCCAGCTCGACGCCGTCGGCAAACGGGAAGAACGCGTCCGAACCGAGCACCGCGCCGCGCGCTTTTTCTCCGGCCCGCCGCGCGGCCAAAAACACCGAGTCGACCCGGTTCATCTGGCCGGCGCCGACCCCGACCAGCGACTGGTCGCGGGCAAACACGATCGCGTTCGACTTGACGTGCTTGACCGCCCGCCAGGCAAACTCCAGCTCGCGCAGCTCGGCGTCGCTGGGCTGTCGCTTGCTCACGATTCGCCAGGCCGTGCGGTCGACGCTGCGATCGTCCGCGGTCTGTACCAGCAGGCCGCCGAGCAGCGACCGGATCTGTAGCTGTCCGGTCGCGGCCGGCTGCCCGGACAGCACGCGACAGTTCTTTTTCTTGCGCGCCAGCCAGTCGAGCGCGGCCTCATCGAACGCGGGCGCCACCATCACCTCGACGAACAGCGTACCGATCGCCTCGAGCAACTCCATGTTCACTGGCCGATTGACGGCGATGACCGAGCCAAAGGCCGATACCGGATCGCACTCGAGCGCGCGCCTGAAGGCGCTGACCGCGTCGTCGCCGCTGGCCAATCCGCACGGGTTGGTGTGCTTGACGATCGCCACCGTCGGCAGCGCAAACTCGGCCACCATGGCCGACGCGGCGTCGAGGTCGACCAGATTGTTGTAGCTGAGCTCCTTGCCCTGGTGCTGCTCGAACGGAAAGGGTGCGCCCGCCACGCCGTAGAGCGCAGCGCGCTGGTGCGGATTCTCGCCGTAGCGCAGCGCCTGCCGCCGCTCACCAGCCAGGTGCAGCGTCGCCGGCAGCTCCGCGCTCGCTGCGCCACGCCCGAACCAGTCGCTGATCGCTGCGTCGTATGCCGCGGTATGGCGAAACGCCTTGAGCGCGAGTTGACGGCGCCGGGCGAGCGCATCGGCTGGCCCATCGAGCAACTCGATCAGCTGAGAATAATCGGCCGTTTCGCAAACCACGGCCACCGACTCGAAGTTCTTGGCCGCGGCCCGCAGCAGCGAGACACCGCCGATGTCGATCTGCTCGACCGTGTCGGACTCGCTGGCGCCCCGCTGCACGGTCTCGACAAAGGGATACAGGTTGCAGACCACAACGTCGATGGGTGCCAGCTGGTGGCTGGCCAGCTCGGCCAGGTGTTCGGGGGTGCGGCGCGCCAGGATGCCGCCAAAGATTGCCGGGTGCAGCGTCTTGACCCGGCCGTCGAGCAGCTGCGGCGAGCCGGTCACCTGCTCGACCGGGCTCACCGCCAGATCGGCCGCCCGCAGCGCCTGCGCGGTACCGCCCGATGCCACCAGCTGAAAGCCGCGCTCGATCAAAGCTCGGCCGAGCTCGGACAGGCCACTCTTGTCGTGCACGCTGATCAAGGCGCGTCGCAACGTCGCCATGGTTCCTCCGGTGCGGCGGATGGCCTCGACCAGCAGCCGCTGCTCGACCTGGTGGATCCGCGCGGTCAGCGTCTCAAGCGTATCGTCACCGGCGATCGCGACCTCTTCGCTGACGATCACCGGCCCGGCGTCGACCTCGGGCACGACCCGGTGCACCATCACGCCGGTGCGATCGATGGTGCCAGCACGCGCGGCGTCGAAGGCGCGCTCGATGGCGTGGGTGCCGGCAAAGGTACCGGGCAGCGCCGGGTGCAGATTGATCACCCGACCGTCGAAGCGGTCGAGAAACGACGGCGACAGCACGCGCATCCAGCCAGCCAGCACGACCAGGTCCGGTGCGACCTCAGCCACCTGCGTTGCGAGCTGCGCATCGTACTGCGCGCGCGCTGCCGGGTCGCGCCGTTGCTCGCGGGTCGGCACGGCCAGCAGGGTCGCGATGCCCGCCCGCTGCGCGCGCTGCAGGCCAAAGGCGTCGGCGCGATCAGCGGCCACCAGCACGACCTCGACATCGAGCGATCCGGCGCTTGCAGCGTCGATGATCGCCTGCAGGTTGGAGCCAAAGCCCGAAACCAGCACTGCGATGCGCCTGCGACCGACCATCTGGCCCCCCTGCCCCGTTCACTCGAAGCAGACGGCCGGCCCGCTGCCGCGCGGTCGGATCGATCCGACCAGCCAGGCGCCGTCGCCCAGCGCTTGCAGCGCCAGCGGCACGTGCGCTGCAGGCAACGCGACCAGCAGGCCGATCCCGACGTTGAAGACGCGGCGCATTTCACCGTCGTCGAGCGCACCGACCCGCTGGATCAGCTGGAACAGCGGCGGCAGCGGCCAGCTGCCAAGGCGAAGCGCAATCGCGGCGCCGGCGGGCAACATGCGCGGCGGGTTCTCGACGAGTCCACCGCCGGTGATGTGCGCCATGCCGTGGATGGCGACACCGGCCGCGCGCAGCCGATCGAAGTGCGGCAGATAGCAGCGGTGAGGTTCGAGCAGGGCGTCGCCCAGCGGCCGGCCGATCGTCTGGTCGACGCGCGCCAGGTCCCAGTCCGCGAACAGCCGGCGCACCAGCGAGAAGCCATTGGTGTGCAGGCCGGACGAGGCGAGCCCGATCACGGCGTCGCCGTCGACGATGGCGCTACCATCGATGATCTGTTCGCGCTCGACCGCACCGACGATGGTACCGGCCAGATCGAAGGCGCCGGGCTGATAGACGCCGGGCATCTCGGCCGTCTCCCCGCCGAGCAGAGCACAGCCGACGTCGCGACAGGCTGCGGCCACGCCCCCGACCACGCTCGCCACCTGCGCCGGGTCGATCGCGCTGGCGGCGATGTAGTCGAGAAAGAACAGCGGCCGACCGCCCTGCACCAGGATGTCGTCGACGCAGTGGTTGACCAGGTCGCGACCAACCGTGTCGAAGCGGCCGAGCCGGGCGGCCAGCGCGGTCTTGGTGCCCACGCCGTCGGTCGACGCCACCAGCACCGGTTGCCGCATGCTGGTCAGCGCTGCGGCGTCGAACAGCCCGCCAAAGGCACCGATGCCACGCAGCACGGCGGGCCCGTAGGTCGACTGGACTGCCTGCCGCATCAGCTCGACCGCGCGGTTGCCTGCTCCGATGTCGACGCCGGCAGCGCGGTAATTGATCGGCATGACGACCTCAGAAGGTGCGCGACCATTCCTTGGGCCAGCGCTCGATGACGACTTTTTTCTCGGTGTAGAAGTCGATGGCGTCGCTGCCCTGCGCGTGCAGATCGCCGAAGAAGCTGTCCTTCCAGCCGGTGAACGGGAAATAGGCGATCGGCGCAGCCACACCCAAGTTGATGCCGATGTTGCCCGCGCGCACGTCATGGCGAAACTGGCGCGCGGCGGGACCGTTGCTCGTGAACAGGCAGGCCATGTTGCCGTAGGTCCCCTGGTTGACCAGCGCGATTGCCTGGTCGAGGTTGTTGGCGTGCAGCAGCGTGAGCACCGGCCCGAAGATCTCGGTGCGCGCCACCTCGCCGGCCGCAGGCAGGCCATCGATCACCGTCGGCCGCACGAAGTAGCCGCGCTCGAAGCCGGCGACCTTGGCGTTGCGGCCGTCGACCAGGATGCTGCCGCCCTCGGCTGCGCCCTGCTGGATCAGCCCCTCGATCCGGGTCTTGCTGGCGGCTGAGATGACCGGTCCCATCTGCACGCCATCGTCCAGGCCGCAGCCGACCTTGCGCTCCTGCGCCACGCGCACGATCGCCTCGGTAAATTTCTTTTGCGCATCGCCCACCGTGATCACGATCGACGCCGCCAGGCAGCGCTGGCCGGCGCAGCCAAAGGCCGAGTCGGCCAGGATCTTGGTCGTCATGTCGAGGTCGCAGTCGGGCAACACCACCACCGGGTTCTTGGCGCCGCCCTGGCACTGGGCGCGTTTTCCGTTCTGGGTGGCGCGGCTGTAGATGTACTTGGCCACCGGCGTCGATCCGACCATGCTGATGGCGCGTACCCCGGGCGCGTCGAGCAACGCGTCGACCGCCTCCTTGCTGCCGTTGACCAGCTGCAACACACCGGGCGGCAGCTTGAGCTGCTCGATCAGGCCAAAGACCTTGGACATGGTCAGCGGCGTGCGCTCGCTCACCTTGAGGATGAAACAGTTGCCGCAAGCGATGGCGTACGGCAAAAACCAGAACGGGATCATGGCCGGGAAGTTGAACGGCGTGATCGCCGCCACCACGCCGACCGGTTGCCGGATCATGATCTCGTCGATGCCGGGCGCGATGTCCTCGCTCAGATATCCCTGCAACAGCGTCGGCACGCCGCACGCGACCTCGACGTTCTCGATGCCGCGCTGCAAATCGCCGCGCGCCTCGCCGAGGGTCTTGCCGCATTCGCGGGTGATGGTGCGGGCGATCTCCTCGCTGTTCTCATCGAGCAACCGCTTGAGCCGGTACAGGTACTGCGCGCGCTCCGAGGCCGGTGTGTTGCGCCAACCCGGCCACGCAGCGCTGGCCGCCTGCACCGCGCGCTCGACGTCGGCCTGTGTCGACAGCGGCACGCTGGCCAGGGTCTCGGTCGTGGCCGGGTCAATCACGTCGAGGTATTGGCTGGTCTCGGACTTGACCCAGCGCCCGTCGACAAAGTTCATCAGCTGCATGACCTGCGTCATCGTCGTACCCTCGGTAGCGCGGTCGCACGCCGGTTTCTTGGTCCAGCGCGTTGTTATTATCTCACGGACGGCTGGCGAGTCGATCTCCGCGCAACCATCAGTCGAGCGAACGCACGGGCCGGAATCCGAGGTCGCCGCAGCGCGGGTTGGCGGCCATGCCACATGGCATGTTGACCCGCTCGGCATTGCGGCAGTAGGCGGCCGGGTTGCCAAGGCCACCACCGCGGAAGATCCGGTCGGCGTCGCCGCACGTCAGCGGCCCGACCTGATCGCCCTGCGGATAAGCCGAGTAGTTGTTGACGCAGTCGAGCACCCACTCCCAGACATTGCCGTTCATATCGTAGATGCCCCAGGGCGAATACCCTTTCTGGCCGACCGGATGGGTCCCGATCTCGACGCTGTTCGCACCGCAGGTCGTCGCGACGCCACCACCGTAGCTGATGCTCGAGTTGGCCAGGTACCAGGCGATGTTGTCGAGGTTGGGCTCGCTCGGGTCACAGGCTGGATTGGTGATGCCGCCGCTGAAGAAGGCGTTGCTGGTGCCGGCGCGCGCTGCATACTCCCACTCGGCCTCGGTCGGCAACCGAAAGCCGGGGCAGTTGTACGGTGCCGCGTAGCTCGCCGAAAGCGTGCACTGCGCGTCGTAGCCATTGCCGGTGCAGGTGAAGCAGCGCCCCAGGCCGGCGCCGTCCGACAGGCGATTGCAGAACAGTGCGGCCTCGTGCCAGGAGAGCGTCTCGGCCGGACAGGTATCGCCGCAGGCCTGAAAGCGCGACAGGTTGTAGCCCATGACCGCTGCCCAGTCGCGCTGGGTGACCTCGGTGGTGGCCACGGCAAACGAGTGCGAGAGGTTGACCGTGTGCTGGGTCTCGTCGAGCGTGCCCGAGGAATAGCCGGTCCAGTCGTCGCGGCCGAGCTCGCCGACCGGGCTGCCCATGGTGAAGCTGCCTGCAATCGCAGTGACATACTGCAAACCCACCTGGACGCATTGCGACTGTTGGTTGCAGCCATAGCCCAGGCCGCATGGTCCGCAAGTCAACGGGCGACCGCAGCCGTCGTCGAGCACCCCGCACTGCGCACCGAGTTGTGCGCAATCCACCGGCGTGCAGCAAGCGCTGCTGCCGTTGCAGACCTGGCCGCTGCCGCAGCAGACCGTGCTACAGCAGGTAGCGGCACAACGGTTGTTCTGGCATGTGTGACCGCAGCCGTCGTCAGCGCCGGCGCATTTGCCGGCACAGGTTGCCACGCAAGCGTCCGTTCCGGTCGCTGTATCGCGACGGTTTGAGTCTGCGACGCGGCGGTCGCGACCAGCGCCGTCGCTCACCCGGTGGTCCGCAGCGTTGCCGTCGGTCAGAAAATGGTCGAGCGCGCTGCCGTCGAGCCCGCCGCCATCGGCCGAGCTCCCGGGCTCGCACAGACCGTTGGCGCAATGTTCGTCGTTCTCGCAGTCGCGGTTGCGGTTGCAAGCCTGGCGGCAGACGTTGTCGACGCAGATGCGATCGCCGACGCAGTCGCTGATCTGGTTGCAGGTGTTGAGCGTCGCCGTGGTGGGACAGGCGGCGAGCGCCAACACGGCCGTCATGCTTGCAGCAAGGACCAGCGCACGCATGCCGCGAAGTATGCCACATCGATCAGCGCGTGCGATCACGCTGGTTCCAGCGCCTCGCCTGCGCGATAGCGCCAGCGCCGCGGTTGCGGCTTCAAGGGCGCCAGTTGACCCGACAGCTCGCGCTGGCGGGCACGGCTAACCCGGCGCTCGTGGCCGACCATTTGCGCCCAGATCGCGGCCTCGGCCGCCAGCGTGTCGTTCCCGATCGTCGCCAGGTCGTATTTCGCACGCGCAGTGCGCCAGCGATCGAGGGGCCGGTCGGTGCCGGCCGCGAGCTGGCGAAACACGCCCGGCCCGAATCGGTCGTACCAGAGCAGGGTGTGGCTGGTCGACAGCGAGCCGGCCCACGGGTACGACCGCATCTGCCAGCCACTGGCCAGCCGGCCGATCGCTGCGTCTACGGCAGCGCGGTCGCGCTCGCTCTTGGCCGTACGCTGCTCGCGAAAGAAGATGCCACTGCGCAGTTCGTCGCCGGCCACGCCGTGGATTTCGGCCAAGCCAAACCGCCGGGGCTCGGCGGCGACCCGCGAACCGTGCATCAGGGCGAACTCGCCAAACATGAACAGTGACAGTTGCTCGCGCCGCGCCGCCAGCCAGCGCACAGTCGCCAGCGCCTCGGCCCGGGTCTCGGTCGGAAAATCGGTAAAGCACATGGCCTCGACCGCGATGCCAGCAGCGGCCAGCTGCTCGACCGCGCCAGCCATGACTGCGACATCGATCCCCTTGTCCATCAGCTCGAGCACGCGCGGCGCGGCCGACTCGACCCCGATCGCGACGCTGAGCGCGCCGCCGGCGGCAAATGTACGGCAGCGCTCGCGGTTGAGGGATCGTTCGGGCCGGATGTCGCTCGCCCAGCGCAGCGCCAGACCGCGGGCCGCGATCTGCTCGGCGATCGCTGTGGCCAGCCGCGGCGCGATCGAGTCGTGCGAGAAATAGACCAGGCGATTGCGGTACCGGCGCTGCAGGTCCACCAGCTGCTCGACGACGGTCGCCGCGGGCCGTTCACGGTAACGTGCGGTGCCGCAGGCGGTCAGACCGTAGTGGCAAAAAGCGCAGCGGCCCCAGTAGCAACCGCGCGAGGCGTCGTAGGGCAACACCAGCTCGGGTGCCAGGTAGCGATCGAGCGGCAGACCGTCGAAATCGGGAGCCGGCAGCTGGCCGAGGTCGGTCTGCGGCGATCCGACCATGACCCCGGTCGGCCGCTGGCCGCGCTCGAGCTTCGCGCACAGTTCGACCAGGGCAGCCTCGCCCTCGAACAGCACCGCAGCATCAAATGGTGGCAGCGCCGCCCGCTGCTGCGCTGGATCGAGCCGCAACAGCAGCTGGGTCAACGCCGGTCCCCCGGCCACCAGCGCGACCTCCGGCAATGCAGCGCGCAGTACGCGCGCCAGCGCGAACGCCGGCTGAACCTGGCCCGGAAAGGCGATCGAAACGCCGACCAGGCCGATGTCCGCGCGCCGCAACCGCTCGACCAGGGTGCGCGCAAAGTAGCCGTGAAACGGATCGCGCGTCGGCCGCGCGTCGGCCGCGATCTCGTCCGCCGACAGCAGCGCGAATGGAGTGCGGTAGGACGCGAAATCGAGCTGCAGTGGCGAGTGCGCGGCGCCGATCAGCCGCAGTGCGGAGTCGACCGTCGCCACCGCCCGGCCATAGCTGGCCGGATCGAAAAAGCGCTGACCGCTGCGGTCGCGCAGCACGGCCAGGGCATCGGCGATCTGCGCCGGCGCCCAGTCCGCATCACCGCGCGCCTGCCACAGCGCCAGGTATTCGAGCTGGTCGCAGTGATCGAGTGCAACGCGCTGCTCGAGCCGGGCGATTCGTTTTTCGACGCGCTGGGCCAGCCGCGCCAGCGCCGATCGCCGCAGCAGCAGGTGGTAGGCCTCGACGTTGGCGTCGACCAGCAGGACGCGCTGATCGGCCTGGCGCAGCGCAGCGGCCAGTGTCGGCAACGCGATGTAGGGGGCGGTCGGGTCGGCGGTCGGGGGATAGATGAGCGCGACGTTCACGGCAGTCCACTCGCGGCGTGCGCGCCGATGTCGTGGCGATACTGCATGCCGTCGAAGCGGATGCAACCGACGCCCAGGTAGGCGCGCGCGAGCGCCTGCTGCACGTCGCTGCCAACGCCGGTGACCGCGAGCACGCGGCCACCGGCCGTGACCACCGCACCGTCCTGCAGCGAAGTTCCGGCGTGGTAGACCGTCACCCCCGGCACCTGCGCGGCAGCAGCGAGGCCGTGTACGACGTCGCCACGGCGGGGCGCATCCGGGTAGCCGGCTGCGGCCAGAACGACGGTCGCCGCTGCTGCAGGCAGGGTGCGCACCAGATCCGGCGCCAGCGCGCCGTTCAGACAGGCGAGCAGCGCGTCGAACAGGTCACAGTCCAGCAGCGGCAGCAGCGCTTGCGCTTCGGGGTCGCCGAGGCGGCAGTTGAACTCGAGCACCTGCGGGCCAGTCGCGGTCAGCATCAACCCTGCGTAAAGCACGCCGACATAGGGTGTGCCAGCCGCGCGCAGCCGGTCGAGGGTCGGTTGAAATACCTGCCGCTCGATCAGACGCTGCAACTCGGGCGTCACCACCGCGGCCGGAGCATAGGCGCCCATGCCACCGGTGTTGGGGCCGCGATCGCCATCGCGCAAGCGCTTGTGGTCCTGCGCTGCCGGCAGCAGATGCGCGCGCGTGCCATCGCAGAGCGCAAGCAGCGACGCCTCGACCCCGTCGACCCGCTCCTCGATCAGCACCTGCTCGCCGGCGCTGCCGTGCTGCCGCTCGACCATCAGCCGGGTCAGCGCCTGCTCGGCCTCGGCCACGTCCTCGGGCAGCAGCACACCCTTGCCTGCAGCCAGGCCCGACGCCTTGATGACGACCCGCGGGCCGACGCGCCCGAGATACACGCGCGCTGCCGCGACGTCATCGAACACCCGGCAGTGCGGTGTCGGGATGCCGGCCGCCGCCATGAAGGCCTTGGCAAACGCCTTGGAGCTCTCGAGGCGCGCGCATGCCGCGCTCGGCCCGAAGCAACGCAGCCCGGCCGCAGCAAAAGCGTCCACGATGCCAGCCGCCAGTGGCGCCTCGGGGCCGACGACGGTGAGGTCGACCTGGTGTGCGCGCGCGCAGGCGATCAGAGACGCGAAATCGTCGCTGCCCGCGGTCTCGACCGCAATCGATTCGATCGCGGCCAGGCGGTCCGCGGTCGCCGCGTGCGTGCCAGCGTTGCCCGGGCACACCAGAACCTGGCGCACGCGCGGCGATCGCGCCAGCGCGTCGGCCAGCGCGTGCTCGCGGCCGCCGCTGCCAATGACCAGAACCGTTGCGTTGTTGTGGCCGGCCACGGTGTCTGGGTCCGATCAGGGGTGGCCGGCGCTGGCCTCGAACGCCAGCTTGCCGGAGCACGCGTCGAACCAGTCCTGCACCGACAGCGGGTAGTTGCCATCGAAGCAAGCGCTGCAGTGGCGCACCGCACCCGCGTCGTCACCGCGGACTGCCGCCATCATCCCGGCGGGCGTCAGGTAGGCCAGCGAGTCGGCCTCGACGTGCTGCCTGATCTCGTCGACCGTGCGGTGGTGCGCGATCAACTCATCCGGGATTGCCATGTCGACGCCCATGAAACAGGGAAACCGCACCGGTGGCGACGACACGCGCAGGTGCACCTCGGTGGCACCCGCCTCGCGCACCAGGCGCACCAACGGACCCGCGGTGTTGCCGCGCACGATCGAGTCGTCGATCAGCACCACCCGCTGACCGCTCAGGTTGCAGAGCAGCGGGTTGTACTTGAGGCTGACGCCGGTACGGCGCAGCAGATCGTCGGGCTGGATGAAGGTACGGCCGATGTAGCGATTCTTGGTCAGCCCCTCGCTGTATGGGATGCCCGAGGCCCGGCTGAAGCCGATCGCAGCCGGCAGCGCCGAGTCGGGCACACCGACCACGACGTCGGCCGCCACCGGCGACTCGCGCCAGAGTGCGGCGCCCAGCCGCTGCCGCACGCTGTGCACGGTCTGCCCCTCGAGCAGCGAGTCGGGCCGTGCGAAGTAGACATATTCGAAGACGCAGAGCGCGCGCCGCAGCGATGGCTGGCCCTGGGTCGAGCGCAGGCCAAACCCATCGACCCGCACGATCTCGCCCGGCTGCACCTCGCGTAGAAAACGGGCCCCGACCGTGGCCAGCGCGCACGACTCCGAGGCGATGGCGTAGCGGCGCGAACCACCGTCGCCCGGCAACTCGCCGATGCACAGCGGCCGTAGCCCGAGCGGATCGCGTACGCCAAATAGCGCGTCGCGCGTCATCACGACCAGCGAGTAGGCGCCCTCTGCTTGCGCCATGAACGCGCCGATGCGTGCCTCCCACGGCGATGCCGACACCTCGTCGGTGGCCGGTGCCGCCAGCAACTGCGTGATCACCTCACTGTCGCTGGTCGATTGCAGGCCGACCCCGCGCTCGAGCAGACGCTGCCGCAGCAGCGGCGAGTTGGTCAAGTTGCCGTTGTGCGCAACCGCCAGCGGACCGTGCATGGTCTCGATCAGGTAGGGCTGCGCGTTGCGCAGGTTGGAACTGCCGGTCGTCGAGTAGCGGGTGTGGCCGACGGCCAGCGCACCGCGCAGCGGGCGCAGGTTGTCCTCGTTGAAGACCTGGGCCACCAGCCCCATACCGCGCTGCACGCTGGCCGTGTGCAGGTCGCTGGTGGCGATGCCGGCGCTCTCCTGACCGCGATGCTGCAATGCATAAAGCGCGAAGAAGGTGGTACGTGCGACGTCGCTGTCCGGCGCGAACACGCCAAACACGCCGCACGACTCGCGCGGTCGATCGTCGGCGCGGGCCGCCGGCAGCGGCAGCATCATCTCGCCACACCGCGCACGACACTGTCGTCGGCGACGATCTGGGCACGCACCGTCTGTTGCAGCGCCGCCACCCGCTGGCGCAGCGCGGGATCCGTCAGCGCCAGCATCTTGGCCGCCAGCAACGCAGCAGCAGCCGGTTCGAGCACCACCGCCGGCGCCACCTGCGACGGCAGCCGCAGCGACGAGTAGAGGTCGGCGCCACCGAACCGGTCCGAGTACGGTGGACACGCGATGACCGGTGCCTGGACATTGGCGTCGACCACACCGCTCAGCGCGTTGCTCCGCCCGGCGACCGTGACGTAGACCTTGGGCTGCGGGTCCGCCTCGTACTGCGCCAGCACCTCGAGCAAATGCGCCACCGACTTGTGAGCCGAGGCCACGCGCAGCTCGCTGGCGACGCCCAGGTGCGCCAGCGCCTCGACGATGCTGCGGCCGTGCTCCAGGTCCTTGTGCGAGCCCATGATGATCGGTACGAGTGCCATCGGCTTCACCTCGCTCCAGCAATGCCAGCAGCGTGTAGCGCGGCAGCAATGCGCGGACCCGCCGGTGGCGCGGCCGGGATCAATGCCAGTCCGCTCAACCGCTCATAGACGTCGATATAGCGCGCCGCCAGCGCCACCACGAACTCGGGATCGAGCGGCGGCACCGCGCCCTCGCCGCGGTAGTTGCGATCGACCAGCCAGCGCCGCAGGTGTTCCTTGTCGTGACTGGGCGGCTCGGCGCCGGCGGCGATTGCGGCCGGATACTCCGCGCCATCCCAGTAGCGACTGGAGTCGGGCGTATGCACCTCGTCGATCAGCGCGAGCGCGCCATCGATCAGGCCAAACTCGTACTTGGTATCGACCAGGATCAGGCCGGCGCGCTGGGCCACCTGCTGACCGCGCGCAAACAGCGCCAGCGCGGTCTGCTCGACCTGGCGCCACAGCACCGCATCGACCAGTCCGCGCTCCACCACCTCGGCGCAGGTCAGCCGCTCGTCGTGCTGGCCCGCCTGCGCCTTGGTGGTCGGCGTGATCACCGGCCTCGGTAACGGATCGTTGCGTTGGAGCCCGGCCGGCAAGTCCAGGCCATACGGCTGCGGCACGCCCTGCGCGTACAGCGTCCACAGCGACGTCGAGGTGATGCCGGTGATGTAGCCACGCACGATCACTTCGACCGGCAGCGGTCGGGCCTCGACCACCAGGCTGACGTTGGGATCGGGCACGGACAGCAGGTGGTTGGCGACCAGGTCGCGCGTCTGCTCGAACCACCAGGCGCTCAGCAGGTTGAGCACCTGCCCCTTCAGCGGCACCAGGCCGATCACGCGGTCAAAGGCGGAGACTCGGTCCGTCGTCACCAGCAGGCGCCGGTCACCCAGAGCGTAGGCGTCGCGCACCTTGCCCGCCTGGCGCGGGCCCAGGCCGGCCAGGTCGACCCGATCGATCGCATGTGCGATCGCGTCACGGATCACGGCGTCAGCGATCATGCAGTACCCCCGGCCGCGGCCAGCGCGGCGCGCACGGCCGCCGCCACCGATCGCGCGCGCGCCACGGCGTCGCCCAGATGCTGGCTGGCGTCGAGCAGCGATTTCACCTCGGCCGCTGGCAGCAGCGAAGTCAGCTGCGGATCGCTGGCCAGTCGGTCGGCCAGCCCAGCCGGCCGCCCCGCCCGCACCTCGTCCCAGGCCGCCAGCGCGTGCTGCCGCAGCAACTCGTGCAATGCCTGCCGGTCGCCGCCGCGGCGGGTCGCCTCGACCAGCACGCGCTCGGTTGCGGCAAAACTGCCAAAGCGCTCGAGCAAGCGCGCCGCCGCATCGACGTCGACCTGCAGCTC
>Ga0315268_10000569_pt1 | contig 43204 bp, 24 predicted proteins | sample C1_top_MG_FD_204535 | JGI IMG/M metagenome (GOLD analysis project Ga0315268, IMG submission 204535) | Sediment microbial communities from Yellowstone Lake, YNP, Wyoming, USA - C1_top | ecosystem: Environmental > Aquatic > Freshwater > Lake > Sediment | place: USA: Wyoming | collected 2017-08-01
TCTTGCTCTTCACCTCTGCCTCCACCCGCGCGCTGCGCACCCCGGGACGTCCGGGGTTTCACGCCGCGTTGCGGATGGTCAGGTGGTAGCCAAAAGCAGATAGGCGATTGAATCTAGCAGCCAGTACGCCATCGGCACAGAGCCGCTTGCTCTCGGCCGTTGAGGGCACGGACGCCTGGATGGTTCGGTCCGGGCCGTACGATGGATTTGACTACCTGCCACTGTCAGCGCTCATCGCCATGTACACGGGCTGCGGCTATTCCGTCGATGCGGGTGGAATTGTCAATGAAGCCCAGCTACCCATGACCGCCATAGACTTGACGGAGACGTGCCCGAACGGGCAATCGACCGAGTGCTGCTACCTCAGCCACGCTATCAGGGCGCGAGAAGTCCCACTCGACGACCTCGCGGCGTACGCCATGGAGGCTGGGCAGGTGCTTGTGCTGCAGAGCGATGGCGCTGGATTCTCCCGAGTCGGAACGCTGCGGACGCAGCCGAGACCAAGCGCGGAATCAGGGACCCTCGGCGAAACGGATGCGCCATACTGGGTTTACAACCTGCACGCGGGGCTATCTGACCCACTTGCGTCGATGGCTGTCGATTCGGCCGGAGGATTGTGGGTCCGCCAAACGGACCTGCGAACAGGAGCGCGGCTCTCCACCGGCCAATCGGCAGGTGGCCTGACGTACATGTCGGTGAGCATTCGATACTCTCGCGGAACCCTTACGCGCATTCCCCTGGCTGGCACCGACATCCGAGTGGCAGCCGCCGAGGCGTCTGCCGAGGCGGTTGAGTGGACGATGTTGCCGAGCCAGGCACCGTTGACGGCGTTCTACCCGATGGACATTGGGCGCTCGAACGTCGCGCTTCGACCGAATGGCAGCGCGCTGGTCGTTGCCCCGAGAGGTGACGTGACGGAATATTCCGAATCGATCACGCCCGACCCACAGTTTCCTGCGGGACCGCTGCCGCTCGTTGCCAATGCGATTGATGCGCTCTACCCCATCCCCGCCGAGGATCTTTACAAGACGGGGCCAATTCCGATTGCAGCGTTCGCGACCTCTGCGTCGGTGACCACCGACGGAGTCGATGAGGACACGATCCTCGTCGCGGGTGTGCGTGGCGAATACAACCCCAATGCCCCGTGCGCGGCGCCGCTATCATTCATCGCGCGATACGCCAACGGCATCCTCAGCGGCGGCGTCCCGCATACCCCCGGGAGCCTACCCGCGAATAACGGACCTCCGGGCTCCGCGTGCGCAGGTGCCGTCCGGTACGAATACCGCTTCGACGCCATGGGCGATGTACCGAGGAGTCCGATCGCCATTCAAGGCTCGCGCATCACATTGCCGCAGAACTACCCGTTCCCAAAGCCGGTGCTGTCATTCGTGAGCCCAAGTGCGGGGGCAGGAACGCCAGACCAGATCGCTCGTTTCGATACGGAGATGATGGGCACGTTGCGCGTTTTACTACGACGGCTGCAAGTCAACCCGGACAACACGACAACCGCGGTGGATACGTCCCTGTCCGACTACAAAGACAAGCTCAACCCTGCACCCCATACCGGTTCGATTCCAGTAGTGCGGGTGTTTGTCGGGCCATACAGCGCAGCTCCCGGCGAGATCCTGGTGAACTGGCCTGATCCGGCCGGCCATCCTGCTGACTCGGCGCCTGTCGTGCTGGTGAGCCCACAGCCCGTGCTCGACGCGAGCGGTCAGCCTGACAAGCGGTACATGTTCTTTGTCGCGGCCGACGGCGACGGCAATCCACGCGTCTACAAGGACTGCGACACGACCACCGGCACTCTCGTGGAGTACGTCGGAGCACAAGAATTCACCCCGCCGACCGCCGTCGGCTGCCACGAGGACAAGGACGCAGCGGTAAAAGACTCATGCGACTGCACGCATGGCACCAGCGATATCTGTATCCTTGCCTTCAATATGCCATCGATGGAGAACGTACGGCAGTACGTGTTCGCCGACCTCATGGTCTGCGGCGCCGCGTCCCCGCTCCTTCAAGCGTCGCCGACCAGCAATTCCTACCTCGAGAACCAGCAAAGCCTCGTTTCTGAACCGCTGCACGTCGTGTTCGGCACGGAACCCGAGGGGTGCGTCATCAGCAGCGACTGCGTCACTACCACTGGTTACTGCGTCGATGGTTTCTGCTGCGATCAACCTTGCGGCGGCAACTCGCTTACCGACTGCATGGCATGCAGCATCGCCACAGGCTCATCGGCCGACGGCGTCTGTGACGTGCTCCCCTGGGGCAAGATCTGCGGCCGGCCCGACGCAGACTGCGCACTACCACCCCACTGCGACGGCATCAACGAAACCTGCCCCGGCGACGCCGACAACGACGGCCATTTTGTACCGGGCTCGTGCGGCCAATTCGCCGACGACTGCGACGACACGTCAGCAACGAGCTACTTGGGCGCACAAGAGATCTGCGACGGCCGCGACAACAACTGCGACGACAGGGTCGACGACGGCTTCGACAACGATGGCGATGGCTTCTCGGCCTGCCAGAGCATGCCGGGGGTCCTGTCGGACTGCAACGACAACGACGCCAACATTGGCCCGGCCGCCCGCGACACCTGCAACGGCATCGACGACGACTGCGACGGCATCACCGACCCGACCTGCGTGGCGTGGAACGACGCAGTCGGCGCCATCGATGGCAAACCAGGAGCCGACGGCGGCGCCGCAACCTACGAGATCCCGATCGCGGTGCCACCCGGCCGCCATGGCATGGCGCCATCCTTGTCGCTCTCCTACAGCAGCCGCAGCGGCAACGGCGTTGCCGGCATGGGCTGGAGCATCAGCGGTCTCTCGCGCATCGCGCGCTGCGGGGAGACCGTAGCGCAGGACGGCCGCACGCGCGCCATCGCCTACGACGGGAGCGACCGCTTGTGCCTCGATGGTGAGCGTCTCGTGCTCGCGTCGGGCAGCGCGGCAGAGTATGGCGCCGATGGCAGCGAGTACCGGACCGAGATCGAGAGCTTTCGACGCGTCACACTGCATGGCGAGAGCATCGGCCATCTGGGCACGCGCTTCCTCGTGGAGGACAAGTCCGGCCGCATACAGTGGTACGGCTTGGCCGGCGTGGATCAAGCGCTCGACGTCCCGGAGGCGAACGGGCCACCGCTCTCGAACATCCTCGGGTGGCAGATAGCGCGCGAGGAAGACTCCGAGGGCAACAGCATCATCTACTCGTACGCGTACGCGGGAAATATAGGAGAGACCCTGCTAAAGACCGTGTACTACACGGGCAAGAACGAAACGCGAGGCGATCGCCGCGTCGAGTTCGAATACGAAGCGCGAGACGACGCCCGGGTCATGTACGAAGGCGATCGAGCTACGCGCAGCACGCAGCGCCTCTTGGCGGTCACCACCTACGTAGGCGACGCGGTTATCAAACGCTACGAGATCGGCTATGCGCCGAGCGCCGGCACCGGCCGATCACTGCTCAAGACCGTCACCGAATGCGCGGCGAAGCCCTGCTCGAGCGGCATCGCGCTACCGTCGACGACGTTTTCGTATGCCGATCATGCGATGTCATCGAGCCGGCACGGGACCCGCTCGGACTACGAGTATGTCGCCGGCGACTACGACGGCGACGGGCAGCGGGACAGCATCACCCACGTGAACGGCACCTACACGCTGACCTTTTCGTCCGGGTGCACGACTCCGATGGTGGTCGGCTCGGACTTCGGCTATGACCTCGACGTTGGCCTCAGCGCCCTCATCTACGGTATCGGGACTGAAGACGCAGACGTCGATGGCGACGGTCGTGCAGACATCGTCAATCTATCGGGCAACGGCACCCTCGCGCTCCGCAGCCCTCGGTGTGACCGTTCTGTCGTGAGTATGGACCTCGGAGTCGCCGCGCCGAGCGACTTGACGGAGGTCTATAAGGCGGATTTTAACGCCGACGGCCGCACGGACCTCTTGCTCAAATTCGGGCGCACTGGGTACACGATTCATCTCCAACTTCCCTGCGGCAGTGGCCTGTGCTTTGGCCCTGGCGTCCACCTCGACGTGCCCGTCTATGAAGGCACGCCCGGGGAGTGCCCCGTCGCCCCGTTGCCCTGGGAAACCCCCCCTTGGTTGTGCATCCGCGCTTCGCTGCGAAGCATCGTTGACGTGAACGGCGATGGATTGCCTGACATCGTGTTCGACCACAGCGGGCCCACCGGTGAAAACGCGCTCATCTACTTCTCCACGATAGCGCCTGACGGGACGCTCGACTTCAGCAAGAGGAGGCTCGGGGCGAGCGCCAAGCACTTACTCTTCCGTCGCGGCGGCGCGACCAAGCCAATCGACATCAACGTCGCCGGCATGGGCGGACCGGACGACTCGTTGGCGAGCTCGGGCGCGTTGATGATGGATATCAACGGCGACGGCCTCCCGGACCTCGTGCGGCCGGGCGTAGCCGTGTGGATCAACTCGGGGAGCGCGTTCCACGAGGCGGCGCTGCAGGGCGACATGGGCTTCGACAGCGTGTGGCGAGGCTCCGCCTTTCCTCTCGATTTCGACGGCGATGGTCGTGAGGAGCTGATGGTGCCTACGGAGGTCGTCGTGCCGTACTGCTGCACAGACTTTAGGACTACCGAACCAATAGAATACTGCGGCGCCCAACTCAGCGGGAAGACCGGCCCATCCGCCGACTGCAAGAAGATGAATCGGAGCATCTACCGCTGGGACGCTCTAAGGATCAACGTGTCGGGCCTCATCACGGTGTCGTTCGTGCACGTGCCAACTCCATTTGAGGCCCCCGTGCTCACCGAGATCAAGGTTGTCCCGGACACGGATGGAGATGGAATACGCGGAGCGCGATACGACATCCCGCCGTTCATCCCCACCTACGGTGAGAACCACCAACTCACGATCGGCGTCGACTTCCCGGTCGCTCCGGGCCGTTGGGAGACCACCATGTACGGCTCGCAGGATCACCTGACGTCCGTGATCAATGGCCTTGGGCACAGCGCCCGTTGGGAGATGCAAACCCTGGCGCGCAACGAGCGCTCGGCCAAATGCGCCGCCCTCACAGACAAGAAGCTGTACGAGGTGAACCGCAGCGTGACGCCGCCCGCGGGGCACGTGCCCACAGCTTCGTCGATGTACGTCGTGGCGGCATTCTCGGTCGACAACGCTACGGCCGCCACCGGCGACACCTCAACCGCAGCCGTCAACACCACGTGCTACAAATACAAAGACGGATTGCTCAACGTCGAGGGCCGCGGGTTCCAAGGCTTCCGAGAGGTCATCGCCGAAGAGGCCATGCCGCCAACGGCAGGCGAGAATAGCACCGTCGGCCAGGCCCTCAGCGTCAACAACATGCGCACCACCACCACGTTCCACCAGGAGTTCCCGCTCGCCGGCAAGGTGCTATCCGTCCACGTCCAACCCATGACTGACCCGGCGGGCACCACGGAAGCGTTGCACTCGACGGTGTTCGTCTGGAACGGAGACGATACCAGTCACGTGAATCGACGCGTCTATCTCGAGAAGTCTACTGAAACGACTCGCGACCTGCCCGTCTCGCCCACCGGCACGCGAACGCGGCTCGCCGAGACGATCACGCGCTACACCTACAACGCGACCGACCTCGAGTACGGCAATCCGAGCGCCGTCTGCAAGTCCACGGCCGACGCAGCGCGCACGCACTACAGTAACGAGGCCTACACCTACGACTACGGCTACAGCTCGTCGTGGTGGCTCGACAAGGTCGATGACAAGGTCGAGCGCGCCTTCATCATCCTGACCGGCTTCGAGGATGACAGCCTGCGTTGCAGCGCCACGAGCCTTCCCGTTGCGGTCCAGCGGGTCACGGCGAGCACCACTTGGCGGACGCCGACGGTGGCGAGCGTCGAGGACGGCGTGCAGAACGCGCGCCGGCGCCTGCCGCTCACGGTGGCCGAGGTTGAGCAGACGACCCAGCAGAGCCGATCCGAGACGTACACCTACAACGACTTCGGCGATCTGCTATCGAAGACGGTCGCCGCGTCGGAGCTGAGCACACCGCGATCAACCACGCTCGGCTATTCCAGTGACGGCTACTTCGTGACCACCGAGACCAACGCGCTCGAACATGTCGCGACAACGCTCACCGATCCGGGCACCGGCCAGCCCATCGCCAAGCAACCGGTGCAGGGCGGGCCGTGGACTAGGCTGTCGTACGACGGGTTCGGGCGGCTGCTGACCACGGCAACTCAGGGCACCGCCGCAGTGCAACAACGCCTGCGCACCTGTTCCGCGGCAACCTGCCCAACGCCCGCGGTGATGCGACGTGTAGTGACGCAGCTGGGCTCCCCGGACACGGCCGAATACCTCGACCGCGCCGGCCGCGTCGTGCGTCGCGAAAAGAGCGGCTTCTCAAATGGTCCGTCGGTCGTCGCCGACACGCAGTACAACGCCCGCGGCATGACTGTCGGCGAGAGCGCACCGGCGGCGCTCGGTGGCACGCAGTACTGGACGACCTACGGCGGCTATGACGCGCTCAGCCGGCCGGCCGTAAAGCAAGTACCGCGCGGCCTCGGCGACGGGGTGAAAGATCTCATCACGCACTACACGCCCTGCGGCCTGCGCACCAAGATCGAGGTCATGAAGGACACCTACGATTGGAGCGACACCGGCTGCGCCGTAGGATGGCCTTCCGATCGCCTGACCCTATGGCGCACGGTCAACGCGCGCGGTCAGGTGAGCAGCACACAAGACGCGCAGGGCGGCGTAACGCAGTACGACTTCGACGCGCATGGCGGCCTGACGCTCGTACGCGACGCGGCCGGCAACGACACCACGGCGTCCTACAACGGCTTCGGCGCGCTCGTGCAGGTGAACCACCCCGACCGCGGTCTGCGCACCTTCGGGCGCAACGGGCTCGGCGAGCTCGTCTCGACGATCGATGGCCGCAACACGCTCGTCACGCAGCTCTACGACGAGCTCGGTCGCCCAACGGAGCGCAAGATCCGCCTCGACGGCAGCGGCGCGGACGAGACCGACGCCCGCTGGGGCTATGACCGTGCCGGCGCGCTCGGCTTGCCGTCGTGGGAGTCGCGCGGAGAGCTGCGGCGCGACCTCTACTACGACGCCTATCGGCGCCCGGTGAAGACCATCACGACCATCGGCAGTCAGACTTTCGTCTCGGAGCAGACCTTCGACGCCTATGGACGGCTCGCCATGACCAAATCGCCCTCGGGCGAGGTCGTCTGGTACGGCCGCGACGCATCGGGTCGCTTGATGTCCGAATGGGCTCCGACCGCGAGCGGCACCGTTGTCTATCGACGCACCACGGCCATGACGCCGAGCGAGCAGGTCGCAGCAGAGGAGCTAGGCAACGGCCTTACCGCGACGTACGCCATCGATCCGGTGCACGGGCAGATGCTGTCGCAACGCGTTGAGCTGTCGGGCCAACAGTCGACAAGCTGCATCGGCTGCACCTACGGCATGGCCTACACCTACGATCGATTCTTCAACGTCAAGACCCGCACCCGCAGTGGCCAGTCGCTCGGGACGGCGGTCGGCGTGACCGAGACCTTCGGCTACGACGACCTGCATCGCCTGACGAATGCAAAGCGCGACTGGTCGCTCGGCGGCAAGGCGGGCGAGAGCGTGTCGTACGACTACGACGCCGTCGGCAACATCCTCAAGAAGGACGACTACTCGGTCGCGTTCGCGGCGGACCCCAGCGAGTCGCCATACAAGTACGGCAACGTGCTGCGTGACAGCGGGCTCGCTGGTCCGCACGCCGTGCGCAGTGTCGAGAAGCCGGGCGGCACCGTCGTCGAATTCTCCTACGACGACAATGGAAACCTTCTTGCGGGTGACGGTCGCACGATCACGTACGATGCCTTCGACAAGCCGGTGACCATCGAAGAGCGAGGCATCACCACGACCTTCGCCTACGGCCCGAGCGGCGACTTGTACAAGCAGACCGACGGCCCGCGCGTCGTGTACTACGTCGGCGCGTACGAGCGCGAGATCTTGGCCGGCAGCACGCGGACGCGCGACTACGTGGGCTCGGCGGTGATCCTGCACCGTGAAGGAAGGCGCGAGGTGCGCTACCTGCATCGTGACCGCCTCGGGTCGGTCGAAGAAGTCACCGACGAATACGGCGGCCCGGTGGAGAGCCAAGGGTTCGACGCCTTCGGCCTGGCGCGCGGTGGCGATTGGTCGAACACGCAGGGCAAGCTCGACCTCGAGTCCGGGCAGCCGGAGCCGGTGACCATGCACGGGTTTACGGGGCACGAGCACCTCGACCAGCATACGCTCATCCATATGCAGGGGCGGGTGTACGACCCGCGGCTTGGGCGGTTCTTGACGGTGGACCCTATTATGGATTTGCGGTCGGGCAGCCAGGGGATCAATCCGTATAGCTATATTCAGAATAATCCTTTGAGTGGCGTTGACCCGACTGGGTATGTCAATCCGGCAGGCAATGTAGTCGACAACGCCGGGTACGAACTCCGCGAGCGAGCCAAGGTCAAGTTCGTGCGTGACGGCGACCCGGCGACAGGTAGCCACATTCGATCGATTACCGGCGCCGTCATTACGATGCCCGATGGCAGTGTTCACCATGCACAGATATCGAGCAACGGCAAGTGGACCTTGGCCGACAAGCCGGCTGCCAGCAAGCCCGGACCTGACCAGGGCAGCTCGGCGCAGAAGGGGCAGCAGACGCCGAGCACTACGCAGACGGCGACTGCTAAGAACACGTCGGCGGGAGACAAGACGGCAGCAGCGCATGGAGGTGATCCGTACGCCGCCGATCGAGCCGCTGCCGGGTCGCTGCCAAGGGCGGGGCCAATGCTCGCGGCCGTCCTCAATCAGCGCGACCACACGATCTTCGCGAAGGATGAGGCGACTAATGCCGTTGTCCCTGTGGCAGCCGACGGTGGATTCTTCCCAGGCCAACAAGACGGTATTGCAGACCCCACGACCAACCCGGGAATGGTCTTCAAGTCGACGGACCGTGTCGACATAGTCGCCAACAGGGATGGTTCGTTGACCGTCGGCGCGTTCATGGCCAAGTCGGCGTCCTTCCAGCTCTTGGCCACGCCTCTCATACTGACTCTTAATCTCGGACAGAAAATCCGCGGAGGGTGGAAGGACCAGAGTTGGCAGTTCACGCTGCATTTGGGACCTACACCTGACTATACATGGGACAATCTATTCAGGGCATCCCAACCGGCTTCACCAGGTGCCCGGTGAGTGACGCCACAATGAATGCTTCTGTGGTTGCTGCGCGAAACGGGGCTTGCCGCGTATCCGCATGCGGCCGTGCTCCTTCGACCGGTGGAACCGGGCGCGGTCCAAGAGGGAAGAGACTGGCCGCATTCTCGCTGGCATGGTTATTCCTGGCGGGCTGCACCTGTGGGCCGTTGCTCAGAAGCCATGATGTACCGACTGCAGTCACCAGGTCCGGCATAGAGTCGATTAGGGTGGGAATGTTGAGAGACGAGGTCGTCGCGATACTCGGACCGCCCACGATCCAGTTCCCTTGCACATTCGGGCCGGGGGAGACACTGCAGTACGGAGAGAAAACTCTATCACCGTTCTGGTACCCGATCCTGTGGGTCCACCTCGGCGCCGACGGTCATGTGCGCCAGGTGTTCGCGAAGCGGTACTGCGCGTATGACAGCGACGCGGTCTACGAACTGAGCGAAGCTAGCCACACCAGAACGATCGCTTTTGAATCGACTTTCTTGAGATGAGGCGGCTTCCACTCATGACCCGTTCACTGCCAAAGTGCGGCGCCTCGAGAGGTCGCCTATCGAGTGAGAGGGCGAGTAGGAACCTTCGCCGTCAGTACCTCCCGCCCTGACACCTCAAACAGGTCAGTCAATTTCGCGTAGAGAACGCAGTGCCCGACGAGCAGCAGATCGAGAAAGACATTGGATGTTCGTAAACCGCCGAACGCCGGCCGTCGCCAGGGAAGCCCGCGACCCGTGCCGAGCGAGCAGAGTAGGTCGACAAGAGGGGGAAACATGATACGCGTGCGCCACAGGATCCATCTCGTAATGATCATCACGGCGAGCGCCGAGATAGCTGCCTGCCACCCAGCAACGGCAATTGGCCAACCCCAAGATCCGCAGCCGCTCGCCTGCGAAGCCACCTGCGCGCCGAGCCAGCACTGCGACTCCGCAACCGCAGCCTGCGTCTGCGACAACGCCTGCACGCCCGGCAGCACCGCCTGCGACCCCGAAAGCTCGACCACCCTCGGCACCTGCACGCAAGACCCCACGACAGGCTGCTACGCCACAACCGCCACCCCCTGCCCCACCGGCCAACACTGCGATGCAGCCTCCGCCGCCACCCCCGCCACCTGCACCTGCGACACCGACTGCGTCCTCGCCACAACGACCTGCGACCCGGCCGGCAGCAACCAACTCGGCACCTGCCTCCTCGACGCAGCCACCGGCTGCCGCGCGCTATCCCTCGCGCCCTGCGCCGACCCGAACCAAGTGTGCCCCACCGGCGCCGCCGCCTGCGCCTGCCCCGCCACCCCCATCTGCACAACCGGCACCCTGCGCTGTAGCCCCGACGCCAGCGCCATCGAGACCTGCGCCCCCGACGCGCAAGGCTGCCTCGCCTGGGCGCCCTCGAGCCCCTGCCCAGCCCATGACACGTGCTCGCCCACCGCCGGCCCAAGCGGCACCCCGGCCTGCATCTGCGCCAACGAGTGTTCTTCGCCGAGCGCCACGCTCGCCATGCGCTGCGGCGCCGACCCGGCGGCGTTCGACCGATGCGACTTCGACGCGACCGGCTGCCACTACTGGGCCGCGCGCCCCTGCGCGCTCGGCGGGCTGTGCGACCCGAGCAAGATCGCCGCTGGCGTGACGCCCGCCTGCTCGTGCCCGTCGCCACCGGCGTGCACGGTCAACGACTGGCGCTGCAGTGCCGACGGCCATGCGGAGCAGTGCAAGCTCGGGACGACCGGCTGCGCCGGGTGGACCGTCATCGCGGCGTGCGAGCCGTCGCTGCCCTGCCAAATGGTCGGCAGCTTTGCGACGTGCCCATGCCCCCCAGCTGCGGGCTGCGACGCCACGACGACGGGCCAAAACCTGTGCGTCGCCGACGGCGGCACCGAGTTCCATGCCTGTCGCTTCACGAGCGCCTGCTACCGCCTCGGGCCGCTCGAGCGCTGCCCGCTCGAGAAGGTCTGCACGGTGAGCGGCACCAACGGCATGCAAGGCATCTGCAAGTGTCCGCCCGCGCCCTGTGTGGCGAACAGCGGCTCGTGCAGTCCGGACAAGCTGACGCTCACCCGCTGCCTGCGCGACATTCAAGGGTGCGAGTCCAACCTGAGTGTCACGTGTGCGACCCTGTACGGCCCCGGCTCTACCTGCTCGATCACGACGGTCGGTGCCCGCTGCTCCTGCCCAGCCCCTGCGCCCGGGACCTTGTACGTCGACCGGATCGAGGGCGACGACACAGGTGGCACGGGCGCCGCGAGCCCTCCCCGCTGCGCCTTGAGCAGCCTATCGACGGCGCTGTCGAAGGCGACGAGCGGCACGACCATCTTTGCCCGCCCAGGCGTGTACGGTGCGGGCGAGTCTTTCCCACTGACACTCAAGAGCGGCGTAACACTGACCACCGCCGCCCCGCCGACCTCACCCACCGAGTACATCATCAGAGGCAGCGGCACCTGCCCCGTGCTCGTGCCCGGCGTCTTCGTCCCCATTACGGCGACGCTCTGCTACCGCGGCGCCGTCGGCGAAAGCGCGACGGTCGAGAACTTCACGCTGTGGGACGGGGGCGACTACGCCCTCGCCTGCAATGGCGGCGCGCCCCTGCTCTCGAACGTGACTACGGATAACAGCATCAACGGCATCGTCGCCGTCGCCACTTGCGCCCCGAGCGTCGATAATTCGCTCATCCACGCCTACAACTACGGCCTGCACGTGCTGACGACTGCCGGCACGACCTCGGTGAGCCACAGCCACTTCATCCGCGGCGCCACCGGCATCTACCACGAAGCCGGCGCGCTCTCGCTGCTCGACATCGACATCACCAACCCGAACCAGTACGGCCTACAGAGCGGACCCACGTCGGCCTCCGCGACGAGCCCCGTCACCCTCGCGGCCACTGACCTGCGCATTCATGGCGGGTACTGGGGCGGCCTCGTGCTGTGGCCGCAAGGCACCTACGGCGCCGTGACCATCGCGGGCGCTGACGTTTCCGGCAGCTCGATGTACGGCGTTGAAGTCCACAGCCCGTCCGCTGTGCTCTCGCAGCTACACGTGCACGACAACGTCGTTGGAATCGTCCTCTCGGCCGCCGGAGCCACGTTCACCCTCGTCAACTCGCAGGTCACCTACAACGAGGCGGGAGTATCGCTTGGCGAGGGCGCGTCAACGCTGTCCGGCGTGACGGTGGCCCACAACACCGACGGCCCCGGTTTGGTGCGCGGTACGCTCGGCACCGGATCAATCACCGACTGCGTGTTCACCGACAACGGCGGCCCATCCTATCTTCTCGTTGGGTCGAGCGGCGGCGTCGTACTGGCGCCGAGTAACGCCGCGGATCTGACCGCGTTCACCGGCAACCTCGTGTACGCCAACCTCGGCAACGGCATCGACGTGCTCACGACCGGCATCAAGCTCGGTGGCGCCGATTGCGGCAGTCGCAACACGTTCACCTGCTCGGGCGCGGGCGCAAGCGGGGTCCATGTCGCGGTAGCGGCCGGGGCGGGCGTGGCGGTCGACGCCGGGTTCAATAGCTGGCTCAACGCGTCGCCGAGCACTGGCGTCGACTACTCCGGCACGGTCACCACGGCCGGCGCATGCAGCGCCGCGCCCTGTCCATAGGCATGACTCGCATCGATCCGTACGCCGTCCAATCGCGACGAAGAAAGAGGAGACAACCATGAACCCGAAGAGCAAGACCCCTAGCCCGCGCCGCAGCGGCTCGATGGCCGAGGTCGCATTCCTCGTCGCTGTCGTTGCAAGCGGCGCAGGCTGCAAGCAAGCCCCGTCAGCCCAAGCTCACACACCGACGAAGCCCGTGCGCATTAGCCTCGACAGCCCGACCTCGCTCGGGCTCGGCTTCCTCGCGACGACCGACGTGGCCGCGCGAGTCTCCTACGTCGACGACGGCATGCCAGCCGCCAACGTGAGCGTGACCTTCGCCATGACCGGCCAGACGGCCGACGCGACTCTTGTGACGAACGAGGCGGTATCCAACGCCAACGGCCAAGCGGTGACCACGCTCGCGGCGGGCAAAAATATGGCGCGCGTCATCGTGACCGCGACCGCAGCCGAGCCCACGGGCGCCCCCATCGACGCGACGGCATCGACGGCGCAGGCTGTCTTCCATGTTGATGGCGTACCGCGCAGCAAGCTGCTCGTAAAATACGCCTTTGCCGGTGAGGCCCCCATCGTTCGTCTGAGCACGTTCGTGTACAGCACGTCGAACGCGAACCTTTGCTCACACCTCAGCATGCCGTCGCTCCCGCCCGGTTACCTACGCCGCCAGGAGGTGGTCGCTGCCACGGCCGGCAGCTCCGCGCTCGGCGCGACGCCGACGCTCGAGCATACGCACTTCATGGTCGGCGCCACGCTCGGCGTCGCGGTGCTCGGCTACGGCATCGACCCGAGCCGCCCCGTCGCCGTCGGCTGCGTCGACCTGCCGGCGCTCGGGGCGAGCCCGACCACTGCGGCAACCGTGGCGCTCAGCGCTTGGAATTGAGCTACGCCAGCGACTCAACCTGACAGCCGGAGCCGCCGCTCAGGGCAGCGTACGAAAGCCCTCGCGCACGAAGTGCTCGTCGAGGGCGCTGCCAACCGTCTGTCCGAGACGCTTGAACGCCTCAGCGCCGCAGGCGCCTCTTGACCAAAGCACCCGCCTCGACGAGCGTGTAGGACGACGTCACGAGCGTCTCATGACGGTCAGCCAGCTCCCGCACTGCCGCCACCACTGCCGCGTGGTCGCCGTCAGCGCGATCGAGCAGGGGCAACAGCGCTGACGTATCGACGAACACGGTCACCGCTTGTCGTCCTCATCGAGATAGCGATCGTGAGCTCGACCAAGATCGGCCAGACCGCTGTCACCAATACCAGCCAGGCCTAGCAGCGCCTCATACTGCCGGGGCTCGAACTGGATCTGAGTTCGCACCATGACATCATGATAACATGGTGGCGGATGGGCGCACCTCGGCCTTGCGCCTCGCGCATCAGCCACCGCGCGATGCCCGGCCCAGGGCGGCTCTCCCCTTCGCAAACCGCGCGGTCGATCTGGCGCCGTGGGACACCGGCACCATCGACACCCTGGCGACCACCGCGAACGACGTCAGCACTATCCTCGCCAAACGCACTCACCCCGAAGCCAGCACTATCCGTGTTCCAAAGCGTCAACGTCGGCGAGGTCCTTGGGGCGACCGGTGGCGCGCTTGTTGATGAGCAGCTCGGCGCGGCCAATCACCGCTGCCGCCACGTCGCCAAATCGAGCCTCCGTGCGATGCAGCCACGCGTCCGCGAAAGCGAGCCCGCTCACTTGGGTGAGGATGTCGATTCGTCGCGGCGGCAAGCCCATCTGGAAGACCACGCCGGGCGTCGCGAGCTCGGCGAGTGCGAGGTCAGAGAGCGGTGCGCCAAACGCCTGCAACGCCCGATACACCTTGGGAGCATTATCCGGGGTGGCGTCAACCCACACGTCGAGATCACCGGTCGCGCGCGGGTAGCCGTGAACCGCGACGGCGTAGGCACCGACGACGAGATAGCGAGCACTATGGTCGGATAACGCGCGCAACAGATCGCGAAAGTCCTGGTTCATCGCTCATCGCCTCGGGAAGCAGAGACCACAGTTCTTCGCTCAGACACCACGCCGCCTCGGTGCGCTCGGCCACGGGAATCTGCAACCAAAACGCAGCATCGTGATGGGCCTCGTCGGCATCGCCGAGACGACTCTTGCGTGTCTGCCATTCTTGGCGGCGAGCGCGGGCGGCGTCGGTCATAGAGCCAAGAGTACCACAACTACCTTTCGCGACCTAACCGAGCACCGCAAAACCCTGGGCCATAGCGGCCTCCGCGAGGCGCTCGTCGAGCGTCACGAACGGCAACAGCCGCACTTCGTCGCGGCAGGCCACGAGCGCCGCCGCGAGTTGCAGGGCGTCGGCAGCACGCAGGCTGTGCAGCCCGAGAAGACGGCGCGCCCGCTGCTCCACTCGCTCGAGGTCCACGACGACGCTCCAGACGCCCTCCAACTCCGCGAGCGAGGCGCTGGCTGCCGCGAGGCCATGTGCGTCTACCTCTCCGGCGCGCCGACGACGCCACAGGGCGCTCAGGGTCTCGACAGGAGTCATGGCCCACACGGTCAAATCGTTGCCCGTCCCGACCAGGGAGCGCATGCGTCGGGTGCTCTCTTCGTTGACGAGCAGAGGCACGACGGCTGAGCTGTCCCAGAACTTCATCGCCCGCCGCGCCTCTCGGACAGCAGAGCTTCAACTACGCTAGCGGTGCACGTCGGCAGGGTGCGTCGCACGAAATCCCGCGGCAGGTTGCCGCGCCCGCGGCGCAGGGCACCCTGACGTTCGAGCTCAGCCGCGATGCTCTCCATCTCGGCGCCAGCGGCACTCGCGGCCTTGCCAAGCGGCACGAGCTCGGCCACAGCCTGATCGCGATCGAAGACACGAACAGTGCCGCCCCGCCGCACGTAGGCGAGATATCGACTCAGGTCATTCTTCAACTGGGATATCTTGGCCTGCTTCATGTAGCTATAATAGCCATAAATGGTCGCCGCCGACAACTCGTTCACGCGCGCGAAATCGCGCTCGCCCGGCACCATCGACACCTTGACGGCCAGAGCCGTCGAGCTCGGCAAGAGGTCGCCACGCCGCTCAGACCGATCGCGCTTGCCCGTGGCCATCTGCGAGACTATAGTCATGACTAGAGTCACAGCCAGGAGGTCAAGCCGGTGCGCGTGGTCGCCAAGAGCGCCCTCAAGGCAAAAATGCTCGAATATTTTCGAGACGTTGAGACGACTGGCGACGAGCTCGTCGTGACCAGCAATGGCGTACCTGTGCTCAGAGTCGTGCCGATTACGCGGAAGAAGATGAGCGCCGAAGAAGCGTTCGCCGATGTCCGTGGCAAGATAGAGTATCGCGGCGACATGCTCTCACCGACCGCAGACGAGTGGCCGGAGACCTAAGGCCGATGGCCATCTGCGTTCTCGACACGCACGCTCTGCTCTGGTGGACGCTCGACCCCGAGCAGCTATCGGCCGCGGCCCGCGATGTCTGCACCCGCATGGAGAGCGACGGCGCGCTCGTCAGCTCGATTTCGCTGTGGGAGCTCGGCCTCAACGTGAAACGCGGCCAACTCGTTCTGCCGCTCGACCTCGCCTCGTATGTCGCGCGCCTGCAGCGACTCTCGTGGCTCGAGATCGTCGCCGTCGACGCCGAGCTTTGGCTGCGCAATCTAGCTCTACAGTGGGAGCATCGTGATCCCGCCGACAGGACCATCGTCGCCACAGCGCAGCGCTATGATTTGCCTCTCGTGAGCAAGGACAAAGTCGTCGCTGCGTTCTACGCCCGCACTGTCTGGTAAGCCCTGCGCACCGAAGACCTCAACGACCGACGATCAAAAATGATCGCGGCCCGTCCGACGCGAAATCGGTGGTTGCAGCGGCCAACAGGGTCGCCAAACGATCGTCGCCGATCGCACTCCGCGCGCAAACCCGCATCAACTCAAGACAATAGTGTATCGCGATGTATGGCAACAGGCTATGGTGCAGTTTCGTAGCGTCTCGATCACGATCATTGATTGCGACTTGGCAAGATCATCAGCGCAAGACATTGCGATCACCACAGAAATTCCCGATTGACATCGATGAGGTATGAGAGCAGAGAGCGTTTCAGAAGAGATCGTCAGCCACCAATTGGCATCAGGCCAATCAAAGGTGATGGCGATGAGTAAAGGGTAGACAGCTTAGTAGAGCCTTGAAAATGCAACGCACTACGTCATTGACACGACTAAAACGCTGTCCCGCAGCCCGAGAGTCGGACGACCCGCTGAGTTCGTGGTCGCACCCCCTCCCCACCCCCCGCCCCTGCTGTTCGTCTTCGTCCCCTCGCCTCTCGTCTTCGCTCATTGACGCTCGCGCAAGCGACGCGCGGGGGATCTGCTGTGGATAGCACGAAACCTCCATCTACCGAGGGTCGGCTCGCGCTGACCCCAACGAAGCCTCACGACTGTGCTTTCGCTCGGGTTACCCGCGCGCGAGCGAATGACCATTTCTCCCAGAGGGAGGAGTAGCTTCATGCAACAGGCAGAGCCTCACGAACGGTTCCCCGCTCTAGATCACGCGACGCGCAAGAGTGCGCAGCCACTAGGGCGGGCGGCTTTCTTTCCGAACGTCAGCGACCAAGACTGGAACGACTGGCGTTGGCAGCTCTCGCATCGCATCACCACGGTCGACGAGCTCGCGGCCATCCTGCCGCTCTCGCAGGCCGACCTGCTCGTCAAGCGCGAGGTGACGCGCGACTTTCGCATGGGCGTCACACCCTACTGGGTCTCGCTCATCGACCCGAACGACCCGAACGACCCAATGCTGCGGCAGATGGTGCCGACCACCGACGAGTTCATCTACCGCGCTGTCGGCGACGAAGACCCACTGTGCGAAGAGCACTTCTCGCCCGTGCCCGGCATCACGCACCGCTACCCCGACCGCGTCTTGTTCGTGGTGTCGAACGTGTGCGCGGCCTACTGCCGCTACTGCACGCGCAAGCGCATGATGTACGAAGACGCGCTGCCCGATCTCGAGATCGACAAAATGGTCGACTACATCGCGCGCACGCCCTCCATCCGCGACGTCATCGTCTCAGGCGGCGATCCTTTGACGCTCTCGACCGAGAAGCTCGAGAGCATCTTGCGCAAGCTGCGCGCGATTCCACACGTCGAGATCATCCGCATCGGCACGCGCACCCCATCGACCATGCCTCAGCGCATCACGGACGAGCTCTGCGCGATGCTCGAGAAGTACCACCCGCTGTGGATCAACGTGCACTTCTCGCACCCGAGCGAGTGCACGCCCGAAGCGACGGCGGCCTGCAACAAGCTCTTGCGCGCCGGCATCCCGCTCAACAGCCAGACGGTGCTCTTAAAAGGCGTCAACGACAGCGTCGACACGATGAAGGCCTTGATGCACGGCCTCGTCAAGATGCGCGTGCGCCCCTACTACCTCTATCAGTGCGATCCGGTGCGCGGCGCCGAGCATTTTCGCACCTCGATCGAGAAGGGCATCGAGATCATCGAAGGGCTGCGCGGCCACACGAGCGGTCTGTGCATCCCGACCTTCGTCATCGACGCACCCGGCGGCGGCGGCAAGATCCCGATCGGCCCCGACTACCTGCTCAACTACGACAAGGAAAAGGGCAAGGCCGTGCTACGCAACTACTGCGGCAAGGTCTACGAGTACCACGAGCCCGTGGCGCTCGAGCCCGCGGCCGTGGCGCAGGCGCTCGCGGCGGTGACGGCGATCACGGTGGTGGCGGGCGCGGCGAACGAAGTGGCCGATGCCACGAGCAACGCGCTCGGCGCATCAGCGAGCACCGCGGTGGCGAGCGAGCCGCCGACCGTGCTCGGCTGCGTGACGCCCCTTCTGCCGCGCCATCGTCGGCGCAACAAAGCGACGGCCGAGCCGACGCCGGTACAAAAGCCCGCGCAGCCAGACGGGCCGGTGGTCGGCAAGAGCACGTGGACGCGACGCGGCAGCAAGAAGCCGTCGTAGGCCCTCGCGCCTCGCTCGCCGCGGTAGTAAGGAACTCTTTATGCGGTCACTCGATATCGGCATCACGTATGATCTGCGTGCGGAGTACGAGGGCTTTGGCAGCGGCCCCGAAGACAGGCTCGAGGAGTACGACTCGGAGTCGACGGTGCAGGCCATCTCCAAGGTGCTCGAGAAGCTCGGCCACCGGCCGCGCCCGCTCGGCGGGGGACGCACGTTTCTGACGCGCGTCCTAAAGCAAAAGCCCGATCTCGTGTTCAACTTCGCCGAGGGGTTTGGCACGCGCTCGCGCGAGGCGCACGTCCCGGCTACGCTCGAGCTACTCAATATACCGTTTACGCACAGCGACCCGCTCACGCTCGCGGTCTCGCTCGACAAGGCGATGACCAAGCGCATCGTCGGCGCGTGTGGCGTGCCGACCCCGGCCTACGCGGTCGTCAGCGATCCGGCGAGCGCCGAGCGCCTGCCGCTGCAGCTGCCGGTCATCGCCAAGCCGCTCAATGAAGGCTCGAGCATGGGCATTCGCAAGAGCTCGCGCATCACCGATCGCACCGCGCTCGCCGAGCACCTGACGCGCCTCATCAAGGACTATCAGCAGCCGGTCTTGGTCGAAGAGTTCTGCTCGGGCCCCGAGTTCACGGTCGGCATCCTCGGCACCGGCGCCGACGCGCGCGTCGTAGGCGTCATGGAGATCTTGCCGCGGAACAGCCCGCTCGAGACGTTCGTCTACTCGCTCGAGGTCAAGCGCAACTGGGAAGAAGAGGTTCGCTACGACGTGCCGCCGCAGCAACCGACCGAGCTCTTGCGCCGCGTCGAGCAGGTGGCGCTCGACGCGTACCGCGCCCTCGACTGCCGCGACATCGGTCGGGTCGATCTGCGCGTCGGCGCCGGCAACGAGCCGATGTTCCTCGAGGTCAATCCCCTGCCCGGCCTCGACCCGGTCAAGAGCGACATCGTCATCTTGGCGCGTGGCATGGGCGTCTCCTACGAGGCCCTCATCGAAGGCGTCGTCAACTCGGCGCGCGCCCGCTATCGCCTCTGACATGCGCGTCGTCGTGCTGTTCAACAACGACGGCAATCTGAGCCACGGCAGCGATAAGGACCGGCTCGCCGTCGAGGGCGTCATCGCCTGCGCCAACGCCATCGCCGCCGCGTGCCAAGAGCTCGGCCTTACGGCGAGCACGCTCGCCGCCGCGCGCGACCCCGGAACGCTCATCGCGAGTCTGCGGGCGACCGCGTGCGATCTCGTCTTCAACCTCGTCGAGTCCATCGACGGCGAGGCCCGACTCGAAGCGGCCATCGCCTCGGTGCTCGAGCTCGCGCGCCTGCCCTACACCGGCTCGACGCCGCAGGCCATGACGCTCGGGCTCAACAAGCCGGTGACGAAGGCGGTCTTGCGCGAAGCGGGTGTGGCGGTCGCGCGCGGCGCGCTGCTCGCCCGTGCCGACGAGCCGCTCTTTGCGGCCCCTTTCCCCTGGATCGTCAAGCCCTCGCGCGAAGATGCGAGTCACGGCATCAGCGTCGAGAGCCTCGTCGACAGCGAAGCCGCAGCGCGTCGGCAAGCCGGGCACGTCATCGCCACGTACGCGCAGCCCGCCATGATCGAAGAGTTTCTCCCTGGGCGCGAGTTCAACATCTCGGTGCTCGGCGAAGGCGCGAGCGCGCGCGTGCTGTCACCGGCCGAGATCGACTTCTCGGGTCTCCCGCAAGGCCACCCGCCGCTCATTACCTACGAGGCCAAGTGGGACGAACAAAGCGCGGTGTGCCGAGGCACGCCGTCGGTAGCGGCGCGCGGCTTGACGCCGCAACTCGGCCGGGCGCTCGAAGAGACGGCCCTCGCCGCCTACCGCATTATCGGCCTGCGCGACTATGGCCGCATCGACATGCGCCTCGATGGCGCGGGGCGACCGGTGGTGCTCGAGGTCAACCCGAACCCCGACCTGTCACCCGACGCGGGACTCGCTAAGGCCGCTGCCCGCTCGGGGCTCACCTATGTGCAGCTCGTTGGAGAAGTCATTGGAGCTGCGCGCCGACGCGGTCGAGAGGCGTAGGGTGCGTGAGGGCATGCGCGTGAGGGCATGCGCTTGTCGGGTTCGATTCCATGTGTTACATTGTCGTGCATGAGCACCCTCACGGTACGCTTGCCCGATGAGCTCAAACGCGAGTTGAAGCGTTTCGGCAAACAACGTGGTCAGACCGCTGGCGACATCGTCCGCGATTCTCTCAAACGGTACCTTGCCGTCGAACAGTTCTTGGCCCTGCGCGCGAGGTCGCTGCCGTTCGCCGAGGCCGAGGGACTGCTCACCGATGAAGATGTTTTTGCGGCCCTTTCGTGAGGCTCGTCCTCGACGCGAACGTCCTGTTGGCCGCATTCGGCACGCGCGGCCTATGCGAAGCGCTCATATCGGTCTGCCTCGAGTCGCACCATCTCGTCCTCTCCGAGCACATCGTGCTCGAAACACGACGGCATCTCCTTCACACGTTCAAAATGCCCGCCAAGCAGGCCGACGAGATCGTCGCTTTCTTGCGCGACCATGCCGAGATCGTAAAGCCCGCCGCAGTCGATAAGGCCGCGTGTCGCGATCCTGACGACCTGCCAGTCCTCGGCACCGCCGTAGCGGGTCGAGCCAGCATGCTCGTAACGGGAGACAAAGACCTGCTCGTGCAAGAGCGCCACGAGGGCATTGTGATCGTCACGCCACGCGAGTGCTATGAGCGCCTGCGATGAGGGCGGCACGAGCCCGCTCGACCCTTGACGCAGGCGCGGCGCAGCAGCTCGTGACTGCTAGCGCCCGCGCCGCGTCAAGCGCGGCAGTGCAATCCCTCGGCGGACGAATCGAAGATCAAGCGCACTCTTTCTCTTCCCACATGTCGTAGGCCGTCGCGATCGAGCCCGACTGCGCGATCAGGGCCACGATGGTGACGACGTGAAATGCTCCGACGACGCCCTTCCAGGCCTCGAGCGCCGGGATAGCGAGCAGGACACCCGTACCGAGCGCCAGCACACCAATCGTTGCGCTCGCCCCGGCAATGCGCTTGATGCGCCGCGGCGCCTGCGACTTGCCGAGCGCCATCTTGTTGCGAAACGCAAACAAGACGACGAGGAGACCGAGCGTCGCGTGCACCTGCGGCCTGTGTGGGATGACATCGATCGTACCGACGAGCATCGCCGCCAAGTTGAGCCAGACCATAGCGTACAGGGATTGCCACAGCTTCATCGCGAGACCTCCGAAGTGAGAATCGAGCTGATGTGTCGCCGCACTCGTGTGGCGCGGTCAACCCCGAAGCGCCCGCTCGACGTACGGGCGAAGCGCAGCGAAACGCAAAAGTCGCTTGACCTCGGGCACGCAATTGGTCAAAGGATTTCCCTTCGTTGTGCCCTAGTTTTGGAGGTTTCATGTCGACCGTTCTCTCTCGCTTGCTCGCTCTGTCCACAGGCCTCGTGGCGCTCCTCGGCGCGCGCTCGGCTTTTGCGAGCGAGGCCGAGCTCGTGCTGCCCGACTTGGGGTCGGTCCACATTGGTGCCTACTCGGGCAGCCAACTGCTCACCGCCGGCCTCGCGGTCTGCGTCCTCGGCTTCGTCTTCGGCCTCGTCGCCTACACGCGCCTCAAGCGCCTGCCCGTGCATAGCTCGATGCGCGAGGTCTCCGAGCTCATCTATGAGACGTGCAAGACGTACCTCATCACGCAAGGCAAGTTCCTGCTCATCCTCGAGGTCTTCATCGGCATCATCATGGTGGTCAACTTCGGTTGGCTGCGCGGGATGGAGCCGGTCAAGGTCGGGGTCATCCTGCTCTTTAGCCTCGTCGGCATCGCCGGCAGCTACGGCGTGGCGTGGTTCGGCATCCGCGTCAACACCTTCGCCAACTCGCGCACGGCCTTCGCCTGCCTGCGCGGCAAGCCTTTTCCAACCTACGCTATCCCGCTGCAAGCCGGCATGAGCATCGGCACGCTGCTCATCTCGACCGAGCTCGTGATGATGCTCTTCATCTTGCTCTTTATCCCGGGCGACTACGCCGGCCCGTGCTTCATCGGCTTCGCCATCGGCGAGTCGCTCGGCGCGGCGGCGCTGCGCATCGCGGGCGGCATCTTCACGAAGATCGCCGACATCGGCTCGGACTTGATGAAGATCATCTTCAACATCAAGGAAGACGACGCGCGCAACCCGGGCGTCATCGCCGACTGCACGGGCGACAACGCCGGCGACTCGGTCGGCCCCTCGGCCGACGGCTTCGAGACCTACGGCGTCACGGGCGTCGCGCTCATCACCTTCATCCTGCTCGCGGTCAAGGACCCGAGCGCGCAGGTGCAACTGCTCGTGTGGATCTTCGTCATGCGCATCATGATGATCATCACGAGCGTCGTCTCCTACGGCTTGAACCAGCTGCGCGCGCGCGCCTTGTACCTGCACGTCGACCACATGGACTTCGAGGCCCCGCTCACCTTCCTCGTGTGGCTCACCTCGATCATCTCGATCGGCGTCACCTACCTCGTCTCGTACATCATGATCCCGACCCTCGTCGGCGACCCGACCCTGTGGTGGAAGCTCTCGACCATCATTAGCTGCGGCACCATCGCCGGCGCCGTCATCCCCGAGGTAGTCAAGGTCTTCACCTCGACCAAGTCGAAGCACGTGCGCGAGGTCGTCGCCTCCGCTCGTGAAGGCGGCGCCTCGCTCGGTGTCTTGTCCGGCCTCGTGGCCGGCAATTTTAGCGCCTACTGGATGGGCCTCGTCATCGTCGGCCTGATGGGCGCGGCCTTCGGCGTGAGCACCACGATGCCGCCGTCCGACGTGCTCATGGTGGCGCCCGCGGTGTTCGCCTTTGGCCTCGTGGCCTTCGGCTTCCTCGGCATGGGCCCGGTCACCATCGCGGTCGACTCGTACGGCCCTGTCACCGACAACGCGCAGTCGGTCTACGAGCTGTCGCTCATCGAAACGCTGCCGAACATCAGCGCCGATATCAAGAAGGACTTCGGCTTCGAGCCCTCGTTCGAGAAGGGCAAGCAGTTCCTCGAGGAGAACGACGGCGCCGGCAACACGTTCAAAGCAACGGCCAAGCCCGTGCTCATCGGCACCGCGGTCGTTGGCGCGACCACGCTCACCTTCTCCATCATCATGATGCTCACCCACAACCTGACGGCCAACGTCGACAAGCTATCGATTCTGCACCCGCCCTTCTTGCTCGGCATCATCATGGGCGGCGCCATCATCTATTGGTTCTCGGGCGCGTCCTGCCAGGCGGTGACGACCGGCGCCTACCGCGCCGTCGAGTACATCCGCCGCCACATCAACCTCGATGTCGAAGGCGGCAAGGCCTCGGTCGAAGACAGCAAGAAGGTCGTCGAGATCTGCACGCAGTACGCGCAGAAGGGCATGTTCAACATCTTCTTGACGGTGTTCTTTACGACGCTGTCGTTCGCCTGCCTCGAGCCCTACTTCTTCATCGGCTACCTCGTATCGATCGCGGCCTTCGGCCTCTATCAGTCGATCTTCATGGCCAACGCCGGCGGCGCTTGGGACAACGCGAAGAAGCTCGTCGAGACGGAGCTACACGAAAAGGGCACGCCGCTGCACGCCGCCTGCGTGGTCGGCGACACGGTCGGCGACCCGTTCAAGGACACCTCGTCGGTCGCGATGAACCCCATCATCAAGTTCACGACGCTCTTCGGCCTGCTCGCGGTCGAGCTCGCGCTCGAGCTGCCGAAGACGACGAGCACCGTGCTCGCGGTCGTCTTCTTCCTCATCTCGGTGGTCTTCGTATGGCGCTCGTTCTACGCCATGCGCATCAAGAGCGGTGAGGCCGAGGACGAGTCACACGGCCACGTGGGCCTTGCAGCGGCTGGGGCGGCAAAGAAGGGCTAGGCCCTCTCGCCCGGGGCGAAGTCGGTGCGCGCCTACTTCGGCGCGATCTCTACTTTCAAACCCGGTACCCAACGCTTCAGCTCGTTGCCGTAGTAGAGGTAGGCACGGCTCGCCGGGCCCGTGTAGGTCCCGGGAATCTGCGCGACGACGCTCAAGGGCAGCTTGAGTTCCTGGCTCGCGCCGAGCTCGCGCCAGTAGAGGACGAGATCGCGACCCATGACCTCATAGGCAGCGATCCGGCCGGCCTTCTTGAGCTCTTTGAGCTGGTCGTGACGGATTTCGAGGCCACCCGGAATGCCGACGATGGCGAGCGGCATCGGCACGACCTCGGCTGAGAGGTTCTTGAGCGAGAGATTGATCTCGGTGATGCCACCCTCCTGCACTTTGACGTCCTTGAGCGCGGTCTCGATACGGAGCTTGCAGGCCTCGTCGCTTTGCGGCTGCTCCTGAAACAAGTCGACCGTCGCTGCAAATGGAATGCTGGCTCCGTCTTGCTGCTTGAGCTCGACGACGTGCTTGCCGGGCGTGAGCGCGTTGGTGATGTCGGCAAGGGCGATGGCGCCTTGCGCATCCTCGGTGATGGGCGTCGGTGTGCCGATGCGCTTGCCATCCACCAAGACCGCGATGTTGCCCGCGCTCTTCGGCTTGGTCTTGGTCTTGGTCTTGTCGTAGGCGAGGATCGTGCGCAAGGCGAGCACCGTGCTCTGCGTCGAGCCGTACATGCCGTTCGTGCACGACTGCGTGATGAACTGCATCGCCTTCGCGACCGCGCCCGCGTAGGCTGGTTGGCGCAGCCACGCCAAAGCCGCGAGCGAGGTGGTCTCCACGTCTAAGCTGAGGCCGCTCGAGCCGACCACCGACGTCGTCGCGCCGGTGACCTTGCCGCTTGGGTCCTGCTTGTCGACGAGCCTGTCCATGAGCGTCTTGGCGCTCGCCGCGTCGTTGTCGAGCAAGGCGACGTTGGCGCCGAGGGCGACGACGTAGCTGTTGGCGCTCTTTTGCGCCGCGGCCTTGAAGCTCGCCGTCTCCTTGGCAAGCTCGCGTCGCTCGCCGCTCTCCATCAGGGCCCAGGTAATGTAGCCGTTGTGGATGTCGGGCTCGACACGCCAGGTATGCAGAGCCCGCCGCTCGTGCTTGAAGCCGCCTTCCCCGTCGCGCGCTTTGAGCACCCGCGCTGCCGTGCGCCGCACCATCGTCATATCCACGTCGAACACCTTGGCCATGTCGGTGAACTCCAAGACGCCAAAGGCGCTCAAGGCCTCGTGTGCCGGGCTCTGGCCAAACCACTCGTAGCCGGTGTCAGGGCACTCGAAGCCGATGAGGCGTTGGTAGCCCTGCTTGAGGAAACCCTTGCTGCGCTCGATGAGGCTCGGGTCGACGCCGCCGTGCGTCTCGAAGTACTGCTGCGCCATGACCAGGGGATAGTTGGAGGAGCTCGTCTGCTCGAAGCAGCCCGAGGGCTGGCGCACGAGGCCAGCCAAGGCCTGGGTGAGGTTGCCGAGCGGGGTGACGAAGACCTTGAGGTCGGCCGTGATGCTCCCCGGCACGACGCTCGCGGGGATCTCGATCGTGAAGCTCTCGCTGGCGTTGCCCGGCAACACACCGCCTTTGGCGAGCTGCACCGGAAATCCGCGCGGCTGGACGCGCAGGGTGCGCGTCAAACGATCGCTCTCGTCACCGCTCTGGGCGGCGAGCGTCACCTCTGTATCGCCGGCCACACGGCCGATGTCGAGCTTGACGAGCTCGCGCACGCGGCTGTCGGCCTCGAGCGCACGTTTACCCGCGCCGAGCTCGGTCTTGATGCCCGACGCGGCAGTGAGCTCGAGCGTCACCTCGGTCATGGCGCTCGGCGAGGCGTTGACGAGCGTGACGGGTGCGCGCACGACATCGCCTTGCGTCACCTCCAACGGGAGCTTCGCCTCGACGTAGAACGGGCGAATGCCCGAGACGCTGCTCGTCAGAGAGCCCAAGGCGCCGGTGTCGTCGAAGCCGTCGGCCGCGATCCGAAACGCGGTGACCGAGTCGCTTAGGGCAAAGCGCACCGTGGCCTTGCCCGTGCTCGCGTCCGTGCGCACGCCGGCGTTCCAGTAGACGGTCTCCGCGAAGTCGTTGCGGACCTCCGGCGCACGAGCCGGGGCTTGCGGATGCGCGTACTCGCGCACCCAGACAAAGTCCGTGCGTCGCTTGGCAACGGCGCGCTCGGCGGCGACAGCCCGCGCGCGGGGCCCGGCCAGATCTTCTTTGGCCATGCGTCGCTGCATCGGCTGCGCGGCTCCGAGGGGCGCCACGGCCCCCGCGGACGCCACGGGCGCCGCCTTGACCGCGGGCGCAGCGACGGCGGCGGGGGCAGGCTGAGTCGGTTTCGGCGCAGCTCGCGCCGCAGACGGTGGCGGGGCAGGCGCTGCGACGGGCGGCATGGGGCGAGGCTCCGACGGGGCCATCGCGGCAGCCCGGGCGGAAGGTGGGCCCGCATCCATGGCAGCGCTAGGAATGGCCTCATCCGCCCTTCCCCTCGCCATTCCCCTCACCGCCGATGGCGGCATCGGTGGCGGCGGTGGAGGCGGCGGCGTACGATAGGCGAGGGCGCGGCGGGCCTTGTCGTCGAACTTGTGCATGAAAGCAGACGCATCCCTGAGGGCAAAGCGGCGCCAGCCCTGCGTCCCGAGCAGCAAATCGGTGGCGAGGCGCGCCTTCGCGTTCTGTGGATCGAGATAGACGTGCGCGTCGGCGAGCTCTTGCACGTCGTTCTCCAAGAACACCATGACCGGCAGGCGCGGTGGTTGCTCGCGCTTCTCGAGCATCTCGATGACGCTCTCGTCGCTGACGGTGAGACCCACGGTCGCGGCGATGGGTTTGCCCGCGCTCGTGGTCGTGACCAAGAGCTCGACCGGCGCCCCGACAGGGTACTCGCGCTTGGTTGCTTGCACGCTCACGTTGATGCTCTTCGCCGGCGGGCGGAACACCAAGCGCTCAGCCAAGGGCTCGCCGGCCTCGTTCCATACCGTGGCGATGAGAACGCCGTCAGCCTCCGCTGGGAGCTCGAGCTCGCGCTCGACCATCTTGGTGCCGGCGACGAGTCCGAAGAGCTTCTTGCCTGAGACCTCGACGAACTCGCTCACGAGCTCGGCCTCGCGCTTCGACACCGTGAGCAGGACCTTCTTGTAGCCCTGCGCGCCGACGCGCAGGCGTACGGGCTTGCCCTTCGGCGTCACCTCCTCGTCGGCGTAGATGACGGCGCCCTTGTCCTTGGCGATGGGCAACGGGTACGTCGTGCCGATGCCGGCGGGCTCACGGATCTCGAGCGTGTAGGTGCGGCCGGCCTCGGGCGTCAGCTCGAAGCGGCCGCGGCCTTCGTGCTCGGTCTTGAAGGCGGTGATCTCCTTGCCGGTGTCGTCCACGATGGCGCCCGCGAGGTCGGCGGGCTTTTGGCTCGGGGTCTTGGCCTCGAGATAGACGCGGCCTTGCAGCCCCACCACGAGATCGCCGCCCTCGGGGTACAGCGTGAGGTCCACGGTTTGCAGTAGGATGGGGATAGTCTTGGTGGCCGTCTCGAGCACGCCGCCGTCTTCGACCGTCATGGCGAGCGTCCCGTCGCCGCGCTTGATGCTGTCTGGGAGCTTGAAGCTGACGCTGGCGTTGCCGCGCTCGTCGACCCTGCCCTCACCCTGGTAGACTCCAGCGCCGTCGAGGCGCGCGGTCGAGGTGACCTTGGCGCCTTTCGGGATGCCACCTTCGGCGCGCTCGACGTGCACAGTGGCGGCCACCGTGTCGGATGGGCCGTAGCCGTCGCGCACAAAGATGATCTGGCTCTTCAAGCGCGGGGCGCGATAGTCGCGGATCTCGAACTTGCGCTCTGCCGGCGTGAAGACGTTGCCCGGGAAGATGACTTTGGCCACGTACTCGCCGCCCGCCGTTCCCTCGGGAATGCGCCAGGCGCCGGCCAAGATGCTGGCGACGAGGGAGGTGCCGGCGGTGGCGACCACGTCGCCGCGCGGCCCACGAATTTCGACTATCGCGTAGGCGCTCATGGGATTCGGCACGTGCGTAGTCGCATGCAGCATCACGCCGCGCAGGTAGACGCTCTCGCCGGGCTTGTAGATGGCCTTGTCTGACGAGAGATGGGTGAGGAAGCGCTCGGCCCCGCCCAAGGCTTCCGTGGTAGCGCGCAGGCGTCGGAGTGGACTGTCAGCGCGCAGTTCGTGCGCAAGTGCCCACACCAAGAGAGCTGCCAAGCAGGATAGAGCCAGTATACGTTTCATCGAGGCCCCCTTAGGGAACATAGAGAGAGCGCGCTTCATAGCGGCGACGCCGTCGCGACCACACCATCACCACCCCGACCGCAAGCAGCCACAGACCCGTGCTGCTGTTGCCCGCACCCGTGGTGGTACAGGCGCAGCCACGGCCCACCGCGTTGACCCTTGCGGTCGCCATCGTGACGGTGACGGTGAAACTGCCGGCGGCCGACCAGTTCCCTGCCGCGTCGCGTTCAGCGACGTACAGCGTGTGCGCCGAAGCAGCGAGATCCGCCGCGGGTGCGAAGCTGGTGTCCGCTGTCTCTACCCAACTGGCGGTGTCTAGCACGTCGAGTTGGTAGCGATACTGGCCGTTGCCGGCATTTGTTCCTTCAATCCACGTCCAGGTCGGCCTCTTGTCCTCGGTGCTGCCCGCGGCGCTCGTCACCACCGGGGCGTCCGGTGGCGTGTGATCAACCGTGTACAGAGCCCCTGGCGGATAGGCGGCAACGAGCCCCGTGCCAAATGCGTCGGCAATTGATGCACCCACCGCGAGGTCCAGGCCGAGCGTGCCGTCGCCGGCGACGCCCGAGACCGTCACCGTGTAGGATGCGCTGCTGCCGGCAACCACCGCCACGGTGCCTGCGGTCGTTCCGGTTACCGTCGTCTTGAAGTCCGCAGCATCGACGCCGGTGACGAGCTCGCTGAAGGTGACGATGAAATCGAGGGTGTCGGCGTTGGTCGGATTGGCGCCGCCCCTGGCAATCGACAGCACCGAAGGAGCCTGCGCGCTGACGGTCATGAGCAGCTCCGCGGACTCGTTGCTCAGGTTGCCGAGCGCATCTGCCGCCAGGGCCGAAAATCCGTGCACGCCGTCGCTAAGGACCTGCGCCGTGTGGTCGTAACAGAAGTTGCCGCTCGCATCTGCGCTCACCGTGCCGACTGACGTACCATCGACGAAGACCGTGACGAGGGCGTCGGCCTCCGTGCTGCCGCAGATCTGCAGCGTGTTGTCCGTCGTCAAGCCATCGCCGAGCACGTCCGTGTCGTCGAAGACGTATAGGCCCGAGGGAACCGAAGGCGGCGTATGGTCGAGAAGGTAGGCCTCGCCCGTGGTGTAGGGCCGCGCAATGACGTTGCCGGCCGCATCCACTGCCAAGGCCGAGCCGGCAAGATCCAGCCGCAGCGTACCGTCGCCGGTGACGCTGTCGACGGTGACCGTGTAGGTGCTACCGCTGCCTGACAGGCTGGCGATGCTTGCGCCGGCCGTGCCGGCCGTCGTGAGAACGAAATCGGTGACATCGAGGCCCGTGACTGCTTCACCCAGGGTCACCGCAAACGCCAGGCTTACAGCCGCGGTCGGCGACGACGTCGTACGGGCCATGGAGACCACCGCCGGCGCTGCCGTATCGATGACGTAGCTCTCGCCCGAGGTGTACGGACCCGCGAGAGGATTGGCCGCGATATCCGCGATGGTCGGTGCGCCAATCACGTCGAGGCGCAACGTACCGTTGCCGGCGACGCTATCGACCGAGACCGTGTAGGCGCTGCCGCTGCCAGTCACGCTGGCAATAGTGCCGGCGGCAGTGCCGGTGACGCTCAGGGCGAGGTCGGCGGTATCGACGCCCGTAACGGCCTCGCTCAGCGTCAGGCTGAAGATTACACTGCTGGCGTTGGTCGGCGAGAGCAGCGCACGCGTGACTGCCAAGACCGCCGGCGGCGTCGTGTCGACGGTCAGGTTGAAGTTGCTCGAGACGACGCTGGCGTTGCCAACGGCGTCGGTAGCGACCGCGGTCAAGACATGAGTGCTGCTCGCGAACGGGGTGGCCGTGCAGTCCAAAGAAAAGGCGCCGCCGCCGTCGGCGCTGGCCGTGCCGAGGGAGATCGTGCCCGCCCGAAAGACCTCTACCGTCGCGTTGGCTTCGGCGGTCCCCGTCACGATGAGGGTGGTGTCATTGGTGATCTGGTCACCGGCGGCGCCCGAGTCATTTTGCACTGCCGCGATGACCGGCGCCGGCGGCGGCGTGTTGTCGATCGCGTAGGTTTGCCCGGTCGTGTAGGGCCCGGCCAAGAGATTGCCGGCTACATCGCTCACCGTCGGCGACGCCTCGAGGTCGAGGCGCAAGGTGCCGTCGCCGCTCACGGTGTTGACCGTCACCGTGTACGTGTTGGCGCCGCCCGCGACCGAAGCGATCGTGCCACTCGCCGTACCGGTCGCGGTCAGGACGAAGTCGGCGGTGTCGACGCCGGCCACGGTCTCGCTCAGCGTGAGGGTGTAGGTCACGCTCGTGGCGCGCGTCGGCGACGCGGCGGCGCGGTTGATCGACGAGACGAGCGGCGCGGTCGTGTCGATGGTGAGCGCCGCCGGGGCGGACGTGACGCCGGTGTTGCCCGCCTGGTCCGTGGCCTTGGCGGTCAAGGAATGTGCGCCGGCCGCAAATGGCACCGCGGTGCAGTCGAGGGACCAGGCACCCGAGACGTCGGCGGTCGCCGTGCCCAAGGAAATCGTTCCGGCCCTGAAGACCTGGACGTTGGCCAGCGCCTCGGCGCTGCCAGAGATGACCAGCGTCGTGTCGTTGGTGATGAAGTCGCCGGCGGTCCCGGCGTCGTTCTGAACCGCCACGACGGCCGGCGCCGGCGGTGGCGTATTGTCGATGGCGTAGACCTCCCCGGCGGTGTACGGCCCGGCGAACGGGTTGTTCACGAGGTCGCTGATGGTCGCCCCGGCGCTCACGTCGAGGCGCAGCGTGCCGTCGCCGGTCACGTTGTTGACGGTGATGGTGTAGGTGGCGCCACCGCCGGCCACAACGAGAATGTTGCCAGCGACGTTGCCGGTCGCCGCCAAGACGAAGTCGCCATTGCCGACTGCAGTCACGGACTCGCTGAACGTCACCGTAAAGGCGAGTGAATCGGCGTTGGTCGGGGTCGGACCGACCCGCACGAGCGAAACAACCGTAGGCGGCGTCACATCCGTCGTGTAGACGCGCGTCAGCAGGTTGCTCACGAAGTTGCCGTTGCTGTCCGAGACCGCCTGGACGCTGTCGGCCGGCAAGGACACTGAGACGAGCGCCTCCACGAGCGGCGTGACGTCGACAGTCCACACGCGGTTGGGGATGAGCTGGACGAGATTGCCGGCCGTGCCGTTCGTGACGACGAAGTCCGTGGCGGCGAGGCCCGTGACCGGCTCGTTGAAGGTCGCGGTCACGACGATGGGGACCGTAGCCGTTGGGTTGGCGGCCGTCGATGATAGCTTCACGCTCGGTGGCAGGTCGAACCAAGCCGCACGCGCCGAGATCTTGTTGCCGGCGACTATCAAATAGGAGCCGCTAGCGTACAGATTGTTGGCGGCGTCCACGGTGAGCGCGTCGAGGGCGTAGTCCGTGCCGCTGCCGAGCGTCTGCCAGGCGGTACCGTCCCACATGGCGATGTGACTCGCTGGCGAGCCGCCAGCGGCCGTGAAGAACCCAGCCGCAAAGAGATGGCCGCCGGCATCCACTGCCAACGCCTTGACTGTGTTGGCCACACCGAGACCGAGCGCCGACCATGACGTGCCATCCCATTTGGCCACGTAGTTGACAGTCGTTCCGCCCGCGGTCAGGAAGCCGCCGCCTGCATAAAGGCTGCCGGCGGCGTCAGTGGTCAGGGCATTCACCATCCCGCTCATCCCGTTGCCTACCTCAGACCAATAGCTGCCGTTCCATTTGGCGATGTAGCTTGCCGACCCCGCGCCGGCCGTGGTGAAGCTGCCGCCAGCGTACACACTACCGCTCGTGTCCGTCGTCAGGGCGTAGACCGTATTGTTGACCCCGGCGCCTAAAGCCGACCAGGCCGCGCCGTCCCACTTGGCCACGCGGACCGCGGGGCTGCTACCCGCGGTGGAGAAGTCGCCGCCAGCAAAGAGGTTGTTGGCGCTGTCGGCGGCCACGGCTCTGACGGTGCCGTTGACCCCGGTCCATAGCGGTGTCCAACCTGTACCGTTCCATCGCGCCACGCGGCTCGCGCCCGCCGCGCCCGCGCTGTCGAACTCGCCGCCGGCATACAGGTTCCCCAGGCTGTCGGTGACGAGTGCCCACGTGGTCGCCGACACATTGGCCGTCAAACCCTCGGCGAGCGCCGACCACGAAGTGCCATTCCAGCTCGCCACTCGACTTGCATAGAGAGCGCCAACCGATGTGAACGTCCCGGCGGCATAGACCATGCCCGAAGGGGCGCTCGCCCAGGCATAGACAAAATTATTCGGCCCCGTTCCCGGAAAGCTCGACCAGGCCGCGCCGTCCCACTTGACAATGCCCGCAGCACCGACGCCGCCCGTCGTATTGTAGGCGGTGTTGAAGCCGCCGCCCACATAGAGCGCGCCGCTCGAGCCAAGGGCGAGATCTCCGACTCCCGAGCTCAACCCGTACCCCAGCTTGTACCAAGAAGTGCCATCCCAGCGGGCGATATTGTAGGCGAGCTGACCGCCGACGTAGTCGAAGAGACCGGCGGCATAGAGCCCACCGAGACCGTCGAGGACAATGCTACCGACGGTACCGCTGATGCCGACCCCGCACGTGGACCAGGCCGCGCCGTCCCACTTTGCGATATGGTTGGCGGCGGCGCCTCCGGCCGTGGTGAAATTGCCGCCAACAAAGACGTTGTTTGCTCCGTCCACGGCCAGAGCGAACACCGTGTTGTTGGCGCCGACACCGAGCGCCGACCAGGTCGCCCCGTCCCACTTGGCCACGTTGTTGGCGGCAGAGCCACCCGCGGTCGTGAAGCTGCCGCCCACGTACAAATTGCCCGCGCCATCGAAGGCTAGCGCGTTCACAACGCCGTTCGTGCCGGCACCGACTGCCGACCACGAGGCACCGTCCCATCTTGCGATGCGGTTGGCAGCGAGTCCACCGGCGGTCGTGAAACTGCCGCCCGCGTAGAGATTGCCACTGCCGTCGATGGCGAGGGCATAGACCCAACCGTTCAAGCCCGTACCGAGCGCCGACCAGGATGCGCCGTCCCATTTGGCCACGTAGTTGGCCGTGAGGCCACCGGCCTGCGTAAATTCCCCGCCGGCGTAGATCGTCCCCCCGCTGCTCCTGGCCAGGGCATAGACTCTACCGTTGGTGCCCGTGCCGAGCGTCGACCAAGCGCTGCCATCCCACTTGATGATGTGCTTGACCGGCAAATTCTCGGCCGCGGTGAGGTACCCGCCGACGTAGAGCGTGTCCGATGGGCCGGGTACGGCCAGAATGGCTTCAACCGAGCCGAAGACTCCGGGCGGTCCGCCAAAGCTGTGCCATTGCGCATCGCCGAGGGTCGGGTCGATGCGCAAGGGGTAGATCGCTTCGTGGTCTTCGACCTCGACGTCGATGCCGCCCACACGCGCTACGAGTCGCGCCGCGATGTGGCGGTCGAGCGCATCCGAGACGTAGAGTCGGTCGTAGGCGAGCGTGCGACCGCTCGCCTCGAGAGCCAGTCGCACGCCAGCACCGGCCTGCGTCACCCGCGCGCCAGATACGGCCAGGGCGAGCCGCAAGGCCCCGGTTCCCTGTGGCCTCGACGCGATAAGAAAATCCTGGCGTATGCCGTCGCCGCTGCTCGAATACTGCTCGACGAGCTCGGGGCGGCGGACCTCGACGGCATCGGCGCGCGCCTCGGTGTGCACTCTTCCCGCGCTGACGGCTTTCGGTCTTTCGCCGCGGCCGAGGCCGATCACGCGCAAGCGCACCGTGCCTTGGTCGGGCGCTGACGCTGTCGAATCGATGCGCAGCCCCTGGCTCGACACGGTGGCCACCAGGCGCTGGGTGGAGCTCGTCAACGTTCGGTCGGCACCACAGCCAAGTGCCAAGGACACCAGAACAAAATCAAACGCCCGACCAGGTCTCGTCATCGTTCCCCCCGCAATCGCAAGCCATCCTACGTCAGTAGAGCGCGTGAGGATACGCCTGGCGCGGCTTCTATGACGATGGACGCAGGGGGCCTATTCTAGCACCTGGTGCAAGTCATAGCAGTCGATCTTCATGGCCGACGCCGGCGGTGCTTGGGACAACGCCAAGAAGCTCGTCGAGACAGAGCCACACGAGAAGGGTCACCTTCGAGCAATGCTGGAAGATGTTCCAGCAACTCGGCGAACATGCGGGGTTGGACGCGCCCTCGCCTACGGCTGCGCTGCGGGCCGCACTAGAACTCGGTCTCATCAACGACGAACAGTTGTAGCTCGAAATGCTCGAAGATCGAAATCGGGCGAGCCCTACCTATCGGGCCGAGCTGGCGCGCGCGCTCGTCGCCCGCCTTGAGAAACGCTACGCACACGAATTCGCCAGGGGTCGCTCTCGAGGTCGATCGCGAAACGGAACCGTAGGAACGAAACGCCGAAGCACGCGCCGTTCGACAGGACGTGGACCTGGCGCGCCGGATCTGCGCCCCGGTGGCGCGTGATTCCTTGACAAATTCGCGTCGACATGGCGGAACGCGACGCGGAGGCTCACTCAATGCCCGTGCCACAAACTTCATCCCCCGGCAGTCTCCTGTCACCCCACGCCGCGCCCGTCGGCACCACCAGCCCCGACGAAGCGTTTCGCGAGCTATGCGCCTTGGCTGACGGTCGCGTCGGCGCCGTACCGCACGCGCTCTTGGCCCGTCACGTCCTTGCGACGACGCGTGGCGGCGACTGGCCCGTGCATCGTGCCGCGATGGAGGCCGTGCTGCGCCGCTGGACCTTTGCCAAGCGCGACGCGCTGCGCGTGGCGGTGCGCCCGACGGGCCACAGCCACCTCGGCGTCTACCGCAGCAAGCGCAAGGGCTCGAAGGCACGACCCTACATCACCGCGATGGCCAGCCTCGATCCCCTGCGCGCGAGCTGCGACTGCCCTGACTTCGTGCGCAATTCGCTCGGACTGTGCAAGCACACGCTCGCGGTGCTCGACGACCTCGGCCGGCGAGCGCCGCGGGTGTTCGCCCAGGCGGACAGCGCGGCGAGCAGCACCAAGGGCAACGCCTCGACACGGTTGACGTGGGACCCCGTGCGCCCGCTGACGGGACCCGGCGATTGGCTGGCGCGCGCGCGGCTGTACGACGGACGAGCGGCTGTCGGGCGACCGAGCAAAACCATGACCAGCATCCGGCAGCACTTTGGCGCACCAGCCGACGACGGCGCAACGCTTCGCGATGCCCACGCCAATGACCCCACCCGACGTCTCGGGCTCGTCGAAACGCTGCTCGGCGGAACTCGCTGCACGCCGAGCGATGGTCGGGGTCTCGTTTGCGACCCAGCCCTCGCCGCGCTCCTCGCCAAAGAACGCGAGCACCTGCGCCGCGCTCTCGCCGCGCGAGTATCGCCGGCCGAACTGCGCCGCCACCTTGGCACGCTCGAGCACAAGCTCTACGCCTATCAGGTCGAGGCGGTGCGCCGCTTTCTCGAGACGGGGCGCCTGCTGCTCGCCGACGACATGGGCCTCGGCAAGACGGTCGAGGCGATAGCCATTTGCCACGTGCTCTTCGCCGCTAAGAAGATCAAGACCGGCCTCATCATCGTGCCCGCGAGCCTCAAGTCGCAGTGGCTGCGCGAATGGAGAGTGTTCAGCGCTGCGCCGATCGAACTCCTAGACGGCCCCCCAGCGCAGCGCGAGGCCCTGCTGCACGGCTTTCGCCGCGGCTTCCTCGTCGCGAACTACGAACAGGTCTTGCGCGATCTGCCCGCCATGCAGGTGATGGCCCCCGGCTTGGTGGTGCTCGACGAGGCGCAGCGCATCAAGAACTGGGAGACCAAGACGGCCGCCTACGTCAAGCAGCTCGACGCCCCCTTTCGCCTCGTGCTCACCGGCACGCCGATGGAGAATCGCCTCGAGGAGCTGGCCTCGATCGTCGAGTGGGTCGACCCCTTGGCCCTTGAGCCGACCTGGCGCCTCGGGCCGTGGCACAGCACGCTCGCGGACGGTCGTCAGGAGGTCACCGGCGCGCGCAACCTCGACACGCTGCGCGAGCGCCTGCGCCCCTGCATGTTGCGACGCGTGCGGCGCGAGGTGCTCGACCAGTTGCCGTCGCGCACCGACACGCGCGTCCCCGCGGAGCTGACGGCGGTGCAGCGCGAGGAGCACGACGCGCTCAATCAGCCCATCGCGAGCCTGACGGGTCGCGCTAAGCAGCGGCCGCTGACGCAAGGCGAATTTCTGCGCCTCATGCAGCTCCTGACGACGCAGCGCATGATCTGCAACGGGCTCGCCCTGTACCAATTCAACGACGTGTGGCCGGGACTCGCCGCGGTGCGGCGGCCGACCGATACGATGATCGCGAGCCTCGGGAGCGCGAAGTTGCGCGAGCTGCGCGAGCTCGTGGCGGCGCTCGCCGTCGAGCAGCGCCTCAAGATCGTGGTCTTCAGCCAATGGCGCCGGATGCTGCGCCTCGCCGAGTGGAGCGTGCAAGACATCCTAGCGCGCGCCGGCCTGCGCGCGGCGTTCTTCTCGGGCGAAGAATCGCAGAAGCGCCGCACGCAGAACATCATCGACTTTCACGACGACCCGCACACTGCCGTCTTGTTCGCGACCGACGCGGGCGGCGTTGGCCTCAACCTGCAACGCGCCGCGAGCTGCTGCATCAACCTCGAGATGCCGTGGAACCCGGCGGTGCTCGAGCAGCGCATCGGCCGCGTCTATCGCCTCGGGCAAAAACGCCCCATCGAGGTCTACAACCTCGTCGCCGACGAGGGCATCGAGTCGCGCATCTATGACCTCGTCGGCAACAAGCGCGCGCTGTTCACAGGGCTGTTTGACGGGGCGAGCGACGAGGTCACGTTCGAGCGCTCTGGCACGTTCATGAGCCGCGTCGAGAAGCTCGTCGAGCCCGTCGGGGAGCCGGCGCCCGGCGACGAGCGCGAAGCGGAAGAAGACGAGCAGGAAGCCGAGAACGAGGCCATGGACGCGAGCGATGACCTCGTGGACGTGCGACAGGACGCAGAGGATTCGCCAGCGCCGCGTGCCGCCGCGAGGTCGGCGCATTCGGCTACATCTCCTGCGACCTCGGCTGCCGCGACGACCTCGGCGCAGGCGACTGCACCCACTTCGACAACGACTGCGGCGACGACCTCGGCGCAGGTGGCCGACCTCTTCGCTCGATTGCGCATCGAGCGCGGTGCCGACGGCGCGGTCTCCATCAAGGCCCCGCCAGCCGAGGCCCAGGCGCTTGCGGCGCTCTTCTCGGGCATGGCGCAGATGCTTGCGACTTGCGCAGCGGAGCCGGTGAACCGCGACGCCGCAGCCGCGACGACCGACGCGTTGCCGTCGTAGTGCCGCGCGGAAGAGGAACCCTGGCGTACAGTGACGAAGAAATCAATGACTCGCTTCTCTCCTCTTGATACGGGATGAAACATGGCCCAATCGCCCATCGAGTCCGGTGCCACAAGCCCATCGTCGCGCAGCGCGCCCCCCGACAGCGCCGCGCCCATCGACCCGGGCGACATCCTGCGCCTGCTCTACGAGGCCGCGCAGGCCACCCCCGGGGGTGCGAGCGAGCTCGACTCCCTGCTCGCCCGCGCCGCCGCCGCCGAGGTGCAGAGGCTCGGCCGCGCCCTCGAGGAGAGGGGCGAGAAGCTCGCCGACGCCGAGCGCCAGGCATTCGCCGAGGCCAAGCGCGGCGCGGTCGCGGCGGTGCTCGAGCGCATTCGCAGGCGCGAGGAGGCGAAGCAGACGCCCGGTACCGCGGCCGTGGTTGGCCGGGGGGACGGCATTACGCAGGCGGGCGTGCGGCCGTCTCGGCTCGCCGGCGCGGCCCAGGAGCTGTTGCCCACCCACGAGCCTGGCGGCAGCGGGCCGGATGCCACGGCGGGCGGACCGACACACGTGCCGCCCGACGCGCGCGCCGCGCCACCGGCGCCCGGCTTTGGCAAGATCACGGCGGCAGTTGCCGACACCGCGCGCCTCACCGTGCTGCGGCGCGAGCTCATGCAGCTCTTGGCGGCGCCCTCCCCTGCCGCCGCGGCGCACGGTGTCGCGAAGCTGTCGGACGGTGACAAACGAGAGATCGTGCTCGGCACGGCCGCTCCCCGCGCCACGATGGCAGGAGGGTCTCGCACCCAGGGACACTCGGGCGAAGCGGGGCGTCTGCCGCTCGCGACCTTCATGCCCGCTGATCGCAAAGCCGTGCTTGCCGCGCTCGGACTGCACACGCTGGCCGACTTTCTCAACGCGGCGCGCGGCCCTGCCGGCCGTCGCCTCCTCGCCGAAGCGTGCGGCGTGCCACGCACGACCGTGTTTCTTGCGACGCTGCGCGCCGAGCTGCTCGACCTGCCGCCGCTCGAGTGGCGCTACGCCACGCCCTTGCTCAAGGACGTGGTCCTACTCGCCCGCCTGGGCCTCGGCTCGTGCGCCGCCTTGCGCCGACTCGCTGAGCTTTTCGACGCAGCGCCCGCGCGCCTCGAGGCACTCGGCAAGCTCGTCGGCGCCCTGCAAAAAGCCGTACCCGAGAGTGTCGGTCGCCAACGGATCACCAAGGTCGAGCTAAAGGCCTGGGCGCAGGCCGCGGCGCGGCGCGGCAGCGATGTGGATGCGGGCGCGGGGGCGCAAGACAGCGTCGCCGCAGCCGCCGAGCAGGTGCTCGCTTGGTATCTGACCGAACGCACGGTCACATCCGATGCGCTCTGGCACGACGTCGTAACGCGCGCCTATGCCGAGCTGCACGCGCACGGCACCACACCCGACGAGGCGTTGCAGCACGCGATCAACGTCGAGAGCAGCGAGAGCACGCGCGAAGCCCTGCGGGCGTTGTGCGCGCGACGCCTCGCGGCGAGCCGCGGCCAAGAAGACGACGACGCACGCCGCCTCGAGGTCGCCTACGACGCCGAGCGCACACTCGAGCGCGAGCGCTTTGCCGACTATGTCTGGCAACGAGACGAGCTATCGCTGTTCTCTGGCCTCGAGCCGTGGGTGCGACCGGCGGCGGCTCGGCCCGATGGGCTCATTTGCTTTTGGATGGAGCCGGTGCCGATGCATCGGCAGGCGCTCGGCGCAAGCGAGGGCGGCGCTGACGCGCAAAGACCCGCGTACGTCTGCCTCGACCCGCAGTCGGGCGCCATCGTGCCGTTCGACGCAGCTTGAGCCGAGCGACTCCTTTTGCCAGCGCGTGCCTCCAACAGAGCCGAGGAGAGCCGCCGCCGGCAATTCAAGATGACGTCAAGCAAGCCCCCCACCCCATGGCAACATCCCGTCGCACGACGCTGGCTCATGCGCGCGTCGCCGGTCGCCGTGCTCATCATCGCGCTCGCGGCCTGGCGGGCCGTCGCCACCGTTCCCGTACGCACAACGAGCATCGACCGCGGCGACGTCGTCGCGGAGGTCTTTGGCCGCGGCACGATCGAGAGCCGGCGCAGCGCAGAGCTCGGCTTCGACCTCGTCGGGCGCATCAGCGACCTGCGCGTCGATGAGGGTGACACGGTGCGGCTCGGGCAGGTCTTAGGATCGCTCGCGCTCGAACAGTTCACCGCCGACGTAAAGACCGCCTCCTCGGGCGTGCTACTCGCCAAGGCGTCGATCGCCCGGCTCGACGCCGAGGCACAGCGCGCCGCGGCGACCTTGCGCTTCGCCGAAGCTGAGGCGAAACGCGCGGCCCAGCTCGGTGCCGCAGGTTCTATCTCGTCGCGCGATATGGACCTCGCGACGCAGCAACTCGCCCTCGCCAAAGCCGAGGCCGGGCGAGTCGAGAGCGCCCGCGACGAGGCACGCCGCCAGATCACGGTAGCGAGCGATACAGCCGAAGGGCGCAGCGTCACCGCGGCTCGGGCGGTGCTCGTCGCGCCGTTCGATGGCCTCGTCGTTCGCCGCTGGCATGACCCCGGTGACACGGTGACCGTCGGCACCGCTGTTCTGAGCCTGGTCGCGACGGATGCCTTGTGGAGCCGCGCCTGGGTAGACGAGACGGCGTTGCCACGCCTGCGCGAGCGAAGTCCGGCCCGCGTACGACTCGGCGCCGAGGGCGTCGCTTCTCTCGCCGGGCAGGTCGATCGAATCGGCCGCGAGGTCGACCGACAGACGCACGAGCTCGTGGTCGACGTGCTGCTCGCCGCGCCCCCGGCCCGGGTCGCCATCGGGCAGCGCGCCGATGTCTGGATCGAGGTCGATCGCCACCGCGATGTGGTGCGGATACCTCTGCCGGTCATCCATCGCGACGGCGGCGGCGTCTTCTGCTTCGTCGACCACAACGGGCGCGTCGCCCGCCAGACACTCGAGCTTGGCCTCGAAGGCACGACGCTCGCAGAAGTGACGCGTGGCCTCAGCGCGGGCGACACCGTGCTCGATGCGCTCGAGCCGGGGGGCGCAGTCGCTACCGGCCGGCGCTGGGCAGCGGCCCCATGAACCTGGCGCTGCTCGACATCCGGCACAACGCTGGCCGGTTCGTCGCGACGAGCTTCGGCGTCGGGCTCTTGTTCACGGTCGTCTTGGCGATGGCCGGCATCTACAAGGGCCTCGTGGCCGACGCGACCGAGCTCGTGCACGCCGCCGGCGCAGATCTCTGGGTCGTGCAGCAACAGACCCGCGGCCCCTTCGCCGACGTCTCGCGCCTCGACCCGAGCGTGGAGCGCCGCGTCGCGGCCCTGCCCGGGGTTCGCCGCGCGCGCGGCTTTACATTCTTGGTGCTGCAACGCGACCTCGCGGGGCGCTCGCGACGCTTCGCCCTCGTCGGCCTTGGGTGGCCGGACGATCGGGGAGCCGACCTGCCACTCATCGCCGGACGCAGCTTGCGCCAGGCGCACGGTGAGCTCATCGTCGACGCGTCACTCGGCCTCGCCGTCGGTACGAAGCTCGAGCTCGCGCGCGAAGAATTTCTTGTGGTCGGCCTGACCCGGCAATTGCTCAGCTCGGGCGGCGACGCCGTCATCGCGGCCACGGTCGCTGACGCGCAGCTCATCACCGAAGAGGCGCCAAGCGACGCCATTCGCACAGAGCGATTCCGCCGCGCCGAGCGCCTGCGCACGACCGACCTCGGCCGCACGCAACCGGCGCTCGCCGCGCTCATCGTCGACCCGAGCTGGCGACCACCCGTCGCCGCCTCGGCACCGCTCGCAGCGGTGCTCGTTGACCTGCAGACGCCGATAGACAGCGGCCGGGTGCGCGCGGCGCTGGCGTCGTGGCCGGACGTCTCGGTGTACACGACCGCCGAGCAGGACGGGCTTCTTCTCGATGGCGTGGTCGAAAAGCCGCGCCGACAGCTCGCCTTGTTTGCGCTCATCCTCATCGTCACCTCGTCGGTGCTGATCGCCGCCGTCGTCTACATGATGACGCTCGACAAGACGCATGACCTCGCGGTGCTCAAGCTCATCGGCGCACGCCGCCGCCGTATCGCCGCGATGGTCGTGCAGCAAGCCTGGCTCATGGGGATGAGCGGCTACGCCATCGCCGTGCTCATCGGCAGCCAGGCCTTTTCTCACTTCCCGCGGCGCGTCGTGCTCAGCGACGGCGCGCTCGCCGGCGTGGGCGCGCTCGTCATGGTGGTGAGCACGCTCGCGAGTCTGCTCGGGGTCGCCTATGCGCTGCGCGTCGATGCGGCGCGGGCGCTCGAGGGCTGATGATGGCGCAACCTCTCGCGACCGCGGCGCAGGCGTCGCTGGCGGCCCTGCGGGCCGAAGGCGTCAGCAAGACCTTTGGCGTTGGTGACACGCTGGTGCGCGCCCTCTCAGATATCAGCCTCACGCTCGCGAGCGGCACCGTGGTGGCCCTGCTCGGCCCAAGCGGCGCCGGCAAGTCGACTCTGGTCAAGGCGCTCGGCCTCGTGTCGCTGCCCGAGCGCGGCCGCATCTGGATGGCCGGCGAGCTCGTGGCCGAGGACGGCCGCGCCCTCGCCGACTTGCGCGACTTGCGCCGGCAGCACTTGGGCTTCGTCTTTCAAAAGCCCAACCTCATCCCGTTTCTTACGGCCCGGCAGAACGTGCAGGTGGCGTGCGAGATTGGAGCTCAAAGCAATCCGCGCCAAAGGGCCGACGAGCTCCTCGCGTACCTCGAGGTCGCGCACCGAGCCAGCGCCATGCCCGCGACGTTGAGCGGCGGTGAGCAGCAGCGCGTCGCCATCGCCCGCGCTCTGGCGAACAGACCTGCGCTCATCTTCGCCGACGAGCCGACGGCGGCGCTCGACAAGGTTCGGGGTCGGCAGGTGATGGAGCTCTTCGGGCGCATCGCGCACGAGCAAGGCGCCGCGGTGTTGGTCGTCACCCACGACCATCGCACGCTCGATGTCTTCGACGAGCAGCACGAGATGGAGGACGGACGGCTGCTACCGGTCGCCGCGTAGCGCAGGCCGCGAACTAGTACAGCCGCCACGAAGTGGCGATCATAAATTGCTCGGGTCGACATAGGCCCCGAGTTCCTCTGTCATGGCGCGGGCGATCTCCTCAAGCCCGCCAGAGATAGGCATTGGCTCCCATCTGCCGG
>Ga0315268_10000570_pt1 | contig 43183 bp, 32 predicted proteins | sample C1_top_MG_FD_204535 | JGI IMG/M metagenome (GOLD analysis project Ga0315268, IMG submission 204535) | Sediment microbial communities from Yellowstone Lake, YNP, Wyoming, USA - C1_top | ecosystem: Environmental > Aquatic > Freshwater > Lake > Sediment | place: USA: Wyoming | collected 2017-08-01
CCCGGCCAAGCTGGTGCCACTGGCGGTGGCCACTGCGGGCGGCGCCTCGGCCACCCTCGGCCTGCTTTCCGGCCTCTCCCACCACAACATCTCGTTCGAGCGCAACCGCGGCGTGCACCTGCGCTGGCGGTTCGGCAAGGCGCGGCCGCGCGAGCTGCGCATTGCGACCGCGCAGATCGCGGCGTTCGAGGTCGTCCACCGCACGCGCACGACCAAGGAGAACGAGATCGAGCGCGAGCAGGACTTCTACCTGCTCATGCTGGTCGACACCGACGGCAAGGCGATCGCGCTCGAGGAGTTTGGCACGCGCACTCAGGCCAAGCTGCGCCAGCAGATGATCGCGCAGGTGCTTGGCCGTGACGATACAACGGTCGATGCCAAAGTCGAGCCGGTGGCCGATGCCAAGGTCGCGGCGAAGCCGAAGGTGAAGGTGAAGGTGAAGGCGAAGGTGAAGGTGAAGGTGAAGCAGCGGTCGGCGCCGAAAAAATCGACTGCGATAAAACCGCAGGAGAAGAAAAAGCGCTCTACCGCGCCTTGAGTGAGGCGCCCGCCAGTTCGAAGAAGCGCGCGGCCGCCACCATGCCCTTGTCAAAGTGCGACAGCGGCAGGTGCTCGTTGGGCGCGTGGCTGTGCTCGTCCGGATAGCCAAAACCCATCAGCACGACGTCGACCTTGAGCGCCTGCGCCAGCGTCACCACGATCGGGATCGAGCCGCCCTCGCGCTCGAGCAGCGGCTCGCTGCCGAACGCCTCCTTGAGCGCTTGCTTGCCAGCGGCGATCGCCGGCCCGTCGGTGCGCGCCAGGTAGGGGAAACCGCCGTGCAGCCGCGACACCCGCACCTTGACGGTATCGGGCGCGATCTGGTTGACGAACTTTTCGAACAGCTCGCTGATCTTGTCCGGGCTCTGGTCGGCTACCAGCCGCATCGAGATCTTGGCCGCGGCCTGGGCCGGGATCACGGTCTTGGCACCCTCGCCGGTGAAACCGCCGTAAATGCCGTTGACGTCGAGCGTGGGCCGCGCCCAGATGCGCTCGGTCGGCGTGAAGCCGGGCTCCCCGCACAGCTTGGGGGCGCCCGTGCTCTTGAGCAGATCGGCGTCGGTCTTGGCCGCAGCCTGGATGGCCGCGCGATCGGCCGGCGTCAGCGACCGCACGTCGTCATAGAAGCCCGGGATCAGCACTTTGCCGCTGCGATCCTTGAGCTGGCTGATCAGGTGGGCGAGCGCGATCGCCGGGTTCTCGACGATGCCGCCAAAGCTGCCCGAGTGCAGGTCGGTGGCCGGGCCGTTGAAAAACACTTCGACGTAGCACAGGCCGCGCAAACCGACGCACAGGCTCGGCTTGTCGATGCCGGCCATGCCGGTGTCGCTGACCAGCACCGCGTCGCAGGCCAGCTCTTGCTGGTGTTGCGCCAAGTACTTGTCCAGCCCCTCGCTGCCCACCTCCTCGCCGCCCTCGACGATGAACTTGAAGTTGCACGGCGGCGTGCCGGTCTTGATAAGCGCCTCGACCGCGTTGGTCACGATCGCGATCTGGCCCTTGTCGTCGGCGCTGCCACGACCGTACAGAAAGTTGTCGCGCACCTCGGCCGCGAACGGTTTGCTGGCCCACTCGTTGAGCGGATCGACCGGCATCACGTCGTAGTGGCCGTAGACCAGGATGGTCGGCTTGCCTGGCGCATGCAGGTGCTCGGCGTAGACCACTGGATTGAAATCGCTGGGCCGCACCTCGGCCCGATCGATGCCGGCACGCTTGAGCATGCCGACCAGGTGATCGGCGGCGCGCTGCATGTCGGGCTTGTGCGCCGGCAGCGCCGAGATGCTCGGGATGGCGAGCCAGCCCTTCAGGTCGTCGAGAAAACGGGCGCGCTGCTGCGACAGGTACTCTTGCGGTTTCATCTGGCTCTCCCCTGGTGGACGACCCTTTGAAGTCCCCGACGGGGGACGACCCTTGGAAGTCCCCGACGGGGGACGACCGAGTCGGGATGCTACGCAGCCAGCGCACCGGCTGCAAGTTGCGACCACCGGCTGTATGTCGGAGAATGGCAGGCAGGAGCGCACCGTGACAGAGCCTATGAATCGCCAGGACTCGCTGATCATCAAGGTCGCGCACTTCAAGAATCTCAACCCGACGCCGGTGGCAGAGGCGCTGCACCGCGCGCTGTCCGAGGAGTTCGGGCCGATCCTGGCCACCGCCACGCTCCGGCTCGCCTCGGACCGCGCCAAGCTGCCAATCGACCAGCTGAGCGTCGAGGACGCGCGCATCATTCTGCCCAACATCGTCGACTCGCTGCGCGCCTATCGTCAGGGCAAACAGCTGGATGAGCTGCGCGAGCTGCTCGCGCATGCCATCGACGACAGCGCTGGCGTCCCCTGAACCGCGCTACTTCTCTTCGAGCACTTTGATCTGTTCGGGTTTCTTGAGGATCACCTCGGGCGAGCCGAAGAAGCGCAGGATGCCTTCGACCGCGACCCGCTTGCCGGTGTAGGCCTTGGCCGGATCGATGTCGGCCTTGGCGAACTGCTGGGTCTGATGGGCGAACACCACGGCGACAAAGCCCGAGCCGTGCATGAAATGGAGCCGGATCACCTTGTCGCTCTGATCGGTGCGCAGCACGCGTCCCTCGACCCGCACCGTGCGGCCGATCCAGAGCGAAGCCTCCTCGGGCACGATGATCGGGTCGCTGGCAGTCTCGACCGGGATGAAGCCGCTGCGACCGCCCGGCAGCGCCACTTCGAGGTGGCTGGGACCCTTGCCCGGGCTGCCGCCGACCTCGGCCACCACGTTGGCGCGCTCGCCGCGGGCCAGCCGGCCTAGCGTCTTGCCACCCTTGGGCGCACTCATCACCGACACCTGGCCGACCTTGACCTCGATGCCGTACAGTCGCGACGCCAGCCAGTCGCCCTGGTACAGGTCGCGGTAGTAGGCAGCGACCTGCGGGTGGCGGATGATCACGCCCACCTCGCGATTGCCCTTGAAGCTGTTTTCGCTCCAGTTGATCGAGCCGATGAAGATGTTCTCGCCGTCGACGATCACGCTCTTGGCGTGGATCTTCTCGAGGTGGGCGGCGTTGAGATTGGCCACCTTGGCCTGCAGATCGAGCTTTTCGGCGCGCGCCAGGTTGTTGAGGTAGGCGACGGTGTCGTCGTTGTCGCGGTCGTCGTTGGCCTCGGTGTTGTACCAGCTGCCGTCGACGATGACCCGGGTGCGCACGCCGCGCCGCGCCGCTGCCACCACTGCGGCCAGCGCCAGGTTGGGCGCCTCCTCCAGCGTGTTCTTGCGTTTGCCCCAGTGCAGCGGGATCGAGTTCTGCATCACCAGCAGCTCGCGCTTGGCCCGGCTGATCAGGCCGAGCAGCGAGGTGTTCTCGTTGAGGCTGTTGTCCGGGGAGAGCACCAGCGCCAGGTCCATCCGGCCGCTCACCTTCTTGGGCTCGGCCCGACGCGCGTACAGCCCCTTGATCACGGTGCGGTCGACGCTGAACTTGGGGTTCTTGAACGGCAAACCGTACGCGTCGCCGGCGCGCTCGTCGATGGCGCGCGCGTCGAGCTTGCGGCCCGCCGCGACATCCGCCTTCCACACCTCGATCATCTGCTCGGCAAAGCCCGGATGCTCGATCAGCACTTCGAAGCCACGGTTGCCAAACGACGGGTCAGCCGGGTGGCCGGTGCGGCCGTAGTTCTCGGTGCCAATGGCGACGATGCGCTGGTCGATGATGGTGAACTTGCTGTGGTCGAAGCGGTAGCGCGAGTGGACGTTGTCCTCCTTGTCGCGCACCAGGAAGTAGACCTTGGCCCCCGCCTTGTTGAGGCGGTCGAGGATGTAGCGCGACTGGTCCTCGAGCCCGCCGACCGGCGAGCCCTCGGTCCAGACCACCACCTCGACACCGCGGCCGAGCGCGTCGATCAAGTGATCGGCCATCAGGTCGTTGGTGAACTTGTAGATCGAGATCCAGATCGACTGCTTGGCCTCGTCAAAGGCCTTGGTCACTGCCGCGAAGTTGTTCTCGGGCGCCGCCGCGCACAGCACCGTGGCGTCGACGTTGAGCAGCTGATGGAAAGCGAACCGGGTCTGGCCTGGCAACTCGACCCGGTGCGTGGGGTCGACGCCCAGCTGCGCGCGGCTGAACCCCGAGTCCCAGTCGGCGGCACTGTCCGTGTCTGGCAGCAGGTGGCCGGCCTCGTCACGGTCGCGCGCCAGGATCTGGCCGTTCCAGCCGAACAGCGTCGCGGCCGAGAGCAGCAGCGGCGGGCCCTTCCAGCTCTCCGGCGGCAATCCAGCCAGATCGAGGTCGGGCTCCTTTTCGGTCTCGTACGGCACCAGATCGACCACCGCACCCGAGGAGTCGTGCAGGCTGACCACGCCGTGCTTGTTGAACAGCGAGATCCAGCCGCCGCTGACGATGGCGTTGGGCACCGTCGGGTCGGACTCGTTGGCCTCGTAGTCGGGCTTGAAGCCAAAGGTGCGCTGGAATCCGGACGCTCGGTTGGCGATCCAGATGTCGCCGCAGTTGGGAATCCTGGCGCCGGTGGGCAGTTTGACCAGGTGAGCGCCGCTCTCGGCGTCCTCGTCGACCTCGAGCCCCTTGCCGCTGCCCTTGCGCTGGTGCGGCGCATACTGGTCGGTCAGCCCGAAGTCGCTGACGTCGACGTCATGATCGCAGTCGGTGCTGGTCAACCGCACCGCCTCGTCGGGCTCGGGGTTGCCCTTCTCGTAGCCGTCGAACAGCAGGCCCGAGATACGGACCGGGTGGCTGCTGGGCGCGCTGCGCGTGGCCGGTGCCGCACTGACGAGCAGCGCGCTGCACAGAACGAGGGCGCCGGTCACGCCAGCGCCAAGGATCGGTTTTGTCATCGGATCACTTGTTCTGCGGCCGCGGCCGCGGTGCCAGACCGACGCTGCCGAGCAACTCGTCGAGCTGGGTGATATCGGCCGGCAGCAGCACGCTGGTCTGCGGCTTGGCCAGCAGCGCCAGCTTGTTGAGGTACTCCTGGCTGAGTTGCATCCGCACTGCCTCGGGTCCACCCTCGACGGCGAGCGCGGCGCCGACCTTCTCGATCGATTCGGCGGTGGCCTGCGCGATGGCCAGGATCTCTTGAGCGCGGCCCTCGGCCTCGTTGATGCGGCGCTGCTTCTCGCCTTCAGAGCGATTGATCGCCTCTTGCTTGAGCCCCTCGGACTCGTTGATGCGCGATTGCCGGTCGCCCTCGGCGCGCGCGATCAGGGCGCGGCGCTCGCGCTCGGCCGACATCTGCTGCTCCATGGCATTGCGAATGGTGCCCGGCACCACGATGTTCTTCACCTCGTAGCGGTGCACCTTGATGCCCCAGGCCTCGCTCACCTCGTTGAGCACGCTGACCACGCGCGAGTTGACCGCATCGCGTTCCTCGAAGGTGCGGTCCAGCTCGAGCGTGCCGATGACGGCGCGGGTGGTGGTCTGCGCCAGCTGGACCGAGGCAAAGCGGTAGTTGGTGATGCCGTAGCTGGCGGCCACCGCGTTGATGACACTGAGGTAGATGACGCCATCGACCTCGACCTTGACGTTGTCGCGGGTGAAGCACTCCTGCGGCGGCACATCGATGGTCTCCTCGCGCAGGTCCTGGACGTAGGCAATGCGATCGAAGAACGGCACGACCACATGCGGCCCCGGCCCCAACGTCGTGTGGTACTTGCCCAGTCGCTCGACCACGTAGGCATTGCGCGTCGGCACCAGCCGGATGCCGCGGATCACCTTGATCAGCACGTACAGTCCGAACAGACCCCAGACCGCGTAGTTGAAATAGTAGAGACCCATGGCAGCCTCCTAGCGAACCCGCTGCGGCGCGGTCTGCGTGCCGTCGGGGAATACGGGTTTGGGAGTGACCTCGGTGGCGTAACCGGCCGGCGCGGCGTCGACCCGGCTGGCCACCTCGCCCAGGCCCTGGAAAAACGCCCTGGTGTTGGCGAGCTGGCCGGGCACCACGCTGACCTGCGCGGTCGACAGGATCTTGCCCAGCTCGTCGAGGAACTGGTCGATCAGCCGCATCCGAACCGCCGCCGCACCGCCCGGCTTGCGGATCGCTTCGGCCACCAGTGCGATGCCCTGCGCCGTGGCGTCGGCAACCACCCGGATCTCGGAGGCCCGGCCGTCAGCCTCGTTGATGCGGCGGGTCTTCTCGCCCTCGGACACGTTGACCGCCTCGATGCGCAGTCCCTCGGAGGACTTGATCTTCGACTCCTTGTGGCCGGTCGACATCGTGATCTCGGCGCGCTTCTGCCGCTCGGCCTCGACCTGCTTCTCCATGGTGTCGATGACGCGCTTGCTGGGCGTGATGTTCATGATCTCGTAGCGCATCACCTTGACGCCCCACGGTGTGCTGGCCTTGTCGATCTCGCGCACGATGTTGGTGTTGACCTTCTCGCGCTCGCTGAAGGTCTCCTCCAGCGTCAGCTTGCCCACCTCGGAGCGCATCGTGGTCTGCGCCATGTTGATCGAGGCGCTGCGGTAGTTGGCAACGCCGTAGCTGGCCTTGTGGGCGTCGACCAGCTTGAGGTAGACCACGCCGTCGACCTCGACCTGGATGTTGTCGCGGGTGATGCAACTCTGCATCGGCACGTCGATCGCCTGCTCGCGCATCTCGTGCCGGTAGGCCGCCTTGTCGAGGAACGGCAGCATGAAGTGAAAACCCGGGCTCAGCGTGGCTGCGTACTTACCGAGCCGCTCCTTGATGATGTTCTCGCGCATCGGCACCACGATGAAGGTCTTCCAGATCAGGAACAGCAGCACCAAGCCGCCGCCCGTGATCGCGGTCATGAGCCAGCTCATTTTTTCTCCCCTGTCTCGTTGCTCTCGTTGATTGCCGCGCCGGCCTCGAGTTCCGGGAGCGGTTCGATGACCCAGCCCAGCCCTTCCTTGTCGCGACACACCAGCTTGGCCTTGGCGCCAGCCGGAATGGGATCGCCCGTGGTCAGCGCCGGCCAGGTGGTACCTTGAAAACGGATGCGGCCGTTCTGGTGGCCGTCGTCACACGGCTCGATGACATCGACCACCGTGCCAAATGCGGCCAGCTCCTCGTCGGTGTTGTCGCGGCTCGTCTCGCCCGGCAGCATTCGCTTGAGCACGCCGCGCAAGCCGACGGTCAGCGCCGCCGAGGTCGCGATCCAAACCAAAAAAGAGATCGGCAGGCTCTCGAGACCGACCAGCCGCACCCCGGCCACGAGCAGCGCAGCGGCACCAAGAAAGCCGGCCACCAGGCTGGGAGCGACAAATTCGCTGCCGATCAGGACGACGCCGACCGCCAACCAGAACACGGTGACGATCGTGGTGAAGTCCATGGGAGCCTCCGCACTCGAGCGGCACCGACGATAACCGCGAGTGGACGGCGAAGCAACCTGCGTACGGCTACGACGCGACGACCGTGAATAACGCAGTTGCCCGGGTCGTCGCTTCTATTGGATGATGGATGCCATGTATCGCACCATTTTGCAGGCAGGCGTGCTGCTCTGGGCGACGACGGCAGGCGCGCAGACCGCAGCGGTGGCGACCGCGCAAACCGCGATTCCCGTCGTCGGCGAGGAGCTGACCTACGCGGTCGACTTCGCCGGCGTGGTCGGTGCCTATCTCAAGCTCAAGGTCGGCGAAGGTCCGGCCAACCAGCCGGGCAGCCGCGTGCTGACCGCCTACGTCGCCTCGACCCCGATGGTGCAACAGGTGTGGCGCATCCGCGACAAGATCATGGCGCTCTACCTGCCCGACGAGGGGCGTACCGCTGCCACCCGGGTGTGGGAGGACGAGAACGGCCGCCGGCTGTTTCGCGAGGAGAGCTACGAGGCGACCCGCGTCAACGTGAACGAGCGCCGCTCGGACAGCAACCGCCAGTTCGAGGTGGCGGCCGAACAGCCGCTGCTCGACATCTTCTCGACGCTGTTCGAGCTGCGCCGGCGACCGCTGGTCGAGGGCACGAACGAGAAGGCGCGGGTCTACATCAGCCGCAAGGTGTACGACGTGGACGCCGTGATCACGCGCGAGCTGTTGCAGTACCGCGGTAGCGAGGTGGCAGCGATCAAGGTGGCACCGGTACTGCGTCACAAGGGTAAGCCGGTCAGCGACGTTCGCTTTTGCGTCTGGCTCAGCGACGACGAGCAACGCAAGCCGCTGCGCATCGAAGCGGACGTCAGTTATGGCAAGCTGGCCGGCACGCTGCTGCCGGCCAACGAGATCAGCGCAGTCGGGCCGACCCCGACCGGCCAGGCGACCGGCGAGACCACAGCCACGGTCGAGGAATCCAAGTAGACCGCCGTCAGCGCCTGCGATCGAGCACGACAAAGGTCAACGCGTGCGGGTTCTTGGTGTCGGCCGGACGGTCCGCGCGCGATCGCTCTTCCCAGTCCGCGAGGTCGAAGTCCGGAAACCGGACATCGCCGGCGACGTCCGCGTGCACCCGAGTCAAGTAGAGGCGATCGGCGCGACCGATGAACTGCCGGTAGATCTCGGCGCCGCCCGCGATCAGCACCTCGTCGCTGCCGGTGGCCGCAGCCGCAGCCAGCGCGTCCTCGATCGAACCGACCACCGTGCAGCCGGGTGCGCTGACGTCGCAGTTGAGCGCCACCACGATCAGGGTTCGGCCCGCCAGCGGCTTGCGCAGCGACAGATAGGTGGCGCGTCCCATAACCACCGGCTTGCCCATGGTGGTGGTGCGAAAGTGCTTGAGGTCGGCCGGCAGCCGCCATGGCAGGTCGCCAACCCGGCCGATGACGCCGTTGTCGGCGACGGCGACGATGATCGAGATGCGCACGCTGTCCCCTAGACCGCGATCGGCGCCTTGATCGCCGGATGCGCCTGGTAGTCGACCAGCTCGATGTCCTCGAACACGAAATCGTTGATCGACTTGACCCACGGATTGAAACGCAGCGTCGGCAACCCGAACGGCGTGCGGCTAAGCTGCTTGTCGACCTGTTCGAGGTGGTTGAGATAGAGGTGGGCGTCACCCAGCGTGTGGATGAACTCACCGGGTTCGAGGCCGCACACCTTGGCGACCATCGACGTCAGCAGCGCGTAGGACGCGATGTTGAACGGCACCCCCAGAAAGACGTCGGCGCTACGCTGGTACAGCTGGCACGAGAGCTTGCCGTTCGCGACGTAGAACTGAAACAGGATGTGGCACGGCGGCAGCGCCATGTGCTCGAGCTCGGACACGTTCCAGGCGCTGACCACCAGCCGCCGCGAATCCGGCTCGTGCTGGATCAGATCGATCACGCCGGCGATCTGGTCGACGGTCTGGCCGTCACAGGTCGGCCACGACCGCCACTGGGCACCGTAGATCGGGCCCAGCTCGCCGCTCGGATCGGCCCACTCATCCCAGATGGTGACGCCGTTATCGTGCAGGTACTTGACGTTGGTCGCACCCTTGAGAAACCAGAGCAGCTCGTGCACGACCGACTTCCAGTGCAACTTCTTCGTCGTCACCGCGGGAAAACCCTGCTGCAGATCGAAGCGCATCTGGTGGCCAAAGATGCTGAGCGTACCGGTGCCGGTGCGGTCCTGCTTACGCACTCCGTGTTCTTTGATGTGGCGCATCAGGTCGAGATACTGCTGCATGGCGTCCCGGCTTTCTACGCGGGTCTGTCGCTACGCGAAAAGCGCGGCGATCGACGCCACCAGCACCGCCACCATGGCGACCGGCAGCAGCAGCGTCAGCAGGTAGCCCACCGGCGCGAAATTGCCGGTCGAGTCCAGGCGCAGCTTGCCGGCCAGCGTGGCGACCAGCAGCGCGCGGCTGGCCCGGCTCGGTGCGAACAGCACCTGCTGATCGGTCTCGCCGTACTGCTGCGGTCGGTGCGTGCGCACGATCGCGTGATGCTCGTGCATGTCGTCGCCGCGGAACACGTAGTCGAGCGCCCACACCACCTCGTCGTTGACCGAGGCGGCGGTCTCCTTGCGGTCGACGAACTTGGCGGTGGCGAGCAACCCTTTGCGCAGCAGCGCCACCTTGCGCCGGCCGAGCCAGAGGCCGAACGCGACCACGATCAGCCCGCCGAGCGCGGGCAGCAACGCGATCAGGCCGAGCGGACCGGCCGGGCTGTAGCGGGCGCCCTTGATGCGGGCGAGCACTGGCCAGGACCGCGACTGCTCGATCGTCACCGGCTGGCCGCTGGCCAACGCGTCGTTGCTGTAGGAGATCCCCTGGCGCACCGCGCCGCTGGCATCGCTGAACTCGAAACCGATGCGCTGGACCGGCCGCGTCTCGACTGAGCCCTGGTTCGAAGTCATGGCCGTGGCCTCGACGCTGCGCACGCTGCCGTTGTGCTCAACCACGCTGCCGGACAGGAGGCCGAGCTCGGCGATGCTCAGGTCGACGCGCAACCCCCAGCTCAGGGCGAGGCCGAGCGCGACCAGCGCCCAGCCCACCTGGTGCAGCAGGTTGCCGCAGACCACGCGCACCAGCAGCGAGGACGGGACCGGACGAGGTGGCGGATGCAGCGTCAGCATGGCGGCGCATTGTACTCCAGCGCGCAATCGGGTCCAGCCAGAGCAGGCGTGCTAGATTGAGCCCCATGGGACGCGCGCTGGCCGTTCTGCTGCTGCTCGCGACCGCCAGGCCCGATCTGGACGCGGCGCGCGACCGGATGGTGCGCGAGCAGATCGCGGCGCGCGGTGTGCGCGACAAGCGCGTGCTGGCGGCCATGCGCCACGTGCCGCGCCATCGCTTCGTGCCAGCCGACCTGGTGGCCAGCGCCTACGACGACCACCCGCTCGCGATCGGCCACGATCAGACCATCAGCCAGCCCTACATCGTGGCGCTGATGAGCGAGCTGGCGGCACTCGAGCCAGGCGCCAAGGTGCTCGAGGTTGGCACCGGCTCGGGCTATCAGGCCGCGGTGCTGGCCGAATTGGGCGCCCAGGTCTACACGATCGAGATCGTGCGGCCGCTCTGCCTCGACGCCAGCGCGCGGCTGCAGCAGCTCGGCTATCGCCAGGTGCAGGTGCGCTGCGGCGACGGCTATCGCGGCTGGCCAGACCAGGCGCCATTCGACGCCATCCTCGTGACCGCGGCACCGGCCGACATCCCGCAGCCGCTACTCGATCAGCTCAAGGACGGCGGCCGGCTGGTGCTGCCGGTCGGCGTCCACGATCAGCAGCTGCTGCGGGTGACGCGCATCGGCGACGGCTTCGTGCGCGAGCGCGCGATCGCGGTGCAGTTCGTGCCGATGACCGGCGAGGCGCAGCGACCAGTACCGCAGGCGACGAGCCGCCCGGCCCTACCGTAGCAGCGGCCAGCGGGAACCCTGGCACCGGGTGCGCTGTCAGAACAGGTGACAGTGATTCACCGCACAACCGAGCGCGTCTCGGTCGAACCGCCGCCGGCGGATCGAGGTGGCATCGTGTATCGACGGGAACGGATTCGCGGCTTGGTGCAGCGCGCAAGCTATCTGATCCGCGGCAGCCTTGGCTGCGCGCGCATCCACTGGCGCCTTCTCCACAGCAGCCACCGGCTGCTCGTGAACGTCGTCCTCGTCACTGCCGGCTTTGTCGGTTTCGTGACCGTGCTCGGGTTGGTCGCGCTAGGTTCGTTCGAAGATCGCTGGCCCGATGGCGGCCCGGATTCCTGGTCGAACCGCTTTGCCCAGTTCCTGCTGTCCCCGCCTGGCTCGCAAAAGCGGAACGTCGGAACGACCGTTTTCGACCAGAAGATCGGCGAGGCTTCGGCTCGCCATGGGGGCGCTGAGCGTAAGGCCGGCAGACGTGACACGCGCGACACCGGCAAGCGCATGGGCACCAAGACCGACCAGCCGACCAACCAAGTGGTCGTCGCCAACAAGCTGGCGCAACTGTTCGGCGCTGATGGCCAGTCGACCGGCACCATCATGGGCGGCGCGCTCGGCGGCGAACTGGTGGGCTCGATCGGCCAGACCACCGGCGAACAGGGCGCCGCCACGAATGGCCTCGGTGGCCTCGGACTGCGCGCGCATTCACCCGGCGGCAGCGGGGCGTCGACTTCGACTTTCGGGGTCGGTAGCATCGGCTTACGCGGACGCGCAACCGCTGGCGCTGCTGCCGTTGGCGATCAGCTTCCGCGCCCGGACGCGGCGACCGTGCTTGTCCCCACCTTCGACCGGCCGCCGCAGCCGGAACCAGCCGCGCCGGCGCGGGCGCCCAGCGTCGACGAACGGCTGGCGACCATGCTGCAGGCGCGCCAGCAGGCCGCGTCACCGGCTGCCGGCGCAGCGGCGGCCACCGCCGATCCGAGCGGAGCATTGGCGGCCGTGATGGGTTCGCTCGACAAGGAGATCATCCGGCGCGTCATCCGCAGCAGCGCCGCGGGCGAGTGCTTGAAAGCCGCAGCCGCGCGCTCGCCGGCCAGCAGTGGTCGGGTCGTATCGCGCTTCGTCATCACTGCGAGCGGCAGCGTGACCAGCGCCAAGATCAACGAGTCGACCATCACCGACCACGCGTTGCAGCGCTGCTTGCTCGAGCAGGTCGAGCGGCTGCGCTTCCCGGCACCGGCTGGCGGCGGCATCGTGATCGTCAGCTACCCGTTCGCCATCGGTACGGCGTCCGCTCCACCACCGGCAGCAGCGAGCGTTGGCGACATCGACATCGTCGACGCCGAATCTGCCGCCGGTGCGTTCCTGGCGCAGCGCGTCGCCATCGAAGACGTCACCTTCCAGGAGGCTGCTGGCTACTGGAGCAACACTTACGTGCCGGGCGATCCTGAGCTGCGCATGCTGCAGCTGCAGCTGGCGAGCTGGGATCGCAGGCCGCTGAGCGCCGCGGTTGGCCGCCCGCTCGCACTGCACGAGGCGGCCGCGCCACAGGCCGAGCCGTTCGATGCGCCGACCAGCTCGGCGCTCGCGGTCTACCTGCACGCCGATCACAGCTTTGTCGACGGTCCGACCCGCATGCTGGTGCAGGTCGGGCTCAAGGGTACGGCGCGCCACGGCGGGCTGCGCGGCACCACCCAGCTCGGCGTGGTGCTCGACCTGCGCCAGCCGCCGAGCGACGCGTCGGCGGCGACCATGCGCGCGTTGCTCGAGGCCCTGGTCGCGGCGCGCCAGACCGGCGACCGCTTCGTGCTGTACGCAGCCGGTCCCGGCGGCGGTCGCGTCCTCGACGTTGACCAGTTTCGATACGGGCCGGTCGCGGTCGCGCTCAAGGCGCTGTTTGCGACACCGCCGCCGGGGGCTCGCGACCTGCCGCTGGCGGAGGCCGTGCGCCAGGCTGCGGTCGCGGTCGCGCCGAGCACCGATCGCGATGCGCCGCTGGGCTCGAGCGCGTTGCTCGTCGTCACCAGCGAACCGCTGCGCGAACAGCTGGCGCCGACGCTGGCAGTCGCCGAGCAGAGCGCGATCGATGGCGTATCGGTGAGCGCGGTCGCGATCGGCCAGGGTGCCCGGATCGACGAGATCGACCAGCTGGCGCTCGCCGGACAGGGTCAGCGCCGGCTGCTGACACGTCCAGCCGACGCGGCAGCCATGGTCGATCGCGAGCTGACCGCGGCCAGCCGCGCCGTGGCGCGCGCGGTCCGGCTGCGCATCCGTCTGGCGCCGGGGGTCAAGCTCGTCGACGTGGTCGGATCGCGCCGACTCGACCTGGTCGCCGCGCAGCAGGTGCGGCTGGCCGAGCAAAGTATCGACCGCCGGCTGGCGCACAGCCTGGGCATCGAGGCGGACCGCGGTGTCGACGACGAGGGCATCCAGATCGTGATCCCGGCCTTCGATGCCGGCGACAGCCACGCCATCCTGCTCGACGTGGTGGCGACCGCGCCCGGCCCGATCGCCGACGTCAGCGTGCGCTACAAGGACCTGGTCTACCTGCGCAACGGGCTCGGCCGCGCCAACCTGAGTCTGCCCCACACCCGGCAGGCCAGCGCCGCGCTCGAGCACAACGTGCTGGCCAACTACCTGGCACAGATCACGGCACAGCGGCTGCGCGAGGCTGGTGCCGTGGTCGACCGCCACGATGCTCGGGCCGCGAGCCGCCTGCTGGCAACGACGCGCCAGCTGCTGGTCGGATTGCAGCAGCGCCTGCCAGAGTTGCGGCATGACCTGGCGCTGGCGATCGACGCTGGCATGCTCGCCGAGTACGCGGCTCTGCTCGAACGGGAGCCAGCGATCTCGGCCCAGAGCGCACTGATCGCGTCGTCGCTGCGCCTGGCCGGCTGGCGGAAGTTGCTGCCGCCGCCCGAGCCGGGCGACCCGGCACCCCGTTCGCTGTGACGCCGCCATCGGCGGCGAGGAGGCTCGCCATGTTGCGTCGGTTTTTCGTTGTGTGTGCGCTCGGCAGCAGCCTGTCCGCGCTGGCGGCCGCTGCCCCGGCCAGAAACGCACCAACCAAGGCCACCCCGGCCGCGCCCGATGGCACCGTGCGGCTGCCGCTCGACTCCTATCAGGAGCTGATCAACGCGACCCAGCAACCGACGGCTGCCGCGCCGGCGGGCTATGCCTTTGGCACAGCGGAGGTCGAGGTCACCGTCGACGACACAGGCGGCCGGCCGAGCGCGACGATCGTGACCGAGGTGACGGTGCGGACGCTGGAGCAACGCTGGGTGCTGGTACCGGTGCTGCCGAGCGGGACCGCCATCGAGGCTGCAACCCTCGACGGCAACGCGGTCGAGCTGACCGCCACGGCGGCCGGTCTGGGATGGAGTACCGACGAACCGGGCAACCATGCCCTGGTCTTGACCTACCACGTCGATGCCGTGCACAGCGCGTCCGGCTATGTGCTGGCGATCCCGCTGCCGGCGGCGTCGGCTCAGCTGACCGCCGTGCTGCCCGGCAGCAATCTCGACGTGGCCGTGATACCGGCAGCCAGTGTCCGCAGCGCGCCCGACGGGGACCACACCAAGGTCACCGCCACGCTGCCGACCACCCGCGGCGTCCAGCTGTCGTGGCGTGGGCCGACCGGCCACGCGCCGACGATCAGCCGTGCCAACTACCGCGGCAGCCTGATCGGCGACGCGTTCGCGTTCAACGCTGAGTTCGGGGTCGATCTGTTCGGCGACGAATCGGCCACCATCGCGTTGCTACCGGCGAAGGTGACGCTGAGCGACGTCAAGGTAGACGGCAAGCCAGCGCCGGTGCTGGTGACCGATGAGCGTTTCACGACGCTGGTCAAGGGCCGTGGTAACCACCGCGTGATCGCGTCGTTCCAGGTGCCGGTGACACGCGACGACGGGCCGCCGCGCATCGAGCTCGCGGTGCTGAGCACGCCGGTGTCGCGCTTCGACCTGGTGCTGCCCGGCAAGCGCAACGTCGAGGTCAAACCGGCGGGCAGCGTCAGCAGCAGCGTGCGCGGCAATACCACGAGCGCCACCGCTTTCGTGCCGTTGACCGAGCAGGTCGAGATCGCCTGGACCGAGGCGGTGCCCGAGGAGGCGCGCGCCGAGTTGCGCGCCAACGCCAGCATCTACCACAGCGCCTATGTCGAGGAGGGCGTGCTGCACCTCAAGGCCACCGCTGCTTTCGAGGTGACGCGCGGCGAGACCAGCAGCGTGCGGCTGGCGGTGCCGGCGGACGTCCAGATCAATGCGGTGCAGTCGAGCGCAGGCGGTATTGCCGACTGGCGCCAGACCAAGGCGGCGCGCGGTGAGCCGGCCGTGGTCACCGTATTTCTCGACCATGCCGCGAAAAGCGATTTCAGCTTCGACGTGCTGTACGAACGGCTGCTCGGCGCCAATCGCAAGGAGAGCGACAAGATTGCGCTACCGCTGCTGCGTGCGCTGGACGTGCACAGACAGCGCGGCATGGTGGCGTTATTGGCCAGCCGCGAGCTGACGCTCAAGCCGGTCGACGAGCGGCAGTTGACCAAGGTGGGCGAGAACCAGCTGCCGGCGTTCGTACGGCAGGAGCTGAGCATGGCGGTCGCGCACACCTACAAGTATCTCGACGAGACGCCCGCGCTCGCCGTGCAGGCGGTGCCGCCCGAGCGCAAGCAAGGCAAGTTCGACGCCCAGGTCGACACCCTGATCTCGATCGGAGACGTCACGCTCAAGGGCGCCGCCGGCATCGAGGTCAACGTCAAGTCGGGCAGCATCACGGAGCTGGCGCTCGATCTGCCGCCGGCGGTCAATCTACTTAGCCTGACCGGCCCATCGTTGCGCAGCCACCATCTGCAACCGGCCGACGGCAAGCAGCGCATCGACGTCCAGTTCACGCAGGAGATGGAGGGGCAGTTCCGGCTGGAGGCCAGCTACGAGCGGATCCTGGTCGATAGCGAGAGCGAGCTGGCGGTGCCGACGGTGGCCGTGCGCGGCGCCGAGGTCGAGCAGGGCCGGATCGCGGTCGAGGCGCTGACCGCGGTCGAGGTGCAGACCGCGCGCGCCCAGCAGCTGTCGTCGCTGGACGTCAACGAGCTGCCGCAGCAGCTGGTGCTCAAGACCACCCACCCGATACTGCTCGGCTACAAGTACGTGCACGTCGAACCTCCCTATGAGCTGGCGCTCAAGATCACGCGCCACAAGGAGCTGGACGTGCAGACCGCGACCATCGACAGCGCCCACTACCGCACACTGTTCACGCGCGACGGCCTGGCTGTCACCACCGCCCACTTCGGCGTGCGCAACACCCGCCAGCAGTTCTTGCGCGTGCAGCTGCCGGTTGGCTCCGAGGTCTGGCAGGTGCTGGTCGACGGCAAGCCGGAGAAGCCAGCGCTGGCCGCGGCCGGGGACGCCTCCACGGCGGTCGGAGCGGGCGACCCTGGGAAGTCCCCGCAGGGGGACGACACCAGTGTGCTGATCAAGATCATCAACTCGGCCCAGGGTTTTGCCGTCGACCTGGTGTACGCCAGCCCCGTCGCCAAGATCGGCTCGCTCGGCACCGTCCGCCACGAGCTGCCGCGGCCGGACATGGTGGTCACCGCCTCGCGCTGGGACGTCTTTCTGCCGCCGGGAGTCAGCTATGGCAGGCCGCGCTCGAACATGGAACAGGTCGACCCGGGCAATAGCGCGGCCCAGGAGGAGTTGGCGGCGCAGATCGCGGCTGCGGCCGACAAGCAGACCGACGTGGCGCTGCGCGTGACCGTGCCGGCGTCCGGCGTGCAATACGCGTTCGAAAAGCTGTACGCCAATCGATCGGACGAGGCTGCGGCCTTTGCCATCAGCTACACCTCGGCGCTCGGCGCCTTTGCCGCGCACCTGCTCGGTTTGATCGGGGCCGCCCTGCTCTGGGGTGGCGGCATCGTCGCCGTGCGCCGCGACCAGCGCCGGAGCCGCATCGCCGGAGGCGCGATCGCGGTTCTCGGTGCGAGCGTCATCGCAATCAACGTCGGCTATTTCGGCGCTGGTCTGGCCGCGACACTGCTCGCCTCGGCGTTGTTCGGCGCCGCGATCGGCGGCTGGGTGCTGTTGCGACGTGCGCGCCGCGCGCCGATGTCCGGGCAGCGGCCGGTGCCGCCGATGCCGGTGGCGCCCTAGTTAGGCCGCCTCGACCAGCTCGGCCTCGGCCTCGACCCGGCGCTCGATGCCCAGGTTGGCGAGCAGCGCGCACTCGAGCTGCTGGCACAGGCCCGGGTTGCCCTGCAGTGCCTCGCGCGCCTTGTCGCGGCCCTGCCCCAGCCGCTCCTCGTTACAGGCGTACCAGGCACCGCTCTTCTGGACCAGGCCCGCCTGCTCGCCCAGGTCGATGATCTCGCCCTCGCGGCTGATGCCACGGCCAAACAGGATGTCGAACTCGGCCTCCTTGAACGGCGGTGCCAGCTTGTTCTTGACCACTTTGACCCGGGTCCGGTTGCCGTTGGCCGCGACCTCGTCCTTGAGCGTGGCGATGCGCCGGATGTCGAGTCGCACCGAGGCGTAGAACTTGAGCGCATTGCCGCCGGTCGTGGTTTCCGGGCTGCCGAACATGACGCCGATCTTCATCCGCATCTGGTTGATGAAGAGCACGGTCGTCTGCTGCCGGTGCACCGCTGCGGTCAACTTGCGCAATGCCTGGCTCATCAGCCGCGCCTGCAGACCCACGTGCTGATCGCCCATCTCGCCCTCGATCTCGGCCTTGGGCACCAGTGCTGCCACCGAGTCGATCACGACGATGTCGACCGCACCCGAGCGCACCAGCGTCTCGGTGATCTCGAGCGCCTGCTCGCCGGTGTCCGGTTGCGAGATCAGCAGGCCAGCCAGATCGACGCCGAGCTGCTGTGCGTAGGTGACGTCGAGCGCGTGCTCGGCATCGATGAAGGCGGCCACCCCACCCAGTCGCTGCGCCTGGGCGATCGCCTGCAGCGCCAGCGTGGTCTTGCCGCTGGACTCGGGGCCGTAGACCTCGACGATGCGGCCGCGCGGCAGGCCGCCGATGCCGAGCGCAGCGTCGAGGCCTATCGATCCGGTCGGAATCACCGCGACCCGGCGGTCCACCCCCTCGTCGTCGCCCAGACACATGATCGAACCCTTGCCAAACTGCTTCTCGATCGCGCTCACCGCCTGCGCGATGGCCTTGAGCTTCTCCTTGATCGCGGACATGCCTTCTCCCTGGCAGCATTTGCGGCTGCCTGCTGGCTGTTGGTGGTCGTCTCGTTCGCTTTCCGTCGGCCGACGGCTGAGCGACTAGCAAGTGGCTTGCCAGACCACCAGCATCTCGGTTGCGCCATGAATCGCAACCGCCACGACGTAGCGCCGTGGCTCGATCAGCAGTTTACTGACGCGCATTGCGTCACCGGGTCGCGCAAAAGACGACAGCCGGCAGCTGCGTTCAGGGAACGGGCGCGGCGTGCGCGGCCGGTTCACTGCGGGCCGTGAGTTCGTAGTTGCCGTCCATCCGCAGCTGACCACGGTCGAGCGGCAATTCGTCGACCAGCTTGCCCAGCCAGCGTGTCTCGACGTCGATGAAGCGATCCAGCGAGCGCTGGATCGAGACTTTGACCGCGAATTCCGAGTGCGCTTTGTCGGCGCCGTTGATCGCGCACTGCAGTTCCCAGACGATGCGCGCCATGCGCTCACCTGTGTTTTCGACCTTTTGCAGCGTCATGCGATTGACCTGCAGCACGAGCTCGTTCGGTTGCTGGACGCCAAGCGCCAGGCGGACGGCGTCGGCCGAGGGCGACCAGCCATCGCCCGGTCGGACCGGAGTCTTTGGATACAACAGATGTGTGATTTTCGGGCAGCCGATGTCATGGTCGATCGGTGCCACCGCTGGTGGTGCGGCTTCTTCCCGAGGCGCCTTGCCGCGCTTTTTCTTCTTTTCGGGTTGCGGCTTGGGTACCGCTTTCACGATGAGCGCGCAGGCGCCGTTGTCGTCGTATTTGTATTCGACTGTCTGCGCGAAGTACGGAGCGGCCTGGGTCGTCTGATCGCCATTCATCTCGAATAGAGTGTGCGCACGCTGTTGCTCGACCCGCACGCTGACCGGCAGATCACCGTCGGTCACCGCCAGCACCTCGACGCGCTGGTCGCGGGTCTTTTGCACGGCGGCCAGCCCGTCTTGCTCGGGACCGTGTTGCACGGTCAACCGACCGGCGCCCTGCCAGGTCACTTTCTCGCTGAAAGTCCAGACCATCCCGGAGGTCAGCCCGGGTCCGCGCAGGTCCACCAGCTGTTCTGCCGGGTCGACCGCTGGTTTGCTCGCCGGCGCACTCGCTGGCCGGGTTGCTGCCGGCTGCGATTCTGGCTTCGGCTTCTTGTCCCCGCTGCAGTTGGTCAACACGAACAGCGCCGCAACCAGCGCCGGCAGCAGCATCCCAAGACGAGTTCGTTGCACGGCAGAGACCTCCGTCAGGCGCATGCTGCGGCCCTCACGACCGCGCGCGCCGACCACGGTACCGTACACATAGACCGAGAATGGCCAGCAGCGCCAGCCCGTAGGAGCCGGCAGCCGGCCCGCGCTGGCCGCTCGTCTGGCAGGCGCAGCCACCCAGCTCCGGTCCGTCGGCTGCGTCATCGCCCAGCGCGAACGGAGTGTCGAGGTCGCCGGTGTCTGCTGGTTCGACCAGTACATCGAGGTCGCTGGCATCCGATTGCCCGAGTCCGGCATCGGCCTCCGCGCCATCGCCAGCCGTTGCATCGTCCTCGCTGGCCGCACCGTCGTCGACGACCGCCGAATCATCGACTGCAGCATCGACCGTTGAACCAGCCTCGACTCCTGCGCCGGCGTCACCCGCGCTGCCGGCGTCGACCGCGCCACATGCCTCGTCGACCTGGCCGTCGCAGTCGTCGTCGTGGCCGTTGCACAGCTCGGGTCGGCAGCGCGGACCACTCAGCCGGATGGTCGAGAAATATTGCAGGCTGTCCCAGCCGACCGCGTCGGACAGCGTCGGTCCGGTGATGCCCGCACCGAAACCGGACCCGGTCGCGGGCCAGCAGACGACGCCGGCGGCAGCCCGCCCGCACAGGTCGGCCTTGCCGTCGCCATCGATGTCGCCAAACCGCAGCGTCGAGTAGTAGCGAAAATCGCCCCAGCCGTGGTCGTCACCCAGATCCGGGCCATCGATGCGGGTGCCATAATCGCTACCCGTCCACGGCCAGCAGATGAACTGGGAGTTGCTGCGCGCGCACAGGTCGGCATCGCCATCGCCGTCGATGTCGGCGAGCCGGATCGTCGCGTAGTTCGAGTGATCGCCCCAGCCCGTGGTGTCGGCCAGGCCCGGCCCGGCGATCGCGGCGCCAAAACCGTTTCCGGTCGACAGGTGGCAGCGCCAGCCGTCGGCGGCCCGACCGCACAGATCGGCCCGACCGTCGCCGTCGACGTCGCGCAGCTGGATGGTGCTCCAGTAGGCGACCTCGCCCCAGCCAGCGTCGTCCCAGGCCGGACCCACGATGCGGTTCGAAAATCCGCTGCCGCTGGAGAGCCAGCACAGCATGTTGTCGGCACCGCGCGCGCAGACGTCGGCCCGGCCGTCACCATTGACGTCGCCCATGCGGATGGTGCCGAAGCGATCGATCGCGTTCCAGCCGCTGGCATCGGACAGCGCCGGCCCGATCACGGCGCTGCCAAAACCGGTGCCCGACGACAGCCAGCAGCGAAAATCGGTTGACCCGCGAGCGCAGATGTCGGCGCGACCGTCGCCGTCGATGTCGGCAAGCCGGATGGTGCTAAAGTATTCGGGCTTGTTCCAGCCCGAGGTGTCGGATAGCGCCGGGCCGTCGATGGCGGCGCCGAAGGCCGATCCGGTGGACGGCCAGCAGCGCATGCGCTGGTCGGTGCGGGCGCAGACATCGGCCTTGCCATCGCCGGTGACGTCGCCGAGGCGAATCGTGGCGTAGTTGGTCTCGTCGTTAAAACCGGCGGTGTTGCTGAGATCGGTGATGGTCCAGCGAGCGGCAAAGCTGGTGCCGCGCGCGGGATAGCAGTAGTAGCCGGCCGCCGCGCGCGCGCACAGGTCGGCGCGACCGTCGCCGTCTACGTCGCTGCTGCCGCCGTCATCCAGCTGGCTGGCCTGCAGGATCACCTCATCCACGCTCCAGTCGCACGAGCCGGGCGCGCCACTCCCGGCGGCCTGCACCGCCAGGTGGTTGGAGACTGTGCGCTCGCTCCCGTCTGATGGAACGTTGAGGATGCCGCTCGAGCGCAACCACATGGTCGTCGAGCCGCCGCCGTCGAGGTTCAGCGCGCTGTCGGCGCCCATCTCGCGCATCAATGCGCCCAGCTCGGCGCACGTCATGCCGATGCTGACGCTGGAACGGCCATCGACCACGGCCAGGATCAGGGTCTGCCGATCGCGCGCCATGCCGACCGCAGTGCGCGGATGGCGAACGCTGCAGTCGGTGCGGTTGAACGACGACGGCACGGCGCCATCCTTGACCAGCGTCGGCCGGCCACCGACCGCGTTGCGCATCCACGCGGGCGGCGGTTCGAGCAACCGGCCAGGCAGATCGAGCAGTGCCCGCGACACGCCGAAGGCGATGGTGCCGCCCGCGGTTGTGTCGTCGTGCCACGGCGCGCCGTTGCCGATCGCCTGGTCGGTGGGCAGGTGGGTGTCGTACGAGAAGAAGTCGCCGTTGACGGCTGCCTCGGCCGAGATCAGATTGCCGAACGACGAAGTGGTGCGCCACTTCTCGCCGCTGGTTGTCGCCCGCATGCTGACGCCGCGCGCGCACAGGTTGACCTTGAGCACGTGGATGCGCCACGGCTTGCTGGTCGTGCGATAGAGCCGGCGGATACCGGTATAGGGGTCGGACCAGGTGTCGGTGGCGCGCGCCTCACGACCGACCAGCGTGGAGAACATCGACACCAGCAGCAGATCGCGAAGACGACGACGGATATTCATGGCACGCCACTCCATTGCATCTGGATATCCGTGAACGGCATCGTTTGCAGGTGGCACCGGTCATTTGTCCGATGCCGACCCAACGCGGCCAGCGCTGGATCCCCGAGCGACCCAGTGGCACGCTGCGGACATGACGCTCGCAGCCGACCTGGCGCAGTTCGAACATGATGCGTCTGCCGTGGTGCAACAGAGGCATCGAGCCGGGCTGCGGCCAGGCGAGACGATCGCGGTCCAGCTGACGCTGGTGCGCGGGGTCCGGCGCGTCGCGCTGCGGGTCGCCGACGCCGACAGCGGCCAGCTGCTCGAGCTGTTCGCCGACGTACCGGGCGTCGCCGACGACGACGCGATCGAGCTCGGTCTCGACTTTCTCGATGGCGTGCTGGCGGAGATCATCGGCAGCGGCCGCGCAGCTATACCGCCGCTCGACCCGGCGCCCTATTCATTCGAAGGACGAACGATCTTGCTCTCGGGCGACGTGCGCCGGCCGGATCTCGAATCGGCCGCCGACGAACTGCTGCGCTCCAACGAGTCGCGCTGACTCACTCCCACCAGTTTGGCACGCAGATGTGAAACACCGGGCAGCAATGAAAATGCTCGCAGCAGCGTTCGTCGAGGGACGGGTCGCACGGGTCATTCTCGGGCAAGCAACCGGCCACGCACCGCTGTTGGGCGCTGCAGATCTCGCCCTCGTCGCAGTCGGAGTGCGCGGCGCAGACCAGGCCGCCAGCAGCCGCCGCATCCGCCGCCGCGGCCGAGCCGTCGCCGGCCGTCGCAGCGCTCGTCATGCCATCGCCCGGCTGTCCGCCGCCATCCGATGCTGCAGCTGGCAGGACGCTGGCATCGGGCGCGCCCTGCCCGGCCGCGGCCACCGCTTCGCCGACGCGTTCGGGCGCTCCGCAACCAATCAAGGACAGAGAGATACAGCACACCACCCCACGCAGTGTTTTCATCGCGTTCCCGCCTTTGTTGGTTTGTCGCCTGTGACCTTACTCACATCGGCGGCATCCGGGAATCGGACGATCGGATGATGCTGCGACGACTCAGCGGGGTGCGCTCTCGTCGGTGCTCGCAGCGCGCGCGAACAGCGCCTGGTAGATGGCAAGCAGGCTCTCGCGAGCGCCGCCGCCGGGCGGGATGCGCGGCGCGGTGAAGACCGGCCGCCTGCCAGCATGAGCGCGCAGCTTGGCGACCGTCTCGGCATGGACACGCGCTGCCTCGTGGTGCGCTCTGCGGTGCGCCTCGAGCCGTTCGACAAAAGCGCGCACCCGCTCGCGCTCGGCCTGCGACTCGATCACGCTCGCCGCGGCGTCGGTCGATGCCTCCAGGTCCAACCACTCGGGCGCAAACGCCTCCTCGACCTGGTTGACGACGAAAGCGCGCGGCGCGCAACCGGCCTCGACCAGCCGGCGATCGATCTCGATCGCCTCGGGCAAGCGGAACGGATCGGGCGAGGCAACCACGACAAAGGCCGTGCGCCGGTCGCGCAGCAGCGCCGACACCCGTTCGCCGCGGATTCGGAAGGCGCCGAACAGATCGCCGAACGCGGTGAAGAAAGCGGTCATGTCGGCGACGAATTCCTCACCGACCACGCGCCCCAGCAGCGACAGCACGGTCGAACCGGCGCGGTCGAACAGCCGGCTGGTCCAGGTCACGCGCTCGGGTCGGTGCACGAACCAGCGGGTGACCCGTTCATGGAAGAAGCGCGCCGCGCGTTCTGGCGCGTCAAGAAAATCGAGCGCGTTGGTGGTCGGCGGGGTGTCGAGCACGACGCTCTGGTAGGCATCGCTGACGACGATGTCGTGCAATCGTTCGATCGCCATGTACTCGAGGGTGCCGGCCAGTGAGCGCGACAGCTGCAGGTAGATGCGATTCTCCAGCAGCTTGTGGCGCCGCTCGAGGTCGGGCACCAGCACCGCGATCAGGTGATCGAAGGTGGCGGCCGGATCCAGCATCAGCGCGCTGAGCGTACCGCTCGGGTGCAACCGGTCAAAGGCGTGCACCGGCGTCGGGTCGTTGGTCAACCCGGCCACGCCGAGTGCGTCGGCCAGGCGCCGCGCCGGATCGATGGTCAGCACCAGCGCCGTGCGACCCGCCATGGCCGCGCGCAGCCCGAGCACCGCGGCGATGGTCGTCTTGCCGACGCCTCCCGGTCCCAGGCAGACCACCAGCGGGGCGTCGTCGACGATCTCGTGCAACTTGGGCAGGTTGGTCATGCGACGCTAGTAGGGCGCACACGAGTCGCTGGTGCAGTCCTCGCTGCGCGGCGCGAAGTCCGCGCACTTGTCGTTGGGCTGCAGCCCCCAGGTACAGTAGTTGAGGTAACTCAGCCCCTGGATCGACGTGAACGGATAGGTCGCGCCAGGGCTGCAGAAGAGCGGTTCGTTGCGGCACAGGTCGCCGGAATGCGCTCCCAGCGAGCGATAGTAGAGCTTGTCGCCCACCTGCAGGCCTGACGAGGTGAGCGTGAGGATGCCGTAGGCGCCGAGAAAGTTGGCGCCGCTGCTGCAGGTCGCTGGACTGAGCGGCAATTCGGCGCTGACCGATACGATCTTGACCCGCGCACCGCTCCACTGATCGTGGAATGCCTGGTCGGTGGCGGAGGCCAGCTTGGCCACGTCGACAGTGCCGATCACGGCCGGCGCGGGCACGGCCACAGCGCCAGCCTTCTGCACGCCGCAGACGTTGCTCAATCGCAACTGGCCGACCTGTGCATCGCCGGAGGTGTTCCCGCAGTTCGCGTTGAGTGTGCGCTCGACGATGCCGACCAGGGACAGCACGTCGCCTGGCTGGGTGTCGTCCGGGACCGGCGAGCCGGTCGCTACCTGGCCGAGCTCGGCACAGTAGGAGCGCGAGCCACCATCGGGGATCGTCGCGTTATTGCCATACCCGGAAACCAGCAGCCCGCTGTAGGCCTGCGCGGTCGCGATCGACGGCGCCGACACGAACAACGCGTACAGACAGCGGTCCGCAGCACTCTTGGACTCGAGGAACTGTTGCGAGGTGGCGACCACGCCGACGAGATGGACCCGGGTGCCCGTGGCAACCTGGCCCTGCGCGATCTGTTGCACGGTGGCCGTCACCGCGCCGCCAGTACAGGGATCGACGCTGGCGTCGATGGCCGCGTCGTGCGCTGCGTCGCTTGCGCCAGTGTGGTCCTGGCCCACAGCCGCGTCGTGCGCTGCGTCGCTTGCGCCAGTGTGGTCCTGGCCCACAGCCGCGTCGCGCGCAGCATCGCTGCCGCCACCAGCATCGGCCGCAGAGCAGGTGCACTCGAGCCAGCGCGTGCCGTCGTCAGCGCAGTTCTGGACACCCTCGCCGCCGGCCAGGCATGGACAGTGCTGCACGCCACCGGGGTCGCACACTTTTGGCGCCGGTTCCGGGCAGCCGGTCGCAGCGGCAAGGCCGATCACAGAGACCAGAAACAGAGCAAGCTTTTTCATCGACAGATCCTCAACTAGACGCTGAGTGTCACCCGTAAAACGCCATGGGCCATCTTTCGTATCGCAACGCAACATGGCACCTTACACAGTCGTTGAACGATTGTGTATCGTACAGCGACCTGCGCGCCAGCGATCGGAGGAACGGTCATGCAAACGTTCACGAGAGGTGAACGTGGAGTCAGCGTCACGAAAGTTGCGTCGAGCCAAGCGCTCGCGCTGATCCTCGTCGCGCTGAGCGGCTGTCCCGAGCCGGTGCCGCGTGCCGACGGCAGCACGATCGGCGGTGCGACCCAGTTCGACGCCAGCGGCGTCGACGCAGCCTTCGCCGACGCCACAGCTACCGACACCGCCGCTCCCGACTCGGCGGCGGCCGACGCCTTGGCGCACGACGCGACAGCGACCGACTCGACGCACCTCGATTCGACGTCGAACGACGCGGCGGCAGCCGGGCCGTTCGTCGTGCGCGGCGCCAGCCAGCGCTACCACGTGACGACGACGGTGACCGTGCACAACAACAACGCAACGCTGACGCGATTGTCGGTGCTGCTGCCAGCACCGGAGACCAATGCCTACCAGGACGTCGACAATCTCGACGTCGGTTCGGGATCGCTGCGCAGCATCCCCGCCACCGACGACCACTACGTGCTGTTCAGCCAGACCAGCGGCCTGCCGACGGCTGGTACCAGCGCCAGCTACGCCGTCTCCTACGACGTGACGCTGTACGATCTGCACAGCGATCTGGCCCAGGTGACGGCGATCCAGCCGTATGACGTCGCCAGCGACGCCTACCGCTGGTACACCGGCGCGAGCGGCGTGTACGTCGTGCCCGACAACGCGACCATCCAGTCGATCTCGAGCACGCTCTGGTCAGCACACCCGGACATCGTCTCCTACGCGCGCGCCGCCTACGATTACGTGGCCGCCAATTACAGCTACCTCAATCCCTATACCGGCCTGCATCCGTTGGCCGATCTCCTGGCTGCGGGCGGCGGTGACTGCGGCAACCTGAGCTCGATCTTCATCTCGTTGCTGCGCGCGCGCAGCATCCCGGCGCGCCACCTGGTGACCATGCGGCCCGACGGCAGTGCGCACGTCTGGGCCGACTTCTTGCTGCAGGGCTACGGCTGGGTGCCGGTCGACGTCACCTACCAGCAGGCAAACCCGGGTGGCGACTTCTTTGGTCGGGTGGCGCTGGCGTCCAACGGCATCATCGAGAACAAGGAAGTCGCGCTGCAACTGGACAATGGAGACGGCACGCTCGAGCTCGCGCTGCTGCAGACCTATGGCTGGTGGTACTGGGTCTCGACGTCGGCGTCCGCCGTCACCTCGGCGTACGACATCACTGCAGTTCCGCGCTGATTCGCGATCACGACGCGATGGTGTCCAGCAGCGTGCCGATGCGGCGCCGCGGGTCGACGTCGATCGAACGCGGCAACTCGATCACCGTGCCTGCGACCGCACTGCGCAACCGATCGATCTGGGCACGCGCCTGGTCGACCCCGAGCAGCTCGCTGCGGGCAGCGCCGGCAACCCGGCCAAGGGCGCTGGCGTCGCCCTCTTGCACCTGGTCGAGCCAGGCGCGCTCGGGCTCTTCGACCGGCGGTCGCGGTACCTGATTGACGACCACGATCTGGCAGTGCAACCCGAGCTCGGCGGCACGACGCCACAGTTCGATGGTCTCGTTGACCGGCAGCTCTTCGGGCAGCGCCACCACCACCAGCTCGCAGCGCTGCTGATCGAACAGCATCTGTTCGAGCCGGTCGCACAGCCGTTCGACCGGGCCGACCCGCACCAGCCGGCGCGCCGCGCGGGGAGTGCCGAGCAGCGCCACCGCATGCCCGCTGGCGGGCAGATCGACGATCACCGGCCAGCTGCGCGCCCGGTTGGCGTCCACGATCTCGCGGATCTCGTCCAGCAGCACCAGCTCGCCCACCGCCGGCGCCGTGCGCAGGAACAGCCGCACCACGCGGTTGGTGAGCAGCGCGTTGATGATCGCTGGCAGCCGGGCGATGCGGCCGATCAACGCCGGCAGCGCCTTCTCGAGCTCGATGTTGACGACCTGGATGTTGCTGCCCGGTTCGAGCATGGTCGCCAGCCGCGGACAGACCGTCGACTCGACCACCACCGCACCGCCGCGCCGGCGCGCGGCCAGCTCGGCCAGCGCCGCCGCCACCGTGCTCTTGCCCACGCCACCCTTGCCGGTGACCAGGATCAGGTCGCGCTGATCCACCAGCAGTTCGAGCGAGCGGTCCTTGTCGAGCGCGTCTGCCATGCCACACCCCGACGCGGCCGCAACCACGTCGGCAGAAAGAGCGCGTATCTTGATGCGCAGCGATCGATTTGACAAGGCGCGCTACGCCAACAACCGTGAATCGCTGGCACCCGGGTGCGGCTGCGCTATAGTGGCGCCATGGCGACTGCCGGCGGGTACCACGAAGGCCTGTGCCGTTCTGCCGACGGGACCGAGATCTTCTACAACGTACTCGGCCAGGGTCCGACCGTCGTGATGTGCGACGGCATCGGTTGCGACCAGTACGCCTGGAACTACCTAGCGCCCTACCTGGCAATGCACCACCGGGTGGTGCGCTGGAACTACCGTGGCCACGGCCGCAGCGGTCCGCCGCCGGCCCTCGAGTCGATGACGCTCGACCATCTGTGCGAGGACCTGGAGGCGGTGCTCGACACCGTGCAGGCGAAGCAGGCCGTGTTGTGCGGCCACTCGATGGGGGTGCAGGTCATCCTCGAGCAGTGGCTGCGCCAGCGCGAGCGCGTGCTCGGACTGGTCGCGCTGTGCGGCGCCTTCGGCCGGCCGCTCGACACCTTTCGCGGTAGCGACCTGGCAGTCAAGACGCTACCCCTGCTGCGCCGGGTGTTCGGCCGCTTTCCCAACGCCACCCAGCTGGTGTGGGAGCTGGCGGTCCCGACCCGGCTGGCCCTGGCGCTGGCCGGCAAGCTCGAGATCAACATGGACCTGATCCGGGTCGGCGACTTCGTGCCGTACCTCGACCACCTGGGCCACATCGACGTCCAGGTGTTTTTGGCGCTGCTCGACGACGTGTCGCGGCGCACCTCCGAATCGTGGCTACCGCGGATCGACCGCCCGACGCTGGTGCTGGCCGGCGAGCACGACACTTTCACGCCGGTGACGCTGGCCGAGCGCATGCACCGAATGGTGCCCGGCTCCGAGTACCTGCTGGTGCCGCTGGCCAGCCACACCATGCCGATCGAGATGCCCGACCTGGTCAATCTACGGGTCGAGAAGTTTCTCAAGGAGCGCGTGTTCATCCAGCCGCGCGCTGCCAGTCCTCAATCGTGATCCCGCTGCGCGCCGCGATCGCCGTCACCGCGTCGCTGCTGCTCAGCCCGAGCGCACTGGCGCTGGCGCCGCTGCTCGACTGGCGCACCATCGAGGCCAGCTGCTGCACCGTGCACTATCCGCAAAAGTTGTTGCCGCTGGCGCAGCGCGTGGCAGCGATCGCCGACGCCTCGCATGTGACCGTGAGCCAGTTCCTGGGCGCCGTACCAGGCGACCGGGTGCAGATCGTGGTTGAGGACGAGACCGACTCGGCCAATGGCTGGGCGCTGACCGTTCCTTACAACACGCTGCACGTCTACGCGGTGGCGCCGGACAACTACACGGCGCTCGGCGACACCGACGACTGGCTGCGCAGCCTGGTGCTCCACGAGTACACCCACATCGTGCACCTCGACACGGTCGGTGGCATCCCGCGGCTGGTGCAGACGCTGTTCGGCAAGCTGTGGTCGCCCAACCAGGCGCAACCCGGCTGGTGGGTCGAGGGGCTGGCGACCTACGCCGAATCGCGCTTCACCTCGGGCGGCCGCGTGCGCGCGTCGCTGTTCGACATGTTCCTGCGCACCGCGGCGCTGGCCGATGGCCTGTGGACGCTGGACGAGGTGAGCAGCGGCAAGCGCAACTTTCCGTACGGTGGCTCGGCCTACCTGTACGGCGGACGTTTCTTGGACTTCATCGCGCGCCAGCGCGGCGAGACCGTCTTTCGCGCCATCTCCGCGCGCTACGGATCGCAGCTGGTGCCGTATGGCCTCAACCGCGCTGCGGCCGAGGTGCTGGGCGAGAGCTACGACCAGCTCTACGCCAAGTTTCTGGCCGAGGTGCGCGACCAGGCACAGCGCGTCCGCGACCGCGTGCTGGCGCTCGGCCCCGACTCCAGCCGTCGACTGACCGGGCTGGGCAACGCCGTGCGCCAGCCGATCGTGGCCAGCGACGGTGCGATCTACTTTTACGCCTCGCCACGTGACAACAACCCGGCGCTCTACCGCTATGATCCGGCCAGCGGCCAGCCGCAGCGGTTGCTCGAGCTCAACGGCTTCGACGGCATGACCGCGCTACCCGACGGCAGGTTGTTGCTGGCGCAGCCCGAGGTGTTCGACAACACCTACGCCTTTGACGACCTGTACCGGATCGATCCGCGCAGCGGCCGCAGCGAGCGGTTGACCCACGGCCTGCGCGGTCGCGAGCCGGCCGCGTTGCCCGACGGCAGCGCTGCCATCTTCGTGCGTCGCGACGCCGAGCGCTGCGCGCTGGCGCGGCTCGACCTGCGCAGCAACGAGGTGACGGATCTGCGGTTGTTCGACGACGGCAGCCAGTTCTACACGCCGACCGTGGCGCCCGACGGCACCAGCGTCGTGGTCAGCATGTGGCGGCCGGGCGGTTTTCGCGACCTGTGGCGCTACGACCTGGCGAGCGGCGAGTTGCAGCAGCTGACCGCCGACCGCGCACTCGACCTGGATCCGGCGTTTGCGTCTGACGGCCGGTTGCTGTTCAGCAGCGACCGCAGCGGCGTGTTCGAGATCTATGCGCTCGACCTCGCCTCCGGGACGGTGACCCAGCTGAGCAATGTCGTCAGTGGCGCCTTTGCCCCGCGGCTGACGCCCGACGGCCGCCAGCTCTACTTTATCGGTTTCAGTATCGATGGCTACGACCTGTTCGGTCTGGCCGCCGACCAGACCCTCGGACTGCCAGCAGCTGTCAGCTACGAGCGGCCGCTGGCCGAACCCGAGCCGCCAGCACCGGCGGTCGGCAGCGCCAACTACAACCCGCTGCCGACGCTGCTGCCGCGCGCCTGGACACCGGTCGTCAACACCGATGCCGCCGGACCGGTGCTGGGCGCCGCCCTGGTCGGTCAGGACGCGGTCGGCATCCACCAGTACGCGTTGCAGGCGACCTACGGCGCTCTCTCGGGCAATCTCAACGCCAGCCTCGGGTATGGTTTTAACGACCTGCCGACGCCGCTACGGCTGGCGATCAGTCGCTACGAGTACCAGCGGCAGGTGGCGCTCGACCTGGGCGACCTGCAGCCGTGGTCGCACGAGCGCGGCTGGCGCATCGAGTCGACCCTGCTGGCGCCGCAGCTGCGCTGGCTCAACAGCCACGTCTTTGGCATTGGTTACGACGTCGAATGGAGCGAACGCGTCAACACCCTGCCCTACCAGCCTGATCAGGCGCGGCCCGGCGTGCCGTGGATCGGCCGCACCAACGCGCTGCGGCTGCTCTGGGGGTACCGCGACGATCGCCGGGTCACCGATTCGATCTCGTCCGAACGCGGGGTCAACGGCGGAATGTGGCTGCGGCTGGCGCATCCGCTGCTCGGCTCGCAGGCGACCTTTCTCGAGCTGTTCGGCGATGCTTCGGTCTACCTGGCGGTGCCCGGACTGCCGCGCCACGTCGTGGCGCTGCTGGTGCAGGGTGGCTACGCCAGCGGGCCGCGCGACCAGCGCTCGCTGTTTGGCGCCGGCGGCATTCCCGAGCGCAACCTGGTCGAGGACTTGATCGGCAACATCCATCTGGGTGGCGGCTACCTGCGCGGCTACCCGAGCAACGCCTTCGTCGGCGACGGCGTGCTGGTCGGCAGCCTGGAGTACCGGTTTCCGCTGCTGGTGGTCGAGCGCGGGCTGTCGACGCTGCCGCTGTTCTTCGATCGCGCCTATGCCGTCGTCTTCGGCGACATCGGCGGCGCCTTCGTCGACACGCCGCGCGGCCGCGACCTGCTGCACCGCGGCGTCGGGGCCGAGCTGCGCGCGATCACCGTGCTCGGCTTCATGATGCAGCTCGAGCTGCGGCTCGGGGTGGCGCGCGGCTTCGACGCCAAGGGGCTGCCGATACAGCCGTATCTGGTGATTGGCGCGAACTACTGAGCGTCGTCGGTCGTCGGTTCTCAGCACTCGGTTCTCGATCCTCAATCCTCGATCCTCAATCCTCGATCCTCAATCCTCAATCCTCAATCCTCGATCCTCGGTTCTCGGTACTCGGTTCTCGGTCTCAGGATCGGTGATCGGTGATCGGCCAGTCGACGCGGGCTACCGGTACTTGCTAAGCATTGCGCCGAGGTGGTCGCACAGGTCGTGGCCGCGGTCGTGGATCTCGCTGGAGACAACGCCAAAGCGGGCAGCCACGTCGAGCGCGGCGGCGACTTCGTAGGCCGAGCCTTTGGCGGCGAGGAAGTAGCGCCTGCGATCGCGAAAAGACAGCTTGCCGCAGCCCTCGGCGAAGTTGAGCGGGACGCTGGCAGCGGCGCGCCTGATTTGGTCAGCGAGAAATCCATAGCCCTGGGGTAGCTGGTCGAGCGCGGACCTGACGAGGTCGACGAGATCGAGCGCGTGCGTGTAGATGCGGCTGTTGGTGTGCTGCATGGCGAGAACCTCCTGTTGTGGCCCCTGCGACGGGGCCTGCACCTGCGGTCGAGGCCCCGGCGCAGGGGCGAGATGGGAGGTTTTAAGCAGCACGGAAAGAGGTGCATGGCGTCGAGCAGAGACGAGGATCGAGGACCGAATACCGAGGACCGAACGCAGAGGACCGAACGCGGAGTGCTGAAGGAGCCGAGGACCGAGGATCGATGCGCCAAGCCAGTGTGGAGCAAAGAGGCCCGCGTTCAGCTCGTGATAGCTCGAAAAGTGCGGACTCGCGGTCGTAACAACCCGTATCCGGGGTCGGAAAGGGTCGATCCCTTGTCGCAGTAACCTGGCTCCCAGATCGGAAAGGGTCGATCCCTGGTTGTAGCTACCCGGTTCCCTGGTGGGAAATGCCAACTCCGTGGTTGTAGATACCCGGCTCCCAGGTCGGAAAGGGCCGATCCCTGGTCGGAAATGCTCGCTCCCTGGTTGTAGGTGCCGGCTCCCGGGTGGGAAAGCCCGGCTCGTCACCCGCAGGTCGCGTGACTCAGGCCGGGGTGCCCGTTCGACGGGCCGAGTGGCGGTTGAGGATGTCCAGGTTGAGCTTGGCAGCGATGGTCGGGTCATGCCGGAACGTGGTGCGGGCAGTGCGGCTCAGGCGCTTGAGCAGCAGGTATGCCTTTCCCTTGACCGCATAAAGCTCGCGGGTTTTTGGCGGAAGATCCTTGACGGCTTTCTCCTGGGCGGTATCGCCAGTGCGTAGCTCGGCCATGAGCTTCTTGCCCTCGGTCAGGTGCTCGGCAGTGAAACCCCAGGCAGCGAGCTGGTCCTTGTGACTATCGGCGATGGTGACCAGCGTTTCCATTCGGCCGAGCACCTTGGGCACACTGCGGCCGATCTTGCCGCCCTGGTGGTACTTGTCCATGATCTCGGGATCTTCCTCGAAGGTATTGTCAGCGGCCGCGATCATATCCGAGATCCAGTGCTTGGCTTTGACCAGAGTCGCGTTGACCGGCACGTTGCCAGTCGCCTTGGTAAACTTGGCCTCGGCCTGCTCGTCGTAGAGGCTCGGCATGCGCTCAATGTATTTCGCCAGCTCGTCGACCTTGGCTTTTGGAAAACGCGCTCCCAGCTCGTCTGCGTGCGCGCGCGCCATTGCCACTGCCACCGTGCATTGCTCGATGACACGCTGGGTGCTGAAACGCGCTCCAAGGGCAACGAAATCCTGATCCGTGTACGGCATAGGACCCTCCCACATAAAAGTGAATGGCTGACGGCAAAACCAGATTGCCGAGCCTATTGAGGGCGAAGCATAGAGACAGGAAGGGGGACGGGTAAAGGGAGAAATTGTGGACCCGTTAAACCCTGCGGTGCCCTGACATGGCCATAGCATTTTCGGCTTGTTAGTCGACGTTCACCGAGTCGGCCAGTCCGAGTTCTTGAAGCACCTGGCGTAGCTCTGAGGTAAGGGTTGCGACGCTGTCAGCGTTGACGGTAACCGAGAAGTCCACAAGGACTTTTAGGTCAGAGCCAGACCGGAGCTTAGGAAGGATCTTGGTACCCAGCCGATTCCACAATTCCGACGGGACCGCGCCCACTATCCGAATTTTCTTTGTTTCGACGCCTGGCGCGGTTTTGGGTGCGAGCGTTGCGACCGGCTCGGACACCGGAACCGGGTCGGGGACAGGCAGAGAACTCGAATCTGGCACTGGCTCCATTGGCGAACCCGACTTGAGCGCTTTTGCCGAGTCCTTCCATAGCAGGAACATTCCGGATTCGAAGGCAATCTCGTCGGGCGCCACGATCTCTAGGAACCACACCCGTTCGTAGGTGCCGTCGACTTTTCGTCCGGACGCAAGTCCGAAATCGCCGCGGCTGACGAACTCGACGATCTTGCTTTTAAGAATGCCGTCCGGATCTAGAAGACGAGTGAGAGCGCCATTGAGAAAGCTTTGCCTCAAGCTAGCGAGCGGCCAGACACCGGACGCCTTGAGCGCCGGCGGCCAGTTGCGTTCGATGTAACTGGCGCCTACCGACTCGTTGAGTAGCGCCCCGGCCTTTAGTGCGGCGATGACGCGGCCGCAGAGGGTCTCGCTGCTCGATGAATGACCGGCACCCAAGTCAATAACTTTAAGCCCGTCAGGCTCCCGGCTGTCTGCGACAACCGCGAAGCGATAACCGCCCCAGACCTCATCCTTGGCCGCATCCTCAGCGTCCTTGGCGCTTGCCTGGAGTGCCGCGCGGTCGCTCTTGTCGAACTCACCGCCGAGGGTACCACCCGCCACCTCCTGCGATACGCGCTTCCACGCGAGCCACAGCTCGACCTTTTCGCGCAGGTCGCGACCGGGTTTTTTAAGGCACCAGACAAGCGCGCCGGGATAGAGCCGCGGCGACTTGCCGCGCTGAAGGGTCCACTCGGCGATCTGTGCACGAAGGCCGCCCTCGCCGGACCACTCCGTCTCGGGATACACGACGACAAGCGTGAGCTTCGGTCTGTCAGGGATCTCGGCTGCATCGCCCTTGAGGAATTCGACGGGGATGCTCGCCCCACGCCGGAATTCCTCCTCGACGAGCTTTCTCATCGATGGCTTGACTTCGGTGGCGTCGTCGAGCGACGAGCGCCGGTCGTTGACCACTTTCTTCATCGTCGGTTGGTAACCGACACGAAAGCCGTCCGAGCCCGCTTTGCGCACGTAGTAGGACTTACCCTCGAGCGCGAGAGCCGCATTGTCGATTGAGGTCGTATCCAGCTCTGGCTCGCCGAGAGCGAAGCGAAGCTCGGGCAGGTGAGCGATCTTGTCTGTTTGTCCACCCGATGACTCGAATAGGATCGCGGTGCCGACGCGCCGGTGGATGTCCCGCAGCGGCCCCTTGGTATCGGCGTCGAGCGCCTTGCTGTGCGCCTGGTCGCCGGCGATGTCTGCGTCGATAGCGGCGGTCAGGCGCGATTCGCCAAGCTGCCCGAGCACCACGCTTCTGAAACCCGGTTCTGAAAGGGGCGCCGAGCCAAGCGTGATGAGCGGCTCGGTACGCGCCTTCTTGAAGCTCTCCTGCGCCGCGATCGAGATCCACTGTGCCAGCATCGCCAGGGTGCCGCGCGTCTGCTGGTACTGCGGCAGCGCCTGCCACTTGCGCTGGAACACTGACAGCGTCGCCGGATGGAACGGGTAGCAGGCCTCGAAGCGGCGCTGCAGAAACTCGCGCGCCTTGGACTCCGTTGCAGCCGAGTCAACCGCCGTCCATTCCGACGGAAGTTGCGCGCGCCGCTCGAAGCACCAGTCGCCAAAGGCTCTGGCGGCGTTTTTGCGGATCTTCTCGCTGCCAAGATCCTCGAAGAGTCGACGCCGGACAACCTCGCTGATCTCTGTCTCGTCGTTGGCAATGAGGTCCTTGGCAACGCGGCGTACGACTTTAGATATTCTCTCCTGCCAGTCCTTGTCCCAGTCCGTCATTTCGTACTGACTACGAGGTAGGCTGATCATCGCCGCGCCGTGCGTGGTGCCGGTGGTGGCGACCGTCAGATTCTGGATGAAGGCGTGGAACGATTCGGCGTTGCCGCGGTGGCGGTTCAGGTAGTTTAACACCTCATCGAACAAGAGGAGCACCGGCGCGTCGGCTGCATGGAAGACCCGCGCTATGGAGTCAGTGCCGGGCGGCGTGGTCTTCGCCGCGGGGCCGAGCGCCTCGACGCCTTTGTCGCCTGCGAGCTGGCGGGCAATATCGATCCACGGCGACTCGCGGCCCGGCTGCGGGTCCCACGCGTTGCCAACGAAGACGGCAACCTTTGCTTTCGGAATGGAAGCGAGCCCGGCTTCGCGTACGAGATCAGCCACGCCAGTGTGGCCAGCCACAGAGTCGCCGTTGGTCGCAAGGTGGTAGAGCGTGGCCAACGTGTGCGTCTTTCCACCGCCGAACTGGGTGATTAGCGTGAGGACGGGCGCGGTGTTCTCGGTTTTACCCGAAAGCCGGCGCAACACCATGCCGACGTGCTCGCGCAACGCCCTCGTAAAGCAGGTTCGGGCGAAGAACTGCGCGGGATCGCAATAGTCTGCGGGTGCGGTCCCCGCCACGACTTGTTCGAGGGCAATAGCGAACTCGTCCGGGTTGAATGAGCGGCCTTCGCGGACTTCCTTACGCGGTGTGGCGACCTTGTACCAAGGTTCCATTGCGATCCTCCTACTGTCTCTGCAAGCGAGCGAACAGGTCGGCCGCTCGTTTCTTCAGGCGCGCCAAGTTAGCGTAGGCCACCGGCTCGAAATTGTGCTGTCCGTCGTACATCCGGTATCTAACACCATCAGTGACAACGACGTCACGCGCCACACCCAACTTTTCTAAATATCTTCGCGCCTGCTTGAGCGCGGCTTCCACACCTGCTCCAAGACGTTTGGCCTCGATGATGAACGCGATGTTGTCCGGGTTACGGGGAAGCGATTTGAAAAGTGTCACGTCGACGTCGCGCCACTTGACCGCAATCTGCTCGGTCTGCCATTTGAGAGCTTTTAGGAGCGGGACGACGAAATGAGCTACCAATTCATCTTCTTTCGGTCGGTCTCCAAATAGTTTTTTGTCTTTGAGCATCGGTACAATATCTAGTGCCTCCGAGACAATGAGTTCAATCGAGGACGGAACGTCGTCAAGCGCATCCTCTTCTTGGGGAAGTTCTGGCAAGCGAGCATTCTGCCAATCGCCGGGCGGAGAACCGATGAATCTCTGGCAGAAATCGATAACCTCTTTGTCGTATACCCGCGAGAAACGTGTCGGCCTGGGTCCAAATACCTTCAATTTAAAATCATGTTCAGTCGGAAGCACTCCCCACCGGACTCGTCTGGCATGCTGCAAATCCCATCCGTTGATGTCATCGCATTGCTTGAGGTATAAGTAGTCGTCGCTCGCCACTATTCCAATTGCCTTGACCGTAGAAACCCCTGATCTCAGTACCAAGACATGGTCGGCTTTGAGATCGGTAGCGAAGCGCCGGACAAAACTGCCTTCAAAATCCTCGTCTCTTTGAGCGGTCGTCCATTCCCCGGGGTCGCCCGGTCCGATCAGTGCCACGCCATACTTCAAGAAGTAGGCTGCGTACGAACGCGATACGGGACCGGCCGAGACCTGCCAGACCGCGCCGTTCATAGCTAGTCGCTCTCATCGTCGCGCCGGAGCGTTCGCAACGCGGCTCGCAGTTCGTCGACAAAGGCCTTCAAAGATCGGTCGTTCTTCCCGGCCCGGTACAGGTCCATGGCTTCGACGAGTTCCCTCGCGAACTCAATGCCGCCCAGCGTGGACGGATGTCCCGCCGCGCGAATTGCCTTGGATAGCAAGCCTTTGTAGTGGTCTCGGGCGCACTTCTTTTTGCCAAGAGTGGGTCGACGCCCGACGACCTCGTAGAAAGAGTCCGGGTCCGCTAGATACCAGCGCTCCACATGTGGGTCCGGGCAGGCTACGACTAGCCGATCGGAAAAAAGAGTCGTGGCCGCTTCCTGGATTTCTTTTTTCTTTTTCGCAAATGTCGTGCAATTGCCGTCAATGCCAACGATCAGAAGATCAGGATGGACTTCGCCCAGTACTCCCTTCTCCATAATTCGTTGATACAATTTGAACTCTTCGATCGCGCGAGGATGCCCGCCCTTTGCCGAACGCACTCGCAGCGAAATTTCAACGTGCTCGGCTGTAGCAATTCGCTCGACGAATGGCTTAATGAACTCCTCGTGCGCACGGTCCTCGACGAAGAGATCCACTACGACGTTATTACTCATCTAACATCCCCCGAAGAAGAAGGCTTCCGAAAAGGCCGTCTTCAGTCCGGGTCGTCAGCGCCTCCGCGATTTCGTGATCGGTGAAAAGCGGGCCAGTGACGTCGAAGGGTTGAACGACCGTCGCCTGACCGTCCCGCCGGACGTTGAACAGACCTATATGTTCGGATCGCGATTGCGCGCCTTTTAGAACAGCATCGCAAAACAGCGGTGAGTGCGTCGTCACGACGACCTGCCGGTTCTGTTCGAGCGCAAGAGACAATAACAACTCGGCGATCAGCTCGAGCCTCCGGGGATGGACGCCGTTCTCGGGTTCCTCGAACGCGAGAAGCGACCCACCCCAAGGATTGACCGCGATCGCGCAGAGCGCGAGCACCCGTAGCGTGCCCTCGGATACAATGCGAGACGAGTAGTCGACGCCACTCTGGCGGATGAGGATGTCGAGCGTACCCCGGCGTTTGTCCAAATCTACAGTGAGTTCTTCTACGCTCGGTACGATCGAACGGAGGGTCCGCTTGATGGCTTGAAAGTGCGTTGGATGGTCGGCCTGAAGACGATACAGGAAAGGCGCTATATCGCCACCGAGCACGCCGATATCGCGTACATCAGAAGGTGGTTGCGCAGCTCGCATCGAGACACGCGGGTCGAGATAATACGTGCGCCAGCCAGACAGCTCGGAGCGCGCCAGTTCTATGTCGCGATACTCTGGTTTACCCAGTCTCGGGTCAGAGAGAATCGTGTAGTTCTGACGTGGGGCTTCGTACCGCGGCTTGCCAGGATGGCTCTTCCGCCGAAGTCTCAGCTTTTCGTCCTTGAGCTCGATCGCCGCTGTCCCCTTCGGCTTGTTGTCCTTGCCAAGCGCCGACAAGTACTCGTCCGTGACGGCAAGAGCTCCCGATCCCGGGGCGATCTCCACTTTTACGCTATAACGGTAAGTGGATTTGTCTCGCGTCAGGTCCGCTTCGAGCGAGAACTGCGCCAACGACGACGATAGCAAATCCGCCAACCCACCCTTGGGGAAGGAGAACGCCTCGATCGGATATCCCCGGATCGGCTCGCTGATTGCGTCGGCCAACGTGCGTAGGGTACCGATTCGGGATAACGCTTGGATGGCATCGAGTAGGTTGCTTTTGCCAGCCGCGTTGGGGCCGAACAGCACCGCCATCCGCGGAAACTCTAACTTCACATACTTCAAAGACTTGAATCCGCGAACGGTTAGACTCTTGAGCACGTTCTTCTCCTATCTCGGAACCGCAAGTAGCATTGCATCAAGCAGGCGCTTCTCTTCGCAACCTTTCGGGTATAGCGCCGAGAGCGCGTTGGCGAGGCGCAGGAATTCGGGTCCGCGATCTTGCTCGGACTTGAGCAACGCGCGCAAGGCGTTGCTGCGACCGCCGGCCTGGAGGAGCATGGCCGCGTGTATGCGGTCAAGTGTCGTGGCCTCGCGGGCGGCGATCAGACCATCGTCCGAAACCTCGGCGCCCGCCCGCTTGACGCGGCCCCGGCCGCTCCCGCGGATCTTGGGCGCCGCGGGGCGTTCTTCCGGGAACAGCGAGAGCTGCGGACGAATACCAATTGCCGCGTCTTCTTCGAGCCTGGTGGCCACGGCTTGCGCGCCGTCCTCGCCGAAGAGCTGCTTCGCGCGCTCGGCGATCGGCAGCAGCCGCACGACGCCTTTCTTGATCTCGATTACCCGACCTTCCCACTTAGGAAGTTCGATGCCGAGCGGTTGCGCGAAGCGGCGCACGACATCGAAGACCAGCCTGAAGCCCTTCGCCTTGCCGCGGGCGGAGCCCTCTTCGTCGTCGTCCTCGCCGGATCGCTCCTCGTCCTCGCCCTCGGCGTTCGCGGAGTCCGACGTCTCGCCGTCTGTGCTTTGGAGCGTCCAGAGGAAGAGCGCCGTGAGCCGCGCGTCCTCCTCGACGGCGCCAGCCGCGCCGTTGCGGGCCTTCGCCTCGGCGGTGCCGAGCACTTGCGCGAGCGCGCTGCGGCCCACGACCTCCCAGACCTTCTCCAGGTACTCCGGGAGCCCGACCTCACGGCCGTCAGCGGTCTCGACCTTGGCGTAGCGGCTGAAGATCTCGAGTGCTGGTCCGATGCAAGCGAAGACGAGGTCGGCGCCGCGCACCCCTTCGCCCTGCAGGCGTTCCATCCAATCGCCGACTCGCGTTGGCAGTTCGCGCAGCACATCGGCCCAGTCCCCCACGGGGGCTTCGTCGGGGCGTGGACGGCAGACCAGGTGCACGCTTGCCGCGAGTGCTGCGGCATCCCGTGCCACCAATCGGTTGCTCATCTCGCTCGTAACCGGCCAGGAGGCGCTAATGAGCCATCCAGCTCCGAGCATCCCTCCCAACAATGCCTCCCAACCCTCGGTGGACTTGTGAGCGAAGATGACGCTTCCCACACCATCAGCTTTCAGAACCCGACGTCCCTCAGAAAAAGCCCGAGCCAGAGTGCGCTCGAAGAAACCTCTATCCTTCGGCTGACCATCAACCTCATACTCTTGATTCTCGATACACTCCCGGTCTTTCGGCGTTAGCCCGTTGGTCAAATCGAAAGGGTCTCTCAGAACGCTCTCCTCGGGCAAGAGTCGTTTGAGCCAGACGAAGAAGAAGTCCGAAAGATCGGCATATGCAATGCTGTCGTAGTACGGCGGATCCGTGAAATACACGTCGGCGCACTGGTCCGGCAATAGACTCTCGCAAGCGTCCGCGATCTGGACTTGCGCCCGACCGCGTGAAGCCACCCCTTCAGCGACAACTCTCGCGATCCACTCAATCGCTCCGTTAAAATTTCCAGGACCATCCGAGAGCGGAGCGACTTCGCAATAGTCCCAAGTGATAGGCAGGGCCTGGCGGCTGAATGTGTTGCGAACTTTCTCGTGGGAGTTGTGCCATGTGCATACGGTGGATGAGTAGTCAGCGCAACGTGACAGGCAGAGCGAGAGCAGCTTCGCGATTGGCGACGCGACATCATGTCCAATAACGCTCCTCATAGCCCGCGAAATGCACACAAGCGCAAGCGCCTGTCGGTCAGAGAACAGGTCACCCCAGGTAGTTGCACCGTAAAGGCGAGGACCGAACCCTGAATTGCGAACATTCCGCCTGGGTAGCTTTTCGTCCGGCACTAGACTGACTGGGTCGCTGCTTGATTCTTGTCGAAGTTTCCCGAGCTGGCAGGTGGCGCGTTCGACTGCTTCAAGATCCTGCTTCGTCGGCAGCCTATAAGACTTCCCGGGCTGACCTTTTCGCAAGCACACAACGGCAAGAAGGCGGCTGCTCCGCGAACCAAAGTTCTGCGATACGAGCTGAGCGCGAACTCGATCACGTGAATGCACAGCACCACAACATGGGCACACAGCCTTAGCGAGATGAATGGTAGGAGGCGGTACCTCCTCCTGACTTGAAGGTGAGAAGATCTCAAAATCAATTGAGTGCAGATCCTTTTCGACGACCGACGGCGCGTGTGATTTCCGCATGTTGACACAACTCAAGAGGTCAAAACGGGGCCCAAACGCGGTACGTATGGGTTGTCGAAGCTCATACATCGCCGCGGAGGGCCCCCGGACATGGAAGCACAAGCCGTTGTCAAAGAAAACCCGTTTGCGAATGCCGAAGCGTGTTTCTCCCGATTGCGAGACTGGCTTGGCGGGGCAGAAGCGATGGGCATGACCCACGCCGAGGTAGAGTCCACCGTCGAGACGGATGGACGCGAGATCATGCGGTGGCTTTTTCAAGGCTACCTTACGCTGCGCAGGGAGCGCGAGGTCGCGCTGCCGCAGTTGCTTGGCTCCGACAATGTTGTGCGGACATTGCACCGGGACAGCGAGCGACAACTCGAGACCGTGTTTGGCACGGTGACGGCGGGACGGACGAGCTATGGTGCGCGTGGCGAAACGAGCCTCCGGCCTCTCGACGCCGAGCTCAACCTGCCGCCGACGCGGTACTCCGACGGGGTGGAACGGCGGGTAGCCGAACAGGCAGCGCAACAATCCTTCGACGAGGTGGTGCTTGCACTGCGCGCGAACACGGGTGCGGTGATTGCCAAGCGTCAAGTGGAGGCTGTGGCGGTGCGCGCGGCCCAGGACTTTGACGCGTTCTATGAAAAGCGCGAGCCGGTCCCTACCGAGGACGCGGCCGATTCGATCCTCGTGCTCAGTTTTGATGGCAAGGGCGTAGTGATGCGCAAGCAAGACCTTCGGCCCGAGACCGCGGCGGCAGCGGAGTGCAGCTCGCACAAGCTGGCCAAACGGCTGAGCAAAGGCGAAAAGCGCAACAAGAAGCGCATGGCGACGGTGGCGGCGATCTACAGTATCGCTCCGTTTGTACGAACACCTGAGCAGATCGTGCGCGAGATGCAGCCGGTGCACGAGGCGCTGCCAAAACGACCGCGACCGCAGGACAAGCGAGTCAGCGCGTCCATCGCAAAGCAACCCGAAGACGTGATCATGGAATTTTTCGCAGAAGCGCTGCGCCGTGACCCGGAACGAAAAAAGCACTGGGTGGTGCCCCTCGACGGCGCCGAGACGCAGCTCGAGTTGGTTCTCGCGTGTGCCAAGGCGGCCGAAGTCGACGTCACCGTCGTGCTCGACGTCATCCACGTGATCGACTACCTCTGGGACGCAGCCTTTTGCTTTCACGCCGAAGGCACAAAGGAGGCCGAGGCGTGGGTCAACGAGCGGTTGCTCGAGATCCTGCGCGGCAACACCACCACGGTCGCTGCCGGCATGCGGCGCAGCGCCACGAAGCGCAACTTCTCCAGAAAGCAACGTCGCGCCGTTGACAAGTGCGCGAACTATCTTCTCAAGTACAGCGCGTACATGGCGTACGACAGATACCTTGCCGCCGGATACCCGATCGCGACCGGCGTCATCGAGGGCGCATGCCGCTACCTCGTCAAAGACCGGATGGACGTCACCGGCGCGCGCTGGAGCCTCGCGGGTGCCGAAGCGGTTCTCAAGCTTCGCGCTCTGCGCAAGAGCGGAGACTTCGACGCGTTTTGGAGTTTTCGGCAGCATCGGGAATACGAGCGCAACCATCGACGACTCTACGCGGACTTCACGCCGCCTCGCGTATCTCCTTCTGAAAACGGGTCACCCAGTCGACGATTGCAGAGTGTGCAATGAGCGTCGTCGAAAAGGAGCCGCACTCAATTAAAATGCAGTTGTGCGATAA
>Ga0315268_10000571_pt1 | contig 43161 bp, 43 predicted proteins | sample C1_top_MG_FD_204535 | JGI IMG/M metagenome (GOLD analysis project Ga0315268, IMG submission 204535) | Sediment microbial communities from Yellowstone Lake, YNP, Wyoming, USA - C1_top | ecosystem: Environmental > Aquatic > Freshwater > Lake > Sediment | place: USA: Wyoming | collected 2017-08-01
GCTAAAGCCTCCTTTCTGGTAGCCCTCTTAGGGGAGGGCGGGTTAAATTTCTCTAAGCTATTTTACCAGAAGAGGTTTTAGCCAGTAGAATCATATTAAGTTAACAGAAACGAAAAATTTGAGGAGGACAGCATGGTTTTAAAGCTTTCAGAGAATGCCATAAAAGTACTGGAGAGAAGATACCTTAAAAGAGATAAATCCGGTAAGGTTATTGAGACGCCCGATGAGATGTTCCGCCGTGTAGCCAGGGCCATTGTAGAAGCCGAGACCAAATACAATAAGACAGAACAGGAAATCAAAAGACTCGAAGAGCAATTTTACGAGATGATGAGTTCTTTGGATTTTATTCCGAATTCCCCGTGTCTGATGAATGCGGGCAGGGATTTAGCACAGCTGAGCGCCTGCTTCACGTTACCCATAGAGGATTCCATGGATTCCATATTCGAGACTTTAAAGGCCACGGCCTTAATCCACAAATCTGGCGGAGGAACCGGATTTTCTTTTTCCCGCCTGCGTGCCAAGAATTCTGTAGTCAAGACTACGGGCGGCATTGCCTCGGGTCCGGTTTCTTTCATGAAAGTTTATGATGCCGCCACAGAGGCGGTGAAACAGGGAGGCACCCGTCGCGGTGCTAATATGGGCATATTGAGGATAGACCATCCCGATATACTGGAATTCATCACTTGTAAAGAAAATAATAAAGAGATAATCAATTTTAATATTTCAGTGGCCATTACCGAAGATTTTATGAGTAAATTAAAAAACGGCCAAGAGTATAGCCTCATCGATCCTCATGCCGGCGAGGTAGTCAGAAAAATTAATTCCAAAGAGGTATTCGATTTAATTGTTAAACAGGCGCATAAAAATGGTGAACCGGGTATCATATTTATTGACAAGATAAATTTAGATAATCCCACGCCTCTGTTGGGTAAAATGGAGAGTACGAACCCTTGCGTAATAGGCGATACCTTAGTTTCGACAGAAAAAGGTTTGATAAAAATAAAAGACCTTGCTAAAGAGTATGGGAATGGGGGTATAGGTATATTTACCGATGATAGGGTTTTAGATATTCTTTACAACAATGCCGAAAATAATGGTAATGTTATAACACAGACAAGAGTAGGAGTTTCTTTAAATACTATCTCGGCAGCTTTTAGGACTGGCGTAAAATCGGTATTAAAACTTATTACTGAATCTGGTTTTGAGTTAATAGTCACTGCTGATCACAAGATTATGACTACTAAGGGGTGGGTAGAGACGAAAGATTTGAAACCAGGCGTACATCAAGTACTCCTCCAGCCAGCCAGAGGTAAATTTAATAAAGATAAAACTCTCCCTTTTAAAGTCCAGAATGAATATAGGGGGAATAACGGTGTGGGTTATAGACTTAGCCTTCCGCAAGAATGGGATAAAGGTTTGGGGCAAATATTAGGTTGGTTGATAGGCGATGGTTGGTTAAGAGACGGAGATAAAAACTGTCGCATTGGGTTTACATTTAGTCAGGATGATAAAGAGGTTTTGGATTACCTTAAACCAGTTATAAATAATTTCTACGGATATGATATCAAAGAAGTATTGAGAGAGAATAACGTATATCATCTTTCCTATCATAGTAAATATTTTGTAGATTTCTTTAAGAAATTAGGCTTAAGGCCATGGGAGAGTAGTGATAAAGAGGTGCCATCTGCGATATTTACTGCTACGCAGGAAGCGGTTACAGGATTTTTACAGGCTTTATTCACTGCCGATGGTACTATTGGTTATGTTGAGGATACAAATTCCTACATTAGATTAACTTCAAAGTCCTTGAAATTACTTAAAGGCGTTCAATTATTGCTTATTAATTTAGGCATAAAGTCAAAGATATACGATAGAGCCAGAAAAGGAAGAGAAGGTTTTGAATATATTACCAAAAACGGAGAAAAAAGAATTTATAAACTGGACGGTGTATGTTTTGAATTATCGATATCTAAAAATGCGGTGCCTTTATTTTTGGAAAGAATTGGTTTCTTATGCAATAAACATTCTGCGAAAATTAAAAAATTATTATCCAAAGGTTATTATAATTTGCCATTTGTTGAGGAGATAAAAAGTATCGAGTTTTATGGCGAAGAAGAAGTATATGATCTTACAGAATCCACCACGCATTCTTTTATTGCCAATGGTATTGTGATTTCGAACTGCGGCGAACAGCCGCTTTTGCCTTATGAGAGCTGTGACTTGGGTTCAATAAATTTAGCCAAGATGTATAAATGCGAAGACGAGCGTTACGCAATAGATTGGAATAAATTAAGAGAAGTAAGCCGGTTGGCGGTGCATTTTCTGGACAACTTAATCGATGTGAATAAATTCCCTATCCCGGAGATAGAGAAGGCTACAGCCGCAACGCGAAAAGTCGGTTTGGGTATTATGGGCTGGGCCAGCCTCTTAATCCGTTTAGGTATACCATATAATAGTGATGAGGCGGTTGCTTTAGGTGAGAAGGTAATGTCTTTTGTTTTAAATGCGGCTTTGGAGAAATCACAAGAATTGGCTAAAGATAAAGGGGTGTTTCCCGCTTATAAAGGCTCTACCTGGGAAAAACAAGGGATACCTATGAGAAACGCCACGCTTACCACTATTGCGCCCACAGGGACAATCAGTATTATTGCCGGCCCCTGTTCTTCCGGGATCGAACCGTTATTCGCAATTGTTTATTACCGTAATGTAATGGATAATGATAAATTGGTAGAAGTAGATCCTCTCTTTGAGGAAGTCGCTAAAGACAGGGGTTTTTACAGCCGGGAATTAATGGAGAAAATTGCCGAATCAAGTTCCTTGCGCGATATCGAAGGCATCCCGGAGGACGTTAAGAGGATATTTGTTACGGCACACGATATTTCTCCGGAATGGCACGTAAAGATGCAGGCAGCTTTCCAGAAATGCGTGCATAATGCAGTTTCCAAGACCATAAACTTTCCGCATGAGGCAGGTGTCGATGATGTTAGAAAAGCATATCTTTTAGCCTATGAGTTAGGGTGTAAAGGTATCACTGTTTACCGTGACAGGAGCCGCGAAGAGCAGGTTTTAAATATAAATAATAAATCCGAAACCACCCAACTTAAGGAATCCAAGGTTGAACCCGGCAAAATTACTCCTCGTCCCAGACCCGAAGTTATCTTTGGTACAACTACGAAAGTAGCAACCGGCTGCGGTAACCTTTATGTGACTATCAATTTAGATGAAGAGGGCAAGCCTTTTGAGCTATTCACCCAGATGGGTAAGGCCGGGGGCTGCGCCGGCTCTCAATTAGAAGCTGTCGGCAGGTTAGTTTCTTTAGCTTTCCGCTCCGGGGTTGAGGTTAAATCTATTATTGAACAGCTACGGAATATCCGTTGCCCTTCACCTTCTTGGGAAAAAGGACAGAGGATATTTTCCTGTGCCGATGCCATCGCCCGGGTTATCGAAAGAAGGCTGCTCTTCAGTAAAAAACATCAGATTCCTGTTGCGTCGGTCAATTTGGCAATGAAACATTCCCATCACGACGACACTTCTGTTAATACCAGCTCTCATGGCGAAATTGTGGGTGTCTGTCCGGACTGCGGGGGGACGCTGCGCCATGAAGAGGGCTGTATTAAATGTCACGCCTGCGGCTTCTCTAAGTGTTAATTTCGTATTGTGTATTGCGTAGTGCGTATTGCGAGAACATTAATGCGCAATACGCTATACGCATCACGTAATACGAATATTCATGAAGAAAATAATCTATATAATCCTTGATGGTTTGGCAGATTCACCCATTGATGAGCTGGAAGGAAAAACTCCCTTGGAAGCCGCATCCACTCCTAAGATGGACCGCTTAGCTGGAATGGGTAAGACCGGATTAGTCTATCCTGTAGCCAAGGATATCGCTCCTGAATCTGATGTCGCGGTTATAAGCCTGTTAGGTTATGAGGCGAAGAAATATTATACCGGAAGAGGACCTTTAGAAGCCTTTGCCGAAGGATTAAACATTGTTGAAGGTAATCTGGCCCTACGTGTCAATTTTGCCACCTCCGAGGCCGATGGGCAGAGTATAAAAGACCGTCGCGTAGGAAGAAATCTGACCACTGAAGAGGCATGCGCTTTAGCCAAGGAGATAAATTCAAAGGTCACTTTATCGGGAGCCACATTTGAATTTAAGAATACAGTCGGCCATCGGGGTGTTCTGGTAATAAGGGGGATACGTGCCAGGTTATCCGGATGGATAACTAATACGGATCCGGCATATAAGCGTAAAGACTTGTTTAGCGTGGCTAGCGAAGAATTCCGGAATTTTCTTGAAGAAGCAAAGCCCATCGTGGGCTATGAAGAATCTACAGCCGCAAAGGAAGCAGCCCTTCTTTTAAACGAGTTTACTCAGAAGTCGCACAAAGTCCTTGATGAATCCGCGGTAAATAAAAAGAGACTTTCGGAAAATAAATTACCGGCGAATCTGATATTATCCCGTGACGCAGGAGACAGTTTGCCGATATTCCCGCCGATTGGCGGACTATACAACAATATAAAGTTCGGTTGTTTTGTGCAGATGCCCGTGGAAAGAGGTATTGCCCTTTTAACCGGGATGGAGATTATCGAAGTACCTTCCTCAAGCGGACACCTGGATGTGGATTATCCTGTCTGGGTTAAAGTGGCATTGGATTCTATTAAGAAATTTGACGGAATATACATACATATCAAAGGGCCTGATGAGCCCGGACACGACGGAGATTTCATCACAAAGAAGAAAATTATCGAAGCCATTGACGAATTCTTTTTCTCCAACCTTATTGCGGGTATAGACTTAAACAGCCATATCATTTGTGTCACTTCAGACCATTGTACAGCATGTAATATTAAAGCTCACTCTTCTCTCCCGGTGCCTTTACTTATTTCCGGCGGGGGTATTAGACCCGATGGGACTTTGAGTTTTTCAGAAAAAACAGCCCGCCTGGGTTCGCTGGGTGAACTTAAAGGCCGGGAGATCCTGCCTCTCCTTGTTAAATTAGCTCAAGAGTAGTATAATAATAACTCCGTAATAGAAAAATGTCACCAAGACACCAAGTCACCACGTCACCAGTTGTTACCACATTACCAGTTTTAACTTGCAACTTATAAACAGATAAACTTGTCACTACTTGTGACATTGTGACATTGCAACTTTAAACGAGATGAATAATTACGATGTCATAGTCATAGGTGCAGGGCACGCCGGTATTGAAGCCGCATTAGCGGCAGCCCGCATGGGTTGCTCGGCTTTAATGATTACTTTAGATACCGCCACTATAGGCCATATGAGCTGTAATCCGGCAATAGGCGGCGTAGGAAAAGGCCAGCTGGTAAAGGAAATTGATGGCTTGGGCGGTGAGATGGCGCACGCTGCTGACGCTTGCGGTATCCAGTTTCGCATTCTCAATGCTTCAAAAGGAGCTGCTGTCCAGTCCTCTCGCTGCCAGATTGACCGCAAGCTTTATAAAGATTATATGAAAAATACGCTCCTTAACCAAAAGGGGCTATCGGTAAAGGAAGCTCAGGTTGATTGCCTGATTGTAGAAGAGAATAAGGTAAAAGGAATAGTCACTGATAAGAAAGAAGAGCTCTTAAGCAATTGCGTGATTGTCTGCCCTGGAACTTTTCTGGCAGGTTTAATTCATCTAGGATTAAAGCATCATTCAGGCGGAAGGATGGGTGAGCCGGCGAGCCTTAACTTAGCCGATAATTTAAAGGAATTGGGTTTTAATTTATTGAGATTTAAAACCGGGACCTGCCCGCGTCTTGATAAAAAGACAATAGATTTTTCCGGTCTTGTTGTTCAGGAAGGAGACAGCCCACCCAAGCCGTTTTCCTTTTCCACTCCTGGAATAAAACAAAGACAGGTCCCCTGTTATATTACCTATACTAATAAGCACACTCACCGTATTATTTCCGAAAACCTGGATAAGTCTCCTTTATATGCCGGAATAATAAAAGCCACCGGCGTAAGGTATTGCCCTTCGATAGAGGATAAGGTAGTCAAATTCAGCGATAAGGAAAGGCACCAGGTATTTTTAGAGCCCGAAGGTTATGAGACTGACCAGGTATACCCCAACGGGTTATCTACCAGCCTGCCCGAAGAAGTGCAGCTTAAGATGTTACATTCCATTGCGGGTTTGGAAGAGGTTGGGGTTGTTCTTTTTGGTTACGGCATAGAGCATACAGTAGTAGAGCCGACACAACTTTATCCTACGTTGGAAACAAAGCTGATTAAGAATTTATATCTGGCTGGCCAGATAAACGGCACCACCGGTTATGAAGAAGCAGCAGCTCAAGGTTTAATCGCCGGTATCAATGCCGTATTGCGGGTGCGCAAAAGTGAGCCTTTAATCTTGGACCGCGCTTCAAGCTATATCGGAGTATTAATCGATGATTTGACTACTAAAGGGACAGAAGAACCTTACAGGATGTTTACTTCCCGCGTGGAATATCGTCTTATTCTGCGCGAGGATAATGCGGATTTACGCTTAAACGCTCAAGCCTACAATCTGGGTCTGGTAAGCAAAGAGTCTTATCTTAAGATTAAGGAAAAAGAGGAGGGGATAAAGGGGGGCATATCTTTGCTGAAATCGTCATTCCTGAAACCCAACCCGGAACTAAACGCCGAATTAGAAAAATTACATACTGCGCCTCTTAGGAAGAGAACCAGCTTTGAAGAGTTGCTGAAAAGGCCACAGATAGATTTTAAACAATTGAGAAAACTGCCCGGTGCAGAGATTGATATACCTGAATTTATTTCCCAACAGTTGGAAATTGAGGTAAAATATAAAGGTTTTATCGAAAGGCAGTGCGCTGAAGTAGAGAGATTTCGCAACCTGGAAAAAATAAAGATACCGCCGGATTTGGATTTCACCCAGGTTAAAAGTCTTTCCCGCGAGATAAGAGAGAAACTAACGAGATTCAGGCCGCTCAATTTAGGCCAGGCTGCGCGTATTTCAGGGATCACCCCTGCGGCGATTTCGATTCTGATGGTGTACTTGAAAAAAGTCACCAAGTCACCAAGTCACCAAGTCACAAGATAACAATGGGCAAAGTATCTCATATGAATTATCTCAGTTTAAAAAAATACTGCCGCCAGCTCGGTGCAGATTTGTTCGGTGTGGCGGATATTTCCGGAATAAAGAATGAATTTGCTGTTTCGAGGAAGATTTTAGAAAAGCTGGATAAAGCGGTTTGTTTAGGGATAAGGTTATCAAGGGCAATATTAGAAGACATTCCAGATTCACCGACCCGCCTGTATTTCCATCACTACAAAACAGTGAATGCTTTTTTAGACCAGGCAGCTTTTAAATTAACTAATTACATCCAGGAAAAAGGCTGTTTTGCCCTGCCCATTCCTGCATCACAAATAGTGGATTGGCAGAAACAGACCGCCCATCTTTCGCATAAAAAAATAGGGTATCTGGCAGGGATTGGCTGGATAGGCAGGAATAATTTACTGGTGAATAAAAATTTTGGAAGTCAATTCAGATTGGTTACTGTGCTTACGGATATGGCTTTAAAGACGGATAAGCCTGCAAAAAATAATTGTGGAGATTGTCGTTGTTGTATAATAGCCTGTCCTGCGCAGGCAATTAAAGATACGCAGGCTGATTTTGACCACGGTAAGTGTTTCCAGAAATTAAAAGAATTTCAAAAGCAGCGCCTCGTAGACCAGTATATCTGCGGGGTATGCGTAAAGGTCTGCAGGGGCAAATGATATTTATTCTCTTTCTGATTTATTCTTGACCCTCCATATTTAATGGTATATAATTTCTCTATTACTCATCCTTATTTTTGGCACATAAATTTTGATGAAACAGAAAATAATTGGTTGGATTAGGAAGCAAATTAAGCGAGCGAAAGCAGATGGTATTATCTTAGGGCTTAGCGGCGGATTGGATTCCTGTGTAGCAGCCAGATTGGCGGTTTTGGCTTTGGGAAAGAAAAGGGTTCTTGGGTTAATCCTGCCCTGTCACAGCCATGGGTTTGATTTAGATGACGCAAAATTGTTTGCACGCAAGTTTGAGATAAAGACAGAGACAGTTGATCTCTCTCGTATATATGACAGTTTAATCCGGGTTTTACCTGCTGCCGACCGTTTAACCAAGGCTAATATCCGGCCCAGGTTGAGGATGCTGGTGCTTTATTACTTTTCCCGTAAATTGAATTATCTGGTTTGCGGCACAAGTAATAAATCTGAGCTTGCGGTTGGTTATTTTACTAAATACGGCGACGGTGCAAGCGATATAATACCGCTGGGTGATTTATTAAAGACTCAAGTAAGAAAACTGGCAAGAGATTTGAAAATTCCGGAAAGGATTATTGCCAAGCCGCCTACCGCCGGTCTCTGGCCCGGACAGACGGATGAAATTGAAATGGGAATCACCTATGCTGATTTAGATGATATCTTGGAACGTTTAGAAAAGAGAAAGAAGCAGATTCAGCCGAAAATAAAAGTCGACAGGGTTAAAAGGATGATACGTAACTCTGCCCATAAGAGGCAAGGCCCTAAAATCTGTTTCGTATAGCAAATCCCGGAGGGAAAATGGATGAAATATTAGAGATTTTAGAGAAAGACGCAAGGATTTGTATAGAAGATATCGCCAAGATGCTTAAGAGGAAATCACAAGATGTAAAAAAGGCAATTAGCAAATACGAAAAGGAAGGCGTAATATTAAAATACAAAGCAGTGATTAACCGGGAGCTGATTAAGGATAATGATGCCGAAGTCAGGGCGTTAATCGAGGTGAATCTTACCCCCCAGAAAGACTTGGGCTTTGAAAAAGTCGCGGAACGGATATATTCGTTTCCCGAAGTCTCAAGCTGTTACCTGCTCTCGGGGACATACGATTTATTATTGATTGTCACGGGACGAGACCTGCATACCGTAGCCAGGTTCGTATCCGAGAAACTTTCGCCGATGGACCACGTAAAAGGCGTGGTCACGCATTTTATGTTGAAGAAATACAAGGAAGACGGGATTGTTTTGAAACAAAAGGAAGAGAATAAGAGGATAGCTATATCGTATTAAGAAACCAGGGCACCAGAGCCCCAGAGTCCCAGAATAATTAAGACTGGGACACTGGGGACTGGGTTCTGGGGCACCCATAAGAATCAATGAGAGATTTAATTTCCAGAAAAGTGCAAGACATGCAACCTTCGGGTATCCGGGCATTCTTTGATTTGGTGCTTGGGATGGAGGATGTGATTTCCCTCGGCGTTGGTGAGCCGGATTTTGTCACTCCCTGGCCGATCAGGGAAGCAGGTATTTTCTCATTGGAGGAGGGTTTTACCTCTTATACCTCGAATAAAGGACTGTATAAATTGCGATTGTCGATTTTGCGCTATTTAAAGAACAGGTACGGCCTGGATTATTCTCCTGAAGACGAAATCCTGATTACCGTCGGCGTAAGTGAAGCGGTAGATTTAGCGATGCGTGCAATTATTAACCCGGGTGATAAAATTTTAATTCCCTCGCCCAGTTACGTCTCGTATGGCCCTATGGTTGAATTAGCGGGCGGGACTCCTATTTACATCAATACTGGAAAAGCAGGATTTAAACTTACCCCACTTGCTTTAGAGAAGCATATCGATAAAAATACAAAGGGAATAATTTTAAATTACCCGGTAAATCCCACGGGTATTTCCTATACTAAAAAAGAATTGGAGAGTTTGAAGAAAGTTTTATTGCGCCATAAATTGCTTTGTATCACTGACGAGGTCTATGGAGACCTGACATATGACTTTGAACATACGCCATTCCCCACTCTTTCCGGAGCAAAGGAGTCTACATTGTATTTGAATGGCTTTTCCAAGAGTTATGCTATGACCGGCTGGCGCGTGGGGTTTGCTTGCGGTCCAAAAGAAATAATTCAAGCTATGACCAAGATTCATCAATATACCATAATGTGTGTTTCGATAACCGCTCAAATGGCTGCGGCTGAAGCAATCCATGTAGGCAGAAAATTTGTTGAGGAGATGAAGCGCGAATATAAAAGGCGCAGGGAATTAATCTGCGATGGATTGAATCGCTTAGGTCTGGACCATATCAAGCCGCAAGGCGCATTTTATGTGTATCCTTCGGTTAGAAAAAGCGGTATGCAGGGTTTGGAGTTTGCTAAAAAATTACTCAAGGAGCAAAAAGTCGCGGTCGTTCCGGGAAATGCTTTTGGAAATGAATTTGTCGAGCGCATCCGTATCTCCTATGCGTCGAGTTATGAGGATTTGAAGGAGGCATTGAATCGAATAGAGATATTTTTAGAAAACGGAGGTAAACGTGGCTAAAAAAACAAAGGCAGAAATTATGAAGTTGGTTAAGGAGCACAAAGTGAAATTCATCCGGCTCTGGTTTACAGATGTTTTAGGTTTCTTAAAAGGATTCGCAATTACCCTTGATGAATTAGAGGGTGCTTTAGAAGACGGAATGGGTTTTGACGGTTCTTCCATTGAAGGTTTTGCCCGTATCGAAGAATCGGATATGATTGCCCGTCCGGACCCCGATACATTTGCAATTATCCCCTGGCGTTCCGGTAATGAATATGCGGTTGCCAGGATGTTCTGCGATATCTATGAACCAAGCGGCAGACCCTTTGAAGGAGACCCGCGTTATGTCTTAAAAAGGAATCTGGCGCGCGCTAAAAAAATGGGCTTTACCTATAATGTCGGGCCGGAATTGGAATATTTCTATTTTAAGGATGCCAACACCCCTGTACCGCTTGACCAGGGTGGGTATTTTGATTTGGTGCCTTTAGATGTAGCACAGGACTTACGGCGGGATACCATAATGACTATGCAGGCTTTAGGGATTAAGGTTGAATACAGCCACCACGAGGTGGCAGCCAGCCAGCATGAAATTGATTTACGCTATACGGATGCACTGACTATGGCTGATCACGTGATGACTTATCGCCTGGTGGTCAAGGAAATTGCCCGGCAGCACGGAGTCTATGCTACTTTTATGCCAAAACCTATATTCGGGATTAATGGTTCGGGAATGCATGTGCATCAGTCTTTGTTTAAGGGTGATAAAAATGCCTTCTTCGATAAGAAAGGCAGATATAATCTCTCCGAAATCGGCATGGCTTTTACCGCCGGTTTATTAAAACACGCTCCGGAAATTACTTCTCTGACCAGCCAGTGGGTTAATTCCTACAAACGCCTGGTTCCCGGATATGAAGCGCCGGTGTATATCTGTTGGGCACAGATGAACCGTTCTGCCCTGATTCGCGTTCCGATGTATAAACCCGGTAAAGAAAAAGCCACGCGCATTGAATACCGCTCACCTGATCCGGCATGCAACCCGTATCTTGCATTTTCCGTTATGTTAGCAGCAGGACTTGAGGGAATAGACAAGAAATACAAATTGGCTGAGCCGGCAAACGATAATATTTACCATATGACTGAAGAGGCAAGAACCAGGGCAGCCATAAAATCCTTACCCGATGATTTACTCGAGGCGATCAAAATCGCCGAGAGCAGTAGATTGATTAAGGATTGCCTGGGAGAGAAGGTTTTTGAATATTTTATCCGCAATAAAAAAGTTGAATGGGATGAGTATAAGGCGCAGGTGACGCAATACGAAATAAATAAGTATTTACCGATATTATAGGGTTCTATGAAAAAGACAGCCAAGAGACAAGAAGGTTACCAGCCGTATTTAAAACAGATTGGGGCGCTTTCTAAAGTAGCGAACCTCATTGCTTCGGGTATGTATTTAGACGAACTTCTGCGTTTGATAGTTCTTGTTACCGCAGAAGTAATGAATTCCAAGATTTCATCGTTGATGTTGCTTGACCCCGATAAAAAAGAGTTGGTAGTAAAGGCCACCCAATCCGTCTCCGAGGCTTACAATAAAAAACCGAATATAAAATTGGGGGAAGGCATTGCCGGTTTGGTAGCTCAGGAAAACAAGCCGATGACTGTTTTAGACCTCAAGAAAGAGCCGCGTTATATTAACCGCGATATCGCCGCAAAAGAAGGGCTTTATTCCCTGGCTTGCGTGCCTTTATCAGTGAAGGGAAAGGTTATCGGCGTGCTTAATTGCTATACTTCCAAGAGACACCATTTTACCAGGACCGAGTTGAATATTTTAACCGCACTGGCTAACCAGGCTGCCATAGCCATTGAAAATGCAGAATTGGCTTTACGGGCGCGCAGTGCCGAAGAGGCGTTATTCACCCGGAAGCTGGTGGAGCGCGCCAAGGAAATCCTTTCTGGAGATGCAAATATCCTTCCTGCCGAAGCTTACCGTTTGATACAGAAGCAGAGCATGGATACCCGTAAATCCATGCGCGACATTGCAGAAGCAATCATCCTCACCCACGACCTTAAAGAGAAAAAGCAATAAGAAAAAGCAGTACCACACCTATTTATTTCTCAAGAACTGTTTGCTCAAGGCCTCTTCGGGTATCTCAACAACGGTAGGCCGGCCGTGAGGGCAGGTGAATGGGTCCCGGCACTGTAAGAGTTTAGCGCGCTGGTATTCTGCCTGTTCAGCATTCATGTTAAATCCCGCCATGACTGATGAGCGGCAGGCTTTTCTTGCCAGCGTTTCAATATCGCATTTAGCAATACTTTCTCCTGAAAGAAGATTGCGCACCGCAACTTCTGGTTGAGTGATTAATTGCGGATGGCCATGGATGGCCAAGGTTTCTTTATCGAAAAGTGTAGTTTGAAATCCGATCCCTTCCAGATTCTCCTCTACTTCTTCCCAGAGCACTAATTCCTGTGCCGTGATTTTTATTAAAATGGGAGCAAGGAGCTGTTGAACCTCGACCTTTCCTTTTTCCATCTGCTCTTTTAATTTCTCAAAAGTAATCCTTTCCTGTGCAGCGTGCTGGTCAAGCAAAAGAAGTGAATCCGGACTTTCAAATAAAAGATATTTCTTTAAAAGGTTCCCTAAATAACGCGCCTCCTTAAGTTTTTCTTTAAGATCGCCTTTTTTTTCTTCGATGATACCTGTTTTAAAAAGGGCAATACTTTCTTCCACTGCCAGCCGGTATTGTTGTTCCTGCGCTCCGCTGAAAGTTTTATCTGTAGTTTTGGGTTGGAATTTTTCTTCAGTTGTTTCTTTTACAGAAAAAATTCCTTTTGCCTGCTTGGCTTTACTTTTGGTCATTAAAAGATGCTCGCAAAATGGCCGAAGCACCTGAATCAGGCGTAATTCGTCCTTAATCTTTACCTGGCGCTTGGTGGGATGGACATTCACGTCTAATTCGCCTGCCGGCATATTAATGTAAGCACAGAAAAAAGGATATACGCCGGGGCTAAAAATGAGTCGGTATATTTCGTTTAGATGAAAACTGATGGTGCGGTTCTCTACCGGCCGCATATTAATAAAGATAAACTGCATATCTTTTCTGGTGCGCTGGATATTTATGTCGCCTAAGACCAGATGGACAGATAAATCCTCCTGTGCGAAATCCCTTTTGTCTTCGATGATATTATTTTTTTCCAAGTGCAGGCTGTCGGCAATACGCTGGATAAAATTTTTAGCAGGCGCGAGGTCCAGAATTTTTCTTCCGTCATGGGCCAGAGAAAAAGGCAGTTCCGGGTAAAGCAGGGTATAGGGCATAAAAGTGTCTAAGATGCGGTTTAATTCCGCGGTATTTGATTTCAGGAATTTTTTACGCGCGGGGGTGTTAAAGAAAAGTTCTTTTACTTCCACCTCTGTGCCGGTCTGCATAGTTACGGGTTTGGAGCCCAATTTTTCATTTCCCCGCAGATGTATTTCCCAGCCAATGTCTTCTTCATTTGTTTTGCTGCGCAGAGTGATATCTGAAACCGCGCTGATGCTATAAAGCGCTTCTCCGCGAAAACCCAATGAAGCAATCTGATAAAGGTCGTCTATCCGGCTGATTTTGCTGGTGGCATGGCGCAGGAATATTGTATCCAGGTCTTCTTTATCTATACCGGTACCTGTGTCTTTAATCTGGATTAAAGTTTTTCCCGCGCCTTTTAGATTTACCTCGATGGATTTGGTTTGCGCATCAAGGGAATTTTCCAGCAGTTCCTTTAAGACCGAAGCCGGCCGCTCAATGACTTCGCCTGCTGCGATTTTGGAGACGATTTCCGGAGCAAGGATATGCACTTTACTCATTTTCTTTGAGCTTTTCTTTAAGTTTCCGGAGTTTATTGAATGCTTCTAAGGGAGACAGAGAGTTTAAATCGGTGTTTTCAATTTCTTTTTTGATTTCCCCTAATATAGCATTATTGTTGTCAGAAAACAAGGATAACTGGTCTTCAGGGGGGATGCGGTTTCTGATTTTTTCCTGCAGGTTCCCGGAGATTTCCAGTTTAGTCAAAATCTGCTGTGAACGTTTCACCACTTCTTTCGGGATACCGGCTAATTTTGCCACGTAAATTCCGTAGCTGTCATCTGTCCCGCCGGCCACAATCTTATGTAAGAAAATTACCTCATCAGCCCATTCTTTGACCGCAACGTTGTAATTTTTTACTCCCGGGAATTCCTCGGCTAATGCGGTTAATTCATGGAAATGCGTAGCAAAAAGCGTGCGCGCCTTTGTTTTTGCCAGGTATTCTGAAATTGCCCAGGCCAGGCTTAATCCGTCGAACGTGGAGGTGCCTCTTCCAATTTCATCAAGCACGACTAAGCTTTTTTCCGAGAGGTTATTGAGGATCCCTGCGGTCTCGGACATCTCCACCATAAACGTGCTCTGGCCTTTGGTGATTTCATCGTGCGCGCCGATACGGGTGAATATTTTATCTACCACGCCGATAGAAGCAGAAGAAGCAGGGATAAAACTGCCCATCTGTGCCATGATTACCAGAATGGCGGTCTGGCGGATGTAGGTGGATTTACCTGACATATTCGGGCCGGTCAAAATAATTAAATGGTTTAAGGAGCAGTCAAGAAAAATATCGTTGGGGATAAAGGGTTCGCCGATACTTTGCTCTACCACCGGGTGGCGCCCGTCTTTAATATTGATTTCTTTATCCTCGGTAATTTGCGGGGCGACATAGCCGGATTTTAAGCTTAAGATACTCAAGGAATACAGGCAATCGAGGGTTGCCAGATTTAAACTAAAGATATGCAGCGCGGAAGAATTATCCAGAATTACCTTATGGATTTCTTCCACGAGCTGTTTTTCTATCCCGATAATTTTTTCCTCTGCGGTAAGGATTTTTTCTTCGAATTCTTTTAGTTCAGGGGTAATGAAGCGCTCGGCATTTGCCAGGGTCTGTTTGCGGATATATTCAGGCACGACACGTTCAAGATTAGCTTTGCTTATTTCTATGTAATAACCGAATACCTGGTTAAAGCCGATTTTGAGAGAGTTAATCCCCGTACGTTTGATTTCCTGCTGTTGTAAATCTTTTAGCCAGTTCTTGCCGTTTTCCCGGATATCGCGCAGGGAATCCAGTTCCCGGTTATATCCGCTATTTATGATTTTTCCCTCGGGATGCGAGAGTGGAATATCCGGACTGATGGCTTTTGTAAGAAGCTGGCGGAGTTCAGGTAAATCTTCTATATGAAAGAGGTTATTTTCTTTTTCCAAAGGAGACAGGACCTTTGCGATATCCGGCTGTTTTAAGAGCGTATTGCGCAAAGCCAATAAATCCCTGGCAGTAGAAGTTCCGCAGGAAATACGGGAGATACTTTTTTCAATATCCGGAATATCATGTAAAAGCCTGCCTAATTCCTCACGGGTTCTTTGATTCTCTCTTAATAATGTTACTGCGCCCTGGCGCCTAAGAATTTTCTGAGGTGATTTTAAAGGATGATATACCCAGTCTTTTAATCTGCGTTTGCCTAAGCTGGTTAAGGTATGGTCAAGGGCTTGCATCAGGCCTTCTAATTCCAAACCCGCACAGGCAGCTGGAGAGATGAAAACAAAATCACTATCCGCATACAAAGAAAGTTTATCGATATGGCGCATCGGCTTATGGTGCATTTGTTTTAAATATTCCAGGAGCGCGCCGCAAGCCGATATAGTGGAGTCCATATCTTCTATGCCGAATCCGCGCAAATTAAGGGTATGAAAATGCTCAAGCAGGGATTTTTTGGCAATGTCAGTATTGAAACACCAGTCTTCAAAAGGGCTAAAGGTGAGGTTTTTTAAACGCAAGAGGGGGTTTTTAAAGATTTCTCTTGTTTCTTTTTCTTGCGCAGCAGGAAAGACGCATTCATAGGCAGGAATTTTGGCAATGACTTCGGTTAGTCTATCAAGCTGTGTGTATTCATTGGCCTGGATTCTTCCGCTTGAGCTATCGGTAAAAGCAATACCGAATTTTTTATCTTTAAAACTAAGTGCAATAAGATAACGGGATTCAAAACTGGATTCATCAATATATGTGCCGGAAGTAATTACACGGATAACCTCGCGCCTGACTATGCCTTTGGCTAAAGCCGGGTCTTCAACTTGTTCGCATATCGCAACTTTTAAGCCTGCTTTAATGAGTTTTGAGATATAGGTATCCGCAGCATGGTAGGGTATGCCGCACATTGGGATGCGTCCGGCTTTACCTGCTTCGCGGGAGGTTAAGACTACATCCAGAATCCCGCAGGCATTGCGCGCATCATCCATAAACATCTCATAAAAGTCGCCCAGACGGAAGAAAAGGATGCAGTTCTGGTATTGCTGCTTGATTTCCTGGTATTGTTTCAGCATGGGAGTGATATTGTCCATAACCCATATTTATACCACAAATTTTTGCTTTGGAAAACAAATAAAAGGGATAAAAAATCCTGTTAGATTTAGCAATTTTTCTCGTCTATTATAAGTAGAAAGGGGTGGTTAATATGTCTGGCGTAATGTCTGTTGAGGTAATTGCCACCAAAATTTTTGAGATCAGGGGCAAGAAAGTAATACTGGATAGGGACTTATCTGAGCTATACGGTGTTTCAACGAAAGTTTTAAATCAAGCTGTTAAAAGAAATATTAAACGATTCCCCGGGGACTTCATGTTTCAATTAACTGAACTGGAAAAGGATAAGGTGGTCACAATTTGTGACCACCTTATCAGTTTAAAATTTTCATATCAATTGCCGTACGCATTTACAGAACAAGGTGTGGCCATGCTTTCCAGCATTCTAAACAGCGAAAGGGCCATTGCGGTTAATATTCAGATAAAAGAGAGGCCTCAAATTGGATTCCGATAGATACGCAATTTTCAATGGACAAAGCATTGTATAAAGAGGTAAAATATTAGATATCACAAAGTCACAATGTCACAAGTTACAAACAATTTAAGGCTGTTTCTGAAGAAGTATATAAAAGGGGAGTAAAAATGGATAATTGGTTTTGCAGCTTTTGCCAAGGCAGCGATAAATGATAAATAAAGAGTTATGGTTTATTTCTCGGTCTTGACAAAAATGTTTTTTAAGATATAATAAATTTCTACCACAACAAATAGTTTTATTTAAGCTTTGTGGGGAAATTCCCTCCCAAAAAGTGCTGACAAAATTCTAATCCTAAAGGATAGGCCTTCCTATACCTTTTAAAGGAAGGGCCTAACAAAGAGGTGAACAATGGAGAAAAAATTTACCCGACACAGTTTTGTGTTTGTTATTGCTCTGTTAAGTTTGGCGCTCACCGGATGCGCCTCGGACAAGGAAGCCCGCAAGAAGGCAGAGATTGACGAACTGCAGAAAAAGTTTTCCTGGTGGCCGACAGATGCCAAGCCGGCGCCGGTAAAAGACCAGGAACGCGGCGGTTACTGGTGGTGGCCGACTCAACCGGGCCAGTCCAAAGTTTGGGGCAACCGCGGCTTTGTTTATGTATATAAGGTTATCTTCGACTATAAAGAAGAAGAACTCCCGCCCGCAAAACCTGAGGAGATGCGGCCTTCCCTGTTGATTAAAAAAATAATCAAGAACGTTAAGGTATATTTTGATTATGATAAAGCGGATTTAAGGACGGATGCGACGGTAATATTGGAGGACGCGGTTAAGCTTCTTGAGAAGAATCCTCAGGCCGATATCCTGATTACCGGCAATTGCGATATCCGCGGTTCGGAGAAGTATAATGAGAAGCTGGGGAAAAGACGCGGTGAGGCGGTCAAGAAATTTATGCTTGATAAGGGTATAGCCGAGGGACGTATTAAGATTGTCAGCCGCGGCAAACTCGATGCCATTGCCCCGATTACGGATTTAGTCGGTATGCAGAAAGACCGCAATGCCCAGTTTATGATTGCCGAGGTTGAGGAGATAATGCTGCCTGCGCCAGAAGGCGGTAAGGCGGAGGAAGTGACCAGCGCTATACCTGAAGGCGCAAAAGAGGTGGAAAAAGGTAAATATGTCGAGGAAAAGCAGGAGACCATAGAAAGCCAGGTAAAGGTTTCTACCAAATCATATACTATTAAAAAAGGGGATTCGCTCTGGAAGATCGCGGAGAAAGAATTAGGCAGCGGACACCGTTGGAAGTATCTTTACGAGTTAAATAAAAATAAGATTAAAGACCCCGGCAGACTCAAGGCCGGACAGAAAATTATTATACCTGTTGAATAGGTGTAACCCCGATATGCAAAATTCCCGTGTCAGGTTATCAACTTTATTGAAAGAGAAATATATCTTTTTAAATTTAGAAGAGGATAACAAAAAAAAATTAATCGCAAAGTTAGTTGACCTTATAGCTGCGTCCGGGAAATTAAAAAACAAAAAGGCGTTTCTTAATCTTATCCTGAAAAGAGAAAAATTGGGTTCTACAGGGATTGGGAACGGCGTGGCTATACCGCATGCCAAGTCAGAGAAAGTAAAAGATTTTATTATGGCTTTTGCCAGGCAGGACAAAGGTATGGATTTCGGGGCGTTGGATGGAGAAAAAACATATTTATTTTTTATTCTTGCCTCACCCGAAAGCAATGTAGGCGGCCATCTCAAAATTCTGGCAGATATTTCCCGCCTCGTAAAAGACAAATTTATTGTCGACCGTCTTAAGAATGCCAAGGATAAAAAAGAAATCTTAAAGATAATTGCAGCTTATGAGAGTTAAGCCCTCAAGGCATTTCCGGTTTATCCTCCCGCAATAATGATGAAAAAAGTTGTAATTTTTGTGCTGCTTTTTATTTTTTTAACGGCGGGTATTCTTGCCGCAGAAGAGTCTCCTGCCGCTAAAACCAAATTAATCTTTTTTTATTCCAAGAGCTGCCATGAATGTATCAAGGTCAAAGATGAATTTTTCCCGAAGATTTACGAAAGGTTTAAAGATAAGATTGAAGAAATAGACTACCGCGATATAGCGGACATAGAGAATTATAAATTCCTCCTTGGTTTAGAGAAGCAATACGGAGTATCCCGGGATTTGAGGGTTCCTCTAATATTCTTTAAGGGTAATTTTTTAAGCGGCAGAGATGCCATAGTCCAGCGGCTGGAAGGCCTGCTGGATAACTCTTTGGGGAAGCCCGGAATTAGAGAGGAAAAAGTTTCGCCTTTTGATGGTTCGACTACGCTCACCATCAACCCTGAGCAAAGTCGAAGGGTTGATTTGCTGGGGCATTTCTTCAGTTTCTCGCTCATGGCTGTCACTTCTGCCGGATTAATCGATGGTATAAACCCCTGCGCCTTTACCGTGATTGTCTTTTTTATATCATTTCTGGCGCTCCAGGGCTATAAGAAGAAAGAGTTAGCCGTAATCGGACTTTTTTTTATATTGGCGGTATTTCTGACCTACCTCTTAATCGGACTGGGTTTCTTTGGTTTTTTCTACAGCCTAAAGGGATTTTGGCTGTTCAGGAGAATTTTCAATTTCGCCATCGGGATATTGAGTATTATATTGGGAATACTGGCGGTATATGATTTCCTCAGATATAAAAAGACAGGAAAGACTGAAGGGTTAGTCTTGCAATTACCGCAGGTGATAAAAAACCGTATTCATTCTGTAATCGGGATGCATTACAGGAAGTCCCAAGATTCAAGACTGCAGAAGAAAAATACCCTGGTTTTCAGATTGTCCCTGACTGCTTTTATCACGGGTTTCTTTGTTTCTATATTAGAAGCTGTCTGTACCGGCCAGGTGTATTTGCCCACTATTACTTTTGTCTTAAAGACTACGCAGATTAAACTTGAGGCGCTGGGGTATCTGTTGCTTTATAATCTGATGTTTATCATACCGCTGTTAGTGATATTCCTTTTTGCCTTATTAGGGGTAACTTCCGAACAGTTCTCGCAGTTTTTAAAAAGACATTTTTTGACTACTAAGGTGTTAATGGCGGTTCTTTTTTTTAGCTTAGGGATACTGTTGATTTGGAAAGGATAATAATGAGGGCATATATCTTTCTTCTATTTCTTTTGTTTTCTTTAACGGGCTGTTATTCAAAGGGGTCAGCAGCGCTAAATCCTGCGGCGGAGATTCCGGTTAATAGAGCCGGTATAATAAAAGAGCAGGCAAAACCAATAGACCCGGATTTTTGGGACTTCGGCACAGTAAAAAAAGATGTAATTTTAAAACATAATTTTATATTGAAGAATCCTTCTGAAAAAATTCTTAATATAAATGGAGTGAATACTTCATGCGGCTGCACTGTTTCTGAGATAACAAAGAATAAACTTTCACCGGGGGAAAGCGCTGTAATCAAGGTGCGCTTTGATACTAAAGGTTATAAGGGAGAAACCCAGCAGTTTGTTTATGTTAATACCGATGACACTGAGAATCCCGTGTTGAGGTTTACTATTAAGGCAAATGTCGAATGAAGACGCAATTTACGTCGTGCTGCACACTCCGTAAATTGTCCGCTCATTAAAGGGGGTTGTTAAATGTTAAGTTTAAATATAAGGATGGGAATTTTACTGGCGGTCCTTTTCGGTATCCTCTATATGATTGCAGTTATGGTGGGTTATCAGATAGGGATATCAAATTTTTATTTTTATCTGGGGCTATCTTTAGTGTTTATGCTTATCCAATACATGATTGGCCCAAAGCTTATTGAATGGACGATGCGGGTAAAATATATCACCAGGAATGAAAATCCTAAGTTGTATCAGATGGTCGAAGGCTTAGCCATGCAGGCAAAAATACCGGTGCCCAGGATAGGAATCGCCCAGATTCCTATCCCTAATGCCTTTGCCTTTGGCAGAGGCGTAAAAGACGGGCGGGTCTGTGTTACCGAAGGTATTTTGGGGTTGTTAGACGATGAGGAAGTAAGAGCCGTCCTGGGCCATGAGTTGAGCCACTTAAAGAACCGCGATGTTTTAACTATCACACTTCTATCAATTATTCCTATGATTATGTACCGCCTTGCCTGGCAATTTCTTTTTTACGGCCGCAGGCGCAATGATAGAGGAGGCAACACCGTTCTTATCGGAGTAGCTGCTTTTCTCTTCTATTTTATAACTAATTTACTGGTGCTTTATGGCTCGCGTATCCGTGAATATTTTGCGGACAGAGGCTCTGTGCTTCTGGGCAACAGGCCAGCAAGCCTTGCTTCAGCCCTCTATAAACTTGTCTATGGCGCAGCCCGGATGGATAAAGAAGACTTGAAAGAATTCGAAGGTTTAAAAGCATTTTTTGCCAGCGACCCTTCGCAGGCTTTAAATGAAATCCGCGAACTGAAAGCGCTGGACAAAGATAGAAGCGGAACCATCGACGCATATGAATTAGCATCTTTAAGAAATAAAAAAGTAAAATTGACTTCCGGGGACAGGATATTAGAGGTATTAAGCACCCACCCCAATATGCTTAAACGGATAAAGCGGCTTTCGCAATATCATGCGTAAAAAGATAAGTATCCCCCAGGAGACAGCCAGGAGGATGAGTTTCTATTTAAGGAGCCTGAGGAGATTAGGCCAGCAGCACATTGATGTTGCCTCTTCCGGGGATATCACTCGCTTTTTAAATATCTCTCCGGTGCAATTTAGAAAAGATTTATCTTATTTCGGCGGATTCGGGAAAAGAGGGGTTGGATATGACGTAAGGGCATTAAGGAGAGAGATTGAGAAGATTTTAGGCACGGATGTTATCTGGAAGATTGCCCTTGTCGGCGTAGGCAAGCTTGGTTCTGCATTGCTTGGATATCCCGGTTTCATCGAATTTAACCTTCAGATAGTCGCTGCCTTTGATAGCGACCGGGGTAAAATCGGAAAAGTCCGGGAAGGTATAAAGATTGAAGCCATCGGTAAAGCGAAAAAGATAATCAGAGAAAATGAGATAAAGATAGCAATCTTTTCTGTTCCGGCGGAAGCAGCCCAGAAATTAAGCAAGGAACTGGTCAATTGCGGTATTAAGGCGATATTGAATTTCGCACCCGTAAATTTGGTTTTGCCGGAAAATATATTCGTTTCTAACGTGGATATGGCTTCTGAATTAGAAAGCCTGGTTTATAAGCTGAAAAGAAGTTAGGGTAAGATATGAAAATTCTGGTGATAAATTCCGGAAGTTCTTCCATAAAATACCAATTATTCCAGATGCCCGAGGAAAAAGTAATTGCCAGGGGCATTTTGGAGAAAATCGGGGAAGAGATTGCAAATCATGAAGAGGGGATAAATTATATCATCAAAATGCTTACTGGCGGCAAAGGCGGGATTATTTCTTCGGTGGATGAAATTGCGGGAATCGGCCATAGAGTCGTGCACGGAGGGGAGGAATTTACAGCTTCGGTTTTAATTACGGATGGGGTTATAGGAGAGATTGAAAAATACTCAGACTTAGCGCCTCTGCATAACCCTCCGAATTTAATGGGGATAATGGCCTGTAAAAAATATCTTCCTCACGCAGTCCAGGTAGCTTGTTTTGATACTGCTTTTCACCACACACTTACACCCAAGGCTTATCTCTATGCCATCCCCTATGAACTTTATAGGAAATATAAAATAAGAAGATACGGTTTCCACGGGACTTCCCACTTGTATGTGAGCAGGAGGTTGGCCAATATTTTAAATCGGGATAAAGAGGATTTGAATATCATTACCTGCCATCTGGGGAATGGCTGTAGCGTCACCGCCGTGGAAAAAGGGATGTCCGTGGATACGAGTATGGGTTTTACGCCGTTGGAAGGGTTAGTAATGGGAACGCGTTCCGGAGATATTGACCCGGCAATCATCTTTTATCTTAGCCAGAAGGGTTATTCTACCGGGGAATTAAACAACCTTTTAAACAAAAAAAGCGGGCTCCTGGGTATTTCCGAAATCAGTAATGACATGCGCGATTTATTTGCCGCAAAAGAAAAAGGGGACGAAAAAGCAAAAATAGCCATAGATATTTTTTGTTATCGCTTAAGAAAATATATCGGTGCATACCTGGCTGTGTTGGGCCAGACCGATGCCATAATTTTCACCGGCGGCATTGGCGAGAATCAGCCTGCAATCAGAGAGGAAAGCCTTAAAGGAATGGAGAATTTAGCCATAATAATCAGTAAGGAAAGGAATGCATCAGCCGTTAAAGGTCAGGAAGCAGAAATTAGCGATGGTTCTTCGGCTATAAAGGTCTATGTGATTCCTACTAATGAAGAGACTCAGATTGCCTTTGATACTTTTGAGATTGCCCGCAGCCACAGAGATTAAATCAGGATTAGACAATGTTTAGAATTTTAGAAAAATATATTCTGGCTCCCAAAATCCATTATCTGTTATTAGAGGCGCCGCTTATTGCCAAAAGAGCTAAGGCCGGACAGTTTGTGATTATAAGAGCTAGTGAAAAAGGCGAAAGGATTCCCCTGACTATAGCGGATTTCAACCCGAAGGAAGGGACAATTACTTTGGTTTTTCAGGAAGTGGGAAAGACTACCTGCATGTTGGCTGCGATGAAAAAAGATGATGATATTTTGGATTTGTTAGGTCCTCAGGGTAATCCTACAGAAATAGAAAATTACGGGAATGTCGTAGTTGTCGGCGGCGGTATCGGGGTTGCTCCGGTTTATCCTTTGGCCAGGGCATTAAAAGAAAAGGAAAACACGGTGACTTCTATAATCGGATACCGTTCCAAAGAACACGTATTCTGGGAAGATAAGATGAAATCCGTTTCTGACTCTTTGATTGTTGCCACCAACGACGGTTCCTACGGGAAAAAAGGTTTTGTTACAGATGTGCTTAAAGAGTTGATGGATGCAGGTGAGAAGATAGATATAGTCTTTGCAATAGGCCCGGCGGTTATGATGCAGAAAGTGGCAGAACTTACCCGCACAAAAAATATCAAAACCATAGTCAGCCTTAATTCTTTGATGGTTTGTAGTATGGGGATGTGCGGCGCCTGCAGGGTGGAGGTGGGCAAAGAGACGAAGTTCACCTGTATGGACGGCCCGGATTTCGACGCACACCAGGTTGATTTTGATTTGTTGTTGAAGAGGCTGGATACTTACAAGGCAGAAGAACAAAAATGGCAATAGAGAAAAAAACAGTCCCGATGCGGGAGCAGCCGGTAGAGCAAAGGATAAAGAATTTCGATGAAGTCCCTTTGGGATACAGTGAAGAAGAGGCAATAAAAGAGGCATGCCGCTGTTTGCAGTGCGCGAAAAAACCCTGTGTTGAAGGATGCCCTGTACGGATAGATATACCGGCATTCATAAAGGCGTTGCGCGAAAAAAAATTCCGGAAAGCAATCGACATAATTCATGAAAATGATTCTTTGCCTTGTATGACCGGAAGGGTCTGCCCTCAGGAAGAGCAGTGCCAGGTAGTCTGCGTAATGAAAAAGACCGCAGATCCTATCTCTATCGGAAGGCTGGAGAGATTTCTTGCGGACCGGGATTTAAAAAATAGAAAGAAGAAAAGAAGAGAAGCAAAACCCAAAGTAGCGGTAAAGAACAAGAAAGTCGCAGTCATAGGTTCCGGTCCTGCAGGACTCAGCTGTGCTGTAGAGTTAGTCAAGAAAGGTTATGAGGTAACTGTTTTTGAAGGATACCACAATCTGGGAGGAGTTCTGGTTTACGGGATACCGGAATTCCGCTTGCCCAAGGCAATAGTATCCAGTGAGATAGATTTGCTAAAGGGACTGGGAGTTAATTTTGCCACGAATATGCTCATCGGAAGAGCGCTTACTATCGATGATTTATTCAAAGAAGGCTATAAAGCGATATTTATCGGTGCAGGAGCGGGTTTGCCGAATTTTATGGGCATACCCGGCGAAAACTTAAGCGGCGTCTATTCTGCCAACGAATTCCTTACGCGGGTGAATTTAATGAAGGCCTATAAATTCCCCGAATACGATACGCCGGTTAAAAAAGGAATAAACGTTGCGGTAGTGGGCGCGGGTAACGTGGCTATGGATTCAGCCAGAACCGCCCTGCGATTAGGCGCAAAGCATGTATACCTTATATATAGGAGGTCAGAAAAGGAAATGCCGGCAAGAGAAGAAGAAGTCATCCGGGCAAGGCAGGAAGGTATAGATTTCAGGCTTCTGACTAACCCGGTAAGGTATATAGGCGATGATAGAGGATTTGTCAAACAGGTGGAATGTATAAAAATGGAACTAGGTGAGCCCGACGCTTCAGGGAGAAGAAGCCCTATACCAATTAAAGGTTCTGAATTTAAAATAGATATTGATGAAGCAGTTGTGGCAATAGGCAATACCCCCAACCCGATTATCCCCCGTACCACGCCCGGATTAAAAATAAAAAAACATGGAGAGATAGAAGCCGATGAATGGGGTCAAACATCGATCCCGGGAGTCTTTGCCGGAGGAGATATTGTCACCGGTGCGGCAACGGTTATTACAGCCATGGGCGCAGGAAGAAAAGCCGCTGAGGCAATTGATAAATATTTGAGCCGTGGACACTAAAAAGGAGGTTTGAGATGGGAAAAGACATAGTTTCATACCAGGCTGAAGATTATTCTCATCTATTGGGCAGCGCGGGTTTCAGCGATACGCTCCTGAATAACCATTTCAAGCTTTATCAAGGGTATGTGAAGAATACCAATTTACTTTTAGAAAAACTCAACGCTATGCTATCCGAAGGTAAAGATGCAAGCCCTGAATACGCAGAGTTAAAGCGCAGGTTTGGTTGGGAATTCAACGGGATGCGGCTGCACGAATATTATTTCGGAAATTTAGGAGGAAAAGCTTCTCCGGATGAAAAAAGTGCGCTCTATAAAAAAATTTCCGAAGGATTCGGCAGTTTCGAATTATGGAAACAGGATTTTATTTCTCTCGGGAAGATGCGCGGTATCGGCTGGGTTATCCTTTATATGGATGAGCAAAGCCAGAAGCTGATAAATGTCTGGATAAATGAGCATGACGGCGGCCACCTTAGCGGTGCAAAGCCGATATTGGTAATGGACGTGTTCGAGCACGCATATATCACTGATTATCAGCTTGAACGGGCAAAATACATAGAGACCTTTTTCAATAATATCAATTGGAAAGAGGTATCGCAGAGATTATAATTTTTTCTTGACAATAAGAGTTTAATATAGTATCCTAGGTTATCTTGTTTATTTTTTTTAGGGTACTTTGTGATAATTTTCACAAAATAAGGGCCCACCCCAATAATCCAATTTTTAGACAATGGATAATATATATTATACCGAATCAGCGCAGTTTACCGTTTTTTTAAATAAATTAAAAGATACCTGCAAGGTATTTTCGCCGGTTGTTAAAGACCCCAATGCCAAAGAGATAGATTATTTTTATAAGCATGCCCCGGATAGCCAACCTCCGGTATTCAATAGCTACCGCGCAGTCGAGCCGCTCAAGCCTTTCTTTACCTCTCCTCGTGAAAAAATAACGGATTATTTTATCTCCCCAAAAGACGTAAAAGAGGTAACGGGTAAGACCATTGTATTGGGGGTCAAAAGTTGTGATATCGCAGGTCACAAGGTGCAGGATTTTGTATTCCTGGAAGGTACAGGGGCTGATAATTTGTACCAGTTAAGGAGGGAAAATACTATTTTGATTTCCGGCGATTGCACGGATTTCAAAGAGGTCTGCCACTGTCTTGCCTGGGAGATCCTGCCGCATCCCACCTGGGGTTTTGACCTTAATCTTTCCCCTTTAACTGAAGGCTATGTCATAGAGGTGGGTTCGAAAAAAGGCGAGGAGTTCATCCGGCAATATAAAGAATATTTTGTTAAGGCAAAAGAGACTCAAGTTTCGGCACGCAAAACAAAAAGAGATAAACTGATCGAACGCTTAAAGAAACACCTTGCGCCGCAAAATTTGGTTTCCAAGGATACCGTACAAAGGTTAGTCAGGCAAGGCTACAACCTGGATACCTGGCAGCAATTTATGCTCCCTTGCGTAGAATGCGGCGGATGTAATTTAATCTGCGATACCTGTCATTGTTTTCTTTTAACGGATGAAAAAGAAGGAAATCTTAATCAAAAACTTCGGGTCTGGGATTCATGCCAGTATGCAAATTTTGCCCGTGTTGCCGGCGGAGCCAACCCTCTGAAGACACGGGCGCAGAGATTAAGAAACAGATTTATGAAGAAGTTTGATTTTTTTATGGATAATTTAGGTATGCCCGCCTGTTGCGGTTGCGGCAGGTGTATTGAGGTATGCCCGGCGAAAATTGATATCAGGGAAGTATTGAAGGATTTAGCCAAGAAGCTCAATATTGCCAAATGAAAAATATCTATCAACCCATAGAGGCAATAGTTGAAGATGTAATCACCGAGAGCCCTACGATTAAGACCTTTGTTTTAAGGCTCAAGGAGCCTTTTGAGTTTAAGACAGGCCAGTTCATTGAGTTGACTTTACCGGGGATAGGGGAGGCGCCTTTTACGCCTTCTTCAGACCCGAATATAAAAGACAAGATAGACCTGACGATAATGAATGTGGGCAGGGTTACCGCCTTGTTGCATAATATTCCTAAAAATACATCGTTAGGTATACGCGGGCCTTATGGGAAAGGCTATCCTTTAGATAAATTTGAAGGCAAAGATGTTTTAATCGTGGGCGGCGGTGTGGGTTTGGCCCCCTTGCGTTCTTTATTATTCAGTTTATTTACCGGAATCGATAAATATAATAAAGTAGTCCTGCGTTATGGTTCCCGTACGCCCACTGACATTATATATAAAGGCTCTATCGGTGAGTGGGCGAAGAAAAATAAAGTAGACGTAGTTACTACCGTTGATGTGGGAGATTCTGCCTGGAATGGGAACGTCGGTTTAGTTACCACGATTTTAAAGGATTTACCGGTAGATTTGGAGAAAGCCGTCTCGATAGTCTGCGGACCGCCGATAATGATGAAATTCGTGACCTTAAAATTATTGGACCTGGGGTTTAAGCCGCAGGATATATATCTGTCCATGGAGAAGAATATGTCTTGCGGGTTAGGGAAATGCGGCCATTGCCGTATAGGCAGCTTCTATAGCTGTAAGGACGGGCCGGTATTTACCTACGAGCAATTAAAAGACATACACGATATTTGGGATTAATTATATGAAACGTTTATTCGTTGACTTGGAGATTTGTAACAAATGTAAGGAATGCAGGGTGGCTTGCGATTATTTTTACCATCCGCAGAATAACGGGATTACCAATCTGCGTGAATATGCAACATTCGTCTTGTTCTGCCGCCATTGCGAGGAAGCGCCTTGTGTAACTTCCTGTTATCATGAGGCTTTAGAGAAGCAGGCCGACGGTATATTAAAGCGTTATAAGATGCGCTGCTCAAGCTGTAAGTCTTGTTCCATAGCTTGTCCATTTGGGACGATATTTCCCGATTTTATTCCTTATTTAGATTCAAAATGCGATTACTGTATAGGTATACCTGGAAGGCCTCCCAAATGCATCTCCGGCTGCCCGGAAAAAGCAATAGAGATTAAAGAAATAGAAGAAGATTTGGAAAAAAACATCTATTTTGTCGGTGAACATCTGGCAGTACATTCGCCTAAGTGGTTAAGAGAAGACGTTCCGCCTAAAAGAAAGTGTACTTAATGAGAATAGTGTTGGAATATTTGGTATTTCCGGGGTTTTTATTCAGTGCCTGCGTAGGGCTGATTGCCGGATGGGTAGATAGGAAGGTCACTGCCCGCATCCAGTGGCGCGTAGGCCCGCCATGGTATCAGAATTTTATTGATATTATAAAATTATTAGGTAAAGAAACCATTGTCCCGGAGGGAGCAAAGTCGACTTTCTTATTGGCTCCCTGGTTAGGGCTTTTAAGTGTGGTTTTGGTAGCAGCGATTTTGGGCAAGAGTGTAATTTATCCTCAAGAAAGCGTTTTGGGTGACCTGATAGTTGTTTTATATCTTCTTATAATTCCTGCAATAGCAATAATAGTCGGCGCATCCAGCTCCAGGAACCCTTTGGCTTCCATGGGTGCATCACGGGAGATGAAGTTGGTATTGGGTTATGAATTGCCGTTTATATTATCCGCAGTCGTTATTATTATCAAATCCCAGGGAGCTATCCAGATAGGGCAAATCTTAAATCATCAGTTGAATTTGAGCTCAAATATTGCGTCTTGGTCAGGAAAGTTTGCTTTTATAGCGGCTATACTTTGTATGCAGGCAAAGTTGTGTTTTGTGCCGTTTGATATGTCCGAGGCAGACCAAGAGATTATGGGAGGGGTATTGATTGAATATTCAGGGCTTCCTTTAGCTATCTTTAAATTGACAAAAGCAGTTTTACTTTATACAATGCCTTTATTATTGATAACCTTATTCTGGGGGGGGAATCTATCGCCTTTGGCATTAGCCGGAAAGTATGTCGCCTTATTAGTAATAATTATACTGATTAAAAATACCAATCCCCGTTTGCGCATTGACCAGGCAATAAGATTCTTTTGGGGACCTGTTACTGTATTAGCCAGCATAGCGGTTGTATTAGCGCTATTTGGGTTATAATATGAATCTTAAACTTAAAGCATTAACGAAGTCTCTCTGGGTATTTCATGCGGCGTGTTCCCCCTGCAATAATTGTGATATTGAGATTTTAGATCTGCTTACGCCCCGGTATGACGTGGAAAGATTTGGCATAACCTTAATAGGAAGTGTCCGGCATGCCGATGTGCTATTGGTTACCGGCGTCCCTAATTATAAGACCAGAGAGATATTAAAAAAATTATATAGCCAGGCACCCCAGCCTTGTTTAGTGGTGGCAGTGGGTAACTGCGCCTGCGGAAGGATAATGTTTAAGGAGTCCTATAACAGCCCCTGTGCCGTAGATGAGATTGTTCCTGTTAGTGCTTATATCCCCGGCTGTCCGCCTAAACCGGAAGCGATGATTGCCGGGGTAGTAAAACTGATAAAGAAAGTAAATGAAGCCACAACTTAGCGAAAATAAGTAAAGCTAAGTTGTTTGGCTGAATTAACCCCCCACCACTTTTTGAAAAAGTGGTGGGGGGTCCAATTCGCACACATAACTTATGTCGAAAGACATCAGAAATAAAACTCCATAAGTTATGTGCTCATTGGAGGTAAAAAATAATGTCCGCGGTAGATATGATTAAAGAGAGATTAGGAAATAAAATAACTGATTGGTACGAACATTCGCCCAGAAGGATATATGCATCCATCCAGCCGCAGGATTTAAAAGAAATAGCGCATATTTTATTTAAGGAGCTTAAATTAAGATTTACTATTGCATCAGGACAGGATACGCCGGTTGGCCTTGAGATACTTTATCATTTTAGTTTTGATAAAACGGGGGAAATTATATCTCTGCGTGTTTTAATCGAAGATAAGAAAAAGCCCGAGATAGATTCTTTAGCGCCTTTATTCCCGGCGGCAGAGTGGATTGAGCGCGAGATGTGGGAATTACTGGGAATTAATTTTAGGGGGCATCCGAACCTGAAACGCTTACTCTTAAGCGAAGAGTGGCCGGAAGGCAAATATCCTTTGAGGCACGAAGATGAGCCATAAAGTTATTGTTCCAATAGGTCCGTATCATCCTTTGCAGGAAGAGCCGGAGTATTTCCGCCTTTATGTGGAAGGAGAGAAGGTAGTTGATATTGATATAGTCATCGGCTATATGCACCGCGGGATTGAAGAGCTCTCCGAACATAAACATTTTGACCAGGTACCCTTTCTGGTTGAGCGTATTTGCGGAATTTGTTCAACTTCTCATCCTTTTGCTTATGTTAATGCGATGGAGGATTTGGCAAAGATTGAAGTCCCGGAAAGGGCTCTTTTTATACGCACCATCATCGCAGAGATGGAAAGGCTGCATAGCCATCTGCTCTGGTTAGGGCTGGCCGGACATTTTATCGGATATAATACGGTCTGGATGTGGTCCTGGCGTTATCGGGAACCGATACTGGATATGTTCGAAATGATTACCGGTAACCGTAATCATTATGCAATGATGAAAATTGGAGGTGTGCGCAGGGACATAAGAGATGAAGATATCCCTGCATTAAAGAAGGTAATTGATGATTTAGTGCCGGCAGTGGATATGTTCAAGGGCGCGGTAATGGATGATCCGGTAATACAGGCGCGTCTTAAGGGCATCGGTGTTTTGAGCAAGAAGCAGGCAATTGACTGGTGTGTTGTCGGCCCTACGGCCAGAGGCTCAGGGGTTGATATTGATTTGCGCCGTGACGACCCGTATGGGGCATATGACCGGGTGGAGTGGAATGTGATTGTAGAAAAAGACGGAGATATATTTGCCAAGACCGTAGTTAGAATATTAGAAATGTATGAGTCAATAAAGATTATCCGTCAGTGCCTGGACAAGATGAAGCCAGGTTCAATCGATGCCAATGTAAAAGATATACCACCCGGAGAAGGGATAGGCAGAGTCGAAGCGCCGAGGGGTGAATGTTTCCATTATGTAAAAAGCGACGGTACAAACCGTCCGGTCAGACATAAGGTCCGCGCTCCGAGTTACATGAATGTGGCTTCCAATAAAATTGCGGCAGTAGGCGGCACTATATCTGATGCAGCAATTACTCTGGCTGCGGTTGACCCTTGTTATTGCTGCACGGAAAGGCTCATAGTTTTAGACAAGGCTACCGATAAAAAGATTATGAACGGCTGGAAGCTGATAGAGCTATCGCAGGCAAAGACCGAGAAGTTAAAGAAGGGTTTAGCCCGGGGATAAATGCAGGATTTAACTATCATAAGAGAAAAGATAAATGAAATGGCAGCAGTTGCTCTGTCCATGTTGCAGAATACTTTCGATGGATTTATGAAACATGATTTGGATATTCTTTCCTGCGTATTAAAAGATGAAGAGATGCTCAATGGTATGGAAAGGGCGCTTACATTGTCTCTGGTGGATGTATCCAAAACAAAGATAAACGATGTTGATAAAAAAAATATTATGCTCTTGACCAGTATAGTTGCGGATTTAGAAGAGATAGGTGATTATATCAAGGATATGATTGAGAGGATAGAGATAAAGATAGAGGAAAAACTGCTTTTCAGCGATGATGCCTTGAATGAATATAAACATCTTTATAATGTGGTCGAGACTGAGCTTGAGGATGCGGAGAAGGCATTAAGGATGAACGATAAGAATTTTGCCAGGCGGATTTTGTGCAACACAGAAGACCACATGGATAATCTTGTCCAACAATACCGGGACAGCCACGCCAAGAGGCTCATTGGCGGGATATGTCTGCCGCGCGCCTGCCATATGTTCTTAGACCTCCTGGATTTCACCGCGCAGATATCCCGTCATACTAAGGCGGTTGCCAGGAATATTTCGGATTTGCAATGAATATTGATTATTTATACCCATATTTTAAGTTAGACGCCTTAAACGGTTTTGTGGCGGCCGCCGTAGGTTTATTTTCTGTTTTAATTATAATTTATTCTGTCGGATTTATGAAGAAGAAACAGACGTCTTTAGAGTATTATACCTATATTATCTTAACGGCAATTGTGTCTATCTTAACAATTCTTTCCAATAACCTTATTCTTTTATTAGTCTTCTGGGGATTTTTGGGGTTTACTCTTTATCTTCTTATTAATATGGGAGATGAGAATGCGAGCGCAGCGGCGAAAAAAACTTTCATTATTGTGGGCGGTTCAGACGCATTAATGCTCTTAGGCATAGCCATAATTTATTATCTTACCGGCAGCCTGCAGATGGATAATATAAGACTGGGACTGAATAACGGTTTGGCGGTCTGGGCGTATCTGTGCATTGCCATTGCTTGTTTTGCTAAAGCCGGGGCAATGCCATTTCATTCCTGGATTCCCGATTGCGCTAAATCCGCACCCATTCCTGTAGTGGCTTTCTTACCTGCTTCCCTGGATAAATTATTAGGGATTTATCTGTTAGCCAGAATTTCTTTAGATTTGTTTGTAATGACTGAAGCTTTGAATATATTTTTGATGCTTATCGGTGCCTTTACCATTGTGGCTGCGGTAATGATGGCCATGGTGCAGCATAATATGAAAAGGCTCCTGGGTTACCATGCAGTTTCCCAAGTAGGTTATATGGTTTTAGGAATCGGCACAGGTAACCCTATTGGTATTGCCGGTGGAATATTCCATATGTTAAATAATTCTATATATAAACAAGCCCTCTTTCTTATTTCGGGTAATGTAGAAAAAAATACAGGTACAACCGATTTAGATAAACTGGGGGGGTTATCAAAAGCAATGCCCCTTACCTATATATCAGCTCTTATTGCTAGTCTTTCTATATCCGGTGTCCCGCCTTTTAATGGTTTCGTCTCCAAGTGGATGGTCTACCAGGGTTTGATTAATCAACTCCAAGCTCCAAGCCTGAAACTCCAGGCTATTACCATATTATGTTTAGTAGCAGCGATGTTTGGTTCCGGACTTACTTTAGCCAGTTTTATGAAACTACTTCATGCTACCTTTTTGGGCCAGCGGGCAAACTGGCAAACGGGCAAACGGATAAAGGAGGTATCCTGGTTAATGTGGTTACCCTGTGCGATACTGGCAATTACCTGCCTGCTCTTTGGTGTATTTGCTTATCAGATCCCGCTTAAATATTTTATATTTCCGGCGATAACAGGCGTTACTTTTATCGGGACATGGTATGCGGGCTTATCTACGCTGCTTATTATTATAGGTTTGGTTTTAGGCATCCTTATATTCAAGCTAAAAGGTCTTAAGCCTGCCTTGCGTGCTGATACAGTATTTACAGGCGCCGAAACAATAGATTTGGAAGAAGAAAATAAAGTTACAGGTACGGAATTTTATAACACCGTCAAAGAGCTGGGGATTTTACGGAGCATTTATAATAAGGCTGAAGCTGGATTTTTTGATATTTATGAACAGGCTAAAATTGTTGTCTTTGGTATCGGCAAATATTTGCAATATTTACATAACGGGATTCTGCCCACTTATATGGTCTGGATGCTTTTAGGGATGATTGGTTTATTTTTAGTGTTGGTGAGATAAGCGAGGACATAAGTTACGGAGCTTGCTATCTCATTGGCTAAGCGTCGTAACTTGTATGTCCGAACTTATCCCCCACCACTTTTTGTAAACGCACTGGTTTCATAGTTGTGGTGGTAGTGGGTGTTAGCGCTTAGTTTTAAAAAGAATATTTTTGCAAAAAAGTGGTGGGGGATTAAATTCGCCCAAACAACTTACGTTTACTTTGTTCCGTAAGTTGTGGGCTCATTTAACATGGAACTACAAATACTCTTATTATTTATGGTTTTTGCCGCTATTGTGGCAGTTCAGATTGAAGATTTGCTTTCCAGCGTCATTGCGGTAGGTGCGGTAGGACTGGGTTTATCCCTGGCCTTCTTAATCTTAAAAGCGCCGGATTTAGCCATAACCCAACTGGTTGTAGAAATTCTCTGTCTTATTATACTTATACGCGCAACCATAAATAAAGACCTGCCGGTGATAAGAGACGGACGGTGGTTCTTTAACACTACCTCTACATTACTATTTATTGCCATTTTTTTAATGTTCGCATATTTTGCCTTACGGGAATTACCCCATTTTGGTCAACCGATAATGAGAGTAGCCCAGGAGTATATTAATCAGGGAAAAGAATTAACCGGAGCAACTAATATTGTTGCCGCGATAATTTTAGATTTTAGAGGTTATGATACCTTGGGGGAGGCAACTATTCTTTTTACGGCAGTGATGGGAGTATTGGCTATAATAAGAAGAGTAGGAAGAATTAATGAAGAATGAAGCAGGAATGACGTTAATTGTTAAGACTATCACTCGACTAACGGTAGGTCTGATTCTGCTTTATGGAATTTATATTGTTTTACACGGCCATATCTCACCCGGCGGTGGTTTTGCAGGAGGGGTGATTATTGCCCTTTCTTTTATCCATCTTATGCTTGCTTTCGGTAGAGAAATGGCCTTAAAAAAGCTTTCCCAGGCCGCAGCCTCTATTTTAGAAAGCCTGGGGGCATTGATGTTTTTGACAGTAGCATTACTGGGTTTTTTAGGAGGATATTTCTTCCTTAATTTCTTCTTACATAAGGGCTCACCCTTTGCCTTATTTAGCGCAGGAATTATACCGCTATGCAACATCGCCATATCTCTTAAGGTAGGAGCAGGTTTGTTTGCTATTTTCGCGGCTTTGGTGCTATTTAGGGGAATAGGAGAAAAAGAATGAGCGAATATATTTTGTGTTTTGCCTTATTTTCTATCGGGCTTTATGCCGTATTAAGAAAAAGAAATATTATCAAGATTATTATCGGCCTGGGGATTATTGAGTATGCGGTGAATTTATTTTTTGTTTTGATAGGTTACCGTACACACGGCCGCGCACCGATATTAGCCAAAGACCAGAGCATTTTAAATATGGTTGATCCGATACCGCAGGCCCTGGTTTTAACTTCTATTGTTATCGGCCTGGCAGTTACGGCATTAATCGTGGCAATTGCCATAAGAATTTATGAGAAATACGGCACCTTTGATATTACTAAGATCCGGAGATTAAAAGGATGATATTACCTTTTTTTGTGATTATTCCTTTAGGGGCAGCGTTTCTGATTTCTCTTTTTGGGAAAAAGATAAAAAATTTTGCTGACCTTTTAGCTAATTTAGCCACATTCAGCTTATTAGTATTCTCGCTGTATTCTATTCCGCAAGTTTTTGCCCATAAAATTCTTGTCTACAAAGTAGGGAGCTGGATACCGCCCATAGGAATCTGCATGGTCTTGGATGGGCTGACTAGTTTTATGTTAGTCACGATAAATTTAGTTAGTTTTCTTGTGACGATATATTCTGTTAGTTATATGGAGAAATATACGGATAAATATAGATTTTATACCTTATTCATGCTGATGCTGGCAGGGATGAATGGTATAATTGTAACCGGAGACCTGTTTAATCTATTTGTCTTTCTTGAGATTGCCTCTATCGCAAGTTATGCTTTAGTTGCCTTTGGCACTGAAGCTGAAGAATTGGAAGCTTCTTTTAAATATGCAGTAATGGGCTCAGTTGCTTCCAGTTTTGTACTTTTAGGAATTGCTTTACTTTATAGTTATACCTCTACTTTAAATATGGCAGATATTTCTTTAGTCTTATCTGGTAAGCCAACCAATACAATTGTGGGTTTTATAGCAGTATTGTTTTTGGCAGGTTTTGGTTTAAAGGCAGCATTGGTTCCATTTCATGGCTGGCTTCCCGATGCGCATCCGGCTGCGCCCGCACCTATCTCGGCAATGCTTTCCGGGGTGTTCATAAAAACTTTGGGTGTTTATGCTCTTTGTAGAGTCTTTTTTAATATCCTAACAGTTTCACATCAGTTACTTTTTGTTTTAATAGTCTTAGGTCTAATATCTATGGTTGTCGGCGCTTTTTTAGCCATAGCGCAGAATGATATAAAGAGGATGTTTGCCTATTCCAGTATTAGTCAGATAGGCTATATTATATTTGCTTTAGGTGTAGGCACGCCTTTAGCTATTTTAGGTGGATTATTTCATTTGTTTAATCACGCTGTTTTTAAATCCCTGCTCTTTTTAAATTCCGGTGCCATTGAATATTCTGTCCATACACGCAATTTAAAGAAATTAGGTGGATTAAATTCTCGTCTGCCAGTTACTAGTTATACAAGTCTTCTTGGTTCAATGTCAATATCAGGGATTCCTCCTTTGGGAGGATTCTTTAGTAAATTAGTTATCATTATTGCTGCAATACAAGCAGGATACTTTGTATTTAGTATTGTAGCTATATTAGTAAGTATTGTAACGTTAGCTTATTATTTAAAATTTCTTAACTTTACATTTTTTGGTAAACTTGATGAGGTGCGGCTTAAAATAAAAGAGGTTCCCTGGGCAATGCGGTTATCTATGATAGTGTTAGCGATTATTTGTGTAGCAAGCGGGCTATTGATCGTGCCTTTATTTAAACCGTTTCTTGAATCAGCGGTCAATGTTTTACTATTAGGTAGCAGTTATAAAAATGCAGTTTTTGGTGCACTGAAATGAAAAAAAGTCAAATCATTTTATTTCTACTCGGATTCTTAATTTGGTCATTTTTGACCTGGCCGCCAGATTATCAACATTTGATTATCGGTATTTTTGTCTCTGGCTTTGTTGCCTTTATGACCGGCGATATGTTTGTAAAGCGGCCGTATCTATTTAAGCATATCAGCCGTTATCTCTGGTTTCTTTATTATGTTCCTTTATTTATCTGGGAGTGTATAAAGGCAAACCTCGATGTGGCTTATCGGGTGGGCCATCCGGATTTACTTATTAATCCCGGCATTGTTAAGGTAAAAACTACATTAAAATCGGATACAGCTTTGACTTTCTTGGCAAATTCTATTACCCTTACCCCCGGCACAATGAGCGTGGATATCGATGCAGAAAACGGCTTTTTATATATACACTGGATTGATGTGAAAGACAAGGATATACAGAAAGCTACAGAGATTATTGTCAAGGTATTCGAAGATGTATTAAGAAGGATTTTTGAATGAGACGATTACGCTGGTTCTTAGGGTTAATAATCATTACGGTTATTTTAGCAGCGGTTATTTTTTATCCGTTACCTTCTTTATTAGAATGGCAATCTCCTTTTTTAAGACACACTTTTTTTGTGCTTTTCTTCTGCGCCCTACTTTGCCTCTGGCGCATCATAAAAGGACCTACCTCCGCAGATAGGGCGGTAGCTATTGATATATTGGGGATATTAGTTCTGGGTTTCTGCGCAATATTAGGAATTCCCACTGGTAGAGATTGGTATATTGATATCGGTATTGCCTGGGCTTTGCAGAGTTTTATCTCAACCCTGGCCCTGGCTAAGTATCTGGAAGGAAGAAACTTTGATGAATGAGACAGTGGGTATGTTTTTTATAGTGATAGGTTTAGTCTTTGATTTCTTCGGCTGTTTAGGATTGATCCGGCTACCTGATGTCTACAACCGCTTGCAGGCTTCCACAAAATGCGTTACCTTGGGGACTTGTGGAATACTATTTGGTTTGTTTCTATTTAAAGGATTTACTGCCGCAGGGATAAAGGCACTTTTAGCTATGCTGTTTATAATATTAACTGCTCCTGTCTCAGCTCATGCTCTTGCCCGCGGAGCACATAAATCAGGCGTGAAACTCTGGAAAAAATCAGTCTGCGATAAATATGCAGAGGACGAGAAATGAAATATCCAAAGTTAAGAGAACTGAAAGAAGCTATAAGAGCTCTGATAAAAGGCCCTTATACTTCCAGATTCCCCTATCAGCCGCATAAACCTTATGAGAGATTCAGGGGTAAGCCGGAATTCCACGAGGAAGACTGTGTTGGCTGCGGCGCCTGTTTCCAGGTCTGTCCCTCAAAAGCAATAGAGATGCAGGATGTAAAAGACAAGCGGATTCTAACGGTTAATTGGGGTATGTGTATATTCTGCGGTCAATGCCAGGCAAATTGCCTGACAGAAAAAGGAATTATCTTATCTACTGACTTTGATTTGGCTACCACAGAAAAAAGAGATGAGCTTAAACAAGAGATAGAAAAACAACTCGTTCTCTGCGAATGTTGCGGAGAAATTATTGCGCCTTATGATCAGATATTATGGGTAGCCAGAAAGTTGGGGCCGCTTTGTTTTTCCAACGCGTCGCTTATGTTATTCTATTTAAAAGCGTTAAATCTTGCCCTGGGAGAAAACTCCTTACCTAAAGAAAAATATGAATTTATGCGGTCTGACCGCATCAGGATTCTCTGCCCCCGCTGCCGACGAGAGGCAGTGATTAAGTCTTAAAAAAGAAATCGAAGTGCCTAGAAAATCAGCGGTAATTGGCATAGGTAATACTTTAAGGAGAGATGACGGAATAGGAATAATAATTCTGGAGTCTCTCCTTAAATTTTATAAGAGGCAGGATATAGATTATTTTAATTTTGACAATGCAAGTTGCGATTTGCTGCACAAGATAGAAATTTACGATACAGTTCTTCTCATCGATGGTATAAATGCAGGTTTAAAGGCAGGGGAATTCTTGATAAACGAGCTAAAGGATATAGAAGATATTCTGGACAGTTCAGCCACTTCAACGCACGAACTTAACCTGAGGGGTATATTCGAAGCCTGCAAGAAATTAGGGATTAAGGCAAAGATATACTTAGCGGGGGTACAGGTCGAAGATACTTCTTTCGGAGAGTGTTTAAGTAAAGCGCTAGATAATAAAAAAGAGGAAATTATAAAAAAAATCAGCGTTTTTATTGACAGCACACTGCTTAAAAATAAATAGACAGGTTTAGTTGCCGGTTATATAATATGTGTTTATATATAAGTTGTCTTATTGCTTTAAGTTATTAACGAGTGCCAAAGTCACGGGTTTTAAAAAAAAGAGAGGATCCTTCGCCGCATCTGCGGCTTTAGGATCAAATTTTTCTTCTATAAAAATGTTTGGAAAAATTTGAGGTGGATATGAAAGAAGTGGTGGATAAGATACTTAAAGAAGAGGAACAGGCGCGTAAACTTATCGAAAAGACAAGGCTGGAGGTCCAGGATATTATCTCCAATGCCCAAAAGGATTCCCAGGATATTGTAGAACAGGATATAATCCAGCTTAATGCGTTAATTGAGGGGAAAAGAAAGGATTTGGAGAAGGAATTTATCTCCGAGAAGGAAAAAATCCTCAGAGAAACTCAGGAAGAACTGTCCGCCAAAAGAGAATCCAGGAATAAAGATATCCCTGGGATTACTCAGAAGATATTTTCTCGAATAATCAAAATTGATTAAGACGCCAATTTGCACAAATTCCCTCCCTGCTGTCAGGCAGGCATACAAATAGTCACGGATTCCTGTCTACCGACAGGTAGAAATTCGTGCTTTAAAAATGAGACAGCTATCTAAATATTCTTTCGCCAATGCCAAAATCCGGGCAATGCTTTCTTACCTGATTGATCCCGCTACCTTCGATAGCCTTCTAGACGCAAAAGACATATACGAAGTCATCGAGGGCCTTAGAAAGACCGCCTATAAAAATATTATTGAGCATGCCGACCTTGAAAATATCAGTCTGCAAGCTCTGGAGAAAGAACTCTTGGGATATGATTTAAGGATGTACCGTAAGGTAGAAGATGCATTGTCGACACAGCGGGAAAAAGAATTTGTCGGTTTGCTCAGAGAAAGGTATGAATTAGAAGAACTGAAAGTTATCTTAAGGGTATGGCATAAAAAATTACCCCTAATCTGGGAAGACTATATTATCGAGAAAAATATAAGCTTTGATATTGATTTTAAGAAGATTGTCTCCTCGCAAAGCATAGAGGAGATTATCCTCCTGCTCGACCATACGCCTTATAAGACGGCTCTTTTAAAAGTGAAGGATAAATTTAAAGATAGAAATTCTACTTTTTATCTGGAAGCGGCTTTAGATGTCGAGTACTACAAAAGATTGGCAGGCTGTATAGACAAATTTTCTTCTGCCGATAGAAGAATAGCCCGGAAGATTTTATCCGTGGAGGTCGACGTTGAAAATATTAACTGGCTGATCCGTTTAAGGAAATATTATTCTTTAGGGATGGGAGAAATGCTGGAGTGGGTTATCCCGGGGGGAGAGTGGATAAACAAAGAAACAGTAAGAAATCTCTATGTTACCGACGGTTTAACCAAAGTAGTGGAGAGCGTTGCTCTCGGTCCTTATGTGAGAATCAAGGATTTGATCCAGGAAAATGCCCTTCTTATCGAAAGCTTTCTTTATGATTTTCTTTTACGCGAAGTCAAACGGGCGCTGACCGGATTCCCATTTACCATAGGGACGGTTTTAGGGTATCTTATTTTAAAGCACAAGGAAACCAGGAACATTATTTCCTTATTAAATGCCAAGTATTACGGCTGGAGGAAAGAGCAAATCGTTCCTTTATTAAACATATGATAACCCCGTCTGCAATGGAATTTTTAACTTTAGTGGTCTTAAAAGATAAGGCGGAAGATGTGGCGACTCATCTTCTTAAGCTGCGTATTTTTCATCCTGTGGATATTCGCAGTATTGAGGACAGGATTAAAGGGCTGTCTGTCTTTCAGCTGGATAAAGAAAACACAGAGTGGGAGGCGCTGCAGGCAAAAACCGCGGAAATTACGCGAAAATTAAAATTGGATTTGGTCCCGGAGTATAATGAAGATATCGAAGCATTTTCTTATGCCCAGACCGATGTGCTTTTGAATAACCTTGATAAAGACTTAGCACCTCTGCTTACCCGCAAAGAAGAATTGCAGGAAGAGATTAAGACAGAGGAGTCAATTTTGTCCCATGTAAAGGAATATCTGCCTTTCCCGCTGGAGAGGAAGAATCTTTATTCGTTTTTGGAGGTAGCCACAGGAAGGATTGAAGAGACGAATATTCTTGTATTGGAAAGAAGCCTGAAAGACATTCCGCATGTGATTTATCCTTTTAAAAAAGAAAACGAAGGGAGCGTACTTGCATTGGTTATCGGATTAAGGAGGGACAGGGTCATAATTGAAAAGGTCTTAAATGACGTAGCCTGGGAGAATGCAGATTATCCTACGGAAGCCGATGGCCTATCCAAGGCGGCACAGAAAAAACTGATACTGCAAATAGAGGAGGCTAAGAAGAAGATAAAAGATGTAGAAAACCAGATTAAAGATTTAGGTGCAGCCCACAGGGGCTCTTTATCTAAGGTTAATGCGTTTATTACGTTGAGGAAGTCTCTTCTGGAAGCAAGAAAATATTCCTATACTACAGAGAAAACCGTTCTTTTTTCAGGCTGGGTGCCCAGAGAGGATAAGCTCAAGTTGATTAATGATATAAAATCGCTCACAGATATTTCTTACGTAGAATCAAGGAGCCCTGAAGAGGTAGAGATTCCCAAAGAAGAAATCCCGGTACGTTTCCAACACAGTCCGCTGATTAAGCCTTTTGAATTGCTTATTGCAGCCTATGGCGTGCCCCGCTACGGCTCAATTGACCCCACTATTTTTGTAGCCATAAGTTTCTTGATAATGTTCGGGGCGATGTTCGGGGATTTAGGCCACGGGCTGGTTCTGGTTTTAGCCAGTTTTTTTCTTAGGAGACATAAGCTCAATGAGAATCTCAAAGACGCCGGCGCGTTAATTCTTTACTGCGGCATAAGTTCGTCTGTCTTCGGTATACTTTACGGTAGTTTTTTCGGTTTCGAATTCAATTCTTTTTGGATTAAACCGATGGAAGATATTATGGGGTTTTTTAAGGCAAGTATTTTTTTGGGGATTGCCATAATTACCCTGGGGATATTCCTCAATGTTCTGAACGCCATTCGGGACAAGGATTATATGAAGGCATTATTTGACAAAGCGGGTTTAATCGGAGGCATAATTTACTGGATGGGGATTGGCCTGGTGAGCAAGGTATTCATTTCAAAGACTAACATACCGGCTGTATATTCTTACTTGATTTTTGGAGGACTTCTGGTATTATTTCTTTATCCTTTAATAGAGTGTATTATTAAAAAAAGATTCAGAAGCCTGTTCGATTCATTTATGGAAAGCCTGGTGAACATCTTAGAAATATTTATGGGTTATTTGGCCAATACAGTCTCTTTTATCCGTGTCGCTGCCTTTGCGTTAGCCCATGCAGGGTTATTCCTGGCAATCTTTGCCCTTTCGCGTGCTGCGCACCCGCAAGGCAGTCTGGGAAACATAATATCCTGGGTAATAATTATTACGGGTAATATTATTGTGGTTCTTCTGGAAGGTTTGGTAGTAAGTATTCAGTCTTTAAGGTTAAACTACTATGAGTTCTTTTCCAAATTTTTCATGAGCGGAAAACACATGTATAAACCGCTGTCAGTATAAGGACACTGTTAACTTAAAATGAAAATATTGATAACCACCTATCAGGTAAAATAGTCTTGAAGCCCGCTACTTCAGCAGGTGCCTTAAAGCCTAAAGCTGTGTGTGGCCTGAAGTAGTTGTAGTATACAAAATAAATTGTCAAAAAGCAACAAGTAGAATAAAAGGACTTAAAACCTCTTGCT